>Ga0209740_1000023_pt1 | contig 36659 bp, 32 predicted proteins | sample ConCONMetagenome_FD_184733 | JGI IMG/M metagenome (GOLD analysis project Ga0209740, IMG submission 184733) | Hot spring microbial streamer communities from Conch Spring, Yellowstone National Park, USA - CON_C (SPAdes) (version 3) | ecosystem: Environmental > Aquatic > Thermal springs > Hot...
TTATGTCGGGACGAGTGGTTGGCTATACGATTGGAATGAAGAAGCTACTTTGGACTGGTATGTTGAATTCAGCGGGCTGAACGCTGTCGAATTAAATGCCAGCTGTTATAGGTTTCCATTCCCTAACCAGGTGAAAGCGTGGAGTAGGAAGTCTAAGGATCTAAGATGGTCTGTGAAAACACATAGAAGCATTACGCACTTGAGGAGGCTCAAGCCTGAGGCTCTGAATACTTGGGAGAAATTCAGAGAACGTTTCAAACCCTTGGAGGATAAAATAGATTTCTACCTTTTCCAACTCCCACCGAATTTCTCCTGTAAGGGGGAGAATTTATCAGGCATAGAGAGATTCTACGTGTCAACCGGATTGGGAAGAAGGTTTGCTATCGAGTTTAGGCATTCAACGTGTTTTAACAGTGGTGTCGCGGAATGGGGAGAGAAGCTTGGTCTCACTATAGTTTCCATAGATGCACCAGTAGCCAGGTGGGTAGTAGCCGCGAATAACGTGCTCTACATGCGCCTACACGGATCAACAGACTGGTATGGCTATGAATACTCGAAAGAGGAGCTCGCCGAAATAGTCAAGCAAATCATAGATCTACAGCCTGAAATTGTTTACGTTTTCTTCAACAATGACCACTGGATGCTAGAAAACGCGAGGCTGATGAAAAACCTTCTTGAGCATCTATAAAGGATTACGTCTTCTCAAAACATGTTACTTTCTCAAAGCCGGAGTTCTCGCTGGCTCTGAAATACTTTTTAAACAAAGGTCCAACCTCGTCGAGTATTTCATCGAGATGCTTAAGGGCATCTATGAGTTTGATAACAGAGTCTTTAACCAGTCTCTTCCTCGGGATGAGGAAATCATACTCCTCCCATGTTAACGGAATGAAGTCGAGGCCGAGTAATTCCGCTACATAACCTACTGCTAAGCCTGCATCGGCCCTCCCCTGCTTAATCGCTGTTGCTACAGCCGTGTGTGTTTTAACCTCGTAAGTGTATCCGTTAACTATCTTGCTGATCTTGCTGGGGTCTAACCCCTTTAAACTAGCGATTCTTTTCAACGCCATGTCGAGATACACACGGATTCCGGATCCCTTACTCCTATTCACAATCCTGACATCGGTTCTTAGAAAATCCTCTATGGAAGTGATGTTTTTGGGGTTGCCCATCCCTACTATAATTCCTATGAGCCTGTCATAACCTCTGATCAAAACGGCTTTATCCTCGAGCCCATACTTCTTGAGAAACGGAGTATTATAGCACCCGGTCTCTTCATCTAGCAAGTGAGTAGGAGCAACGTCGGCCTCACCTCTCGCCGCAGCTTTCCAGCCACCGGTGCTACCCACGTTGAGAATTCTTGAAGTGCTAGCTGATCCTTTGAGCCTCAGTATCTCCGTTAACAAGGGATCATTACTGCCTATCACGTTTAACCTGGTTTTCTCGGGTAGATCGCGGAAAAGGTGAACTCTTACTTGTTCACCCTCCATGACAACGTCCACGCTTTCTTTCAATTCCACAAACCCATCGCTGAGTATTAGGGGTGATACGGCACCGCTACTCATAGAAACGGGGTAGGCGGCGTAATTGTTTTCAGACTCAGTCAGCATGACAGGTATCAGCCACGTCTTACCAACCTGTTTCCTTATCTGAACAGGTATTACAGCATCAATAGTTTTGACGTTGCACAATCCCCCAGTGTAGAGTTTTACAATCTCACTAGCAACTCTCACGAGAATCATGTAACATGAGAGCGGGAAACCTGGCAGACCTATCAAGAGTTTCTTATTGCTCGTTGCTATAACCGTGGGCTTACCAGGCTTTGCTTTCAAGCCGTGGACAAGTATTTCCCCTATATCGCTAAACACTCTATAAACCAGGTCTGAAAGACCCGCGCTGGTTCCACCGCTTGTGAACACCATGTCATACTTTTTTAAAGCATCTTGAACCCTATTCCTAATCACATCATAATCATCGGGGAGTAGCCCCCCGTAGTAAGCTTCGACACCATGCTCCATTAGGTAAGAAGTTATCAAGGTACCGTTGACATCGTATACTTTTCCAGCCTCTAGGATGCTCCCTGGTTCAACAACTTCCTCGCCTGTTGAAAACACTATCGCCTTAGGCTTCTTGAAGACCTCGACTTCACTAATCCCTAAACCAGCAAGCAAGGCTAGGTGACCGTGGTTGAGCAGTGTTCCCTTGAAAAGCACAAGGTCTCCTGAAGATATATCGCTCCCGGCTGTTGAAATATTTTCTCCGGGAGGAGTCGCTCTATAAACCTTCAAAACATTCTCGTCTCTTTCAACATGTTCCTCCATAACCACACTATCGTAGCCTCTCGGGATCATTGCTCCAGTCGCAACCTCTACGGCGTCTTTCACCCCGGCCTCTAAAACAGGTTTTTCACCCGGCTTTACACGCCCCTTTATCTTCAGGTAAACAGGCGATAGCTCGTCGCTCCATTCTACGTCAACGCTTCTAACAGCGTAGCCGTCTACCTCGCTTCTGTCGAAGGGAGGGTGGTCTATTGGCGAGTAAACATCCTTGGCTAAAACCCGGTATAAGGCATTGGATAATGAGACTTTTTCAACCCCGGGCGGGCGTGGATCTATTTTTTCAATAACCAACCTGATAGCCTCATCAGGATCGACCAGTGCGTGAAAAATCTTCCTGCTCATAGCCAACTCCTTTTAAACAGTCATGTAATTAATGGATTTGATAAGGTTAAATCTTTTAAAGAGGATTAAAATGCGCGTCGAGGAACTAACGAGCAAGGGATTGCCTGAGAGTTATGTGAGACTTCTGGCGAGAGAAGGTATTGTAGCGTTGAACCCTGTTCAAGCGGATGCTGTTAATAAGGGTGTCTTGGAAGGAAGGAACCTAGTGGTTTCGACCCCAACTGCCAGCGGTAAGACATTGATCGCGGAAATGCTCCTGGTTAAAACTGTTTCAACCGAGGGGATCGGGGTCTACCTTACACCGTTAAAAGCGCTCGCGAGCGAGAAGCATCGAGAGTTTAGCAGGCTCTCCCAGATCGGACTTAAAACAGGTATCACGACCGGTGATTACGATAATCCGGCCGAGGAACTAGGGGATTACGATATCATCGTAGCCACGTACGAAAGGTTTGACAGTCTTCTAAGGCTGAAACCCAGTTGGATTAACAGGGTAGAAGCCATAGTTATCGATGAGATGCACACCATAGGGGATCCTGACAGAGGCCCTATCATAGAAATGATTGTTGCCAGAGCCTTGAAAGCAGGCGTTCAAATTCTTGGACTAAGCGCCACGATTGGGAATCCGCACCAGCTAGCCGAGTGGATTAAGGGGGGACTTGTGGATACTCCCTGGAGGCCTGTGAGGCTGGTTGAAGGATACTACTCTAAGAGCTCCAAGAAAATAATCTTCGATAACGGAGTAGAGGAGAGCGTGGAGATCAATACTGGTGATAGGATACTTGACGTAGTGCTTCACAATTTAGGAATGGACTATCAAACAATCGTCTTCATTCATAACAGGAGAAAAGTCGAAGAATATGCTGAGAAATTAAGCCATAGACTCCCGCCCATTCCTGATGACGAGATAGAGGATTTCACTTCTCAACTTTCAGACGATCCCAGCACTATGGAGAGGGAGGCTCTAACGAGCTTATTGAAAAAAGGAGTGGGTTATCACCACGCGGGCTTGTCGACCGTGGGGAGAAGAGTAGTCGAGGAAGCGTTCCGAAGTAGAGTGTTGAAGGTAGTTTTCGCAACCCCAACTCTCGCAGCTGGCGTGAACCTGCCGGCCCGCAGGGTGGTTGTATCCGTTAAACGCTACGATGCGTCAAAGGGGAGAATGGTAAACATCACCGTGAGCGAGTACAAGCAAATGGCTGGGAGAGCGGGGAGGCCGAGGTATGACAGGGTAGGCGAGAGCATAATAGTTGATGCTTCAAGCGATAAGGAGGCACTGGCCTTCCTGAGGGGGCGTCCGGAGGAAGTGAGAGGAAAGCTGGCCAGTTCTAGGAATCTGAGGATTCACGCCTTATCCTTGCTGGCTTCCAAAGAGGCGGCGAGTATTGAAGAATTAAGCGAAACATTCTGGTTAACATTTTCCGCTTACTACGCGGGTTCGAAAGAGTTTCTCAAGTCTTTTATGGAGGAGACAATCAATTATCTGCTAAACACGAACATGGTGGTTGAAAAGAATGGGTTCTTAGAGCCAACAAGCCTGGGTAAAATCACTTCCTACACTTACTTGGATCCGGCGACCGTGGATACTTGGAGAAGGAATAAGCCGCAGTTGCCCTCAGACGTATACATCTTGCACGTGGTAACGTTAACCCCTGACTTCTCGAGGAGTTCACCATACATACCGAGTAAAATTATCGAGGAGTTTGAAGAAGACGCTCTGGAAATGGGCAGGCATGGAACTATACCATCTCCCGGTAAGGTGGAGGTTGAATATGATGAATGGTTAGCTAGCTACGTTTACGCAATGATGTTAATGGACTGGATAAATGAAACCCCAGAGGATGAGATTATTAGAAAGTACTCGATAGGTTCCGGAGACCTGTTCAACATTAAGGAGACGGCCACATGGATAGTCTCATCCCTTGCTAAAATAGAGAGCGTATTAGGTAATAGGATGATGGCTAAGCATTTACAGAAGCTTTCCATGAGGATTGAAGAGGGAGTTAAAGAGGATGCATTAGAATTAACACGTGTTGAAAACATAGGGAGGATTAGGGCTAGAATACTGATCGAAAACGGAATTAAAAGTATTAACGACCTAGCCGAGACCCCGCTGGAAAAACTCTCCTCACTCCCCAGGTTTGGACCTAGAGTTGCACGTTCTATTAAAGAATGGTTAAGGAGAAGGGGATACTCTGTTAAAGACTATTAAGGGTTTGTTCAAAAAACAGTTTCAACACTCTAGAAAAAGCGCTGAAATCTCGTTAATCAGCTGTTAGGTGGCGAATAGTAATCCCTTTATATTCACTACTGTGAACTTATTTCTGGGTGAATTTTTGAACGAGAATCTGATCATCATAGATAATCCTTTGGCCAAGTACTATCTTACTATGCTACGTAGAAGAGACACGAGGCCAGCTGTTTACAGGGACTATGTTAAGAAAATAGGCTACATAATAGGCTACGAAGTCTCGAGGCTTTTGAAGTGGAAACCCGTATTCGTAGAAACATCAGTCGCTAGAACCGAGGGAATCGTCCCGGGGAAACAGGTCTACATTATAGGGGTTTTAGGCGCCTCTATACCCTTAATGCACGGGATTTGGGAGGCACTCCCCTGGGCGGGTCTTGGAATAGTCGCTGCGAGGAGGTTTAAGGTCGAGAACAAGGTTCTCGTCCGACTATATTATGAACGAGTTCCCCAAGACCTCTCGGAACATACGGCCATAGCAGTAGATCCTACCTTAGCGACGGGTAATACTATGATAAAAGTTCTAGAGAAGCTTGATGAACTGAGATGTAAGGATTACCTTGTAGCCACTATCATAGCGTCGAAGCCCGGCCTTGAAAACTTGTGGAAGAGGTTTCCCGGGATCAGAGTTATTGCTTTAAGCGTGGACCCGGTTCTCAACCAGGAATTTTTCATTGTCCCTGGTATAGGTGATGCGGGGGACAGGTCGTTGAGTTCCGACGAGTTTTAGCCACTCTTCTGAAAATTTCATATACTCCCCGCGACGATCATATTTTAGTTAGAATTGCCTCGAAATACTCTCGGATACGACAATTCTCGAGTTTTGAAATAGACCCAATGCACTCCTCAATATTTTCTACGAATGGAATGTATCCTGCATATTTCAGACCTTCGCTATCGGCGAATGTTTTAAGCTCACCGCTCCCCATGTTTTCAACAAGGATTATTTCGCTGACCCCGGCATCCCTGAGAATTCTCACTAGTCTCGAAACGCTTTGAATTGAGAGTTTATGGGGGGTTGACACGACTATGGGTTTCACCAAGCCTTTGAGATTGTAGATAGCTTCCAACTGTTCATCGCTTAGACCTGGCGGAGTGTCTATGAAAAGTTTTTGCACACCTACCCAGTTCACTATGCTTAAGACTTCTCTCATTACGTTCCTAGCCTCTTCCCCCTTCAGAACCAAGGGGTTATCCTTCGTGAAAGAGATTATAGAGAAGTACGAGAGTTTCCCGATCTTAAATGGTTCCAACCCCTTCTCTTCCCTGTAAGATAGCTCCTCGGGTCTGAAGCCAAGAATGATATGTGTGGAAGGGTTAGTGAAATCGAGATCGAGTAGCCCTGTTGGGGTGTTCTTGAGCGAGGAGTAGTATGACAACAGGGTGGATACGATCGATTTTCCAACGCCCCCCTTACTGCTCAAAACCATGTATACTTTTGGAATCTGCTTCAGTCTCTTAACCGCGCCGTGGAAACGGGGGTCCGAGCTCAACCCGGTAACACCTCTACTATTCTGATGCCTCTTCCTTGAGTTATTGTGAAATCTCTGCTACCGCACCTGGGGCATTTGGCGAAGGCGTGAATGGACTCTGGTACAAAGTGGATTGATTCTCTAATAGCCTCATCCATGGACTCCGGGCTTAAACTCCACCTGAAGCCGCAAGTGTGACACGCGAGCTCCGCGCCCTCATCGACTACTTCCAGTTTCTCCACACTAAAGCCTTTTTCCCTTAATAATTCTTGGAGGCTGAAGGAAAATATCTCCTTGTCTATTGATTGAAGTATTCCAAGCCCTATTTTAAGTGATTTTACTTTTCGAAAACCATTGTTTTCAAGAAACAACACTATCGACTCCGCTAGTGCCCATTCGTGAACCACGGCGTCCACCGTTTAATATTTAATACGTAGTCGCCAATATAAAGAGACTGGAGATTTACATGGCTGAGAGAACCAGCAGAATACAGGGTTTTTACAAACTACCTATGGGGGAGAGGCTGAGAAGAATAGCTGAGATGACGGGTTTGAGCGAGGACGAGGTTAAAACCCTCGGCAACCTAGGGAACCTGCCTCCCGAGATTGCGGACAGCATGATCGAAAACGTGATAGGCGGGATGACGTACCCTTTCGCCATTGCTACTAATTTCAAAATCAACGGGCTTGACTATCTTGTGCCGATGGTTATAGAAGAGACAAGCGTTGTAGCGGCAGCGAGTAACGCGGCTAGGATGTTGAGGTATGGTGAGGGGATAAGGGCTGAGGCCGGCCCCCAGGAAATGATCAGCCAGGTACATCTCGTAAACGTTACAGCACCGCAGTATAAGGCTATGAAGATAATTGAGGCTAAGCAGGAAATCCTGGAGCACGCTAAGCAGCAGGACCCAACGCTCTTAAAATACGGTGGCGGACCCAGAGACCTAGAGGTAAGGGTCATCGATTCACGAATGGGCCCTGTTATAATTGTACACTTGATCGTTGATGTAAGGGATGCGATGGGTGCTAACACTGTTAATACGATGGCGGAGGCCATTGCTCCAATGCTCGAAAAGGTTACGGGTGGGCAGGCAAGGCTTAAAATAGTCTCTAATTACGCTACCAGGAGGATTGTGAGAGCCTGGGCCAGGACTCCTGATGGCGAAGTGGGAGGGTTGGACGTCGCTAAGAAGATCGCGGAGGCAAGTATCCTAGCTGAGATCGACCCCTACAGGGCTGTAACCCATAACAAGGGGGTCATGAACGGGATAATAGCCGTTGCATTGGCGACTGCACAGGACCATAGGGCGATAGAGGCAGGAGCCCACGCCTACGCGAGCCGAACAGGTCATTATAGACCATTATCCTACTGGGAGGTTGATGAACACGGATTCCTGGTCGGTAGCATTGAGCTCCCGCTTCAAGTCGGTATTGTGGGAGGGGCTACGAGGGTACACCCTGTTGCCAAGATTGCTTTGAAAATATTGAACGTTAAAACCGCGAAAGAACTGTCTGAAGTCATGGCCGCTGTTGGTCTTGCACAGAATCTTGCCGCTTTAAGAGCACTAGTTACCGAGGGTATTCAGAAAGGACACATGAGGCTCCACGCTCGAAACCTTGCTATGATGGCGGGAGCGACTGGTGATTTGATAGACAGGGTTGCCGAGAAGATGATTAGCGACGGGCGTATCCGCTACGATTACGCTAGAGAATTGTTGGAGAAATATTTGAGGGGAGAGCCTACTTAAGGATTCTTTCAAAATAGCTGATGATCAGGAACTCGTTATGAGAAAGCACGGATTTATCGAAGAATACGTTAGTGAGGCTCGTATTTTACTTTCCGGAAACGTTGGAATAATGGCTCTTTCATGGTTTTTATTCTCCTTAAGCGGGTCCTTGGTTCAGCCCTTCTTCTCGATTTACGCTAAGGAGCTGGGTGCAAGCGACATAGAGCTCGCATGGATGAGAACCCTGGGAATGCTATCGCTTGGCCTGTCCCTCATTCCCGGAGGATTGATCACTGATTATATTGGAAGGGTTAAGACAATAATTATCGGTACCACTGGCATAGCGTTAGTGCAATTCCTATACGCGTTGGCTAGGGATTGGAGAGAGTTCGCAATAATTTGGGTCTTGGATTCTGCACTACATTTCTACCAGCCCGCTTTGAGCGCAATAGTAATGGATTCGATGCCCAGGGATAAGACGTTTAAGGGCTTCATCTTATTGAACATTGTTCCAAGCATTCCATGGCTATTCATGCCTATTGTTGGAGGATTACTTTACCAAGAACTAGGCATTACTGGAGTAAGGATGGGCTTCATACTATCGGGAGTGATAAGCGTAATAGTCCTAGCTCTGAGAATGAAAGGCTTCAAGGAAACCTATTCGAAAAAAGATAAAGACTTCAGCAAGCTGATCTTCGAGCTTTCAGGATACAGGCCAGTGCTATCTAAAGCTTTTAAGGTATACTTGTTCACCGCCTTACTATGGCAGTTAGCCTTCGGCGTGCTAAACACTTATGGGGCAATATATGCTGTAGAAGTACTCGGGATAGTGAAGCCTAAATGGGGTCTAGTCAACAGTGTGTCTACTTTGGCGAGCATAGCATGGTCAATACTGGTCTTTAAGCTTACTCTAACGAATTTCACGAAAATCTCCACTATCTCCTCACTTCTCGCTTCGATAGCGGTCGCGGTAATTTCTCTCCCATATTTCTTCAGTGTCAATGCATTATTGGTAATAACAGTCTGCAACGTCGTAATATCCATATCTAACAACATAGTTTCAGCAGCCGTCTCAACCATACTAACACGTATACTCCCTCAGGAGGTAAGGGGGAGGGCGGTTAGCTTCCAGCGAATTATGGAAAACGTGGGGGCAGCATTCTCTTCAATGATCGCTGGCATTCTATACGTGGGTTTAAATCCAGGGATCTCCCTTATACTTTCCTCCCTTATCGGCATCGCTTCAACTCTTTACCTTCTCTATGTTTTCAGAACCGAATAGGTTTCGCTCGAGAATATTTTGCAATATCAATTAGCTTATGTTGAAAGTCTTTCCATAATAATTAACAAAACTTATATACCCTAACCGCATAATCTATTCATGAAAGGTGGGAATAGTGTATTATAGAAATGTAAGCACGATACTCATAATATTCCTACTAGTAACATCCCTCTCAACGCCTCTTGTTGCAAGTCAAGAAAGCAATGAAACAGTCCAGAAGATTGACCCCAACTTATTGAAAAACATACAGACGCTGGAAGGTGACGTTTTCATTGAAGCAGTCATAAGGCTGAAACCTCTGCCCGAGCATGTGAGAACTCTTGTTAAAGGGGATTACGACCTAGCCGTCACTAGCTTAAAATCATGGGCTTCATACACGCAGGAGCCCGTAGTAAGAATGATAAGTTTGAAAGGAGGGGTAGTTCTCAACAGGTTCTGGCTAGACAACGTTATTCTCGCCAGAGTCCCTGTCTCGCTGATAAAAATTCTCGCTACTCACCCCGATGTTGTAAAGATCTTTGAAAACTTTAGAGTAGAGGTAATACGTCCTGTAGACGTGAAGAACATTGATCCAGAGCAACTAGTGAGTAGCTGGGGCATATTCAAGATAAGGGCCAATGAAGCGTGGTCTCTCGGCTACACAGGTGAGGGAGTGAGGATAGCAGTGCTCGACACTGGCGTTGATATAACGCATCCAGCGCTCGCGGGTAAGATGTTGACACTCGATCCTTCAAGCCCCTACTATCCCGGGGGCTGGATGGAGTTCGACTCTAACGGCAACCCTGTCTTAAGCGTGCCTCGCGATACGGATGGCCACGGAACCCATGTCAGTGGCACAGCGTTGGGGGGAGACACCTCTGAAATACTTATAGGCGTAGCCCCAGGGGCCACCCTGATGCACTGTCTCGTTCTACCTGGAGGAAGCGGTACTTTTGCACAGGTACTAGCAGGGATGCAGTGGACTGTGGAGCCATTCTACCTGGTTGGTGGAACCCCCGTTTACACCGGGCTACCAGCTCACGTCGTATCCATGAGCTTCGGTGCTAATGAGTATTACGGTAACGACCTGCTCCCGGCCATTGAGAATATGCTACTGGCGAACATCATTCCAGTGGCAGCGATAGGTAACTCCGGGCCCGGAACAACGGGGAACCCTGGCAACATATGGGGCGTTTTCGGAATAGGCGCGACAGACATCAATGATAACGTTGCACCTTGGAGTAGCGGTAAAGTGGTTACATGGCCCTCACCTCCTACAGGATGGCCTTTCTTCGACACGTACCCTTCGACATACGTGAAGCCCGATCTATCCGCACCAGGTGTCTCGATCACTAGCGCGGTACCGGGAGGAGGCTACGCGGCTTGGAGCGGCACCTCGATGGCCACGCCTCACGTCTCAGGCCTAGTAGCCCTTGTCCTACAGGCGGCTGGCTGGCTTTATTTCGACGTCCAGGATACTCCGGAAAAAGTTTACATGATCCTCAATACCACGGCGATAGATTTAGGCGACCCTGGACTCGACACAAGATACGGGTGGGGACGGGTAGATGCTTACGAGGCGGTGAGAAAGGCTCAGGAGTATGCTAAGAAAAGCGGTGTCGAAGGATTTGTCACGGACCGGACTTCAGGAGAGCCGATACCTTGGGCCCAGGTCATCGTTGTAGAGATAAACCGATCGTTCAGAGTGAACGGGAGCGGTTATTTCAAAATACCATTAGACCCTGGAAACTATACTTTAAGGTTCGAGGCATGGGGCTACCAGAGCATTGAGCTCACCGTCGAGGTGGTGCTTTTGAACGGAACTGTTACAGGAATAGTCTTCGATGCACTGTCAGGCGCTCCTCTTCAAGGAGCCAATGTCACCGTGCTGGAATTAGACTTAGCTGTTGCAACGGATGAGAACGGTACCTACCAGCTCTCCGTGCCGCCGGGCACGTACACCTTGAGAGCGGAGGCGACAGGATACCAGTCAGCTGAGACAACTGTTAGCGTGGATGAGGCGGAAATCGTTGTCGTCAACTTCCCGCTATACCCATTGGGGAACGGCACCTTGTACGGATACGTTTATAATGCAGCAGATAATACTCCTCTCCAGGACGCGGTCGTCTACACTTACGTTGGTGGCGAACTGGTTTATAACGTGACGGATTCAACAGGTTACTACGAGCTGAGTCTTCCAGCAGGCTCTTATCTGGTCAGGGCGTTTAAGCTAGGATTCTCAGAGTCAAACGCGACCGTGACCATTGCTCCACTCGCAAGTGTTCAACAAGATTTCTACCTTCAGCCAATACCTCCTACAGTTGTCGTGTTAGGGAATATCTACTACTACACCAGGCCACATTTAACGGAGATAGTGCAGGATCTGGGGCTCCCAGTGGTCAATTACACGGATATTGCAGTACTACTCAATGACTGGGTTAACGGTGTGGTAAACCCGAAAGTTGTTGTAATTAACTACTTTAAACCAGACCGTAACGCTCGTCCCAGCATCAATGAAGTAATGGGGCTTTTAATCCTAGCCGATGTTGCCGGCACCTCGCTAATATTCTTGGGCACGAGCTTCGCTGGAAACACTGCCCTTGATGTGTTACAATACTACAACTCCACGATCGTAGCGAACAACTATCCTGCACCCAGGAGTGCCTTGTCCTCATGGCCGAATTACACCTTCGTGCAGGCACACATGCTGAATCTCTCACACCCAGTGTTCAATGGTGTCACCCCGGACATACCTCCAGACAGATTCTACGTGTGCTCCAGCGGTTACTGCGATTACAGGGTTTACAACTTCACGGATCCCACGGGCAGGCTGAATATTCTGGCATACGTGAATGACACCAGAACCGGTTGGGGAAGATACTTTGGAGTCGGCGTTGCCGAATGGGTGTCAAACAGCAACGTGCCCTGGTACTACCTGGGTAGCTGGGCTGAGAGCTACTGGGTCCAATACATTGAGCCCGGGTATGACGGAGTTTACAGCGACAATACTAAAAAGGTATTGGAAAACGCCATCTTACTGGGGTGGAACACACTAGGCTCTGGAAGACTCGACACGTCAAGGCTTGTGAGGGCGCTATCTCTGCTTCAATCCCCAGTACAAGGCGGCGGATTCACGAAGAGTAGAGAGTTTGAGAAAAACTTGTACACTAGACTAGATGTCTCACTCGAAAGACTCCCTCACGGATTTGTCGAAGGATATGTAGTAGGGTCAGATGGTAGCGTGCTGTCGAACGCCGCCATTCAGGTTATAGGAACCCCTGTCTCTGCCAGAACCGACGAGTACGGCTACTTCAATATATGGCTCCCAGAGGGGTCATACGTTATCGAAGTAAGAGCGCCCGGATACCGGACAGCGTTCCTGGATATTGTCGTTAACGTTAATGAAACCGTTAATCTCGGCGAGATCGTGTTGAAAAGGCTTCCGAGGATTGGAATCATGTGGGATTATGCCAATAGCTTCAAATTCTTCTTCGAGAATAACGGCTGGCACGCTAATACATACACGAGTCTTGTAGCTTTAACTAATGACATATTAGCGGGGCTAATAGATGTTGTAATATACTCCGGGAATTACTTTGTTCCCTTCCCATCGCATGCCGAGTTCCAAGAATTCTTGAACGCTACGTTCGAGAAAGGTGTTGGAGTAATATGGATGGACAGCTGGGGTGGTTATGGCTACGGTATAAAAGTGTTGAACAGATATCTCAACGATCCAGCATCACTCGGGCAAGGATGGGGCGCTGGAGCGCTCTACATCTTGGTGGAAAGCTCTCACCCGATATTCAGAGGATACTCGGCGGGCTCAATGATAATGATAAACTCTTATAGTAATGCTGATTTTTCATGGTTCTCAGGGTTCAGCGGTATAACGATAGGATCCCTATACGTTGGTGGAACAAGGAGGGGTGATTCAGTAGCATTCAAAGAGTTCGACAACGGTGCTAAATGGGTGCTTCTCTCCAGCTTCGCCATCACGAGCTGGAACACTCCCGACACCTTTACAGGTGATTTCTGGAACATTGTAATAAACTCCGCGAAATGGATGGTAACAAGGCCGCTGCAAGTAGTTATTGATAATCCATATCTCCACGTCGGGGACTCCTACACGTTGACAATAACTGGTGCTGAACCTTATGACACTCTTGCCATCATGATTGATGGAGAAGTAATAGACTACGTAACCTCGGATGAGAATGGAACAGCGACATACTCGGGCATTCTCGGGCTCATGCCTGGTGGAACCCACATGTTCGAGGTGATGAACGTTGATGAAACCCAATACGGCTCGGCAGAATTCTACGTTCTGCCGAAGATTACCATATCCCCGACAATCATAACAGTACCTGGCAGGATAATGGTCGAGGTCACCGGCTTATCCCCAAGACAGCCAGTCTACATATACTTAGATGGCAACTTCATATCAGTTAAGATGGCAAACGTCAGCGGGGCTTTCGCGGCCCTTCTCAACATACCGTTGGTCGACGAGGGGCCTCACGAGGTATTCATCACCGACACGCTCGGTGACACCATAGTATCAGGGGAGATACTCGTCGTGAGCAAGCTAGATATGATACTCAGCAACACTCAGCAATCCCTCGTGCTGCTTGACCAGCTTAACGCACAAATCATAGGGTTGAAGGACAACGTTGTCCTTATCAACACGACTCTTGGAGTTGTGAGCGTTAAGCTAGACGACATTATCGGGTTGCTGAGCGTTATGAATGCTACGATAGTCGAGGCTCGGGACGGCATTGTATTGTTGGACTCAAAGCTCGGAATCCTCGCGCTGAATATTTCAACACTGTTACAGTACGCCGAGGAAATAAGGGGTGAAATAGTAGGGTTGAAGGACAACGTTGTCCTTATCAACACGACTCTTGGAGTTGTGAGCGTTAAGCTAGACGACATTATCAACTCTCTCGGCCTTCTGGATACGAAGTTATCACTACTTAACGACACTATGGTGCTTGTCAGGACTAAGATAGGGGAAATCGCTGTCTCTATTACTCAGTTATCCAGCGCGTTAGAATCCGCCAATTCAACACTGGTCGCATTAATAAGGGATGAGTCTGGCAGAATTGTTGGAGTGATCAACACTAACTCGGGGAATATACTAGCCGAGCTGGATGTTATAAAGCAGTTATTGAGCGATAAACTCTCGGTTTCAACCGGCCAGTTGGACACTGCACTATCATCTCTTCAGACATCGGTAAACTCCATGTCCCAAAGACTTGAAGACTTATCGTCCAAGCTCGACGAGATTGGTGTGAAAAACGAGCAAGGATTAGCGGGCTTATCAGGCTACGTATTAGCTACAATAGCGTTATCGATAATAATCCTAGCTCTCCTGGGATACATCGGGTTCATCAAAAAATAATTTTTATTTTTTACAAAAACCATAATCCTACCAGTCCTATCAATATTTGAAGCGTGAGTATGAAGTTCACAACATCTTTCTCTGTAGCCTTGCCCTTCACTCTTATCATAGTCTTCAATGCTAAGTGGGTTACACTGTAGCTTCTCTCATATGGAGGTTTTAACCCGCCGTCTTCCTGCGGTATTCCAAAATTCTCCTTGTACACACCGTTAGCGAGCCCCCTTAGGAAAAGGGCTAACTCCAAGAAGTACAGGGTAAACATGAGTATTCCAAATCTTTCAAAATTACCATATATTACTATTGACGCGTAGAAGGCACCCAACCCATACGTGAATGAATTTCCGGGCAATACTTTTGCTGGATACTTGTTGAAAACTAAGAAAACAAGAAGCGAGGCGATCACCGGGAGTATCACGGGTATTAAATCCAGCAAGCCTTTCTTCAACAAGAACAAGCAGGTGAACGTTAGGATCGATATCCCCTGCAACGCTTCGAGACCGTTATACCCTGCGAGCATATTGAAAGCATTGCTAGCTCCAACCACGCCTATAGGCACTGCTACCAACGGGTAGAGGAGTCCAAGGTCTAAAGGCCCTATAAAAGGTATTTCAACTACCGAGTATCCCGCCTTAACGGCGACGAGAGGTAGAGCTATAGGTATCGTAAACAATACTCTTGCAATCGGAGAAACGCCTTTTTTCCAACCTAAGATGTCATCAATAAAGCCCAGTAGCCCTGAAAGAATCAACACTTGGGTAGTAGCTAGAAGATGTAAGATTCCGAAATCTCTTTCCGAGATGGTTTCTATCGCTATGTATGTGAGGATGCTTATCGAAGCGCTCAGGATCACCCATATCCCTCCTGCCTCGCTCACCTCTGGGTTGCCATACTTGTTCATGTCTTTTCCCTTAAAACCGAGGAGTAGTGATTTCGGAATCCACCATTTCAGTAAAACGTATGTGGATATTGTCGAGATGAGTGAGGGTATTATAATTTCCAGAGCGTCAATCAGCCCCATCCTCCCCCCTCCACTCAGAATTAAATATTAGGAAAATCTCCTCAGCCCTTTTCTCCCCTATACTTTCCACTCTTAAAAGCTCCGATATCGAGGCGTTCGCGAGGTTTTTAAGCGTCTTAAAGGTTTTCAGAAGTTTCCTACCGATGACTGGCCCGGCTAAGCTTTCAGCAACGTACAGTATTCTCTCGTTGATGCTTAAAGGCTTTTTCTCAACCCTCATCCTGAATACTTTTTTACTGCTTGTTTCACCCAAACTTTTAGCTTTGAGAATTATCCACTGCAATGTCTCTTCCAATCCAGGAGTGTTTAAAACGGGTATTTCAAATTCCAGGATGAGAGTGTCAAGTATCCTGAGCAAACTTTGAGGCCTCCACCCCCTGTACTTGGTAAGCTCTTCTAAGCAACCTTCCAGAATTATTAAGGGTTTATGACCGTCTTTGACGGAGGCATTTTTCAACAGTTTAGCCTGCTCCCATAGCCTGTTGTCTCTTATACTGTTTGCGAAATCATCAACAGTTTTCCTCTCCACCAGAATGCTTTGTCTCTCAGGAGGTGACAGTAAGAAGAAGTCCCCGGCAGGAAGGTTTTGAATAGCTACTTTCAACCCAGCCGACATCAGCTTCTTCTTCGCATCTGGATGTTTTGAATCCTCCTTCGAGTCTATGACAACGTCTACGGGAAAAAGTAGTGTAATGCTCATATAACCTGACCTTCCCGCGTACTATTGCCCTTTTCTCTCAAGATTCCACTCGGGCGTACGATACTCGGAGGGGAGGGTTTCTCGGCGACCTCTATTTCACGGGGCCTTGGTAGATCGGAATACCATGCCTTCATGTTTAATGTTTCCATGAATGATTTTATTAAAGCTCTTGCAATGTCTTCAACTCTCACTCTGGGCTTTAAGGCGCTAATATTGGTAACCCTGTATTTAACGCTTAAAATCCCTTTATCGGGCGGCTTTTTCAGCGGGGTTTTTGAGAGACTAGCCAGGACATCGAGGTCTACACTGTAGAGGACTGCTCCGTGAATAAATCCGCAGTTCTGCTCTCCCCTTAAGCTTGCAGCAACTCCGACAACCTTTCTATCTCCTATTATAACGTCGTTCACGTTTTGAACACTGGGGTTGAGCCCTAGTTCTTCAAGTGCTCTGTCAACGCCCTTGAGAATATCAATACATAGGTAATCTGCGTTGCCTTTTTCATTAATGGGTTTAACCGATAAGGCGGAGTTTAAGCTACCGGGGTCTTGGTAGACGGCTACACCCTCTGCGAACCTTTTTACGATACCTGCCTCCTTTTGTTCGGGGTATTTAAGATTTACCTCTTCCGAAGCTCTCTGGAAAACCCCTATTTCCACGGCATTCTTATTCTGCCGAATTCTCAACGCATCCACGGTTCTATCACTACACCTGCTATGGAGAAACGCCCCCTCCCATGCAAGATTCGTCCACGGATTAACCGACGTCTCCGTGAAAACCACCCTGAGCTCACTCAACCGGTCTTGCCTCCACTACTGTTTCAATGAGCTCATCAAGTGCGCGACCTACCAGTGTAGAGTTCTCTTTTTCAAACGCACCACTGGCAATGCTTGAAACCGTTTCATCCTCGAACCTCACGTCTTTCAAAGAATCCTCAATAATCCATTTATCTTCCTTAGGAGATGTGGGGAAGTCACCAATTATTATGGCATCCCTGATTATGTTTTGACTATCAGTTATGATTTTCACTTTGAATAATCCCTTTCTAGCCTCGTGTTCATCGTAGTAAATCTTCAAGGCCATCATCCTTTAGATGTATATAGTAAGCGAAACGTTAATATTTCTCCAGTTACCCCGTAGAATCAGTTATCCCAGCATCCATTTAAAACCTAAAAGGTAGTACGGTAAATGGAAAACTGGGCATAACCTCGTGCTTGAATGCTTCATGCGGGAGCACCATTACTTGACAATACCCTGGAAGCAAGCAGTATCCACATCTTTTCAATTCCTGAGAAAAGGGCTCTAAATTTTGATGCCTCCCTATTTTCAGCAAGGATTCTTGAAAGTTCTGAGAAGAAAGTGTTTAACTCAAGGTAAACCGTGTACAGATTTTCCACAGGTTCTGACGCGGTTAAAGTCGCGGTCAATAGTTCTTTGATAAAATTGAAAAGAGATTGAAGCAGTGCGTCATTCTCTAGGATGCTTCCTTGAGGAATACTATACGTGATGGAGAGTGGTAAAACTGCTAATTGACCCACACAGGTTGCTGGAAAACCGTTAATACTTAGGAGGTTTACCAGCATTAAGGTAGCCGTTTCTGATTTTGAAAAAGGACCATAAACAAGATCTTTTAAGAAAGAGGAAACAGTTTCAGGCTTGGTCTCACACAGTGATTTTATAGCATGATAGGAAAGGTAAGAGGCCTCCTCGTACCTCCCTCTAAGTATTATCTCTTTCACTTTCCCAAATATTTCTTCATTATTTAAAATGACACCATTTGTATCAAACGATTTTGAATCGCGTTTTTCAATTGCTCGGACACTACTGCCCTCGCCTCTACCGGTTTCCAGCGTGAACAACCCCCACCCTGGTTTTTCAAGTCTAAAATTATGGAAATTGGAATTTAAATCGAAATAGTTTAATCTGACAAGAACCTCTTAGTGTTCACGAAAGGTGGCTGGTTTTTTCAGAATAATTCTACCATCAATAACGCAAGCTTTATCAGGGTATGCGAAGACTGGGTTTAAATCCATGGATTCTATCTCAGGATGTTCCTCCAGTATTTTTCCCACGGCAACTATTATCTCTGCTATCGAATATTTGTTAACCGGTGGTCGTGCCCTATAGCCGTTTAGAATTGTTGAGGTTTTTACTTCATCAATCATTTCTAAAGCCTCCTTGACACTGAGTGGGGCAACCCTAAAGGACACGTCTCTGAAAACTTCGACGAATATCCCTCCCGCTCCGAACATAACAACACTTCCAAATACAGGGTCGTGGAGGCCTCCGATGATGATTTCGACGCCTTTAGGCATCATAGGCTGTAGAAGAAACCCGTTGATCCTGGCTTGAGGATTCCTGGCCTTAACTTTCTCCATAATCTCTTCTGCTACTTTCAATGCCTCATGTTTCGACCAAATATCGAGCCTTACACCCCCCACATCCGTCTTATGAATTATGTCGGGCGAGATAACCTTTATAACAAGAGGAAACCCTAGCTTCTCGGCCGTCGATGAAATTTCATCAATACTTCTCGCAACCGCGTATGGAGCTACAGGGATATTATATGCTGTGAGAAGGTCAAACACCTCGTCCTCTAAGAGTTTCACACGTTCTTCGAGATGCACTTTGGTAATCAGGCCTGAAGCAGTACTCATATCCCTGACTGAAGTATGATTTTAAAGGTTTTTAAATATTATTAAAAACTACTTCTTTCCGCGTAGTACATAGATCAGAACAAGTAGAACTATTAACGCAGCACCTATACCTCCTAGAACCAGGATCCTGCCCTGAAGACCGCTGGGCTGTGCCGGGGTTATTGTTTCAGGTGTTAGATAAAGCGTTATAGGGTAATATCCGGGTTGGGTTATTGTTATTAACGTGTTGCCATTAGAATACTTCGTGTTGATGGGTGGCTCAACATTGTATACTCCAACAAGGTTCATTGTTAAGTTGAGGGGTATATTACTGTATCTTGTTAAGTCGATATACGTTACATAGCTTCCCACACCAGCCTCTTCGAGGACGTTCTCGACAGTAAAGTATATGGTTATCTCTGAAGTATTCAATGCCAGGAATGATATTGTATTGTTTTCCAACTGATAATCGCTAACTAATACGCCGTTACCGCTCGTAATGTTTAAAACGGAGACCTGTCCTTCAAAAGGAATATATACACTAACTAGCGTGTAGTTAGCTAAGGTCGCAGCGTATTTTAACTTAATATACCCTGTGAAGGAGTTTTCTACGGGGCTTCCTACAACACATATTTCAAGATTGAGTAACGTGTTGGAAATGCCGGTTTGAGCGGTAATCAGCGACAGAATTATGAGGGCAAAGAATAGCATACTTTTTCTCTCCAAGCTTACCACCATGAACCTATTGTGATGGTTTTGTCACAATAAAAAACTTTTTGATACCGCAAGGTTGAGTATTCAGCATGCCGTATATACGTTGAACCGATGCTTACATATTTTGTACGCGGGCCTGATCTTCTCGCCTCTAGAAAGCACTTTGAATTTTAAAGTTAAGGATCCGCCTTCAGCCCGTTCTATGTAACCAATGGATTCCTTCGCTATCTCAATATTGCATTTTCCAGGGTTGTTCTTGCAAAACTCTTCACATTTAGAAGCGGTTTTCTCCGACTCGTAGATCAACCCACATATGGAGCACGCATAGTATTTGAAACCGTCTACTTCTATGATGTAAACCATACACCATCCCGCTTATTTTATTAATTATTTCCTCGTAAATACTTTAACAATTAGAGTAAATTCTATTGCCGAGGAGTTTGCTCTAAATAAACAAATTCTATCGGTGAGCTCTTTGAATTCAACATGGGACTTACCCTCTGTGAAAGAAATCAGGGAGAAGGCTGTCAAATCGGAGCTCTCGCGTCATCCTCACGTTAGAAAATTATGGGAGCTTTCATGAGATAAATCTCTTTTCACTAAGTCTCCAGGGGAATTGTCTTCCCTCAGGAGGGATCTGTTGAGAAGTTCTTTAAAGTTTTTCGCCTAGATGAGCGATTATTACAAGGAATTATTAAACAGGATAGGTATAGATCCGGGTTTCGCCGAGTTAGAGGATCTTGTTAAACTGGCTGTTCCCTCAGTTCTTTCAAAGGGGAGAGGGTTTTAAACGATTCCTGATTCAACGAGTTAAAAGCGAACCAGGCATTGCTTTCTCATCTAGCGGAACAACTAGTAATACACCGGCAAGGGTTTACAGGATCTACTTGGAGTTAGCAGTGATGACTAGAGCAAACACTTTGTTGTTCGAGTACGTGGATGGGGGTGAGCTTGAAAGAGGGAGGGGAATAGCCTATTTCCCGCGGTAAGGAGCTTGGAAGCCGGCTTAATTTCGTAGCATTCGATGACCTCGCTCTCCAAGGCAAAGAGATTCCTCTCTTATACGGCATGGTGTTGTCCAAGGAAGAGGCCGGAGGCTCTCTATGGAAGAAGCTCGTCCCCGATAAGAAGGCGATCATGGAGTTTTTCAAAAGCAAGGAGGGGCCAAAGCTTTTATCTACAGCCCCTGCCGGGATATACCTGCTCTCTAAGCAATTCGAAAATATGAACCCGTTTTTGAAAATCCTCAGCAAAACACCGTATAGGGCCTCGCCCGTGGACTTGAGGGAGGGTGGAGTGATTGTAGCAGGTAGGGGTAGTAAAGGCCTTCAAATCCCCGATTACGATACTATAGTCAAACATTCAAGAAAGTTCTTCAAGGCGAGAAGGAATGGTTTAGAGCTACCTACACCCTTCATGGACGTATTGGGTATGACTGAGACTTTGACCGCCTTAATTGATAACTACGATGTTATGGGAAAAATTACACACCCGCTCCAAGAAGTTCTCCTCATAGATCCTAAGACCTTTAAGCTCGTCCGGGAACCAGACAGAGACGTTATTCTAGGGATTTTCGATCCGCTGGCTGTTCCGTGGCTCGAGGTCTTCCTGTCAAGGGATATTATGAGGTTTAAGTATTCAAACAGGCATTATAGAAAGGAGTTTCAATATGCGAGGAGATCGTCAAAAGATGAGGGATGGGAACTCCAGCGTGCATGCGGAGGTATCCTTGAAGAGGTGATGAGTAGTGGATGAAGATAATGTTGTAAAACCCATTTACTACGGTAGAATAGAGGTTCAAGATAATGGCGCGAGAGTGTAGGAGCCTACCTTTGAGTGGCTGTATGAGTTTTTAAACCGGAGTATCGAACTGTCACGGAATCTCATACAACTAGGTTTTAGTAGGAGGGTTAGAGTGTTGAGCGAGATGGGGAAGATTTGGAGAGAAGCTCTTGTTAGTTGAGGAGGAACTGGCTCCCAATATTTCTAAGAATACAGGCTACAGCGTGGAGAACGTGAGAATGGATTTGAGACTGGTTGAAGAAGTGTTTAATGAGACCAATATCATCGGGCTCTTCGATAAGGGCTTAGTCGGGGGATGGCGTAGTCCTGACAAGCCCGTTGAAATCATTGATGGGGAGTTCGTGTGGAATAGACCGCTAGGCGTATCCCTTATAATATCCTCCGGAAACACCGTCACACTAGCTATGCTCCCAGCAGTGGTTTCTTTAGCGTCGGGGGATGTGGCTATACTAAGGCCGTCTTTCAGCGACTACCAAGCAGTAGTCAAAATTTTCAAAACACTTTTCGATCTAGTAGACAGCTCTGTAGAAAGTGCCAGAGAGGTGGCTCCGGCCCTTCTAGTCGCATACCTTAAACATGAGAGCAAGGTATTTATACACCTATTAGCATCAGCATCTCTCGGCATCGTCAATTACTGGGCGGGGAGCCAGGTAGAAGCGTGATCGCTAGTAGGGCTTTGAAGAATCCTTTTCATCCTAAGTTAATCGTCAATGAGCCTCTAACGGGGTTAGCGATAATAGATGAAGACTCAGAGTCGGAGAAAGTAGCTTGCGGATTAGCGAGGGATGTGGTACTGTATGATCAACAGTTATGTAGCTCTCCCACTTACGCCATATTCATAGGTTCGAAAGATAGCGCGTTGAAGTTTGCACAGAGACTGGGGGAAGCCCTGAATAATGTGGGGAGAAGGTTCCCCCGTGATTTGAAGGAAGGAGATCTGTATAATTTAATACTGCTTAGGAAAAACCTTGAGATCCAAGGTGTGAGAGTTTTCTACTCGGAAAACCCCGGAAATGCTTGGACGATTGTGGTGAAAACACTAGAGTCAGTCACTAGTTTTGCATATAGTTTAAAATATCCACATACAATCCCTAGGAGACGGTTCATTGAAATAATAGTGTTGAACGACGCCAAAGAACTCAAGGAGGCGATCTTACACCTAATTGAAGTCTTGAGGAGGAACGGGGTTGACAAGTTCCAGACAGCGTCGATAAAGGTCTCTGAAAGAAACCTTAACCACGTATTGAAGGTTCTCTCTATTCTCGGGATTTACAGGATAGCCCCAATAGGGGAATCCTTTTTTAGAACGCCGTTAGAACCGTACGATGGTGAATTCCTACCTAGATACTTCACTTACACGATGTATCTTAGATTTATTGAGAAGTCGGATGCGCTAAAGCACCCTGAATGAGTGATGGATTTGAGGATCACTGCAACAGGCGCCACTGGGTTTCTCGGCTCCTATTTTGTGGATAACCTGATCAATAAAGGCTTCACTCTTAGGGGAACCCATTACAGTCCCGGGAAGAAGCAGACCTTACTCTCTAAGAATGTTCAACCAGTGTACATGGATTTAGGGAGACTTGGGACCTTTCCGAACGCTGTGAAAGATACTGATATTTTAATCCACCTAGCAGCTTACTATACTTTCACCGGGAAGAGGTCCCTGTATTATAAGCTTAACGTGGATGCAACCGGAATACTTGCAGAGCAGGCATTGAAGCATGGGGTGAAAAGATTTATTTACTGCAGCTCAACGGAAGCCATAGGCCCAGTGGATAATCCCCCTGGCGATGAGGAAACCCCGCCTAGCCCGCAGTTTGACTATGGTCGTTCAAAACTTCTCGCGGAGCAGAAAATAAGGGAAATAGCGGCCAATGGTCTCTCCTATACGATTGTAAGGCCTAGTGGACTGTACGGGCCAGGTAATGTTAACGATGTATCATACTGGTTCATAACATCTTTCGCAAAGGGAGGTTTCTTTTCTAAACTTAAAATAGGGCGCGGCGGGACCCTCATACAATTCGCACACGTTGATGATGTTGCCAAGGGCTTCGCCCTCGTGGTTGAGAGGCTTGAAAAATCTGAAAACCAAGTCTTCATTCTCTCAGAAGATAGGGCATACACATATAACGAGGTGTATAAGATACTGTCCGAGATCGCAGGTAACCCGCCGCTAAAATATAGCTTAAGCCCTAAGACGGCAAAGCTCATTTTGTCGTTCACCCATTTATACGCGCTCGTAAAAGGGGATAATAATATACTACTTAGAAGAAACATTGTTGATTCGATAACCAAGCACAGGGCGTATAGTATTGAGAAAGCAAAGAGGTTGTTGGGTTACTCGCCAAGATATTATTTGAAAGAAGGATTAAAAGAGACTATTGAATGGTACGGTTGAAAGGATATATTAAGAAATAACGTTTAGAATATCGGTGAGCTCCTTCAACACTTTCCACGGCTTGCACTTGCTCATAACGCCAGCCCCCCACGGTCTCTTAACAAGTATGAATTTAACGCCCGCGTTCACCGAGGCGGTGCAGTCGTAAAGAGTGTCTCCAACGTAGAAAGCGTCGGTATTCGCAACGCTTAATTTATTTAAAACATGGATGATCATATCAGGGTTTGGCTTTGGTCTTAAATTATCAACTCTTCCTTGAACTATGTCGAAGTATTTCGATATATTGAAATAGTTTAGCATTATCTCTGCATGCTCCTGCTCCGAGGATGTCACCACGCCAAGCTTAAAACTCCTCCTCTTTAATTCCGAAAGAACTTTAACTGCATCCGGGTACAACTTTAACTCGTTCTGCCAGTAGTTTGAGAAGCATGAGAAAATGTCTTTTATAATTTCATTGATGACTAGAGACTCTTTTGATCTGGCAAGTTCAGCCACTACTTGCCATGTGGGTAAACCCATAAGGCTCAATAGCTCATCTTTGTCAACATTAATGCCATGGCGTGAAAGCCCCTCTCCATAGCATTTAAGTATTAGCGGCACACTATCTACTATTGTCCCGTCTAAATCAAATAATACTGCTTTACTACCCAAGTCCCAGCACCTTATATGTAGAACCTTAACGCTTAATGGTGGATAAAAACTTGAACACCCTTACATCCTGTATTCTAAACCGTATCTAGCGATTAGCTCGTCGCACTTTTTAGAGAGAACCCAGCCAACGAGGAGATAGGTAGGTGTGAGAAGACTAGTCAATAACATTAGTGGTGTTGAGAGGAAACCTGAAACCCCGTAAGAAGCTCTCAACAGCTCTGCGGACAAGCTGGCAGGGTTTAGAAAGGCGAGGTAAGGCAGAGGATATGCAGAAGCAGGGATCACTGTTCCAACCGTTACACCTATTTGGAGAATCCCTGTCCACGAACTGCTTAGCCTGGTCTTGGCGTACAGGTAGCCGGCAAGGCCCCCGTAGAACAATTCTACAACCATTAACGTGAACAACCCTAGCGTCATTAATAGTGGATCGCCCCGCAACCACCATACGGGGTCAATACCGTAGAAGCCGCTTGACACTAGTCCAAGCAATGCTAGTGAAACCACACCCGATAAGAGGTCAACAGGCAGTGTACACACTATATAGTGGTAAACCCCCATGCCGTTTTCCCTGAACATGTCTGTTAAGCCATCATGAACCATCCAACGGAGGAACTCGGTCCCAATCCACAACCCTAATGAAGCGAGACTCATCCCAATAATCCCGGGAACTAAGAGCTTTAACGTAACCACTGGATTGGGAGAGAGATATGAAGCCGGAATTATCAGAATTATCGACCAGAAAACATCGTTAATAATCCATGCTAAATAACTTGTCAAGTGGAGCCGGGCAAGAACCCCGCCCACATATAAAAGCCTTAAGTATCTCGTAAACGTCTTCAACTTTTTCTCACCCTAACGTCAACGTTTTTACTTATCCCGAAAGCTGCGAGGTAATATGCTGTGAAGAGCATTGCAATTATTACTAGAGGAGTGGAAACTTCAAGAGAAAACCCCTTCAACACAATGAGTTGTATTAACTCAACCGTGTACGGTACAGGTGTTACTGAAGAAATCGTTTTTAAGACAAGTGGAACCAGGTGTATCGGGATGTAAACCCCTGCGCCTGAAAGCATTATCGGGACGATAGTGCTGGAGACACTCCAGGGCTTCTTCACGTTTGTGTAAAACACGATTAAAATCCCTGTTATTCCGGATAAAACACCCAGCACGAGAGAAGAGAGCGTTAAAGCTATGAGGAGCTGGAAGTATAAGTATAAGCCTGTTAGACCTAAAAGTATTGAAAGGGCTGGGATTAGATAGAGTGTGGAAAGAACCGTCATGATTAATGGTCTCATGAATGAGGTAGCTAACACGAAGGCTGTCACGCTTACTGTTTCCAAGATAATTGTGAATGAACCGTACACCTTGAACTCTGCGTACAATGTCTGCACAACATCCCCAACGGTGACAGCCACAACCGTGAGAATTGCCGACAAGCTTAAACTAAGCGCGAGCGCATCCGTAAGCCCCATAGGGTGGTTGAAGAGATTACTGAATCTCTGTAGGACAAAGTCTATATCACTCATTAAGGTTGGCAAGAAGACTATTCCCAGCCCGTATATAGATGGGAGAAGCCAGATCGTGACATAATCTCCAATAAATCTTTTCAGCCAAACAACCTCCCTATAAACCAGGGCTGTGAAAACTCCCCTAATACTCATCTAGAACACCGAGAATGGCTAGATAGGCATCCTCGAGAGAGGGCTCCATAAGTTGCAAGTCCAGTATTCTAACACCTTGCTCCTTGGAAGCCTTAAACAAAGCCTCCACAATATCCTCCCTGCTCGATGATATTATAGCGTTTATTTCAACCCTTCCATTATTACTCATCTTTGAAGTAATTCGCTTGACGCTCAGGCTGTCTGATATTGTTTTCTTCAATAATGGTTCCGAATCCAACGTTGTTTGTAGCCTAAGCCTGAAAACCAGTCCAACCCTATTCTTCAATTCACCGGGGGTTCCCGATGCTACTGCTTCCCCCTTATTGATAATTGTTACAGCGTCCGAAATCATTTCTATTTCATGCATGTTATGTCCGGTTACAAGTATAGTCTTCCCCTCCCCAGCTAGTTTAACAAGCATTTCCCTGACATGCCTGCTACTCTCAACGTCCAAGCCTAGGGTAGGCTCGTCTAGAAGAAGTACTTCAGGGTCATTTAAAAGGGCCTTGGCAATAGCCAGCCTGGCCCGCATCCCGAGACTGTATGCGAAGTAAGGCGTATCGGAAGCCCTCAGCTCCTCAAGCCCCACTAGTTCAAGGACTTCTCTTGCCCTTCTACGAGAATGAGATAGTGAAAGCCCTTTCAACAAGCCATAGAAAACTAAGTTTTCAAAGCCTGAAAGAGACGAGTAGAATCCTTTTGAAACATCTATTGCGAGGCCTATTATTTTCCTTACTTTTTCGGCTTCTTTCACCACATCGTACCCGTTTATGCTTACGAACCCGCCGTCAGGTAGAAGCAGAGTTGACAATATTTTAATAGTAGTGGTCTTTCCAGCCCCGTTTGGACCCAGTAGGGCATGGATTTCCCCCTTGTTCACGCTGAAGCTCACGTCTTTTATTGCGTCGATAAACCTTGTTTTTCTAAAACCCTCCCTAACCCTGTATCTCTTCCTTAAATGCTCAACGATAATGGTTTTCACGAGCATCATCCTTTAGGTAAAACATTACTGCTCATCTAAACTAATCCTTGATAACGGGTTTTAACCATTTGCTGTGAACAATCCATGCAAGAGCAATTAAACCTGTTATGAAATTGCTGACAGCCATTTCAGCCCACAAGCCCTTAACCCCTAGGCTTAGTGGGCCCGGGCCGAAAAGGTATGCCATAATATTCCTAAGGAACCATAGTCGAAGAATGGATATACACATAACTGGCTTCGTATGTCCAGACCCCTGTGCCACGCTGAATGCAACCCCTAGCATGGTGAAGAATACTATTGAAGGTCCCATGATAAGGATGAAGTCGGAGGCGTACTGTATAACTTCAGGGTCGGAAGGGATAAATAACCGGGCTACTTCATATCTTAAAGCAATCATTGTGAAAACACCAATAGACGACATCCCTATGGCTAGTGCAAGTGCCTTGTAAGCCGCTTCTCTCGCTTTCCCAAAGCTTTCAGCTCCAAGGTTTTGTCCAATAATCGCGGAGAGAGCGGCTAGAACGCTTCCCACCAGGATATCTATTAGGCTGAAAGGCCTGTCCCCGACACCCCATGCGGCCAGCGCACCCGCTCCCATCAAACTAATTATACCCGTTAACACGGTGAATCCTGTAGCATCGCTTAGAGAGGAGATGGAAATAGGTAAGCCTATTCTGAAAAATTTCTTGATCAAGAAGGGGTCGAGCTTTAAGTCACTCTTTGTAAGTCTTTCACCTCTAACCCCTCGTTTTGAGAGTAGGACTAATGAGATGACTCCTGACACTAGGTCGCTGAGCAGTGTTGCTATCGCGGCTCCGGCTATACCGAGAGCTGGAAAACCGAAGAGGCCGAATATCATTATGGGGTCTAGTACGATGTTTATTGACACCCCTATCAAACGTATCTTCATGACCGTAAAAGTATCACCTGCGGCTGAATATATCGAGAGAGCTGACTCCATTAGTCCAAATATCGCGAAGCCTAGTGCGAAGATCCTCTCATAGATGATAGCGCCCTCCGCAACCTCTTCCGGTATTCTAATGAGCCTTAGGAATATCGGGATGACCATGTATGATAATACTCCCAGGGGGATCCCCGTAAATATGGCAATGATTAATAGCTGTCCCCCAGCATTTAAAGATCTCCTATAATCCCCGACCCCCCAGTATTGAGAGACCAGCGCCAACCCTGCTTGAAAAAGACCGGCTAGACCAGCAATGATCAGGAACAACACGGGCCAAGCAGCGCTCACAGCGGCTAACGCCTCCCTTCCAAGCCTGCCAAGCCAGTACATGTCTATTAAATTGTAAACTACTTTTAGAGCCTGCGTAATACCTATCGGGAGTCCAAGCTACAGCATTGTCTTGAGAACCGGCTGCTTCACAACCCACTGCTTATCGTCAATTTTCATACGTGCCCAGTGCTTATCATTACTGTTCACTAATTTAACAATATATTGGGGAGGAATGGTCAATTTTTTGATTCCTAATTGAGGAGCAATTGTTAGCATTATTTAATTCTTTAAGAATAGAATAATTTAAGACGGCTTTTGCAATACAAGTGCACATATTGTGGAGAAATATTTTTGGGACATCAAGAGAGTTACATGCTTATACCGGAACGGCTTGTTGAGCCCTTTCGACGAGTGTTGTTTCTATATCAGCGGGGGTTGAAAAGTATATGGAGATTTACCAATATATTTCCTCGCTTCGAAAACACTACTACATTGGATGAGGATAACACCCCCTTGCTCGAGCCGACCAGGGTTTTCAAAAATATGAACATTTACTTCGAAGATGAGGGGTAGCGTTTTTGGATTTATACAAGGGTTCTTAGGAGTTGGTTGATGCCGGATTAGCTGGTAGAATACCGAAGCTTACCGGGTTAAGACACTGTGAAAGACTAAAATACGCACAGGTTTTGAAGAATAGGGTGGAGAGGGTCGAGAACCGGTTTTAACAAGGCTAGGTTATAGCCAATCCTATGTAAGAGACACAGTGTTAACGGGATCGTAAGCCCATCTTAAAGGTTAAACTTAATACTCCACCAACTATTCTGAATAAAGTGAGGCTTTTATGGTTGCGAGGGTGCAGGAGACTAGGAGAATAATTAATATTGTCGTGTTTACTGTTCTCGTATACTCAGCCACAGTTGTGCTTCAGATATATCAACCAGCAACGGGAGGGTATTTCAATGTTGGAGAGTCAATGATATATTTCGTAGCCCTGTTAACCGAGCCAATTGTCGTAGCCTTCGCTGGAGGTGTTGGAGCGGCTTTAGCGGATATTTCTACAGGATATGGATTGTTCGTCCCCAGCACACTAGTGATAAAATTCGCCGAAGGCTATATTGCTGGATATCTTGTTAAGAGGCTTGGGAAGGTCTACGGGTCCTTCTACTCTATGCTCGCAGGAGGCTCTCTAACAGCGGGCTCACTCTTATTTGGAATATTCTTCTATTCTGGAGAAGTTAAGTTGGACCTGGTGAATGGGCTTGAGTACCTCTTGAAACGCCAATCTTAAATATACCCGTATGGGCGTGGATAATAATAGCCTTCGTAATAGGAGGGCTTGCTACTTACGGGTTATCTAAGAATATTGTTAACTTCTCCGAATCAATAGCCTTGCTGATAGGGGGTATGATAATGGTAGTAGATTATTTTCTCTATGAATATCTCGTGTCGAACCCGCTGATAGGCAGGCCTCCAGTAAACGCCGTATTTGAAATACCTGTGAATGTTGGCCAAGCATTAGTGGGGGTTGCAGTCTCAATACCGGTGGCTTCTTGGTTGAGGAGAGCTGGATTTTTTAAAAAGAATAAAACCATTCTATCACCTGTTCAATTATCTTGTTGAGAGTTTAAACGGTTTTATACCATGCAACCAGTTATTTATGCTGAAATAAGAGAGGCGGGATATCCAAACGGCTTTACTATCAGAAACGCGGAGCTGGAGCTGTATCCAGGAGAGTTACTAGTGATTGCTGGAGAGTCGGGAAGCGGGAAGACCACTTTAGTGAGGGTTTTAACAGGGACAATAAAGCTTGTAGGAGGGTACTACAGAGGCAAGGTATTGATAGGGAACACTTCTATTAACGATATCTCTCCCGACGAGTTCCATTCTAAAGTTGCATATATTCCGCAGGAACCGTGGTTCGCCCTAATAGGCTATTCCGTGGAAACAGAATACTGCCATTCGTTAGCAGTAGCAGGACACACTTGCGAGTTCTTTGACTTAATGAAGCTCGGACTTGGAAGAAAGTTGAAAAATCCGACCTATGGGTTAAGCGCTGGAGAGACGCAAAGATTAATATGGGCTGAGTCGTTAGCCAGAGATTCTTCGATATTTATTTTGGACGAACCCCTTGTCTATATTGATAGATACGCTAGGGAAATGCTACAAAGTGTCGTTAAAACAACCCTTAAAGATGGAAGGGCTGTGGTAGTGGTTGATCATAATCCATTATTCTGGAAGGACTTGGCATCTAAAATCATTTACCTTCAAAACGGGCAACCTATCTATTCCGGCCAATGGAGGAACGATCTCGTATCTCACTCCTTAACGTTTAATCGTGGTGTAAGAAGTACTGACGAGGTGGCTATTAGGGTTGAAAACATATGGTTCAAATACCCCGGAGGAGAGTACTTGTTCAGGGATTTCTCACTGAGTATTAAGGAGAAAATTATAACAGGACTTACAGGACCCAACGGTTCTGGTAAATCGACTTTATTGAAAATAATGGCCGGAGTGTTAAAGCCTAAAAGAGGCAAAGTAATTGGAAAGGGGAAACGTATTTACATTCCGGAAAACCCGCTCCTCTACTTCACCAAGCCCACGCCTTGGGAGGAACTCTACTACGCAAGCAACGGGGATGAATCGAAACTACTTGACATAGCTGAACGCTTCAATCTTAAGAAAGTATTGCACCGCCCGCTTGCAAGGCTCAGCTCAGGTGAGAGGAGAAGGATTGCACTAGCTTCCGCGTTTCTATCAAAATATCAAATCTACCTACTGGATGAGCCTACAGGAGGGCTTGACGATGCTAGCTCCCGAGAGGTTTTAGAGCATCTTACAGAAATGGCTGATTCCGGCTTAACAATCATTCTCTCAGCCCACGATGAAAGGGTTTTCAGAATCCTTGACGAGACAGTGGAGGTGGGCGGCGAGTGAGCATAATCGGTGCACTCGTATCCATCGTATACAACGTCTTCTTCATGCGTGGCGAGGAGGGTTTTAGACGTGCGGAATCCTTTTCAAAACTAATCTTTATCCTTTGCACCCTAACGTTGATGTTTAGACGTCCAGATGGAGTCATCATTACAGGTTTCATAACACTCCTTTTAGGCCTCTATTATCCTGGGATGGAGTGGGCATTATCCACGCTGGTTTTAACAAGTATTTTGGGAGCATATATGGGGCTCTCTACGCTATTAAGCAATTTTTTAGGTTGGAGTAGCTTAAGCATTTTTCAAGTCTTCATGGTGGTAGTTCGAACCATATCTTTCTCGACCACTATAATTTTCATAGTGGCCATTCTGAGCCCTAGGGCTCTTTCAAACATTTTGAGAAAAATAGGCCTGAAGAAACTGGTTGTTCATATCCCGATTCTCATATGGAGGCTGATTCCTTATGGAATGAAGTGGTTTACAGAATCCTTAATGATCGGTTCTCTGAAAAACGAGAGAGTAACTACTAGGATTCCCGTGGTGGCTGCTGGAGTTATCGAGATTGGCCAATATTTAGAGGAATACTCGTATTACAGGTTGAATTCCGAGATGAAGAAACCCATAGTTTTAGTTAAGGAAGAATATACGTCAGATATTATTCTCATAGTGGTTTCATTCCTAATGCTGTTACTACTTTGAAGGGAACATCTCAGGCAGCCACCGCTTCTTCATCGAGGTTTTCTCCGCAGTGTTCGGGACCTTCAGCACCATGTAAAGGGTTTTCAACCGAGCCTTAAAAACCTTCTAGTAGCTTCTCGCCGCAACATATTTATTTCTAAAGTAAATATTTAAACAAAGCTGAGTCTTATGGAGTTGGATTTTGACTCAATAGTCAATTATGGAATCAAATTGGGGGCGGAATTTATTGACTTAAGATATCAAGAACACTTGTATGAAAGTATAGTCCTCGATAATGGGGTTGTAAGGGATGCTGGCGTATCTTTTACCAGAGGATTAGGCGTGCGCGTTATAATTGAGGGTAGAGTTGGCTACTCCTTCACAAACATCATGTCCAATGAGAACCTAAAGCTTACGGTTGAGAAAGCGGTGAAAATAGCGAGATACACAGGATCATATGGTAGCATTGTCTCGATGGAAGCTCGTAATGTGGTTAAAGACAGAATCGTAAGCCATTACGGGATAGATCCGTTTGATATTGATTATACTGAGAAAATCGAGATTCTCAACCTAGTGCATAAGAAGTTGAGAGAGTTTAAGGAGATTTCAAGTATAACGCTTCCCTACGCTTTTGAAAAGGATAGGCGTGTCTATGTTTCGAGCAACGGGGACTTTGTCGATTTCACGCGTAGAATGATCGGTCTTGGGCTGAGATTAGTTGCGCACTCGAACAATACTTACGAATCACTTTCAGTGTCTGAATCTACGGTGGGGGGCTGGGAGTTTCTCAAGGCCTTCGACTTAGAGGAGTATGCTGTCTCAAACGCGAGGCTCTTGATAGAATCACTTACCGCTCCCCACGTTAACCCAGGAAGGCATGATATTGTCCTTGATAATGAGATGGTTGGTTTAATGCTTCACGAAGCCTTCGGTCATGCCACTGAGGGGGATATAGTAGAGGCTGGCGGGAGTGTTCTAGCCGGAAGGATTGGTGAGCAGGTGGCTAGTGAGCTGGTGACTATAGTTGATGATGGGCGGGTTCCCAGCGGAGTTTACGTTCCCTATGATGATGAAGGCACGCCGAAACTCAAGGTTTTCACGGTGGAAAACGGTGTATTGAAATCATTTCTACATAGCCGCTCAACGGCCAAATCGCTGGGAGGGATACCCACGGGCAATGCCAGAGTTATGTCATACAATCACTCGATCCTCGTAAGGCAGACGAATACTTACATGCTGCCTCGTGATTGGGGGGTTGATGAGATGATTAGGGATATGAGAAGAGGGATATACGTGAAGGGAAAAGGAGCTCTTGGAGGCGAGGTTAATCCTTTAACAGGATCATTCACTTTCACCAGTGGCCCTAGCTACATTATTGAAAACGGGGAGCCAGTTAAACTAGTAAAAGGAGTTATGCTCTCAGGAGCTATCTTAGATACTTTGAAAAGAGTTGACGCGGTTGGAAAAGACCTCGTTGTGAAGACAAGCGTTTTCGGCGGGTGCGGTAAGAGTGGTCAAATGGTCAGGGTTGGAGACGGGGGGCCTCATGTTAGGGTTAGGGGGTTCGTACTGGGTGGTTAGGAATGGATATCGACCTCCTCTTGAACAAAGGCAAAACAATAGGGCTCGAGGGTTTAGAAGTATATATGGTTGAAACAGAATTGCTAAACCTTACTATTTCAAGCGACAAGGTTAGAGAAGTATCGTCCTCGAAAACTTTTTCAATAGGCGTTAGAGGCTACATAGGTAAAAGAGTGGCTGGAGTGACCATTAACGATGAAAATTTAAGAGTTGACGCGGCCTTCGAGAAACTTTCTTCATTAATTAAAACAAGCGTAGAAGATCCTAACTGGGCTGGTTTTCCACCACCGCGCAAAGGTTTTATCAACGCCTCTTGTCGAGACAATAGAATAATTCATACCGACTATGTTGAAACGTTGAAAATGATTAAAGATTTAATGGAGATTATGAAGGATGAAGCGATTAGGGAAGGGGCTGAGAGAGCTATCGTAGCCGAGGGAATGACCAGGCTCGGAGTTCAAAAAATAGCCACTGTGAATTCAGAAGGTGTTCACGTACGAGACGAATGCACTGTATGTTACACGTTTATGGTTTTGAAAACAGTAACCGGGAAGGGAGAGTCGGATAAGTCTTTCTGGATAGTGAACAGAAGGTTTGATATAGCCGAGCTAGAATCTCTCGGAAGAGATGCAGCTAGGCTGTCACTCATGTTTGGAGGTGCTAGGAAAATAGAGAATGGTGAATACGATTTAATTCTCATGCCGCAAGCAGCTGTAGGGATCATAGCATCCACCCTCATACCGGCGTTCTCAGCGTTGAACATTCTGGAAGGTAGGAGCCCGCTTAGTGGTAAACTGGAATCCAAGGTGTTTGCCGAAGAGGTACGGATTTCGGACAATCCGGAACTCCCGTTAGAAATTGGGAGTAGGAGGTTTGATGATGAGGGCATGCCCACTAGTAGCAAGGTTTTAATCAAGGATGGCGTGTTGAAACAGGTGTTGCACAATTACTATACTTCTTCACGAATGAAGCTTGAAAATGCAGGCAACGGTTTCAAACGAAACCCTTCTTCCCCAACAACCCCATATCCAACAAACTTCTTCGTCCACCCAGGTGAAGTTAAGTTAGAGGACTTACAGCGCGAAGTAAAGAAGGCCTTAATAGTTTACGAGACGATCGGGCAGTGGATGAGTAATCCGTTCAATGGCGATGTGAAAGCCACAATAACCCATGCTTTGTTAGTAGAGAACGGGGAGGTTAAAGGCCCCGTTAAGGGCGTACTAGTAACTGGGAATATCTACGAGTGGCTTGGAAACAAACTAAATGGTCTTGGAAGTGAAACCTTTGCATCAGAAGGGATTGTAGCTCCTGGAGTATGGATTGAAAAAGTAAAAGTTGCAACCGAATAGATCTAATCTAAATGAATAACTTTTAAAGCTTCAGAAGATGAGACTTTCACGCTCCCGGACGCCGTCTCCACAATTAATTCACCTATTTCTGAAATAGATGTCGCATCTCCCACTATCTCACCATCTTTCATCACAATTCTAACTCTTTTACCAAGGGTTGATAGTTTTTCAAGGTATTCAAGCCTTAGTAGCTCTGGTTTCTCAACAAGCTTATCTATTCTGGATATCCATCCGGTCAGCTTGCTAAACACTCTGTTTCTAGGCACCAGCGACCCAGTGAGTTCTTTAAGGCTTGTGGCAGTCTCCAGTGGAGGGTCGTTGTTGATGTTCACGCCTAAACCGATGTATCCCATGAGGTCTGAGCCAGAGGCTTCTGCTTCCACCAAGATTCCCGCTAACTTCTTATCTTTCACAGCTATGTCATTGGGCCATTTAATCATAGCATTTATCTTAAACTGTTCTCCCAGAATTCGTGTGAGGAGAACAGGAATAGCTATCGGTAGAAGTTGTGCCAAGTGAGCTTGAAGCCGTATCTTATAGGTGACCCATAAGCCTCCCAGGCTTCCAATCCACGTTTTCCCGTGACGACCCTTACCGTAAACCTGATATTCAGCAATTACAACGCTCCACGGAGGGAACTTCCTAGCCATGCTCATCGTTGATCCCACAATTACTCTATGAACGTAATTCCAGCCCCATGGATGAAGCGCCTTGAGATTGTCACCTCTGTATAAACTCACGGAGTCTTTTTCTTCCCTAAGCATGAAGTATTTCTTAAGAACCGAAACTAGGGTTTCATATTCCTCTCTAGTTAAACCTAGCTCTCTTTCAGCAATGGTCGGAGTTATTTTTTCGCTCTCTGAAAGCAGTTTCAATAATTCCAGTAGTAATGAGAATTCTTCACCTTCTCTGCCCATCATTTATCCCATTTTATTTCTATAGGGTTTAACATTTAATAAGTTAGGCATCTCGGGAAAGTAGGTTCTAAGGAATTGGTACAGGTTTATCACGGGGGCGCCTGGCTTCTCTTCAGCTAGATCCACAAGCCCCTTTATCCAAAGAGCCGACAGAAGCTCGAAATAAATGTTTCTCGCCCTCTCCATTTCAAGGGATGCTAAAAACTCTTTGGGTGTGTAGAAATATGCGAGCTTATAAGGGTTTTCAACACGAGTTAACTTCCCCACATCCTTGCTTACAACTGGACATTTCACGCTCAAACCGTGATCAACCACAGCGTAAACGTTTCGGTTGATATTATCAACATAGTATTTAACCTGCTTTGGAACGAAGGGGTAGCTTCTACATATAAATGGTTTAGAAACGTCATGTATTAAGCATAAATTGTTTTTGAGAAAAGTACACTTACCATTAATAAGATCCATGATGTAGCTAAAAGCAAGATTGTACCCGCTGATTTCATCATACATCTTGTAACCTGGTGAACTCTTATACTTGAGGTTATACTTGTCCGCGAGGAAGCGTAGAGTCATGTCTTCATGAGGGAGTAGGGACACGGGCGAGAGCGCGCAGCACAGTCCACAGGA
>Ga0209740_1000027_pt1 | contig 32969 bp, 31 predicted proteins | sample ConCONMetagenome_FD_184733 | JGI IMG/M metagenome (GOLD analysis project Ga0209740, IMG submission 184733) | Hot spring microbial streamer communities from Conch Spring, Yellowstone National Park, USA - CON_C (SPAdes) (version 3) | ecosystem: Environmental > Aquatic > Thermal springs > Hot...
AAAAACGGAGACAAGCTGATTATTGGCAGGGTTGTGGATTTTCACAGACTTTCTGACCTTCTCAAGGACTACGATCAAGCTAAACTCTTTGACAAGAGAAAGGAGTCTGCGATTGCAAGAGAACTTCTAAGCTTCCGTGAGGGAATTGTATTGGAAATAGAGTTGATTACCGCCTTAAGCGGAGGCACAAGGGTGCCCTTGAATTTCCCTATAAAACTGCTTTCTGAGGTGGAATTCCTTGAGGACTTTCCCTTTGAACGCAACGCCCACACGGGCTACTTGGGATACTTCTGGGGCACCAACATAAAGGCACCTCTAATCCTTCAAGATTTTCAGACGCTAAAAGAAGCCTATCACTTTTTTGTGGCTGGTCAAACGGGCTCTGGAAAATCCACCCTTGTTCAGATGCTTTTAGCCCTTTACAACAGGCTTAATCCGAGGATGAACTTTTTGATTTTGGACACTGTAGGAGAATTCACCGCCAGCTTTAAGGGAGAGAGGCAGCTATTTTTGCATCTGAAGGATGTGTGGCAGGGAGAGGTGGAGATTTATACGCCTCCTGAAAATCTTGCTTTGGAGGGATGGGAACTTTTCGCAGAACTCTGCTTGGAGAATGAGGTTATGAAGCACTTGGACGTTCCAGTTAAAAGCGTGGATAATGCAAAAGGTGGCATAGATTATCTTGTGAAAAAGTTGAAGGGAGATAAAAACAGAGACACCGCTTACATAACCCCGAGAATAGTTGAGGAAGTCCTCCACAGCTTAAAAGACGATGAGGAATTTGTGAAAAGCATATACAAAAGGGATGAAAAGTCCAGAGAGAGGGTAAGGTCTGCCCTTCAAAACCCAGACAACTTCAATGAGTTTTCAAAAGCCCTACAAGAAATTGTAAAGCTTTTCACTGTAGCAGGCACGAATAAAAAGACAATCAGGGAAGTTGTTAGTGGCTTTTTGGAGTCTGCTTGGGAAGGGTCTTCGGGCAGGTGTGTGGTTTTGGACTTCACCCTCTACAAAGCTGGTGGCAATCTTTTGGGCATGCGGTCTAAGTATGTGAGGGAGACCTTAAGACATCTTTACAACGCAGGAATAGACCTATATCGCAAAAGCGGAAATCTCAATCTTAACACCCTCGTGGTTTTGGAAGAAGCCCACAACTATGTTCCCAAGAGGATAGAGGATAAGGAAACCAACGCCCTTTCCGACGAGATAGTCAAATACTTTATTGAAACCAGAAAGTTTGGCATTGGCTGGATGTGTATCACAACTCGGCCATCAAATGTGAGGCGGGAGGTCTTTGACCACTCAAGGGTCAAGTTCATTGGCATGGGTTTAACCAGCGGACCTGATGCAGAACTGCTAAGGGAAGCTTTTGGACCAGAGTTTCTAAACACCTACAGACTGTTTCCCGACCCTTCAGACCCACTATCTCCCAAAAAGGAGGTCTGCTTTGCCATCTCAGGTCCCATTACCATCCTCTCCAGACAAAGCCCAGACTTTATAACTGTCTTTAGTAGCAAGGAGGATTTTTTGAAAGCTAACTGGGAGTGATAAGAAGCGTTCTTAGATACCCGGGCGGAAAATCAAAAGTAGCCCAAAAGATCGTCTCCCTTATCCCTCCCAACATCAAGGAGTTCAGGGAACCGATGGTGGGAGGAGGGTCAGTGTCTCTTGTGTTTAAGCAAACTCTCCCACATGTAAAGGTTTGGATAAACGACATAGACTACGACCGAAACTTACACACCAGCTTTGACCATCAGAGGTTTGCGGAGAACATGAAGAAATGCAAACATCTGTGGCTTATAACCTACGACGACTGTGAAGAGATAAGAAGGCTTTTTAGCTTTGCATACATTTACCCGTGGGAAATTCAATACGGAATGACCGCAAAGAAAGGCAAAGAACTCTTCATCACAAACTACAAGACTGGTTAACTAACAAAGACACACTTCCTAAAGACTTAGTTAACCCTGCAGAAAGAGTTAACCAAGTCTCCTGCCCTTGCTTGATGCTTAGTTAACCAAGCACAGAGGGTTAACTAACTCTTTCGTTTTTGCCCGAGACTTAGTTAACCCTGTAGGAACCGCTACACCATAAAGTAGACTTTACTAAAATAAATACTGTGGAGGAGATAGCCATGACCGACAAGGAACTGATAAGGAGGATTATGGAAGAGGTTAAGGATGAGAAGTTGAGGGCGGAACTATTGAGGCGTGTGGCTAAGGAAGAAGGAAGTAGTGTAGAGAAAATTCTCAAGAGGATAGAACACAGGCTAAAGGCAGAGGATAGCTTGGCTAAGCAAACGATAATGCATGGGAGAACGGAGAAGATAGCGAAGATAGAGTGGTGGGGAGAGTTGATTGCTGCTCCGCTTGTTTATGTATTTTTTGGGTTGATCTATGCTGGAGTAATTCTTCTTTGGGTCCACATCTTCTATAAAGATTTTGCAAAGATACCCAAGCTTACACTATTTTTGCTGGGCATTTTGTGGTTATTGCTGATTGTAAGTGCTATGATACGGGTTTACTATTTACTGGAAGGCAAGAAAGAATACGAGAGACGCAAGAAAGAAGAAGAAGAACTTGATAAGTAATTTACCTTTTAGCTGGTGTGGGCGGTTGCTGTTGAGGTTGAGGTTGCTGCTGTTGTGGTTCAACCTTCACAACCCGATAGTTCTTCAGTCCTAAACCTTGGGCTAATCCTCTTGCCAGGTCTTCAGACTGAAAGCCTCCTACACTTACCATATATCCTTTACCCGTCTTTATTACCTGGGCTTGGTTTCCTGTTAGCCGTGTAAGTTTTTTAGCCAAAGCTTCTGCTTTCCTTTTGGTTCCAACATAAGCATTTAAAGAGTATTCGCTATTAAGCTTGCTTTCTGCCCCCTGTATTTTCTGCTGCAGTTCAGGAGGAGGGTTTCCTACTTCTCCTTCTTTAGGTGTGTTTTTCTCTACCTTTTCCCTTAATTTCTCTGCATCTGGCAATTCGCTAACTTTGTTTAAATATTTGAACAACTCTTTCGGGCTTTTCTCAATCATATCATCAAGCCTTGCCAGTGCATTCATAGCAGCCTTTGCCTCTATCTCCTCTTTAGACAAGCCACTATTTTGTAGTTTCTGTGCCTCCTCTTGCTTTAGCTGGTTAAACACCTTAGGTAGAAGAGCTGATCTGAATTCAACAGAGTTGGTAGCCTGAAGTGTTTGTTTATAGCTTTCAAGGTTTTCCCAAGCATACTGTAATGCCCGAGATATGGTTCTCCCAACCTCCTCAAAACTTCCAGTTCTCAAAGCATAGGAAATCCCATCCCTAATGCTTCTTCCTAATGCATCAAGATCGCTTTTACGTTGGGCGTCAGATGTAGCCTTTTCTTGGGATTTTTTATCAGTGTTGAACCTGCTAACGTCCTTGTAAAGAGAAGCTTCGTTAATATTATATGAGGACTGACCTTCAGTAAAACCACTTCCACCGGATATGCCACCTTGCCCCACAGGGAACCTCACAGCTGTGATTCCCTTAACTTTACTCTTGTTTCCACTATCGCTTATTTGGTAGGATCCCCCAGCCCCAATTCCCCCCTCTACCCTCAATCCCTCCTGATGAGCAAACTCGTCTCTCTGTCCCGTTCTTGAGTCCTTTCTCACTCCTCTCTCTTTCTTCAATGCTTCTTCAACCGCCTTAGCTATCCTGCTTAAAACTTCCCTTGCGTGCTCAGTTCTTGTTTGGTTCAATGTTTCCCTTAAATTTTGATAGAATTTCTCCAAATCCTCCCTCTCCTGTATTCCCCTGGCCTGACTAATAAGGTTAGACAGTGTCTCAGAATCTTTCTTAACATACGCCAACTCCCGAGCCCACGCCTCAGCCAAAGCCTGCCCAAACATCGCAACTATACCTTCAGACAGTTTACCCGTGGTAATTCCCTCTATTGAACCATCGCTATTTACCTTAGTTGTCAGAGTTTTCCCATTTCTGGTTATAGTTAGCACACCAGTTCCTGCCTCACCAGGTCTGTATGAAATACTTGTTCCATCTTGCCCTATAGCAGTAAAACCCAATACTCCTCCCCTTGTATCAGCTTCAAAATTAACCATCTGGGCATTCTGATCTAAAGCAAGACGTGTAAACTGAAGCGCCATAAATCCAGCCATGTCTCCATTTGCACGGGCTTGCCAACCTATTCCCATCACATCTCCCACCCTACCTCCAGACACCTGCACGTAGTTTCCTCTTCTTGTAATATTCCCTACATTCCCTTGAAGGATAGTATCCGTAAAAACACTCGTCGTCCACCCACTAAAACTCCCCAAGCTTGTTGTTCCCGCCGACACATTCCTGTAATTCACCAGCCCCGCATTAAAGCTTCCCCTTGCCACATCACCCGCTGAGCTTTGGGCTGTGCCCTGAACAATACCTCCGAGCCCTGTAGCAAAGCTGTGGAAGGCATACCCTCCCAAACTCGCTATCATAAAACTCACCGTAGGCACAAGCCAGTATAGAGAACCTCCGAGTGATATATGGTCTATAAGCAAGGCAGACATAACAGGTGCATTCAACAGATTGAAATCCCATCCCTGCTGCTGGGCAAAGTTGTAAAAGTTCCCAGTTAGCTTAGAGTAGAAAAAGCCATTTACCACCGCTTCCGCAAACCTCCACACTATCATCCACAAACCAAAAGTAAAAGCAAGCATTATCGCACCCTTCATCAAAGGTGTAAGCATAAAAACAACAAGCACAGGAACAAGAGACGCAAACAAAACATGCAATATTCCATTTATCAAAGGTAAATACCTGTTTGCAGTAGCCTTCTCAATTTGCCCCTTTGTAAATAGACCCTGTTCCGTCAGTCCCATTCCATAAGACGCCGCCCAAGAACGGTAAGTCTCCTTAAACTGGTTCATAAGAACCGCCTGCATTAAAAACCCAGTTCCCGTCTGGCTTATCCGCATAATATCTCTGGGAACCGTGTTCCAAAAGTCCGACAAAACAGGTATTCCTACTGCCGCAGAGAGGGTAGAAAACCCTTGATCCCTTACCCACTGAGAAAGTTTCCCCTCTAAATAAACACCCGCATCCACACAACTCATAGAACACCCACCACCACAAGGTGCATTGCAAGGATAAGTGCATTTACCCTCCCCGTAAAGAACAGTAAACCTTGATGGATGTAAAAGCGCAGGGTTAAAAATCAATCGCCACAACTCTTCTGAAGTCTCAAGTGTATGGGCATCTAAAGTCCCATCCAAAATGTTCGTAAACACGCAGTCCTGAAAGAAATTGGTAAGATTGAGGTAAAGATACGGGTCCACTACCCTCATGTCCATTGCCTGCGCCATTATCTGGCTACAGGCAAATACACCCATATTCTGAGACCCACAATAATGCACGCCTACTCCAAAAGCACTATCCACCTGTCTCGCTATGGCATCCTCTACCTGCGTTATAAAAGAAAGCACATACGCCACAGGATAGGGAACACGCTGAACAGCATAAGTCTGGTTCAATGCCTTGTCGTGAACCTGCACAGTGGTAGTTATGCCAAAAAACAGTGAAACCACTCCAATAAATACCACATAAAACTTTACAATCCTTAACGGGTCCGCCGTAGCACGGGCGGAAAAATACGCAAGAAGGGTAGCAATAAATCCAATCAGCGCCGCTATCTTCGCAACACCAAGAAAAGTCCCATCATGCCCAAACAACATGGCAACGCCCCGTAGGGCATTTGCCATGCTGTCGCCATAGCCCCACGCATAAACAGTAAATTCTCCCAATTCTACCATCACTTAGCCCAAACAGGACCTAAACCTATAAGCCTTGAAAATACCATGTTCCCATATATGGGAGACTTTGCCATCTGCGCCAACATGTCGTTGTATATCTGATTGGCTACCTGATAGCTTTGGATCTTCTGCCTTAACTGTTCCATCGTATACCTACGATACTCTGCTAACTCCCGCTGGACTACGCCTATGTTTTCCAAAAGTGATTGAACGGCCTGCGAAGCAGGTGTATGCTGACTGTTATCTTTCTGGGTCAATCCCGACTGATAAACAGCAACCCATTCTGCCACCTTTTGAGTAAGCGTCTGGAGTAGCCCAATGGCCATCTCCTCTGCTATGTAGTAAGCAAGGTCCTCTTTTATGCTTTCCAAAAATCCGCTATACACAGAACCATAGTTGAGAAGTTTGAATAATCCCACAGGCATGGCTGAAAGCAAAGCCTTTTCCTCCTCACTTAAAGGCCACCTATTCACGATAGCATCAAAAACCCGATCCACCATAGCCTTAGCTTCCTTACAAATGGTAGTTCTTATCTCAACCTCCATGGGTGGAAACGCTATCTTTCCCTTATCATCTATATGAACGAAAGGAAAAATATCCACGGTGCTTGCATCTTCGCAACTGATGTTATTAACCCTGCCATTTACCTTAGTTCCTTTTATTCCCGCAAGGGTCTGAATTAACTTTTGCGGGTCGTTTGCCCCTCCATAAACCACTGGTTCCTGCGGCACGCCCGCAATGGCCTCATCTCTTTCATACTGCTGCTTCTTCCTCTTTCCCGGGAAACATACATCTCCCAAATATGCACGCACCACAGCAGCTAACTGCTGATTATTCAAACCCAGAAAGTTCGCCACCGTAGTTTCTCCTACCGCCCTATCCACAATACAACCTCCATTCAGCAAGAGGGCTGCACCACATTTGCCACCTGGGCACCACTTTCCTATCTGTTGATTAATACTGTCAATTAGACTATTCACATCCTTTACCGCCTCATTAAACGCCACCACCCAAGTTCTTGCTGTTCCCCCAAGAATTTCGTCATGAATCCACTCGCCCAACTTTTGACCAGCGACGCCCGCCAACTGAACCGCACCACACTTGCTTATCTGCATCTGGTTCAATTGATTGGCCAAGTTCATAAGCTGTTGAACAGTTTGGGCACATTGAGGACACAGGGCACTCAAAGCCAACTGCGCCGCAAACATCACACCCGCTGGACCCATCAACGCCTCAAAAAGCTTACCAAACTGTTCAAAATTCATAAGCCCAAGTGCACCAAGATTAATATCAATCCCACCGCATCCCATCTTCAAAGACGGCGGCACCGCATGAACCACCGCATAAGTCTCATCCAACCACCTTACCCTTATCCCTCCCCCACCAAAAGTGGTCATCTCCCTGCCTTCCACCCTCACAGGCTTGTCATACTCTATTATTACCCTGTCCAAAAAACTACCAAAACTTTGCTGAACGATAAAAAATACCAAAGCTAAAACAGATAGAAATAACCCCACCTCCCTCATTCCATTAACTCCTTCACCCAATACTCAGGCACAATCCCCTTTTTGCCCCACAGTCCCTTAGAGTAAAGCCATGCAAACAAAAACCCGGGTTGCTTGCTATACTTTAACTTCATGTATTGTCTGGCTAAAACCACGCCCGCAAAAGCACCCAAAAAAGGATGATCAGTCCATATGCCTATTATCACTCCACCCAAAAAAATTAAAAACTCATCCAGTTCCCACCACAGTATCTGAGGAAGGGCATTTACATATTTTGGAACATGATACCTCTGCATGGCTTTACTCTAAGGGAGGGAGGGAAAACCCTCCCATTGTTATGTTAGAAAGTTAGCGTAAACCTTGCATCCACTATTTCGGGAATTATACCCACACCAAGCCCAACAAATATCAGAAAGATGGCAGGGATAATAGCACCTTCCTTGAAAGCCACAAGGCTAAATCCTATAAAAGCCATAGCAATCAACTTACCCCAAAATCCCTCTAAAGCACGGGCAATGTCGTTATACCAGCTTGCCACCTCCGCACCACCTGTGCCAGCAAAAGCTAAATCAGGGCTAAGTAGCCCAGTCAAAAGCAGGGCTAAAGTAAAGGCCACAGCAGCAGCAGAAGTTTGGGACCTTACTTGTCCCATTAGCCAGTAGTAAAGCGCCTTCACCATGTCCTACACCTCCTAAAAGTTTTTTTGTTGGTCTTATTTTATCTAAGTGCCCTTTTTGGTGTCAAGAGGGAGAAACTAAAAAGGTCTCTCAGTCCGCTTGGCAAGTTCTGAATAGAGTTTAGCTAAAATAATCCCTATGAAGAGGTTAAGCTTGGCACTTTTAGCGGCGTCGGTGGTTTTTGCGTCAGAGGTCCCTCCAAAGGGCGTGCAGGTTGTGGAGTTTTCACATGGGTGGAATGTGGTATACATTTCCATGGGAGATGTGAACCGCATAGTGTGTGAGAAGGGAATTGTTTCCACTGTGGTGTATTCTCAGGAGAAGGAGATGCAGGTAAAAACAGAAGGTCGGAATGTTTTTGTCAAGCTTGTTCCGAGGGAGGAGAGCAATGGCAAGAAGGTAATATCTGATTATCCAAGAGAACTCTATGTGGAGTGTGCGGGAGAGTTCTTCCAGCTTCTTCTTTATCCCAAAAGCATACCAGCAACCACGATTTACCTAAAGCTTCCTTACAGAAGGGACATCACCAAAGCGAGGGCTTTTGAGAAGGAGGATCCCTTTAAGGAAACGATAGCAAAGCTTATCAAGGCCGCATACTTGGAGGAAATTCCAGATGGGTATGATGTGGAGGTGATAAATAAACCTGCGGGAAGCTTTAAGGAACTGGACATGGTTCTCTACAGGAGATACATCGGAGACAGGTTTGTGGTAGAGGAATACCTGATTACCGCAAAGCTAAACCTTGAACTCTCGGAAGCAAGCTTTCTGCCCTACCTCAAAAACCCATCCGCCATAAGCATCGTAAAGCCCATTCTCAAGGAGGGAGAAACTACGAGGATGTTTGTGGTGTCAGTTAACTCAGGAGATTGAGAAACCTCTGGTCATCCAGCATGTCTGCAAAGGCAGAAAGCCTCTTGAGACTTTCCTCAGAAAATAACAACATAGAGAGGGATAAGCAACACACCCTCTCTGTTCACCTATTCCATATCCAAAGAGTTAGCGTGATTATCCAAGCAAGCAAAAAGATGGCCATGATGAGATATATCATGTAGCCTGCCATAGCCTACCTCAAAAACAAATATAGATCTGCTACATCTTGATGGGAAAGGGCTATAGGAGGTCTCATTATCGGTATTACCAAGAACTTGTCTGTCTCTTGGTCTACCTTAAAGAGAATTCTTTCGTGTATGGAAAAAGGCTTTATATCTGTCCTTCCTTGCAAATAGCTTGACAGCATCTCAAGAAGTTTTTCCCTCGCCTGCAAAGTTATCACCCCCATCGCAGTCTCCACATCGTAGATTATGTGGTCTTCCGTCCAGCGGAAGAACCTCGCCACCTTGCCCTCATCCACAAAACGCACCTCCATCTGTGAATAAGCCCTTATGTATCTCAAAAACGAGTAAAGTTCCTGCATGTTAAAGCCTATCCGACCACGCTTTGTCTCCTTACTTCTGGTCTTACCCTCCGCTACCAAATAAAGAAGTGCCTTGTCCTGACTTTCAGGAACCCTCCAGAAAAATTTCGCCTCCTTGCTGGCATCATCATACCACACAAGAGAAAACTCGTTTATCTCTCCATCCACCAGCAAAGACAAATACCTGTAAAGTTCCCACATGACAGCTGGATGTATCCAAAGCCCGCCATTGTAGGGAAGCACCTTTACCTTCGGCTTCGCCTTCTGTCCATCCTCAGAGACTTCCATCTCCTCCTGTAGATAAAAGGGCGTCGTGGTTGTAATAGTTAGCCTCTGCCTCCAATACCTTGGGGCAGGCACTGGCAACAGATAAAACTGATGCTCCTCCTGTGGATACAGTTCAAACTCTAAGGCAATCTTGCCATGCCTTAGGACTAAAGGCTTTGCTAAAAACTTCTCCGACAAAACAGCTGTCTTCTGCATGTCAACCTCCTGCTATGTAGTATTTGATTTCCAAAATATCTTGCCGAGAAAGATAAACAGCCTCCCTTCTCTTCCCGTCAGAAAGCCTAAGCCCCCAACGGTCTTTACCCTTGAAAAACACCAAATACCCACCATTATCGCCCTGCACGCTTACATTGTGCTTAAGCGTTCCATAGAACTGCATGTCAAGCGCCGCCTTCACCTTGAAGAGATTTTCCTCCTTCACCAATACCTTCACCCGATAAGGCAATAGCTGAAACTCCACTCCCTTGGGCGTCTTCTGAATTAGCAGCTTCTTCTTCTTCAGGTTGATCTCCACGTTCCAACACCTCCAACTCTCCTTCCTTAATCATCTGCGGGATATCAAGATTTATTTTAGTTAAGTCCAAACAATAGACCGCCTTAAAAAGGTTTCCCTTCACCTTCACATCAAAAAGCCCTAAACTGTCCGCCTTCTTCCCCTTATACTCCCAAACCAAAGGAACAGATTTGTCCGCCACCAAGCTATAGGCAACCACATGAACTCCAACCGCAGTTGGTTCTGGATCCAAAGGCAAAGTCGGATCATCCCTAAGAAGCTTCAAAGTCAGCTTCCTGTTAAAGGCATGGGCTAAAACAAACACATAATCGCCCACCCTCCAGCCATCCTTTTTGGGCTTTACATACTCAAGTTCCGCCAAAACCTCCTTTACATACTTGCCTACATTGTAAACTCCCTGCTTTAACTCTTCTTTCACTGCCTTCCTGTCTGCCTCCGCAATAACAGGCCAGACCTCCTGAGGGAGGACTATCCCAAACCGCTTGCTAATCTCCCTTATGGTCACCATGTTCACTACTTTTTGATTTACCTCCAAAGAGACCCACCTCTCCACGGGCTTTTTCTTCTCAGGCTTTACCACTATGGGAGAGGGCGCCGATACCTTTTGAACCTTCTCCTTCCTGTATAGCCTTATCTTCCCAATATCATGCAAAAGCGCCGCCAACACCAAAGCCTTCTTGTCCAAAGAAGAACCAATCTCAAGGGCAATTCTGGCCACCCTCAAAGAGTGATCTAAAAGCCCTCCCTCTCTGGGATTGTGATGGGTAATGGACGCTGGAACTGGATTGGCAAGATGAACAAGCACAAGCCTTATTACCTGCAGGTCCTTTATCGGTGCAAGCCAAAAGGCCTTTACCCACATAAGATAGGGCAAAAACCTTGAGAAGTTCTTAACAATAAAAAGTCCTCCCAAAATAGCTGGCGCCAAAACCCAGAAAAATCCCACCTTGTAGAGAAATCCATAAACCGCACCAAAGGTAAGAACATACTTACTTGCCCACGATAGAACCAATATCTTCAAGTCTCCACCTCTCACAACAAAAGCCAACGGGTCCTTCACTCCCAAAGCTTGGGCGGTAGTGATGGCATTCTCAAGATACCTCATCGCCAAGACATAATACTTTTGCCCCTCTGGGAGAAAGGCATTCAAAGTCTTGATAACCGCAATATACTGACTTAGCTTGTTTACGCTGGGAATGGCAGACATGTAAAAATCCAAAAACACAAAGAAAATCAGCAAGGCAAAGAAGGCTACTACTGGATGGTCTTTAGAATACCTCGGTTGCTGGGTCATGGGATTATTTTAGTTTCCCACAGTAGGTCTTAATGTCCCTCTCAATCAAAGACCTCTGCCAGCCAAAGTAAGTCCTTTTGACCTGCCCATCCACCACAAGCCACAAAGTGGGTGTCCCAAGGGCAAATCTTTCTTTTGCTACCTCCTTAGAAACAATCCTTGCCTCCACTCCCATAGAAGAAAGTTCACTTAGTGCCCTCTGACATTCTGTGCAACGAGACGAAGCATAAATCTCTATCACACACAAACTCAATAGGGAGAATACTTTTTCGCTAAGGCGCATACATCCTCCTCCTTACTTTTCTCACACAGCTGTTTAAAGTGCCAGCCCAAAGACCAATCTCCACAGGATATCCACTCCCCGCCTCGGACCTTCAAATTGTCCAACCGCCCAGGAGAAAGTTCCACATCCACAAGCTGATCCCCCTTCACCATCACCAAACAGGGCACCTCCTTCACTCCAAACCGCCTAAAAATAAACGGGTCTATCCAAATGCCTATCCTCCTTTCCCTGTCTCCATCCTTCAAAATATCCTGCAAAAACTCCAAAGTAGGCCTAATGTATGTGCAACCTCCCACACACCCACGCAAAACAAAAACTACCCTGTCCTCAAGCTTTGCCCTCTCCACAAAATCCGCATAATTCCTCCAAATACTTTTGGGCACAGATGAAGACATCAGCAAATAAAACACAGTCCCACTGCTAAGCCCTACATTAACTCCGCCCACATCCCCTCCCTTAAACCTTACCTGCCCTCCCTGAACCTCAAACATGCCCTTAGACCTCTGGGCATCCTGCTGAAGCCTTTTTACATCCTCCTCCAACTTCTTCTTCCTCTCCTCAGACAAACTCGGAGGCTTATAATTTCTAAACTTCTGAAGAAACTCCTCATACTTCTTCTGAAACTCCTCCCAAGATATCGCCCAAGACAAAGACACCACCAGCAATATCACAAACCACATCCTAAAAACCTTCTCAAATCCCTACCTAAAAGCACTCCCTCCACTTTGCTATACCTCCCACTCTCCACCAAAAACATCGTAGGCACAAAACGCACACGCCACTTCATCGCCATATCCCTGTGCCTGTTTATCTCAATAAAATAGACCCTGTGCCGAGAAACACAGTCCTTATGCCTTGCCAACTCCTCCGCCTGAAGCTTGCAATAGCCACAGTTTTCGTCGTAAAAAACCAGCAAATCTCCTGCAAAGCTAAACACCGCAACAAACAAAACTATCAATCCTTTGGCCATATCTCCACCCTCCTACAAACCTCTAACGCCCTTATCAACTCCCTGCTTACCCTACGACCCTTATACAAATCACACTCCTCCTCTCCTTTCCAAGAGACCTCCACCTTCTCTATTCCCAAAGACTTCAAATACTTCGCAACTTCCTCCGCCCTCTTGCGGGATAAATTAAGGTTATACCTCTTAGACCCTATCCAGTCCGCATGCCCAACAACCAAATACCAACCCTCCTTGCTAAGCGTTCCCTCCTCCAAAGCCCTCTCAATCTTCTCTTTTTGGTCCCGCCTAAGCTTATACCTGTCAAAGTCAAAATACACATAAAGCGGTGCTGACTTTTTCTCCTCCCTCACTGGCTTTACTTCCTCTACCTTTTGTGCCACCACCACCTCCACAGGCGTAAGAGAAATTAGCCTCCCTTCCTTTAGCACATGCTTGACATTCTCATACACATAAACTACCGCAGGTTGCCTCTCCTGTTCCACAAGCACATACCAGTAATCTATCACTTCATCTCCTCCTCCAATAGCCTTGGATTTCCTCCTACCACAATCCTTCCATCAGAAAAGATAAAAGTAGGCGTGGCATTCACCAACCCACTCAAAACCTCTAAAGTCTTCTCAACCTTAGCAGTCCCCTCAGGACAAATGCGTTTTCCATAAGCGTCCGCCAAATAATCCTCATAAGTCCGCTTCTCACAAATAAAGCTTATGGCCTTCTCCTTTGCCTTGGGATGCATAGGTAGAGGAAACCACAGCAAATAAACCCTGTAGCCATTCTTATCAGCCAGTTCCTTTACCTTCCTCTTTATCCCATTGCAATAGGGACAGTCTGGATCAGACACAAAAAACACCTCCTTCTGCCCCCTACCATACACCGTCGCCGCTAAAGCCCGAAGTTCAGATAGCTTCCCTTTGACTATCTTAGCCTGAACCTCCATCACACTCTCATTTGATACACTCCTACCCATTGAAATCAGGTTCCCAACTATCACATAATCCTTCGTCCCATAAACGGTAAAATACCCTCCTCTGTCTTTAAGCACCATCTCACAAAGAGAATACACCTCACGCTTTTCCACCACCTCCACCGCCTCTGGCAAAAAGGGAAGATGCCTCCTCAAATCCACCTCATCACACACTCCAGCAAAAGCAAAACTGGACACTAAACTGCCAACAGTTATCCACTTCCTCATGGGATTAATTATAGCAAACCAAAAGGTTAACTATGTCTCCGCTTGTTAGCTATAACTTAGTTAATTCATTTTTCTACTCAGTAGACCACTTTTCGCTAAAAACGGTTAACTAAGTTTACTTTTCCTGCTTAAAAGTTAGTTAACCCTGAAAACTAAAATAACCCACATGGTGGAGTTTGAGTATCCATTTGATGAGTTGGCGGAGAGGGCGGTGTTGGGTGCGATGATAAAGGACCCTGAAAGCATACCTACTGTGCTTGAATATCTTCGTGAGGAGGATTTTTACTTTGAGAACCACAGGCTACTGTTTTCAGTGCTTTACAAGGTGTGGGAGGACAAGGGCAAAGACTGGGATGATATTGTGTTGAGGAGTTATTTGGAGAAGAGAGGGCTATTGGATAAGATTAGCATGGAGTTGGTGTATGCCTTAGCCCAGGAGGCGGCGGAGGGACCTCTTCTTTTGGAGGCGATACGGGCGGTTAAAGAGAAAGCTGGGTTGAGAAGGGTGATAGATTTATCAATTGAGATGTTAAAGTCCGCCAAAAGTTCTGACCTTAGTTTACTGGTTGAGAAGGCAATGCATAGGCTACAGGAAATATCAGAGAAGCATCAACCCAGTGTGGTTTATCATGTGAAGGAAGTGGCAAACACCCTGTATGAGTTTTTAGAGAAGCGGAGGAAGGCAGACAGGGCAATAACTGGTGTGCCCTCTGGCTTTTTAGACCTTGATATGCTAACCGCAGGCTTTCATCCTTCAGACCTTGTAGTAATTGCCGCAAGACCTGGTATGGGCAAAAGCAGTTTCATGCTTTCTATGGTCCTCAACATAGCCTTTGAGGAAAAGCTTCCTTTGGCGATATTTTCGTTGGAGATGAGTAAGGAACAACTCGTTCTGAGAATGCTTTCCATGATTTCAGGTGTGCCGCTTCAGAATATGAGGAAGGGATTTTTGTCTGATGAGGATTGGGAGAAGGTGGTAAGGGCCATTTTAGAACTTTCATCAAAGGACATTTACATAGACGATAGTCCAAGCCTTTCCACCACCGAACTGAGAATAAAAAGCAGAAAACTTAAGAAGGATAAAGGTGTTGGAATAATTTTCGTGGATTACCTTCAGCTTCTCAAAACACCCTACAGGTTTGCTACCCGTCAAGAGGAGGTGGCGGAAATCTCAAGGAACCTGAAAGCCCTTGCAAAGGAACTTGAGGTTCCCGTGGTAGCCCTCGCCCAGCTATCCCGCCAAGTTGAACAAAGGAGTGATAAACGGCCGCAGTTGGCAGATTTGCGAGAAAGCGGACAGATTGAACAGGACGCAGACCTAATCCTTTTCATTCACAGACCTGAAGTCTATAAAAAGAACCCACCACCAGAGGAGGAAGGATTGGCAGAAATTATCGTGGCAAAGCAGCGTCAAGGTCCTACGGGACTAATAAAGCTTGCCTTTGATAAGGACACGACCGCCTTTAAACCTCTTCCTTCTTCTGATTCCAAAAAGGTAGAGGAGTATAAACCCGAGATAGATTTCCCTGAGGATTGGGATGTAGATTTTTGATATACTACTGGGATGCGAGGGAAATTTGATGAAAAGTATGCGGTAGAACTACCTGCGGATGTTCTGAGATTTCCTCCTGTATCTTTGCACGAGAAAGAGATTTTGATAACCACAGAGTATGCCCAAGTCAAGATTGAGAACCCGCTAACCATCTCTGCATGGCGGGTTTTGCTTGGGCTTTTGCGGTATGGGAAGGAGGAAAAGAGAGACTCGACGATGGGATTGAGGGTGTCTATAGAGACATACAAGCTTCTTGGGATTATGAAAAACACCAACTGGAATGATCTGAAAGAGACATTGAAATCTCTGACTGAGTGTAGATACGAAATTCGTTATAAAAGAGGAAGTGCGGGCTTTGTAGTTGCTGGAGAGTTTGAGATAGAAAAGGATGGGAGGACTTATGTTGTTTTGACTGCAAGCTTTATGAAGTTCCTTGAAGACTATGCATCCCTGTGGCTTTACTATCCCTTTGCTTTCTTCCTCAGAAAACCCAGTGCTATAAATCTGCACGCCTTTTTGACCGCAAACTCTACCATAATCAGGATGAGGATTGAAACAGCCCTTGAAAGGGCAAGAATCTCCAAAATCAACATAACCCAAGCCAAAAAATACCTCCAGATGGCTTTGAACGAACTTGTAGAGGTGGGCTTCCTCAAGGGCTACAGATTTGAAGAAGCTGTTATCGTGCTTGAACGCTATCCTATGGAAGTCCTGAGAATAAGGGCGATAGAGTTGCAAAGGCAGTTAGAAAAAGAGGTTCAAGAGTTTATTGAAAAGCTAAGACAAGCCTTTAGAGAAAGCAAGAGGAAGAAGAGGAGAAAGGAGAAGGGAGACAACCAAAAACAATAGGCTTCTGCAAGACTTTTCCCTTTCACACATCCCGCTGGCTAATTGAGAATAATTTGCAAGAAATAATTCATTATTCTACTACAGTAGACCACTTTTCGCTAAAGGAAATTTCACTTTTCGCTATCACTTTCCGCTAAAAAAACCTCACTTTTCGCTAAGAAAAAATAGAAAAATGCCCTCCTGAAACCCTTGTCTTTCAAGCACTGGAGAGGGTGGTTTTGCGGATGTCTAATGCTTTTTATTAATGGTCTAATGCTTTTTATTAATGTGTCTAATGCTTTTTATTAACGACCCTCCACCCTCGGAACGCCAGCAAACCCTTGACACACAAGGCCTTGACGCACTTGGCACGATTTTTGCATTTTTAGAGTATATATTCTTTTAGAGATAGTGAATAAACTTCGTTTATTCACGCAATTTTTCTGACGAAAAATTGCATGGCCTTTTTCTTTTCTTTTTTGTTTTCCTCTAAAAGAGAGAAAAGAAAAGAGAAAAACAAAATTTCCGCTGGTTGGGTTAACTATGCCTGCGGGCTGGAAGGAACACTTAGTTAACCACATGGTGGGTTAACTAACTCTGGCTAAAAATGGTGGAACTTAGTTAACTATCAAAAGGGATGGACTTAGTTAACCACCTAAACAGGGTTAACTAACTCAGGCACAAAGTGGAAAGACTTAGTTAACCCTATTACCCTTTCATGAGAAGCGTTCCCAGATAAAAGCCTGCGAAGAAGAGGATGGTTAAATACACCCACATAGTTTGTTGCTGGGTGCTGGTATCTCCTCTTAGGAAAGCAAGGCGCCACTTGAGGTTGAACTGCTGGAGGGCTTTTTCTATTTTGGAGGACTTTCTGAGGGCATACAGATCCGCCCTTGCCTCCATATGCCAATAAATCCACACAAACAGAAGCAAGTAGGCAAAAAGCACAACCTTTGACTTGCTATAGGTTGCTATCACAAAATAGACAAAAACAAGCAAAAACACCGTAGTGAAATCCCTAAACTTTACATGCCCGAGTTCGTGGTAAATTATCGCCCTGAGGACATCCTCATCCACCTCCTTTATTAGCCTCCTACTTAGCACTATCGCATTTCCAATTGTGAAGGCAGACCTAAAGGGCATGGAAACCACATACACATAGGGATACTCCTCAAAGCTATACCTCTCAAACCCAAGCAAAGAAAAAAGCTTGTGGGCATAAAGCCCAGAAAGAAAGGCAAAAACTGTGAAAAACATCAACCACAAATCTCCAGAATACCAAATCAAAAGAACAAAGGCTGCAAAGTAGATGGCTAAAGGATACTCGTGCATGAAAACATTATAATTTTCCTTATGTGGTCTTTAGCCCTTCTTTTGCTAATCGGCACAGCTTTTTCTGGGCAGGTCTGTAGACCGCATAAGAACTTCTATGAGGACAGGGAAAGAGGCTGGTTTTGGAAGGAGGTGTGCGTAGAGGAGAGAAAAGAAGAAAAGAAAGAACAAAAGCAAAAGACGACCGCAAAGCAGGAGCCCAAATACAGGTTTATACCCACCCGTGTTCAGATACCTTGGGACATCTTAGACAGGCTTCATCCTGAGGAAATCCAAAGGATAGAACAGGAGGCAAGATACATAGCCCTCATGTATCCCACAAGGGAAAACATCTTAGAACACATGCGTCTTATTCGTTGGATTAGGGAGAAATCGGTCAAATACGCCAAACTCAGTGAGTATTACATGCGTCAGGACCCTGTGCTTGCTTACGACAAGCCCACCGCTGTGCCCATGAGGGATGCACTGTTGGTCTATAGGGAGAGGGAGAGAAAGAAAGTCTTGGACAGGTTTGCAGACAGGATGGGACTTTTGGTGGTTATGTCGCAGAACTGTTTTGAGTGCCCTGGTATGCAGTATGTGTTGGAACGGGCAAAGAACAAGTGGAAGTGGGACTACAGGATTGTGTATGCGGAGACCCATCCCAATCTGGTTCAGCGTCTTGGCACGCGGAACTATCCCGATATTTTCTTGGTGGTCAACGAAAAGGGCTACCCACGGTTTATTCGTATAGGCAGTGGCTACATGACCTTAGACCAGCTTGAGGACAACCTCTTCCTAACCCTCTACATGGAGGGCTATATCAACGATGAGAAGCTTGTTGTTTATTAGTCTTTTGTGTGCTATTGCCCTTGCACAGGGAGGAAGGACTTACCCTATAGCGGAACCCGATGTGTGGGAGGAGATAATGGCACGGCAGCAACGGGCAGTGCAAAAGTTCAAAGAACTTTCCAAAAAATACGACGAGAACTACATCCAGAACAACATCATGAAAGACTGGAGGGTGCGGCTTCCTTTAGCAGAAAAATCCAAAACCGAGAGGATAGATTGGGTCTATACTTTGGAGTTTGATATACCGAGGGTGGACGACAAAGGAAATGTGGTGGGAGTGCTTTATCCAAAGGGATACCGCTTTCGCCCCATTCAGTATTGGCCTACCACACCTCCTCCGCTTATCGTGTTTGATGGCAAGGACAGAAGGCAAATCCAGATAGTAAAAAGGCTTCTTTCCAAGTATCCAAACAGTATGCTAATAGCCTCCGATGGTGCGGTGTTTGATTTGATGAAGAACTTCAACGCAAGGGTCTATCTTCTGCATCCCAAACTCCGTGAAGTTGCCCGTATAACTGAGGGTGTGTCTGTGATTAAATTTGACCGCAGCACAGGACACATAATCAAGGAGGTCTATGGTAGGGATGCGTTGGAGAAAAATCGTTAGCGTCCTTTTGGTTTTTTTGATTTTGGTTCAAAGCGTGCCCGCAAACGCTACAACCAGAGTCTGCAAAGCAGGACCCGACACCTCCACGACAATCATCGTCACCATCATTGGCACAGCGTATAACGCCTTTCCCATAACCATAGGAGGTGTTAAGTTAAACTTTTGGCCTGGGCTTGAGGATATAAGCAATGTTGGATTTTTGCCTATATGCACGTGCTACACTCCCTTTCCAAGGGTTGGCATAAAAATTGGCCTGTGGGAGCCTATGGCGGTTATGGAACCTGTAAGAATTCCTTGGTGCACGCCCACCCTTCCCATACCCGGAGGCTTGACTGGGAAAATTCCCTTTAACGCCAAAGCCATAGGAGCTGCCAACAGCGACGACCAAAAGGATGGAGAACTGAGAAGCTTTCAGGTGCATTACTATAGGTTTCTAACTTGGGCACTTTTGGGTATGTTTTTGGACTTTGTCTGTCTTGAGGCACACAATCCCTTTGATTTGGCATACATGACTGAACTTGACCCTCTTTGGCAAAGCGATATTCTGGCAAGCCTTTTAGGACCTGAGGCTATTTTGTTTGCCAATCCTATAGCCCAATCGGCCTGCGCCATAGATGCTATGGCTGCCACTGCGGGCTTTCCTTTAGACCCACTCTTTTGGTGTATGGGTGCGTGGGGTTCTATGTATCCTATGAGTGGAAGCATTCCTTTGGATAATATCCAAGCAAGTGCTGGTGTGGTGGCAAGGATGCTTTTTAAACTCCACAGGCAACTTATCCTCTGGGGCTCCTTTGGAAAGGCAGGCCTTTGCGGAAGGTATCCCATGCCCATAATGTTCAAAAGTCAATACAGCATCTATCCCATATGGCCTATCCTCCATCCAAAGCGTTTCCCTATAGGCAGGCATGCTTTTGTGCAATGGGGCTGGAACAAAAACGTGCCCGTTCTCAACCAGCTAAACACTGTCTGGATGGTCTATCGCAAGCGTGATTGCTGTGCCTTTTAGGAGGGTGTGGACATGATAGATTTTCAAGACCCTGCCATTGTGATATCTCCACCCTATGCTAAGGTAGAGGTGCCCTACTGCTACAGCGTAAAGGTCTCTGGAGATGTGGTCCAGCTTCACAGAAACCCGTTCTTTTCCAGCTGCGATGGGAGTAAGGTAAGGTATGTTTTGATAAGATGTAAGGGTGCTGTGAAGGTGTATAAAGATGGGAGGTTGATAAGGGTAGTGCCATGCGTAGGGTCCTTTTGATAGCGGTTTTGGTGGGTTTGGTCTTTGGTTTAGACCTTCGTTATCCTGAAAGGAACCCGGGCGGAGAAAAAGGCAGAGAATACGGAGAAAGGGTAAGGCGGGAGTATGATGGACCCAGAGGTCAAAACAATCCCACCAGAACAAAATTGATGCAACCTCTGACCGCACCCAATCAGAAGGTAGTCGGACCTGGTGGCTATCAGTTTGATGTGCCTGCGGTAATGTGTGGAAAAGGAGAGGTAAAGGATGAGAAGGTTTTTGCCCGTGTGGTGATTTCAGACGGAAGCTTCACTTTTAGTTATGCCAGCGACCCTTACAGCGGCAGGTTAGACAAGACCTTTAGCACAAGCTATACCTATCTGTGTGCGGGCGGCATGTGTAGAAACTGGGATGACACAAGGAAAAGGTTTACCTCGTGTGTAAGGTTCCGTGTAGTCAATGGGCAAGTAATTACTCAGTCGGTGGAGACCTTAGATGGATGCATAGACCCGAGAAAACAAGGACAGCTTCCCTCCTACTTTGCGGGACCGCTTATTTCTGAACTTTTGGAATACTACAGAACCATAGGCAAGCCCATTACCACTTCAAAGATAAACCAAGACACAAGCGGAGTAGCGGAGTATTTGGGAGGCAAAGTGGAGAACTGTCAAGGACAAACGAGAACTCCTCTACAGACCCAGTATTTTAACAATCCCTACACCATGAACGACGCTGCAATTTACTACTACCTCACATGCGACCCAGCGGAAGACCCAACATGCAGGGCGGCTAAAAGAGTTATGGAACAGGAGAAGTCTTCAGAGGTTAAAACCTGTGTGATAGAGAGGAATGTGGGACAGACAGGCTTTAGAGGCGACCAGAGAATATGCACCCCTGGGCAAAAGCTTTTCCCTGATGGATACAACTCTACGAACTCTATTTGCTTTTCTGGAGACAAGTTTTTTGACTTTTCCTCTTCTTTTTGGCTTGAGTGTAATCCCGATGGGAGAGGCTATACCCTCAAGGGCTGGGGCTATTGGGAGGGTGCACCGTGTGGTTCAACAGATTTTTACCCTCCATTGCCTCAGATAAACATTACCTATCCTCAAACTCAAATTCCCAACTGGGTGGAAATAGGCAGGCTTTCTGTTAACAAACGAACTGGAGATGAACTGAACTCTGGAGAATGTGTGTCAAAGGTTAGGCCTATGAAGGTATGGATGAGGAATGTAAACGGCGTGTTGGAAGTGAGGGTGGACAATGCACCCGCATGCAACTACTTTAGGTGGTCAAGAATAGGCGGGATTGTGGAAGATACCCTCGGAGACTGTAGCCAGTATGAAAGGAATAACTGCACGCTTGTAAACGAGTGGTGGGAGGATGCCAACGGGAGAAGAATTCAGGTGATTAAAGATGGGCAACCTGTTCAGCAGATAAGTGAATACTGGCCTCCCAAAACCTGCAAAACCATAGGCACAAGGGTAGAATGCAGGCAATGGTGGAGGAAGATAAGAGAGTATAGGTGCATTCAAACCTCAACCAACAACTACAAGTTTGACGCCTTAAAGCAAAAAACCCTTGGCATTTTAAACACCCTTGAGTGGGACTACAGAGGAACGGGCAGAATGAGGTATACGGTTATAGACACCGAATCTCAGGGCTTTTCCTGTGTGGGCGGAAATGGAGAGTGCTACCGCATCACAAGAACCCAGCCCATGTTTGTCTGCCCTGTAAACGGAAGCCAAGAACCAACACAATCCTCATGCGACGCAAACTGCTACCAACAGCATCAATGCAACACTGCCATTGCAGGCTATGAGTGTCCAGTTAACAAAGCCCGCTACCAAGACCAAAACACTTGTGCCTCTGCATGTAGAAGCCCAGCGGCATGCAACCCTGTCTACACCTGCCCTTTGAACAACAACATCTACTCAGACTATCAATCGTGTAGGGCAGACTGTAATAACTGTTTGGAACAAGGTCAGTGCACCAGCAGGAATACCTGTCCCTCAGGTTATACCTACAACCCATCCATAGGCAGGTGTGAAACACATCCCATCTGTCCCTCAGGTTTTATCTACAATCCATCCACAGGGAGATGTGAGGCAAATCCCACCTGTCCTTCAGGAGGCTACTGGAACCCAAGTATTAGGCAGTGTGTGGCTAATCCTACTGGTCAGCAGTGTGTAATAAGGTCGGCAAGGTGTAGCGTTCGTGAACGGCGGTGTAGGGGTATCATCGTTAGAATTTGTAGGAATCGCTATTACAATATCCCTATGTCATGCTACTCTAACTCTTGTAATGGGGAGGGCTCCAATGTTCAGTGTTATGTTGATACTTCTTCCCTTTATCTGCTTAATCTTAAGCATGACGGTAATATAATTGGACAGGACTCTCGTTCTTTTCCTCCTTGCACTGGAGGATCAACGAATCTTTATGTGGCGGTTAGAGAGCTTCAGGTTTCCGCTACCATCACCGCCGATATGGCTTGGCAACCCACCTGTCCCTCTGGCTATTACCCAAGCGGTTCCATGTGTTATAGCATTTTCTTTAGCTGTCCTGCTGGAAGTAGGTATGATTGGACTGTAGGGAAGTGTGTTAGGGACCCTGATTGTCCCGTTGGAAGTTGGTATGATCGGACTGTAAGAATGTGTGTTAGGGACCCTGATGTTTACTGGGATTGTTCCTTTGGTGGGACTTACGCAGACCAGCAAACCTGCGCTGCAAACTGTGTGAGAGAAATGTCCAACTGCTGCGTAAGGCAAGGCCAATGCACGGCAGATGGCAGGATTTATCCCGCAGAAACATGTCCAAGCCAGTGCTTTAGGAATGAACCGTGTAATGTGGTCTATAACTATGTGTGTCCTGTGGATGGAAGGGTTTACTCGTCCTCTTCCGCTTGCCTTTCCGCCTGTAGGACACCAGTTCGGTGCATACTTCAGAATGTCAATGTTGATAGGTATGTTTGCAATCTAAACCTTCTGGAGTATGGAGACTACAACACATGCCAGCAAAACTGTATCTCCCAAAATTGTGCCTCTTACCAAAGTCCTAAGGGAAGAATATCCCAGCACGAACTGTTTATTGGCATTGCGGGATATGACCCTGAGTGTGCCACTGGAGAGAAGTATTGCATAGTAAAGAAAACTGTAAACGGCAGGGTTCAGTTTGATACCGTCCAGTGCAATGTGTCTGGGTCTTCGTGGGTATGTCCTGCGGATGGCGGGCAAGTTGTGGAGGATTGCAGGTGCGGGCATGACCTGAAGATGGGTCTTGGCTACACTGCGGGCGTGCTTGGAATAATATACTCTGCTTTGAAGGATAGAACATGCGAACCGTGAGGTGGTTGTTGGCTGTTTTGTTGGCTTTGGGAGTGGCTTTTGCTAACTGTCCTATATGTGATAATGAGTGTGGGAACTGGTCTTGCATTACAAACTGTTCTTCAGAGGCGGAAGATTATACCTTTGACACTTACAGGTGTGTGGTGGATAGAAATGGCAATGGGCAAATAGACAGCTGCGCTGAACTCCCAGCCTGCCAACAGGTAAGTGGAAGGTATGTGTGCCCTGCGGATTTGGGAGATAGCCTTTGCATCTCTACGGATTGGCGAGGGCCTACTTTGTATGATACAGACCCAAGCAATTTTGAGGCGCCTGTATGGGCTGCATATCAAACCACTCCTTCCCTAAACTTTGACCAGTATCAAAACCTTCTTTCCCAGTTTAACCTTGATTGTTTCCCTGTGCCACAGTCTACCCAAGACAGGCTTTATGAGTTTGTAAGCAAAAACTTTGCCTTTCCCACTTGGGTATGCGGTGGCGTTCTCTATCGGGATGGGTGGTTTTCCTACAGCAGCTGTTCTTACATTTCTTACGACGGCTCACAGTGGAAGGTTAAAGACAATGCCTGTTTTGACCCAAACAAGGTGTGGCAAAAGATAGGGCCTAAGTGTTATGCCACCTCATGGAAACATACCATTCGTTTTCGGGATGGTTCCACCGTAGAACTCACTTGGAATATCCCTTTGCCTCAAAACAACTTTAACCAAACACAGCAGTTTAGCGTGGGTGGGAAAACCTACAGGGTTAACCTAAAGTGTGTTAGTAGCACCACGGTAAGTGATGAGGTAAGCGGTGCCCAGCTGGTTCTATGCACTGCTTTTTCAGAAAGCGTTTATGACTCTCAAAACACTTTGCTTTACCAACTAAGCTGGAAAATAGACAGCACTTGGTCTTGCCCTGTTTCCCAACTCAGTCAGTCGGGTTCCCAAACCTCTGAAATTCTAACTCCAACCTCCACTTCTCAGTTTCAAGGGGTGGTTCTTGAAAGACCTAACAACATAAGCACGGTGGGATTGGGAGTGGACAAAACTGGCAAAAGGTGTAAGCTGTGTGCAAAAAGCATGATGGGTCTAAGTGGAGGGATTGTAAAGAAGGAAGAGGAAGAGTATGCTAAAATTCCTCCACCTCCATCGGAAGACACCACCGTATGTGTAAACCCAAGATTTTTCGGTGGCGAAGCAAGGTTCTGTAGGGCTGGCGGTCTTACCATCGGAGGTGCCTCATGCTGCAATATATCTGGATTGTTTAGTAGCAAGTGTAAAAAAAGCGAGAAGGAACTCAGAAAGAAAAGACAGGCAGAACTTTGCACTTACGTGGGGGAATTCTGTTCTAAGAGGGTGAGGTTAGGGCCTGTGAAAAGTTGTGTGGAGAGGTCTCGTTCTTACTGCTGCTTTAACTCCAGAGTGGCGAGGATACTCCAAGAGTGCGGAAGACCTCAGATAGGGAAAGGTTGGGGCGATCCCAGAAATCCAGACTGTTCTGGGTATACCCCTGATGAGTTTTCAAGGGTGGACTTTACCAGTCCTGCGTGCGTGCAGGCTATAGAGATGTGGGCAAGGCAGATGGCAGGGGACGTAGGAGATAGTGTTGTTGGGAATATAGCAAGTCAAATCAATGAACGTGTTCAGTGGTGGATTAATAGCGTAAAGGGGAGATAGCTATAATAAATACTGATGAGAAACTTCAAATACTTCTCTGACTTTGAAAGGCTTGTAAAGGAGGTTCGTTTTCAGGCTATTATCATCTATGTCCTGCTTTTTATAGTCCTGCTGGAAGGGATACTGCTTTATAGGGCGGCCACTAACAAGGTTGTGGTTGTAATCCCTCCTAAGGTGGAAAGGGAGTTTTGGGTATCTGGAGAGACCCTGTCTTACGCTTACATAGAACAGGTGGCGGTGTATCTTGCAGACAGCTTGCTTTCTGTGGCACCTCCCAATGTAGACAAAGCCCTCTCAAGGGTTATGCCTTTCTTAACCACAGACCCAGCACAGGTAAAGGAAATCAGGGACAGCTTTGCAGCTTACGCCAAAGCGGTCAAGGAAAATGACTGGTGGCAGTCGTTCTATCCCATGAAGGTGGTAGTGAACGAAAAGCAGCAGAGGATAGATGTTTACGGCGTTCTGAGGAAGATGACGGGAAACCTTTATATAGGGCAGGAGAACAACAAGGTAATTTCTTTCAACTATGAGGTTCGCAACGGAAGGCTACTCATTACGGGGGTGAAGTTCTGATGCTTAAAAAGTTTGAAGGAGAAAGGAAAAAGCAGCTTCTCTTTTTGGGCGGTGCTGCGGTGCTTTTGGGAGGTGGTGTATTGCTTATTAGTGAACTGATGACTTCGGATAAGAAGAAACAAGAACCAGCACCTCCGCCTCCCAAAATAGAGACACCGCCTCCCAATAAGATTGAAGAGGAAAGTTTCAGAAAGGAATACGGAGAAAGACTTGCCGCTTTGGAAAAGCAGTTGGAGGAGCTGAGAAAGCAGCAGGAACAAAAACGGCAACAAGCTGCTCTTCCTCCTCCACCTCCTCCTTTACCACCACCACCTCCTCCTCCGCCGCCACCTCCTCCTCCGCCGCCTCCTCCTCAGCAGTATCCACCTGTGCCTTCAGAGGAAGGGGCAAGACCTCCAGCGATTTCTCGTCCTTTGGACTTGATAGCTATAGAAAAGCAGGAGGTGAAGCAGGAGGAAGGGAAAGTGGAGTTGAAGGAAGAGGTGAAGGCACCGAAGAGAAAATCAAGGGCTATAATTCCAGCGGGTGCTTTTGTTAAGGGTGTTTTACTTTCTGGGCTTGATGCACCTACTGGAGGGAAAGCCCAGACTTCTCCACATCCAGTGCTTATAAGAATTGTGGACAGGGCAATATTGCCAAATCTTTACAAGTCTGACATTAGGGATTGCTTTGTGATAGGGAGTGGGTATGGAGACTTGGCGGCAGAGAGGGCCTATATACGGCTTGAGGCCATATCTTGCGTGAAGGAGGGAGGAGAGGTTGTGGAGAGGAAGATAACTGGCTATGTGGCTGGAGAGGACGGAAAAGTTGGGCTTTTGGGTAGGGTAGTCACCAAGCAAGGTGCCATTTTAGCCCGCATGCTTATGGCAGGGTTCATTGATGGCATAAGCAGGGTCTTCCAGCAGGCAAGCACCACTGTTGTGGTGTCTCCTTCTGGGGCGCTTTCTACCATAGATCCCAGTCGGGCATTGCAAGTGGGTATAGCTGGAGGATTTTCTGAGGCGGCGAGGGTTTTGGTGGAACAGTATAAGAAGCTTGCGGATGAGACCTTCCCTGTGGTGGAGATAAATGCAGGAAGACGGGTTGATTTGGTGTTTTTACAGAGTTTTTCTTTGGATGATGTGGAGGGAGACCGGGTGATAAAGCCTGAACGTGGGCTTAATAAACCTCCACCTGACCCAACCGCACCAATACAGTAGGGAGGAAGAAGATGAGATGGTTTTTGCTTTTGGCTTTTGTCCTGTTTATGAGTGGATGCAGTTCCAAGATACTCCTTCCTTATGAGGAGGAAAGGCTTTGTAAAAGGGGCCATGGTTTTGGTGTATGCGGGTCTCTTTCGGATGTCTATAGAGACACCCTTGAGAACCCAGAGTTTTATGGAATTGAGAGAAGGAGGAGGTAAGATGAAGAGGGTTTTAGCGTTTTTGGGCTTTTTGCTTGTGGGATGTGCCACTCAAACTCAACAGGTGCAAATCAGACACATAGAACCTAAGGTGGTGGTAAAGCGGGAAGAGGAGGAAAGCCTCTATCGGCGTGAGTTAATGGAGAAGCTTATGAGGATGGTAAGGGAGGAACCCACACCTTTGGCATTGCCTCCCACTGTTTTGAGGGTCTTTGTTCTTCCCTATGTGGATGACCAGGGCAGGCTAATTACCCAGCACTATATGTATATCAAGGTGGACGAGGGCAAGTGGATACTGGGAGACTATCTTTTGAAGAGAGGAGGGCCTCCGAGGGAATTCACTCCTCTTAAGACGGAGGGCCAAAATGAAGGTAAGTGATTTTTATGACCTTTTAGAGAGGAAGGGACTTTCTGAGTATTTGATGCCCGAGTGGGAGGAGAATGAGGTTTTCTTTTTGAGGGATGGAGGAGTGGGCATTGCCTTTGAGTGTCTGCCTCTTTGGTATGTCCATCAGAACGTGGAGAACGCTTTGAAGCTTTTTCTTGAGGATTTGCCGCCATCGGCCTCTGCCCAGTTTATTTTGACCTCCACTCCCGATTATTTGCATCTGATTGACTACTATCTTGCCAACAAGAGGGCTGGGCTGGCGAACTTAAGAGGTGTGCATGCGGATTTGCTTTGGGAGGCGGTGCAAAGCTATGCAGAGTTTTTGGAAAGAAAAGGGTATGAACCCATAACCAGAACCTTTACCTCTTACTTAAACCACAAGCGTCTTGTGATTACGGTAAAATATGGAGGCAAGGAACAGGAAAAGCCTCTGTTTTACACTCTTCTGTCTATTTTCAAAAGGAACAGGGAACCCGAGGAGAAGACTTTGGAATACAAACTGACGCTTATCACTCAGCTAAAGTCCAAGCTTATGGGACACTTGGCGGGAGTGGGCTTTAATCCTCGTCCTATGAAGGCCCAAGATCTGTATGAGTATATGTATAAGCTAATAAACTTCAATGCGGATTGGCGGGATGTGGGGGAGTATGATGGGACGATACCGATTAGGAGGGCGGTGGTAAGGAATGACAATGTTTTGAGGGTGCACGATGACTGCATAGAACTGGGAGGGATGTTTATAAGAAGCTTTTCGGTGAGGAACTATCCGAAGGAGTGGGGGCTTTTTGATGCGGTGGGGTATGTGGGTTCTGAGATAACGGGTTCTTTTTTGGACTTTCCCTACATGATATGTTTGAACGTGGTGAGGTTTTCAGACAAGGTTTTGGGCAAGATAAAGTCCTCAGCACTCATGGTGCTATCTCAGAGGGTTTCATACAATCTTGTTCCGAGGCTTAAGTTCAAGCATGAGGACCTTTCTGTGGCTATGGAGAGGATAGAACGTGGAGAGGGAGTGTATGGAGTGGATTTGCTTGTTCTTATCTGGGCAAAGACAAAAGAGGAGTTGGAACTGAAATCTTCAAAGATAATCTCCCACTTTAAAAATCTTGGTTTTGATATAGAGAGGAATGCTTATGTGGTTTTGGCGGACTTTATGAGTGCTATGCCCTTTGGGTTTGACCAGAAGATGGCGGACTTTCTCTCAAAGCAACGAATACGTGGGATGTTTGCAAACAATACCGCTACTTTTGTGCCCTTTTATGGCGGGTGGCGTGGGACAAGGCCAGAGGTGTTTTTTGTAAGCAGTTTGGGAGAACTTGTGGGCTTTGACTTCTTTTCCAATCCAGCGGGAGGATACAACAGCTTTGTGGTGGGAATGACGGGTAGCGGTAAATCTGTTGCTTTGCAGTATATAGCTTTTAACTATTTGGCAAGTGGCAACAGGGTGTGGATAATAGACATAGGAAGGTCCTACGAGGCCTTTGCGGAGGTTCTGGGAGGAGATTTCATAGAGTTTAGCTTTGACAGTCCCAAGTGTGTAAATCCCTTCTCCATCATTCAGAACACGCAGGAACTGGATGAGTATTTGGAGTTCTTGATAAACCTCTACTATATGATGGGTGCCAACAAGGAGATCAGAAAGTCAGAAGAAAACGAAAAGCTTATAAGGACCTTCCTTGAGGAGGCCATAAAGGAAAGCTATCTCCGTTATGGACCTGAAAGCTGTGTGGACACGCTTATTGAGTATTTGAAGAAATATTCCACCGATAGCAGGGTGAACGACTTTATCATCCAGCTTACACCCTATTCAAGCAGAGGGCAATACGGGATATTTTTCAACGGATGGTCTCACTTTGAGTTTAACAACTCGCTGACTGTCTTTGAAAACGACACCCTTGAGAACATTCCAGACCTGAGAGACCCACTGATTATGATTTTGACCTTCTTTATTTCCAAAGACATCTACAACCAGCATACTTCAAACTACAAACACTTGGTTATCATAGACGAAGCCCACAAGTTTTTGGGCAATCCCAAGATAGACCTCTTTATTGAACAGGCATACAGAAGGTTCAGAAAGCACGGTGCAAGCATCATTCTGGGAACTCAGGGTTTTGAGGACTTTCTGGCAGGTTCAGGAGAGGTCTCCCGTGCAGGTCGGGTTATCATAGAGAACTCTTACTGGAAGCTTTTTGGCATGATCTCTTCCACCTCAAGGAATGCCATCAGAAACTCTAAGAGGCTATCTCTAACAGAATACGAGTGGAACCTGCTTGAAAGCGTGCATCCTATGGCGGGCGAGTATGGAGAGATGCTTTTGGTTTCTGAAGCGGGTGCATCAAAGATTAGAATAGTCCTTGACGATTTCATGAAGGCCCTGTTCTTTACGGATCCAGAAACGAGAAGAAGACGCTACGAACTGGTCAAGCAGGGCTACAGCTGGAAGTCCGCCATAGAAATCCTCAGGAAGGAGAAATCCCAATGAAGTGGTATCACTGGGTTTTCATCGTAGCCCTTCAGCTGTTTATCAATGCCCTAACATTGGTTTTCATAGTCAAAAACATCAAGGTGGTGAGTTTTATGGAGATAACCGCCATGGGAGTGGATGAGATGGCAAGGGCTATTCTGGCGGGAGAAGACCCTCAGAAACTCCAACAGATGCAGATGGAGAAACTGAGGCAAATTCAGGAAAAAATTGGCAAGCAAAGTGGCATAGTGCTTATTAAGGAGTGTGTGGTAAAAGGACCTTTTGAGGACATTACCCATGAGGTTCTGGGAAAGTAAATACAAGTGGCTTTTTGCGGTGGTGCTTTTTGGACTACTTTTCTTTTGGCTATCTCCTGTGAAGGTGGTTTACACGATGGATAATTCCCTGCCTTACAAGTGGTGGCTGTGGAGTGAGATTTTCTTCAAAGTTCAAAAGGGAGACTATGTGGAGTTTGTGCCTCCTGTGGAAAACGAGTATACGAAGGGCAAAATCCTTGTAAAGCGTGTTGTTTGCACGCCACAGGAGACCTTGAGAACTGTCGGGCTTAACTATTACTGCGATGGTGAATACCTTGGCAAGGCACGAACCCAAGACTCAAAGGGAAGGCCAGTGGTTCCCTTTAAGTATGAGGGAGAAATACCCAATGGGTGCTATTTTGTGATGGGGGAGGTGGAGAAGTCTTACGATAGCAGGTATTTTGGGTTTGTGTGCAACAAACACATTAGGGCTAAGCTTTTTCCTCTTGCGAAGGGACCTGATTTAGACAAATTCTTTCTCGTGGGAGGAGAGAGATGATTTACATAGGGCTTACTTTTGCTGCCTTGTCGGTGCTCTATGTCTTTTATCGGCTTTATGAGTATGTGAAGAAGAATGCGCAGCAGTCTCCCAACCCTCAGGTTTACATGAGGACTTTCTGGTTTGTGTTGCCTGTGGTGGTTATCCTTTTCCTCCTTATCTTTTCCTATGCCTTTCTTTACTCACCGCTTTTGATAACAGGAATACTTCTTTCGTTTCTTGGGTTTAGCACCTTCATGCTTGGCAAAGACCTGTTTTTGTGGGTTTTAAGGCATTTACCCTCTGCTGGAAATCCCTATAAGATGGAACCTATAGACGCAAGCTTTAAGATTTTCTACGACCCTCCAGTAAAGGTTTCCATGTCTGCCATAAACAGGCATGTGCATGTGATAGCACCGACAGGTGCGGGTAAGACAAAAAGCGTGTTTGCACCAATGGTAGCCCAAGCTTTGGAAAAGGGCATGGGAGTAATGTGCATAGACCCAAAGGGAGACAATGAAGTTATCAGTGCCCTAATAAACCAGCTTAAAGCCCAAGGAAGGTTCCCAGAGGACTTTTATTACTTTGATGTGGCAAAGCCAAAGATAAGCAGGTCTTACAATCCCTTTTACGGCGCCATCAGAACCAGAAACTACCATCAAATAGCAGCTACCATTGTGGCCACCATGCCCAAGGTAGGTGGAACCGCCACATTCTATGAAAAGATCCAAGCGGAAGTTACGAGGGCACTCTCAAGGCTACTTTCTATAATCCCTCAGACGGGGAAGATGATAAACTTCATAGACCTTTACGCATTGCTGGCCTATTTGCCAAGGTCTGTGGAGTATCTTTTGGACCTGATAAAGGATGACAAGGATAAGGACGAGTTGGCAGAACTGTGGCTAAAGACCATCTCCCGAGAGGCAAGGATAAACAGGGACTTTAGGAGTTATCTGAGAGGTCTTCAGCAGCATCTGGCCCTGTATGCCTTTACCTTTGACCCGAGACTCTTAAACTCATATTACCCTGAGATAAGGCTGGCGGAGATATTCAAGGATAGCAAGCTGGCTTATTTTGCCCTCAGGGCTTTGGACTTTCCCAGTGGAGAGAGTTTGGATATAGGAAAGATGGTTCTAATGGATTTGCAGTCTTATGCGGCGTGGAAATACAGGGCGGGAGTGCGTTGGAATGTGCCAGACCTTGTGTTTGTAGATGAGGCACCTCAGGTTTTACCTCCAGAATTCCAGCAGGTCTTTGAAATGGCCAGAGGTGCGGGCATAGGCGTGGTGGTAATCCATCAGTCAATCCACCAGTTTGAAAGAATTCAAAAGGGCATGTTCCAAAACATCTTCGCCAACTGTGCGGTAAAGCTTATACTTGGTGCGGGTGATCCAGAGACCGCCAAGTTTTTGTCTGAGTATCTTGGTCAAGAGGTAAAGTATTTCAAGGCATACACAAAGGCAGGTGCAAACATCTGGAAGGACCCGATAGATGCAATGCTTCCCACATGGTCTGATATAGCCCAAGAGAGATATGACTACAGGGTTCGTCCTGAGGAACTGCTTAACATGAGACCGGGAACTGCATACCTTGTGGTTTCTGGAGACAAGGACAAGTTTGGAGTTTTCGGCAAACTCTACTACATGGCCGACGAAAAACCCTCAAAGGTAGAACACGAACTCCTTGCCTGTATATCCTCAAATTGTAAAGATGAGTGGAAGGATAGAGACCTTGGGCTGTGTCTATTGCACACCTTTAGGGAAACCCTCGGAGAGGAAGCCTACCTTGAGGAAACGGTAAAATACATTGCGGAGAAGAAAGAACAGGCAAGGGAAATACTAAGCCAGTTGGTAGAGGGAGATGAAGGCGGGCAAATCCTTGCATCAGAAGTAAGCGACGACCTCTCACCGCTTCTTTTCAGCGTAGAAGACCATCAAACCCATCACGGACACCACTAAAATAATCCCATGAGAAGACACAAAAAAATCAACATCTCAATAAGTAAGCCTCTCTTGGACACCCTCTCAGAGTTTGCCAAACAAAAGGGTCTCCCTCT
>Ga0209740_1000030_pt1 | contig 30481 bp, 30 predicted proteins | sample ConCONMetagenome_FD_184733 | JGI IMG/M metagenome (GOLD analysis project Ga0209740, IMG submission 184733) | Hot spring microbial streamer communities from Conch Spring, Yellowstone National Park, USA - CON_C (SPAdes) (version 3) | ecosystem: Environmental > Aquatic > Thermal springs > Hot...
TTGAAAACAAAAAATACATCACGAACCATAGGTCGTTCACCTCATCCCTACCGAACCTCCTCCTGTAGGCTTTCACTACCTCCCCGAACCTTGAGAACCACCCGTAATGTACAAGGTCATCTATTAATTCGTAAATCTCTTCCTTCCCCCCGCTTTCAAGTATCGTCTTCATCCTCCTAAAAAAGTCCTCTCTAATTGGCATTATGGTTCAAACCTCTCTATTGTCCTTGCAAAGGGTATTGCCTCCCTCACGTGCTTTATACCCGTTATCCATGCTACGGTCCTCTCAAGTCCCAATCCGAAACCCGAATGTGGAACGGATCCGAACTTCCTCAAATCCAAATACCAATTATAGACCTCAAGGGGTAGCCCCTCCTCTTGTATCCTCTTAAGTAAGGTTTCGTAATCGTCCTCCCTTTGGCTTCCCCCGATTATCTCCCCATAACCCTCCGGCGCTATCACATCCACGCATAAAACCTTAGATGGATCCTCCGGGTCAATTTTCATATAGAAGGGTTTTATCTCCTTCGGGTACCTGGTTATCATAACGGGCCTATCAAACCTCTCCGATATTATCGTCTCCTCATCCCCCCCAAAATCTTTGCCATAAACGAAATCTATCTCCCTACCCCTCCTTTTCTCCTCCTCTAAGATCCTCCCCGCTTCGTCGTACGTGATCCTCGGAAAGGGCTTTTTTATGTTTTCCAGCTTTGATATGTCCCTCTCAAGGGTTTCCAATTCAAATCTTCTCCTTTCCAAAACCCTTTCAACTATATAAACTATCAGGTCTTCCGCAAGTTCCATTATGTCGTCCAGATCCGCCCAAGCTACCTCGGGTTCTATCATCCAGAATTCCGTTAGATGCCTCCTAGTTTTTGACTTTTCCGCCCTGAAGGTTGGACCGAAGGAATAAACTTTACCCAGCGCCATCGCCCCCGCCTCCATATAAAGCTGCCCCGACTGTGTTAAATAAACCTTATTCTCGTCAAAGTACGGGACCTCAAAAAGGGTTGTTGTTCCCTCGACGGAAGCGGGGGTAAAGATCGGTGGGTCAAACCTCACAAAACCCCTACCCTCGAAGAAATCCACTATCGCCTTCTCTATCTCGCTCCTTATCCTTAATATCGCCCACTGTTTCCTTGACCTTATCCATAGATGCCTGTACTGGAAAAGCTTCCCAACATCCGGGATATTCTCGGGTCTAACCTTGGGAATGGGATAAGTTTCAAGGGTCCTTGAGTGGAGTTTTAGATCCTTGACGTGTATCTCGTACCCCCCTATCGCCCTCTTATCCTCCACCACTTTCCCCCTAACTATCACCGCATCCTCATAATCAAGCTCCTCACATAGTGAAAAAACCTCTTCCGATACATCCCCCTTTGATACTACGCACTGTACGAAACCCGTCCCATCCCTCACTATCAAAAAGTGTATTTTACCCGAAGACCTCTTGTTGAATAACCAACCCCTTATCTCCACCTCCTCATCCTTGTGATTCTTAAGCTCCTCTATCCAGACCATTTTATCCCTCCAATATCTTCACCAGAATTTTCCTATTTCTCGGACCGTCAAACTCGCAAAAGAAAACCCCCTGCCACGTTCCCAAAACTATATCCCCATTTTCTATTATCAAGCTCAGGCTCTGACCCACAAGGACACTCTTTATATGCGAATCCGCGTTCCCCTCAAGGTGTTTATAGCTCTTCCTTTCCGGCACGAGATCCGACAGGTGATCCGAAATATCCAACCTAACGGATGGATCCGCGTTCTCGTTTATCGTTAAACCCGCGGTGGTGTGGGGACAAAATAGGACGCATATACCTTCCCTCACCCCGCTCTCCCTAACCAACCTCCTAACTTCATCCGTAATATCTACCAGCTCGTTCCTTTTACTCGTTCTTATACTTATCGTTTTCATATTTTGTCGTTTAAAACATAACCCTCGTCGGGGTTTAGTATAAGGTTGTCTATTAACCTCGCCTCGGGAAACCTCACCGCGGTCGCAAGGAGAACCTCACCCTCTACCACCTCAAGGGGTTTAAGCTCCCTAGTATCCGCTATCTCAACGTAATCTATTTTGGCGAGGGGCGCTTCTTTCTTTAAATACTCCTCAAACTTCTCCTTTATCACCCTTGATCTCCTTTCCCCCGAAAATATCATATCCCTCGCCATTATTAACGCCCTATAAATTGCGCTTGCCTGTCTCCTGCTTTCCGGCGATAAATACTCGTTCCTTGAGGACATGGCCAAGCCGTCGCTCTCCCTAACCGTCTCGTGAGGTACGATCTCTATGTCAAGGTTTAGATCCCTAACCATCCTCTTTATTATGTAATACTGCTGGGCATCCTTTAATCCGAAGACCGCAAAGTGGGGTTTAACTATGTTGAAGAGCTTCAGAACGACCGTAGCAACCCCCCTAAAATGCCCCGGCCTAAACTCCCCCTCCATATACCTATCAAGTTCCTTCACCTCAACGAAGGTTGAAAAACCCTCCGGATACATAGCCTCAACGGAAGGGTAGAATATAGCCTGAACCCCCTCCATCTCGCATTTATATCTATCCTCCTCAAACCTCCTCGGGTACCTATGATAATCCGAGCCGGGTTCAAACTGTAGGGGATTTACGAATATGCTCACAACCAAGAAGTCAGATTGTTTTCTGGCTTTCCTTATAAGCCTGAGGTGCCCCTCATGTAGAGCTCCCATCGTGGGAACAAAACCTATTATCTTCCCCTCCTTCCTCAGGTTGTTTGCCAATAACTGCATCTCCTTTGGATTTTCTATAACGAGCATAGAGATGGAATTTTAAGGTCGCGTTATTACGAATTTCCCAACCGCCTTTCCGTTTTCCGTCATTATCACCACAAAATAAAGCCCCTCCTTCAAGTCCCCCACATCCAACTTATACTCCCACTCCCCAATGTTCTTCTCCCCCTTTATTTGAACCTCTTTAACCGGAATTCCTAATGGGGTATATACCCTTATAACCGGGTCCTTTGATGGGTACATGCTCTTTATCCTAAGATTTACGAACCTTGAACCACCCGTAGGGTTTGGGTAGATCCTGGAGAAGAAAAGCTTCCCCTTCTTCGGGATCACTTCCAGAGGTTCCGAAAATGCCAAAGCCTGGGCATCCACGAGCCCATACCCGGAACAAAAGTTGGGTTTAAAGGGTATATCCTCTAAGGGTTTTGCGGTTTCCAACAGCTTATCCCTGAGCTTACTTAAGGACCAGGAGGGGTGAGCCTCAAGGGCCAAGGCTAAAACCCCCGCGGTTATGGGTGCAGAATAGGATGTACCCGAGGTATATACCAACCTTCCTCCCTCGTCCGCGGCTATCACCTCAAAGGGAGCGACCACCTCGGGTTTTACCCTACCGTCCGCGCTGGGACCACAGGCGGAGCTTGAAGATAAAACTACCCTCTTCCTCACACTATCGTAAATTACCCCTCCTACGGATATTACATCAAAGGCGTCCGCTGGGGCATTCAAAGTGGTATCCCCAACGTTCGGATCCACGGCCCTTGAGCTTACGTTCCCTACGGATATAACCGGCAAAACTCCCCTATCAAGTGCCTTGGACATGGCGATGGATGATATTGCGGTTTTCCCATCCATCATACCCTTCGTATAACCCACATCCCCCCCATACCCTAAGCTGATGTTAATTATTTGAACTCCTTTCCTCGAAGCCCATTCAAGGGCGGAAACCAAAAAATCCTCCTCTATCCTATTTTCCCACTGGGATGTGGTATCGCTCCTACTTACCTTTTCCGTCTTTGCAAGGTAATACTCCGCTCCGGGGGCTATACCCACCAAGCTCCCACCCACATAACCCGCCAAAACCGAAAGCACCCTCGTCCCGTGATATTTCCCAACCCCGTACCTCGGAACTTCCGCTATCGTGTCCCCCCTCTCCCTATAAACCAAAACCCCATTTAAAAACTTTGGCCTGTTGCAAAAGGTCCAACCCACCCTCCTTATCTCCCTTCTAAGGCTTAAGGAATAAAGGGAAATGTAATCTTCCATCGGCACAGCCAAAGTATCACTGTAAAGGGCAAAGTCCTCAAGGTAAGGGACCTTAAGGACAAACGCGTTATCAACGAAAAGGGAGTCGTTCCTAATATATGCGAGCCTACCTGAGTTTTCAACGGGATAAAACCCCTCAACAAGAAAGCTGTAAGATGATCCCTTAAACAAAAATATGCTGTCCCCATCCGAGAAGAAAAGGCTATCCCCGCTTAAAAACATACCCCCGAACCCTTTAACTGGCTTTGAGATTGAACAAATCAAAGATGTAATATAATCGCAGAGTTTTACGCTGTCTCCGGTGAATACCCCAACCTTTAGTCCCGAGCTTGATGATCTCAAAATCGCCATATATCCCCTCCCAAGATCTTGCGCACTTTCAAGGGTATCCCTGTAAATCGCACCAAGCTTCAAGTTCCCATAAGAGGACCAGGAGAGGTATAGGGTATCATTCCTAACGGTTAAGCTTGGGTTTATCTCAAAGCCCCTTGAAAGGACCTTCAAAGTTTCCCCCTTCACCAAATAAAGGTCCCACCTGTTTATGTTGATCCCCGCTATGCTCCTTTCATCTATTCCGGAATAAACGCAGAATGTATCCGTCCCCCTAATCGCGCAATCGTAAGAGTGTATATAAAAAACGCCCTCCGGTGTAGGGAGGGTTCTACCGTTTAAATTTATCCTGTCCCCGCTGTTGAAATCCATCTGCCCTCTAACCTGAACCCCCATAAGGGATGGATGGGTTAGGTCAAAGCCCGTGTCAAATATTGCGATTTTTACCCCTTTACCCGTAAAACCGAGCTTGTGAAGGGTATCCGCCCTTACCGTCTTCACCTGAAACTCCGAATCCCCGTACCTGTACTCCCTCAATTCCTCTTCCCTATTCGGTTTCAGGATTAGGACCTTCCTCTTCTGTAAATTTTTAAACTTGGGATTTTCTGGGAGGAAAAAGGAGGTATAACCCGTCCAGTAAGACCTTACCCTCCTGTATCCCCCAAAAACCTCTATGTTATGCGAATATGGAACGGATATATTTAGCCAATAAAGGGGGATCATAATACCTCTCCCAAGATGAAGGCATCCCTGAATTGGGATAAAACCTTCTCAGCGTTTTTCCTCGGGATCACAAATACGAAACCCACCCCCATATTGAAAACCCTCCAAGCCTCCCCTTCATCTATCCCGCCAAGCTTTATAAAATTTTTCATATACTCCGGCGTGGGTATGTTCTCCCAGTATATCTTTGCCTCCCTTCCCTCAAGCGCCCTCGGTAAATTTCCCATAAGCCCCCCTCCCGTTATGTGCGCCCCCCTCTTCGCCCCAAATTTAAGAAACATCTTCAACCCCTCCCTATGATATAACCTCGTGGGTGTGAGGAGGATATCAATTAAAGCCCTTCTTTCGTCGATCTCGGGATAGGTTTTAAATGGATCAAGGTTCCTTTCCTCCAGAATTTTCCTTATTAACGAATAGCCGTTTGAGTGGAAGCCGGAGGAAGGAAGTCCTATTAAGATATCCCCACTTTTAACCCTACCAAACCTCTTCTTTATCGGGATGCCAATTCCAAAACCCGCAACATCAAAGGTGTTTTCCTTTATTAGGCCGGGAAGTTCTGCGGTTTCACCGCCGACGAGTTTTGCCCCGACCTTTTTACAAGAGGATATTATATCCTCCAAAACCTCCTTTGCCCAATCCTCCCTTAATGGGAAAGTTGCAAAGTAGTCCAAGAAATAAACCATCCTACCTCCATCCGCCAATATATCGTTTGAAACCATCCCAACGAGGTCCTGCCCCAAACCCCTAAATTTCCCCGCCTTTATGTAAAGTAAGATCTTCGTCCCAACCCCATCCGTGGATAAAAGGATCCTCTGTTTTCCAAGTTTTACCGTTGCGGAAAAGGAACCGATAATTTTATTCTTTTTCTTCAACCATCCCACAAGGGAATCCGCCTTACCTATGGAAACCCCAGCTTCTTCGTAAGTTATACGTCTATTATCACCGATGCCCTCCATATACCCCTTTCCCTCTCGACGTGGAGCTTATGTCTTGTGACCGCCTTCAAAGCTTTTTTTATTGAATGCTTGGAAAGATCGAAGGGTTCCCCTCCCAACTTTGCGTGAAGCTTGAACTTATCATCCTCAAACTCTATCTTCACCTCAAACTGCCTGAAAACCATCTTTGATGTTTCAAACTCGTAAAGGAGCTGGGAAAGCCACTTGTGTAGTAGATCCTCAATGTCCTCCCCCTCAAGGTATACCCTCTTCTCCCCTTGGATCCTTATCCCATATAAGCTTCCCAACATCTCCCTAAAGAGTGCCCTTGCGCTCTCAACAAAAAGCTTCTCCAAATCCATAGAGCTAACCTCAAATCCCACCTCCGATGTATGGGATATTGGCTTATAAGCCATAATTCACCCCCTTTTTTATTCCTCAGCAAATTTATGGGCAACACAATCGCATTCTATTATGGGTTGGAAGGTACTTTGTACCGTGATGGTGATATCCTCCTTACCGCATCCGGAGTTCATAAAGGTTGTTGTAAGGGTCATATTTGCGGAGAAGGGTTTAAAGGATAATACCGAGGAATTTCCCTGCCTAAATATTAACGGGTCTTTTATGAAGACAGGAACATCCGAGAACCTCACCCTATCTCCTCCCACCACCCTCATGCCCAAAAGGTCAAAGATCGTGTTTTCGCTCCCAACACCACTTACCATAAGCCCGCCGTTTATATAGTATCTAAACGCTACATCTGCCGTCCTTCCCACATTATACACCGCAAAGAATACCGTATCTATATTTGGATCCTTTAGCTTCCACGGATCCAAGACCCCGCAGTCGCTATACTTCACGGACAAAACCTTACCCCTATCCACCTCACCGATCTTCTTATTTTTCAGGAAGTTGTCGGAAACGAAAAGGACATCCTCTCCGGAGATCCCAAAGGTTTGGGCGAACTTTGAGCTCCCATCTATAAAGTTCCTGCAAGCAAACCTTGAGTGCAAAACGTAATCTAACTTGTAAGACAAGCTCGTGTTCCTTGATGTAACATTTACCGTGCTTGAGACCCTCCAAGCATAAGGTGCCTTCACCTTAAAGGATGTTTTACCCGAGGATAGAGTTGGTTTAACCGAAATGATCTTGTTGTCCCTGGGGCAAACGGGCGCAACCTCAAAGGATAATTCTATGGGGTTTTTCCTGTTGAATACCGTACAGCTGGGGGGTTGATAGAGGATAACAGGGTTTTGACCTCTCACCACATTCCACCCTTCAACCTTTTCACCGCTCGTAAGCCTACCCTCACCGCTTAAAATTCTAACCGCAACCCCCGCTCTATTTCCGAGAATATCAAACAAACTCTTTCCTTCAGCGTTCGTTGCCGAAGAAATCCTTATCGCCACAAACCTATCCTGAGATATATCCGCCTCTTCAACAACTTGGACGGAGAACATCGTCATGGTTTCTTTTACCGCTATCCTCCTCAGAAGCGAACCCATCTGCTCCGTTAGCTTGTCCGTCAGGAGAATGATGGATTGTAAAACATCTCTAACTGCGGTGGCGGGAATTCTATAAGAATATACCTCATAAACCACTTCGCTCTCAAGGTTTATAAGCCAAATTTTCCCAATGAGCCCGTAAGCATCCTCACCTATAACTATATCCACCAAATATGGGGTTTTCCCGTAAGCGGTGTCATCCTTATGCAGGGCCGCGGTTAAAGAATCGTTTATTAGCTTTGAGAAGGTGCCAAAGGGGATCTCAACGTACCCTCCCCCAACTATTCTTATCGAGTTTCCATCCGTCCTTTCAAAATATTCCCTCGCCCTCTTTAAAATTACGGGAAGGTATGTGTTCAAATTTCCCCTAAAATTCTGGGCATATTTCCCCGTGGGATTCACCGCTATCCTTGCCTTAATATAGACTTCCGGAGCCGAGCATACGGAGTAGGGTAATTTGGGAGCCTGAGCCTGCGGAGTTTTTGGGGTCGATCTTTGGGCAAACAAAGGTAAAGAAAGGAGAAATAACAGGTATAGAAACCTTCTCATAAGTTGGGAATTATAAGGTTGAAATTCCCCCTTTATAATTTTCGGCTATGAGGAGATTTTTGGGATTTTTAGTGTTAATTTTGGTTTTGTCTTACTCGAGTAAGTACGTTGAGGCTTTGCGTTTGGAGCTTTTGGGAAATTACGCGGAGGCGGGAAAGCTCTACGAAGAGATAGAGAATTAATAAAATGGCTGTTCAACTTATTCTGGGCGATATAAGACAGGTTTATAAAAAAATTAAAGATCATAGCATTGATTGTGTTATCACGTCACCCCCATATTATCGGCAAAGGGATTATGGTGTTGCAGGGCAGATAGGACAGGAGAACAGCCCTGAGGAGTATGCAAAAGAAATAGCCAATGTTTTTAGATTGCTATGGAACAAGCTTAAGAATACAGCCACTGTGTTTTTAAACATAGGGTATAAGTATGAGAACGAAGAGCTTTTACTGATCCCAGAGATGGTGGTTTTGGAAATGAAGAAAGCTGGATATGTCCTAAAGAACAAGATCATTTGGTATAAACCAAACGCAATGCCCACACCAGCAAGAAATAGATTAAATAACACATATGAGGCTGTTCTTTTTTTCGTTAAAAATGTTGGCAAGGAAGTGTATTACTTTAATCTTGAAGAAGTTAATGAAAAACCCCAATTGTTTTACGCTATAGATTTTAGCAAATTGCTCAACGCAAGCGTAGAGGATAGTTTGAGTTATAGAAACAAACGTAGCGGTAGGGTTATAGAAATTAAAGGCGAACTTTTAAAAATTCTTTGGGAAAGTGGATTTGAAGAATGGCTTGAGTTTTCTTTGAATCAAAAACGTGCTAACTTCATATGTGGGAACTGTGGCAAAACTCTTAGCTATTGGGATGTTCATTTGTCTTATGCCAATAACAAGAGGTTTATATGCAAGCATTGTGGAACCAAGGAACTCCCTAAACCGCACTTATTAGAGTATTCTGAATATTCTGAAATAAAATATGAAGATGCAAAAAATGGACTTTTTTCAAGACAGAGTGAAAAGTATAAAAAAGCCAACCTTTTAACAGCATCTCCGGCAGGCAGATTATCAATCACGGGAGAGAAGCTTATAATCAAAAGAAAATGGCTATTTCCTCAAGGGCTTATAGCAGACTACCTCAGAAAAAACCTAAAAGAAAGAAGGCTATCCCTGAAAAAGCTGGGAGAGTTGCTTGGTTCCATCCATACAGTGGGACACTGGCTAAGAAAGGATTTTTCCCACTGGGGTAAGGGTGGAAGCATTCCTCGCCCTGAGGACTGGTACAAGCTGAAGGAGATTTTAGGGCTTGATGACACATACGATAGGTTAATTTTGGATAGAGTAGTGGTACTTTCCACTGTGAAAAGCCATCCAGAGGGTAAAAACATAGGAGATGTATGGGCAATCGCAACGGAACCTTACAAGGGAGAACATTTTGCGGTTTTTCCACGCAAGCTGGTGGAGATGTGTATAAGGCTTGGGTGTCCCGAAGGTGGCACAGTTTTAGACCCTTTTGCAGGGTCGGGCACTGTGGGTGAGGTGGCGTCCAAGCTTGGTAGGAATGCAGTGTTGGTTGAGATAAATCCAAGCTTTGCAGAGTTAATAAAAGAAAGATGTAAAGGATATGTTAAGGAAGTTGGTTAAAATTGAAGAAGCAGAGTTTAGATATTTTATCACAATAAAGACGCTTATGCTAAATAGGATAGGCGAGATTTTAAACCTTTTAAATTCAAGGATTGATATAATAAGGATTGATATAATTTTCTTAGGACTGCAAGGAAAGGATACAAACAAAGCGACCTTAATATGGGAGCAGAGAGAGTTTTTCATAATTGGGCTTCAGCGCTGTTCAAAATTCCCAATTCAACACCTATAGGTGCGGATTTAGTTTTTGACTCTGAAGAAGGTTTTAGAGTTCATATTGACATAAAAACTGCGTTAGATGAAAACCCAGCGGATTGGCAAGGCGTTGCAAACATTGGAAAAAACCAAACCAGTTATACAATACCCAGCATATTTAACGCAGACTTACCCACTTGATCTCGGACAAAATTGATGCTATTCTTTTAACTTGTGTGCCAAATGGAGAGTTTTTGGGGCTGGTAAAGGTGGAAGAGAAAGGATTTTAGATTCAAGTATATCGTAGATGGTGATGTTCTTAGGTTTAAGCTTTTGACAGGCAACCCTCCAAGGGCAGAAATTATTACTGCCCTGAAAGGATCAAAAGTTGTAGAGCGACTGTTAGATTTATCCAACAACCAACTGAGAAAAATAGATGGCATTGATGATTGAGCGTAGAGAACTTTTCTAACATCACCTCTTTGGCTACCGGATTGAAGGAGCCTATAGACAAAGATACATACAAGTGATAAAACAGCGTGGGTCAGAAAGAATAATCCTAAAAAGAACTCTCAAGAGTTTAAGCCCCCTCCTCGCCAAAAATTTTTTATTAACCAGTTTTTCTGAATCTAAATTTTTCGTCCTGTGTGTCGAAATTCCCCCTTTATAATTCCCGCCTATGAGGAGGTTTCTAGGATTTTTCTTGTTGTTTTTTGTTCTGTCCTGCGCGGGTAAGTATGTTGAGGATGGGTTCGTTAAAAATGAGGGGATCACAAATGCCCTTCTAAAGGAACTTAAGGGGGATTACGAGGGGGCCCTCAACGATCTGAGGAAAGCGGACGGACATTGGGGGAATCTGCTCTCCGCGGATATTTACCTCTACAGGTACAGGGATTACAGGAGAGCGCTGGATTTGGTGAATAAAGTTAAGGTTAAGAAAACTTCCCCCGCATCTCAGGAAGTTTTATACAGGAAGGCTTTACTTTCGGAGCTTTTGGGAAATTACGCGGAGGCGGGAAAGCTCTACGAGGAGCTGGCAATAAGGTTCCCAAACGGTAAGTACTTCGAATCCGCATCCCAGGCGGTTGAGGAGATGTTCAGGAGGAACTTCCCAGACACAGTGGTTGTATATGATGGGGGTTATGTAACCTCTATGATGGTGGATTACGCCATTGAACAGATACCACCCTTTAATAGGGCCCAGTTTGACAATCCCGAGGGTAGGAAGCAGATAGCGGAGAGGTTGGCTATAGAAGTTGCGGCGCTCAGGCTTGCGGAAAGTATGCGCCTTGACACTTCAAAGGAAGTGAGGGAAAAGGTTGAGATGGATAAGATAAACATCCTTCGTCAGGCTTACTATCAGTATGGGGTTAGGGAGAAGGCAAAGGCCACGGATCAGGAACTCCTGGCTTATTACAATGCCAACAAGTCCCAATATAGGGTCCCCGCAAGGGTGGATATAAGGAGGATCGTTCTAAAAGATAGCGCAAAGGCGAAGGAGGTTTTGAAATACGTTAAAGAGGGTAAGAATATAGATTCTCTGGTTAAGGAGTTTTCCGTTGAGAAGGCGGATGTTGAAACGGGGGGAAGGCTCTCAATTTACGATACTTACGAGAGCTTGAGGGACATTTTTAACGCGGCTTACGAAAAGGACACGGGAAGCGTGTTTATTTACAAGAGGGATACCCTCTGGATGGTTATAAAGGTTGAGGGCAAGGAGAAGGATAGGATAAGGAGCTTTGAGGAAGTTAAAACGATGGTGAGGGGAGCGGTGGAGGGGCAGAAGGAGAGGGAGGTTTTTGAAAGTGAAAAGAAAAGGTTAAGGGAGTTTTATGGGGTTAAGATCTTCTTAAAGGAGGATACCTCGGAAGTTAGGAAAGGCGAAAAAGAAAAGGAGTATGAGGGTAAGGTTTTGACGGAGGAGGAGAAGAACTTCTTAAAAGCCTTGCCCGAAACCCTTGCGGTGATTCAGAAGATAAACAAGGCCATCACAAAGGCGGATTTTGAGGATAGACTAAACAAGATGCCCGCGAGGTATAGGTCTTATTATCTATCGCCAAAAGGAGCATATCAGCTCGTAAATGACATTATGGTTCAGGAGATCTTGGAGGTTTCGGAGGCGGAGTTTAGGAGGTATTATCTCCATTACCCATTCTTCAAACGCCTAAGGGATTCTTACAGGGATGCCATGCTCTTGCGCCTCTATGATGTCCTCGTAAAGGGTAAGGTTTCCGTTTCCGACGATGAGGTTAAGGAGTATTACGAGAAGAACAAGGATAAGGAGTTTAAGGAGATGGCAAGGATCAGGGTACAGAGGGTGGTAGTACCCACGAGGGATTCCGCCCGCAAGGTCCTAGCTAAGGTATCTTCAATAAAGAACGAGAACAAGCTCAGGGAATTCATAAGGAAGACATCCGCTTACACGGGAGAAGGTATGGCTGGGGGATTTGCCTTCCTTATCCCCGACAAGGAGCCAGACCTGTTTAAGGAAGCATGGAAGAAACCCCTTAGGGTTTGGAGCATAGGAAAGCTCAACGATGGGAACTGGGCGGTCTATAGGGTTTTGGAGAAGATAAAGGAGAGGGTAAAGCCCTTTGACGAGGTGAAGTCTTACATCCGCGAGAAGTTGAGGTACGAAAAAGAGAAGGCCCTTTACGAGCAGGTTCTTGAGCAGATAAAGAAAGATTACAAGATAGTAGTCTTTGAGGAAAAGTTCAAGGAAGAGGGGAATGGAGGAAGATAGAATAATAGAGGAGCTGGTTTCAAATTTTAGGAATTACGGGTCCAGGGTAGTTTTGGGTGTTGGGGATGATTGCGCGGTTTTAAGGGAGAACCTGTTTAAGGATCTCATAGTGAGCGTTGATACATCCGTTGAGGGGGTACATTTTACCTTCTCCTTGCTTAGGCCCGAAGAGATCGGGCACAGGGCCCTCGCTGGGGCGCTTTCCGACATAGCGGCTATGGGTGGGGAACCCTTGGGGATACTCGTAAATGTTGAGGTTAGCGAAAAAAACCTTGAAAGGTTAAGGGAGATTTACAAAGGCTTTGAAACTTTGTTAAAGGAGTACTGCGTGGATCTTCTGGGTGGGAATATAAGTAGGGGAAGTTCCCTTTCAATAACCATAACGGTTTTGGGGGAGGTGAAGAGGGGGACCGCTTGGAGGAGGGATGGCGCCAAGGATGGGGACCTTGTGTTCGTGACGGGGGAATTTGGTAGGGTAAAGGCATTTTTCTTGGGTCAGGAGCTGAAGGCTAAAGGTTATGAATGGTGGTTTAGGGAAACGAGGATGAAGGTTTCCTCCCCGGAACCCAAGATAAAGGAGGCTTTGAGGGTGAGGGCGGAGGGTATAAATGTAAGCTCCGCCATTGATGTTTCCGACGGCTTGGCAATAGACCTGTGGAGGATGGCCAAGGCATCCCAAATGGGCATATATATTGACCCAAGCGCAATACCAATAAAGGATTCCGTAAAGTTCGTTGCAAAGAACCTAAACAGGGATCCTTACGAAATTGCCCTTTCAAGTGGTGAGGAGTACGAGCTTATCATAACCGCTCCCAAGGAATATACGAAAATCTTGGAAGATTTAAAATTTACACAAATAGGTGAGGTGAGGCTTGGGGAGGTTGGGGTATTTGATATAAAGGGGAACAAGATCCCACCCTTGGGTTGGCAACACTTTAGATGAAGATCCCCCTTTTTGAGCTGAATTGGGATGAGGATGAAGAGAGGGAAGTTTTGGAGGTATTGAGAAGCAAATGGGTATCCATGGGACCAAAAACGGAGGAGTATGAAAGGGCTTTAAGGGAATTTTACGGGGTTAATTTTGCTTTATCCTTCAGCAGTGGAACCTCGGCTTTACTGGCAGCCTACCGAGCCGCAAATTTGAAAAGAAAGGTGATAGTACCTTCTCTAACTTTTGTGGCAACGGTCAACGCCTTGGTTTTCCTCAATTTGGAACCAGTATTTTCCGATATTCACTCTTTAAACTATCTGGTAATATCCGCGGAAGAAGTTGAGAAGGTTTTAGATAGGGATGTTTCCGGGGTTGTGTATGTAAATTATGCGGGTTATTCCCTTTTCGTTGATGAGATCAGGGAGCTTTGCGAGGATAGGGGCTTAATTTTGATAGAGGATGCATCCCATGCGCATGGGGCATTTTATAAGGGAAAATTTGCGGGAACATGGGGGAAAATAGGGGCCTTTAGCACCTTTGCCAATAAGAACCTATCAACGGGGGAAGGGGGGTACATTTTAACCGATGATCCGGAAATATACAGAAGGGCTAAACTTTTCAGATCCCACGGTATGAGTACATCCTCTTGGGAGAGGTTTAGGGAGGGAAAGAACAGGATATATGACGTTTTGGATCTCGGATTAAACCTTAGGCCATCGGAGCTACAATCCGCAATAGGTTTGGCGAATTTGAGGAAACTGAGAGAGGAGAACCGAAAGAGGGAAAAGCTCGTTTCCCTTTACAGGAAATTAATTTCGGAAGAACTTCCGGAAGTCTTAATACCCTTCCTCGATATTCCCATTGAAGCTTCCTCCCACTATATATTTCCCATAATCTTACCCAAGGGGGTGAATAGGGATAAAGTGGCGGAAAGGCTGGCGGAAATGGGTATATCCACGAGCGTACATTACCCACCCGTCCATCTATTTTCGTTTTACAACAACGGTAAAAAGCTACCGAAAACCGAGGAGTACTCCTCAAGGACCCTAACATTACCCCTCTGGGGAAATATGGGGGAGGAAAGGGTTTATATGGTTGTGGAAGGATTGAAGAGGAGCATCTAATCACCTCGCCATTAGGACGCCAAGGCACACAAGGAGTAATCCCAGACTTTCCGTAAGGTTCAAGGTTTCTCCGAGTATAAGAATTGAGAGTAGCGCACCGAAAACTATGGTAGATAAAATTATCACCGAAGAGGATATAGCCCCCACCTCCCTTAAACCGTAAAAGTATAGGGCATAACCCAAGGTGGATGGGAAAACCGCAAGCCAAATTATTGAAAGTATGGATAAAAGGTCGGGAGAAAAATTTGGAGATATAGGCAGAAAGAGGAATGCGGTTGCTGTGGATATCAAATTGGTGGAAAAGGTGTAAATTATCGGGTTCTCCCTCGTTGAAAACTTCTTCGCGATAATTACGTATAATGCGTAGATAAGGGAGGCGATTAAAGAAAGGGCGTCCCCCAAATTGATCCCAACAAAGCTGAAAACGTTCCCAACTAAGAGAATTCCGAGGATCCCCAAGATTATTGAAGCAATCTGTTTGAGATTCGGTTTCTCGCCCAAAAATATGGGTGAAAGGATCCCTACAAAAATGGGAAAGGTGTTGGAAATTATTGCCACCTTCGCCGCGGTGGTATAAACCTGCCCGGTAAATTGAAATTCGTACGCCAAGGCATTTAAGAATCCCAAAGTTATCGCGGGTTTTGATAAAATAGGCCTTTTCCTCAAGAAAACAAAAAGGAGAACTGAGCTTAAGAAGAACCTCAAAAATATTATAACTTGCGGGGAAAAGTTTCTAAGGGCAAATTCCGTGGCGGGAGGGGATGTGCCCCAAAAGAAGGATGCCAAAATTAAAGCCAGAAATCCCCTCAAACGTCTATTCTACCCTAAAATCTTCGTTCAATGAACCTCTATGAGGTTTTAAGGGAAATATCCATCCTCAAAACCGAAAGTAAGGAGATCAGCCTAAATGATCTATCACCTAAGGGGATAGTGGAGCTCTCGGTTAAGGATAACATTTATGGGCTTTTGAAGGTTTTGGAATATTATGATAAAATAATACAAATATCGGAAATTTGGGCGGAAAGCTTGAGAAATGGAGGTAGGGTGGTTATGGTTGGGGCGGGGACATCGGGTAGGCTCGCAATTATGGAATCCGCCGAATTGTTCCCCACTTTCGGGATAGGTAAAGATAGGGTTATGGCCTTTATAGCGGGGGGGAAGGGCGCGGTATTTTCCTCAAGGGAAGGGGCGGAGGACAGGTATTTCGTGGGTAAGGCTTTAGTTTCAAGGTTGAAACTTTCGGGAAAAGACCTTTTAATTGGGATTTCAGCATCGGGTAGAACGCCTTTTGTAAAGGGTGCAATAGATAGGGCTAAGGAGATGGGTTGTAAGACGGTCCTTATCTCAACGAATTCTGAGGATAGGGTTAAAATAAAGGCGGATATAAACCTGTGCGTGGATGTTGGGGCCGAAATTTTGCCGGGTTCAACGAGGATGAAGTCCGCTACCGTTCAGAAGGTAATTTTAAATACCATATCCCTCCTAGGGGCCGTGTTCCTTGAGAAGATCAGGCGCGGTAGGATGGTGGATATGGTATCACTTTCTGGAAAGTTAAAGGCTAGGGCTGTTAAAACGCTTATGGAGGAGTTCGGAGTAAGCGGGGAAGAAGCGGAGAAAATCCTAAATTCCACGAATTGGAGCTTAAAGGAGGCTTTTAAAATCTTGGAGGAAAGATGCAGATAACTGGAGGTAAATTTAGGGGATTTAAGATAAAAGTACCGAAAGATATAAGGCCCACGAGCGCCTTCAACAGAAAAAGGATCTTTGATATAATCGGGGATGTTGAAGGATTGAGGGTTTTGGATATATTTTGCGGAAGCGGAGCCCTGGGTTTGGAGGCGATATCAAGGGGTGCAAAATTTTGCGTATTTGTGGATATCAGAAACGAGAGCGCTAAGGTGGTGAATGAAAACCTTAAAAAACTTGGGGTGTTGGATTTGGGTTTGGTTATAAGGGAAGATGCGTTAAAGTTTTGTAGGAATTGGGGTGGGGAAAGGTTTGATATCATCTTCGCGGATCCACCATATTCCTGGGAAAGGTACGAAGAAATTTTAGAGTGCGTAAAGAATTTGTTGAAAGAAAACGGGATATTTATTCTGGAGCTCTCCAGCAGAATAAAACCCCCAGAAATTGAGGGTATTGAGCTATTTAAGTTCGTGAAGGGCGGGGACAGCGCTTTCGCTTTTTATAGGCTCCGCCCTCAACGTTAATCCCGAAATCTCCTTTATCCTTACCTTCACGAATTCCCCAACCTTAAACAATCCCTCCACCACAACCGTTAATCCGTTCCTTATCTTACCCGAAGATTCCTTAAAGCTCTTTTTGCTTATCCCATCTATGAGAACCTCCTCCTCCCTTCCCAAGAAAATTCTCCTCCTCTCCATCGCATGTTTATTCACCTCTTCTATCAACCTCCTCTGCCTTTCCACCTTCACCTCCTCATCCACCTGATCCTTGTAAAACGCCGCGGGAGTATTAGGCCTGGGGGAGTATATGAACATAAATGCGCCGTCAAACTTAACTTTCCTAACAACTTCAAGGGTCTCTTCAAAATCTTCCTCCGTCTCCCCGGGAAACCCCACGATTATGTCCGTGGTTATCGTCCCAAAGGGCATAAGCTCCCTGATCAAGTATGCCTGCTCAAGGTACTCCGCCTTATTATAACCCCTGTTCATTTTCCTCAGGATCCTATCAGAACCGGATTGTAAGGGTAGGTGGATCCAGTCGGTTATTTTTTCGCTTTCCGCCACCGCCTTTAGAACTTTGTAAGAGAAGTCCCTAGGGTTCGGGCTCGTAAACCTTATCCTGCGTATGTTCCTCGTGTTTTCCTCTATCATCCTCAAAAGGTCCGCAAAGTCATACTTTCCATCAAAGTAGCTGTTTACGTTTTGACCAAGTAAGGTTATCTCAACCACCCCCTGCCTATCAAGGTTTTTAACCTCCTCCAATATCTCCTCTGCAGGCCTTGATATCTCCCTACCCCTCGTGTAAGGAACCACGCAAAAGGTACAGAAGTTATCGCAACCGTACTGTATGCTCACGTATTCGGAATGGCTTAGTGCCTTCCTCTTTGTGGTGTAATGTAGCCCGAGGTCTTGGCATACCACCGCCTTATCCTCCATAGAACCTAAAAGCTTGGGAAGTTCGTTATAACCCCTGGTTCCCACCACAATATCCGCCCCGTATTTCAAGAGTTTCTCCCCCTCCTGCTGAGCCAAACAACCCAAAACCCCAACAAATTTTCCCCTATTTTTATAGAATCTCAAAAGGTGCTTTGCTTTCCTCGCCGCCTTCTCCCTAACCGTACAAGTGTTTATCAGGATGATCTCCGCATTTTCCGGGTTTTCGGAATAAACAAAACCCCTTTCCTCCAACATACTCCTGATTATCTCGCTGTCAAGTTCGTTCATCTGACAACCAAACGTCTTTATATGAAACTTCCTCATCCCTTTATTGTAAAGCTGAAAATTGCCCCGGGATATTAAAATCCGTTTATCCAGCTACCCTCTTCGGGAACTCCAAAATGCTTTTCTATGGTGTTTATCATCCTATTGAAGAACTCTTCCCTGTTGAGGTTAAATTTCCCATCAAATTTCGCCACCCTTGAGGAAGAGGGCCAGCTCGCTAAACTAGCAACACCTGCGCCTCCGTAGTATTGGCCCTTTATCCCTTTTATGTTATCCTTTGATCCAGACCAAGGACCGTAGAAATTTACTACTATTCCTCGCGCAAATACTTCAACCGGATTGGTTATGGGAGCGCACATCGTCCCAAGCGTCCTGCTAACTTCCGTGACGTTCTCTATGTCGGTTATTACGGTGTCTTTGGAGTTATACGAGTAGCTAACTCCATCATAACATCTGGCGTATATTTCAACATAAACGAACGAGACGGTCTTTTTATCGGGTTTTCCCCACGCGACCCTTATATTGCCACCAGTAATGCTTACGCTTGCGGAAGGCTCCGAGGGAAGTTTTACCTTTGAGCTTGCGGTTTTATCCTTTTCGTTCAGATCCCTATATTTCACCTCCATCTGAACCTCCGCGTTGGGCGAAATCGTGGGTAGGGTGTCCCATCCTCTAAACTCACCAAAAACGTAATCTATATTCTCGCGCGGGATCTGCCTACCGTTGAACTTAACCTCGGGTACGAAGTTGGGACTGACGGTGGCTATACCGAACTGATGCCAGGAGACTTGCCTATCGGGAAACCTTATAAATATACTATAAGCTCGCATAAAGGAGGTTGGGGATGGTTTTCTACATCCCGCAAACCATCCTACCGCCAAGAGCGCCAGAGATATTTTGAGGTATCATCATAGTGTGGGTATTATAATGTTGTAATAGTGTGGGTGTTTATTTTTATGAAAAAACCGCTTTCAAACAAACCCGTATAATTTCTACAGAGGGGGGGAAATGTACAGTTCATAAGCAAAGAGGATATAAGGCAATGCATGGAACTTTTAAGGGTAGGGGAATTTGTATGTGCGAGCCTTAATTAGCCCCCCTTTCCGACTAACTGTCTTCTGTCCCAATTAGCTCATCTATATGCGCGATCCTTCACTTTTAAAACAACATCCTGTAACTTGCCCTGATATGTCCGGGTTCTTCTTTTCTTAGCTCTCTAAAGTTGTAATAAACTCTTCTCCTGTTTCCATATCCCTAACCTTTACAGCCCCCCTCTTTACCTCTTCCTCCCCAACAAAAATCACCCATCTTGCCCCGAGTTTGTTCGCCCTCCTCATCTGTGCCTTAAGGCTCTTCCCCTCCTCAAATACCATATCCGCCCTTTTATTTGAATTCCTCAAAATCATCAGGATCTCAAAAGCCTCTTCGAAATATTCGTCAGAAGTTCTTACAACAAAGTAAAGGTCTTTGGGTTTTTGATATGGTTTGTATATAAGGCTTATCCTGTCTATACCCGCCGCCCAACCGAAGGCAGGAATGTTTTCCCCACCAAGTTGGTAAATCAAATTATCGTACCTACCTCCCGCTAAAATCGTGTTTTGGGCTGCATCAAGTTCTTCCACCTTTATTTCAAAAACCAAACCCGTATAGTAATCAAGCCCCCTAACCAACTTGGGATCCCTCTCTACGGGAACGCCATATTTTTCCAATATTCTTATCGTTCTATCAAAATTATCCCTTTCGTTTTTCGGAACCATTTCAAGGATATCTGGGGGAGAAAGTTTTGGGGAACAAACCTTACAGTCCAAAACCCTCAGGGGGTTCCTTTCCCTCCTCCTTATACAATCCTCGCATAGGAAATCCAGATCCATAAGGTAATCCCTCAGTTTTTCCGAATATTTAACCTTCGCCTCCTCCCCACCCAGGGTATTCACAAAAACCTTAACCTTTAACCCCAGATCCTTTAAGGGTAAGTACGCGGATATTAACCCTTCCGCATCCGCGTATGAACCCGAAAACCCTATGAACTCAACCCCAAGTTGGTAAAATTGCCTATACCTACCCTTCTGGGGCCTCTCCGCCCTAAACATCGGACCAAAATATGCCAACCTTGTGGGATAGCTTAGCCGATTTTCTACGAACGCCCTTACCACCCCCGCGGTTCCCTCGGGCCTTAATGCAACTTCCCTATTCCCCCTATCCCTAAATGAGAACATCTGCTTTTGGACGATGTCGGTAAATTCCCCAACGGATCTTATAAATAGCTCAAGGGGTTCAAGGATCGGGGTCTCTATCCAAACTACGTTAAAATCCCTCAGACGGTTTTTAAAGGTAGAGATAATCTCCTCAAAAACCTCCCAATCCTCACCCCATATATCCCTGAACCCCCTGAGCGCGGTTATCATTAAGGTCTGGGTACCTTCCTAACGTACGCCCTGTACCTCCTCAAAACCTCAATTTGGGAAACGAGGTTTGTATTAAATTGTATGCTATCCTTACCCGCAGTTAGGACAGCGCCGAAATAGGGCTTTATATGTAGGGTATCCCAAGAGTCAAAGGTCGCATTCGTATCGCCCGATATTGGGAGGCATCCCAAGGGTTTTGTTGATAGTCTATAAAAAGCCTTTGCATGCCTGTTATAAGCTATCCTGAAAACGCTGAAGGATCCGCCGGGTACCGTTATGGTTAGGGAATCAATAACTTTCGCCCTCGAGGAATCTATCCTGAAGCTGTCAAGCCTAACTATAAGGGTGCAGGTTGGTATCAAAGGAAACTTTATTGTATCGTTTAGGGATTGTTTGCCGGTTATGGGTGTCCAAGTTTTACCCACCGTTAAAGGCTTTATGCCGATTATATTTTTAAGCCTTATCGTGTCGGGGGAAGGTCCAATAGTATCAATAACGAGGGTGTAGTATTGGTATAGGGTGTCTCCTTTAACGTAAAGTGTATCCTTTAAAACCCTGTTGGCAATTAGGAAGGTGTCCGTACGCGGAACCCTAAGCTCCCCCCCTGAGGATATGTAGGAATGGAAGATCGTTAGTACAGTATCCACCGCGGTACCCCTACTGGGAGAGTATATGCTATCCCAATATACGAACGCGCTGTCCGTCTTTATGCCGAAATATACCGCGATGCTTTCGGGTGTAGGACCGGCTCCACCCCCTCCTCCGCCTCCACCACCTCCATCCTCCGGAGGGGTTGGTCTTTTCTTACATCCCGCCACTACCGAAAGAGCCAAAAGAACCAAAAACAACCTTTTCATAATGTGAATATTTTAACGCGGAAAACGAACTTAGAATTTTGAATGTGGGAGCGCATAGACGAAGGGTTCTATCTCGTGGGGGAAAAATTTGAAATAAGGGTAAGTAGAAATCCCGTTTCGCTTGATTTGAATCTTGTTCAAACGCATGGGGCGAGGGTGGTAATTTATAAGGGTCAGCGTGAGGATACTGGGGATGGAGCATTAACGGATAGGGTGGGGGTTGTTTTGGGTGTAAAGACCGCGGATTGTTTCCCAATTTTCCTAATCTCAAAGTTCGCGGTTGGGGTACTTCATGCGGGTTGGAGGGGGAGCATAAGGGGTATAGCCCTTGAGGGGTTGATGGCTATGTACGAGAACTTTGGGGTAAAACCCGAAGAGATTACTGTAATTTTTGGTCCGGGAATATGCGGGAAATGTTATGAGGTGGGGGAGGAAGTTGCGGAGCTTTTCGGAAAATTTGCAATACCCAAGGGGAACGGGAAGTACCTGCTTGACCTTTATGGGTACAATAGGAGGATCTTTGAATCTTATGGGGTAAGGCTTATAGTTCCTCCTCCAGCCTGCACGTACGAGGATACTTTTCTATTTTCCCATAGGAGGGGGGATAAGGGTAGATTGTATAACACCGTTAAAATGAAGGGCTATGCATCCGATACTGTTTGAGATCGGCGGTTTTCAAGTAAGGACTTACGGGGTTTTGGTGCTCTTGGGATTTTTGGCGGGGGTTTGGTTTGCGAAGGAGAACCTAAAAAAATTCGGAATAAGTGAAAACAAGGTTTGGGATGCGGCGATCTGGGCGATGATATTTGGAGTTATAGGCGCAAGGCTCTTTTTCGTCATCGAAAACTGGGATTACTATAAGTTGAATTTGGAGGAGATCTTTGCCATATGGCATGGGGGTTTGATATTTTACGGAATCCTCTTTGGAGTTATACCGGTTTTGTGGTATATATACAGGGAGAAGTGGAACCTTTGGGCGGTTTTGGATTCCGCAATACCCGGAATAACCTTAGGTATAGCCATAGGGAGGTGGGGATGCTTCTTCAACGGATGTTGTTATGGAAAGCCTACGGATCTACCTTTTGGCGTCGTATTTCCGGAGGGTAGCGAGCCTCACCTTGAGTTCGGGGATGTTCCCGTTCATCCGTCACAAATTTACGAATCCTTTGGGGATGCGATATTGTTTTTGTTGTACGTTTTCTTGCTTAGAAGGTTTGGGGCGGAAAGGCCCGGGTTGGTGGGTTCTATCGCTCTAATATTCACTCCATTTGTTAGGTTTCTCGTGGATTTTACGAGGCATTACAAACCAAACGCGTACATCTTCGGCCTAACCTTCAACCAATGGATAGCCCTTTTCATTATGATCCTTGGGGTGATCCTCCTTTTTAGGGTAAATGCTAAGGCTCATAAGGCCCCTTAACTGCCTAATAGCCTCCCTTGTGGTTTTCATCTCCAACAAAATAACATACGGGGAAAGTTTTCCTATCTATGCTATGCTTGGCGCCTTCTCTATCTCCGCCTTTATAAACGTCACCAACGACATATTTGACCTTGAAGTTGATAGATTTAACCATCCAGAAAGGCCCTTAGTTAAAGGCGAAGCTTCCCTCTTGGACGCACATATGATTGCCTTGATCTTTTTGATCCTCGGGCTATATTTCTCATCAAAGCACTCCAATTGGGCTCTCCTTTTGGGCTCTTTTGGTATGTTCTTGGGGCTCCTCTATAACCTTGAAATAAAGGCGGTTCCCATTTTGGGGAATATTTTGGTTTCCTTTGCAACTTTCCTCGCCTTTCTTTACGGGGCGAATTTGGGGAACCTTGAAAGGATCATCCCAGGTGCCCTTTTGGGCGCCTACCTTCAATTTCTTAGGGAGCTTGTGAAGAGCCTTGAGGATAAGGAGGGGGATAAGATATATAGAAAGACGGTGGCGCACGTTTTTAAAGAGAAAAGCTTGCAATATATCATATTCTTCGGGATAATGTTCTTGACGATTTTGGATGTAATTCCCGTATTTTTTGGGTACTCAACACTTTACGGAATCGGGGTTTTCGCCCTCGTGAATCTCCCTTTATGGCTCTTCTCCCGAAGAATATTCAGGGGGGAGTACTCCGTAATGAGGAAGGTCTTGAAGTTTGCAACCTTTTCCGCCCTTTTCCCCCTATACTTCGCCTAAGGTCCTTCAACCTTATAATACCCGACCAAAAAGGAGGTAAAGTTTGAAAGTAACACCTTTTCTAAAGAAGGATGAGGTAGAAAGGAAATGGTGGCTTGTGGATGCTGAGGGTAAGATATTGGGTAGGTTGGCGAGTCAAATTGCCAAAATACTTATGGGGAAACACAAACCACAATATACCCCTCACGCGGATTGCGGGGATTTCGTGGTGGTAATAAACGCCGAGAAGATAAGGGTAACGGGAAAGAAGATGGAACAGAAGCTCTACCGCTTTCACTCCGGATATCCCGGCAACTTAAAAGAATTTACCCTAAGGGAAATGCTCGAAAGGAACCCTGAGAAGGTGATATTCCTTGCGGTAAAGAGGATGCTACCAAAGAACAGGCTTAGGGACAGGAGGCTTAAGAGGTTAAAGATCTACGTGGGAAGTTCCCACCCGCACCACGCCCAAAACCCACAACCCTTAAATTTGGAAACTTAGGAGGGAAATTATGGAGATTATTCAGACTTCGGGAGGTAGGAAAACCGCGGTGGCAAGGGTGACCATATACAAGGGGGGTACGGGGAGGATATTTATAAACGGTAGGTCCCCCGAGGAGTATTTCAAGAGGAAGGATCTGGTGATGTACGCCCTACAGCCCCTTGAGCTCTCCAACTTAAAGGATGTTCTGGATATTAAGGTTAGATTGGACGGAGGGGGGCTTTCGGGGCAGGCGGGAGCCCTTAGGTACGCCCTGGCAAGGGCGCTATTAAAGCTCAACGATGGTTTAAGGGAGGTTTTCAAAAAGGAAGGTATGCTCACGCGTGATGCAAGGAAAAAGGAGAGGATGAAATATGGAAAGACTAAGAGAAGAAGGTCTTGGCAGTATACCAAGCGCTGAGGAGGATTACCACAAGTATTTGCAGGATACCGAGGCCCTCCTGAAGAAGCTTTTGGAAGTGGGGGCACATTACGGGCACAGAACAAGCAGATGGAACCCCAAGATGAAACCCTTCATCTACACCGCAAAAGAAGGAATACACATAATAGACATCAGGTACACCGCGGTCGCCATAAAGAAGGCATACGAGCTGATGAGGAGGGAGGGGGCAAGAGGGGGAAGGGTCCTCTTCGTAAGTACAAAACCCCAAGCCAAGTCAATAATAAAGAAGCATGCGGAGAGAGTTGGGGCTTTCTATGTGGTTGAAAGATGGCTCGGGGGGATGCTAACCAACTTTGAAACCATCTACAAGAGGATCCTTAAGATGAAGGAATACGAGAACCTGTTTGAACAGATAGAGAGGTTGAAGAGGGAAGGAAAAGTCTTACCCTATCCCAAGAAGGAGATCCTCAAGATGCAGAGGGAGTATATAAAGCTAAAGGTTAGGCTCGGCGGTATAAGGGATATGGACGAACTTCCCGACCTCGTTTTCATAGTGGATCCAAAGTACAACGATATGGCGGCTTACGAGAGCAAGCTCTTAAAGATCCCAACCATAGGGATAGTGGATACCAACGCGGATCCCACATCCGTGGATCTTCCTATCCCCGCAAACGACGAATCCATGAAGTCCATAGACTTTATCGTTGGTATAGTTTCGCAGGGTTACCTTGATGGAAAGATGGCTAGGGAATCAAAGGGAGGTTAAATTATGTCAAAGATAGATGTTAAAACTATTCAGCTTTTGAGGGAAGCGACGGGTGCTGGGCTTATGGATGTGAAGAGGGCTTTGGAGGAGAGCGGGGGTGATTTTGATAAGGCGGTGGAGCTTTTAAAGAAGTGGGGGATAGCTAAGGGGGAAAAGAAGATAGCAAGGGAGACGAGGCAGGGAAATGTATTTTACGCCCTTGACGAGAACGGGAAATGGGGGGCTTTGGTTGAGGTGGGATGTGAGACGGATTTTGTTGCAAGGACGGACGATTTTCAAAACTTCGGGAAGTTTGTATTAAAAAAGCTTCTGGAAAAGAAGACGAACGATATAAATACCCTTGTGGATGCTGAGGTTGAGGAGGGGATGAAGGCTTTGGCGGGTAAGGTTGGGGAAAATATACAAGTTAAAAGGTGCGCGTACTTTGAAACCTCAGATGGGTTGATATACATATATGCCCATCCGGGAAATATGCTCGCGTCGATGGTGGAAGTTTTCCCACCATCCCTTGAGGTGGCAAAGGAAACCGCTATGCAAATAGCAGCCATGGCACCCCTTGCCATATCCGAAGAGGACTTTCCGAAGGAGGTTTTAGAGAAGGAAAAAAAGATTTACGAAGAGCAGGCAAGGGAATCCGGAAAGCCGGAAAACGTAATTCCGAAGATCGTTGAAGGGAAGATTAAAGCGTTTATAAAGGAAAAGACCCTCCTAAGCCAACCTTACATTAGGGACAACAATATAACCTTCGGAGATTGGTTGAAATCACAGGGGGATTATAGAATAAGGAGATTTGTAAGGTTTATGGTGGGTGAGGAGTAAGCTTTATGTATCCCTCGGCTCAAACGAGGGGGAAAGGCTATTAAACTTAGTAAGGGCCGTAAAGTTATTAAAGGAAAAATTTAGGGTGTTGGCTTGCTCGTCGGTTTATTTGACGGAAGCTGTGGGTTTTGAGGGTAGGGGCTTCCTAAATATGTGCCTTCTTTTATCAACGGAGATGGACCCATTTGAGAGTTTAAATTTCTTTCAGGAGGTTGAAAGAAAGCTCGGCAGAACCTCAAAGGGGAAACCCTATAAGGACAGGATAATAGATATAGATATTCTCCTATGGGAAAACCTGACGGTGGTAAGTCCCGAGCTCATCATCCCCCATCCCGAGATCAGGAAAAGGGATTTTGTCAATATCCCCCTCCTTGAACTCTTTTCTATGGGATATAGCGATCTGGGTTATTCTCCAAAGGTCATAAGGGATAAGAGGGTATTAAAGGTCATTCAAGCGGAGGCCCTTAAATTTGATTGAAAGGGAGATTGATCTTAAGGGACTTGAGCACAACGTGGGTAAGGTGTTTGAACTTTCAAAGGGGCAGGATATAATGGCGGTTGTAAAGGCGAATGCTTATGGGCATGGAATAAGGGAAATATCTATGAAACTGTACGGGATGGGAATAAGGGAGTTTCTAATATCTTCAACGAAGGATTACAGCGCAGTTTCCGATTTTCCCGCAAAATTCCTCCTTTTGTATTACGACCCCCTTGATGGGAGTGTAAAAGAGCTCTCCGAGAGAAAGAATTTAATTTTCAATCTTTACGGCTGGGAAGCCCTCGAAGTTTTGCCAAAAGGGACTAAGGTTCATATAGAGATAGATACCGGGATGAATAGGACGGGTGTAAAACCCGAAGAATTTTTGGATTTCTATAAGAGGGCGAGGGAGAGGTTTAGGGTTGAGGGTGTCTTCACCCACTTCCCCAAAGCTTACGACCTCGAGTTTTCAAGAAAACAGATAGAAATATTTGAGGATCTTACCCGAGATCTACCTCTACGGAGGCACGTAAGTAATTCCTTAGGGCTCATAAACTTTGGACCAATTTACGACCTATCAAGGGTGGGAATCTTGCTTTACGGTTATGGACTTGAGGGGCTTAAACCCGTAAAAAAGGTGTACTCAAAAATTATACAAGTTAAGAGGGTAAAAAGGGGGGAGAGGGTTAGCTATGATGGAAAGTTCGTATGTGATGATGGGTTCTTGGGGGTAATTCCCGTGGGTTATGCTCACGGCTTGAGGAGGGTTGAGGGCCTTGAGGTTTTTATCAAAGGGAAATTTTATAAAGTGGCAGGCTGGATCACCATGGATGCATTTATGGTATTTTCTAAGGAAGAAAGCTTTAAGGTTGGGGACAGGGTTGAGATCTTGGGGGAGAATAACACCGCAGATAGAATAGCAAAAATTTGGGGCACTATCCCTTATGAAGTTCTAACATCCTTAATTTAGACGCCTCTCTAATATCCTTCGCTATTGCCTCCCTAAGTTCATCCTCACTTTCAAATTTCTTAACATCCCTTATCTTCCTTATGAATTCCACCTTTAAGGTCTCCCCTACATCCCCATCGAAGTCCAATATATGCACTTCAAGAGATTTCCCCAAAGAAAATGTGGGCCTTTTCCCTATATGCATAACCCCAAATTTATCCAATTCTGGAAGATAAACGACATAAACCCCATCCTTCGGAATAAGTTTCTCCCTATCAACCTCCAAATTCACCGTAGGAAACCCCAAAATCCTCCCAAAACCCCTACCCCTCACTTTTCTACCCTTAAGGGAGTACCTCCTGCCCAAAAGTGGTATTACATCTTCCACCTTCCCATCAAGGAGGAGTTTCCTAATGTTTGATGAGCTTACGGTTATCCCGTTTATCTTTATTGGGGGAAAGACCAAAACCTCTATTGGGAAATCCTCCATTCTGCTTATAATGAAGGAGGGATCCCCTTCCCTGTCCTTCCCGAACCTGTGGTTGAAACCCATAACCAACCTTTTTACCCCAAAATTCTCTATAAGGATCCTCAGGAACTCCTCCGCCTTGATCTCCATATCCTCCCTTTCCAAAAGTAGGACAAAGTCTACCCCCAAATTTTCCAAAAATTCCATTTTTTCATCCTCGGAGAATAGCAAATTTTCATCCAACCTTGGATGTTTCCTGAAGGTGATAAGCAAGGTTTTCATACCCCTCCATAGGGCACAATTTTTCGTCTCCTCAACTATCGCACGATGACCCAAATGGAATCCGTCAAAAGAACCTATGCATGCGCAGGTTTCAAATTTTATCCTATCCGATATTCTCAAAAGTTCCATAGTACGCCTTTTCAAGTTCGGAAACCTTAAAAGTCAAGTTCTTTCTCCTGTAATAGGTTATTTTAAGCGTTCTTTCTTTTGTTGTTTTCCCTATAAATTGGAACATAACGCCGTTGTCCGAAAGTATCTCTTCAAGTTCTTTGGGTTTTTTGGTTATCAAAACGAACCTTAGAGCAAGCTCGGAAAACAACTCACCAAAACCGTCTACACTCGCCTCTATACCGGATTTTCCCTTAATCACCATTTCCGCAAGGGCGGAAAATAATCCCCCTTCGGAAATATCGTGGGCACTTTCCACAAGGTTCATCTTTATAGCTTCAAGAACAACTTTCAGAATACCCTTAACATAATCAAGGTCCTTGTAGTAAGCGTTTGGAAGGTTGGCGAACTTTAATATTTCCCCTTTATTTTCCACACCCAAAATCTCCGCTATTTCCAACAGAAACTCGCTACCCCCAAGATCAAACCTTGATGCCGGATACCCAACCAAATATACGTAAGAACCCTCACCCTTTGTACCCATACTAGGTATCCTTTCGAGGTTTCTTATTATCCCCACAGCCCCTATTATCAGGGTCGGCAAAACCTTCTGCCTTTCGCTCTCATTGTACAAGCTTACATTTCCGGAAACCACGGGTATTCCCATATATGAAGAAAAGTCCGCAAGGCCCCTTATGGCTTCCTGAAGTTTCCAATACTCAACCGGATCCGCGGGTGATGGGAAATTCACACCATCGGTAAATCCTATCACCTCTCCCCCAACGCAAGCTATGTTTGCGCAAGCTTCCGCGGCTACCCTCTGGGCTCCCCAATAAGGATCCATCTCCAAAAACTTCCCGTTCCCATCCACGGTAAGAGCCAAGGCGTAATCCTCCCCCTTTATCCTCAAAACCGCCGCATCTGCTTCACCCGGAGCGACAACGGTGTCCGTCCCAACCATATAGTCGTACTGCCTGTATATCCACCTTTTTGACGCGACGGAAGGCCTTCTTAAAACCCTCAAGGCGAGCTCCTTAACGAGATTTATTGGTAGGATCTTCTCCGCTTCCTCTTTAATCCCGGAAAGTTTATCAAGTAAAAAGTTGTAGTCCTCCAAAGCCTTTGCCACATCCCTAACCTTAAAGATATCAAAGTTTCCCCTTATTGCCCCTATCTTAACCTTTACCGCCTCCCTTTTTATCTCATCCTCCCCCTCGCTTAATCCCCTGGATGTTCCCGTGTACTTTAACCCCAAAGCCAATATATCCCAAAGCACCAGGGAATACCTCCTCTTTTTCCCCCTCAACCTCTTGAAATTCTCCTTTATTCCCCCAAATATCCCATAAAACTCCCAAAAATTGTCCCTCCTTGGAATTGCTATCCAATCGGGTTTAGGTTGGGCCTTAAAGATAAACGCCAAGGGGATCTCCGCCAGGATTTTGTCCCCATGTATGATCCTGAAAACTTTCTCCTCTATAACCCTCCCTATCACCTCCGCGCTTAAACCCCACTTCCTAAATATACCCAGTATCTCTTCCTCTTTACCCTTTTCCACGCACAATACCATCCTCTCTTGGGATTCCGATAAGACAATCTCAAAAGGGTTTAATGGTTCCCTTAAAGGAACCTTATCCGTGTAAAGTTCCACCCCAACCCCTCCCCTATTCGCCATCTCGGGTAATGCGGTTGATAATCCGCCAGCACCAAGATCCTGCATACCCAAAACGTATGGGGTTTTTACCGCCTCAAGGACCGCCTCAATTAAAAGCTTTTCCATAAAGGGATCTCCTATCTGAACCGCGGGCCTCTTTTCCGAAATATCTCCCTCAAGGGTTTGGGATGCGAATGTTGCACCCAATATCCCATCCCTTCCCGTTGGAGCACCAACAAGAATAACCGAATTCCCAACCCCCCTTAAAACCCCCTCCTTCAGGTTTTCCATCTCGCCTATACCCACGCACATCACGTTCACCAAAGGGTTATCTTCGTAACTTTCGTCCGTAAAAACCTCCCCTCCCACAACTGGTACCCCTATGGAGTTCCCGTAAGTTGATATCCCCTCAACCACCCCCTTTAAAAGGTTCAAAGATTTCTTTGATTTCCTGAAATCCCCAAACCTCAAACTATCAAGCAGAGCCACGGGCCTCACCCCCATACTCAGAACGTCCCTAACTATCCCCCCCACCCCGGTTG
>Ga0209740_1000031_pt1 | contig 29330 bp, 36 predicted proteins | sample ConCONMetagenome_FD_184733 | JGI IMG/M metagenome (GOLD analysis project Ga0209740, IMG submission 184733) | Hot spring microbial streamer communities from Conch Spring, Yellowstone National Park, USA - CON_C (SPAdes) (version 3) | ecosystem: Environmental > Aquatic > Thermal springs > Hot...
GGAGGAATATCTGGTTACATACAAAATTCAACAATAAGCAATACCAATATACAATCTTCTATATAGGGTGTGTATATTAATAATCCATATAACGTAACAATAGATAATTCAAACATAAATGGACAAATATTTGGATTATATCTTGATGGAACTGCAATAAATAATACAATTAAAGAACAGTAATATAATATCTAATATATTTGGAATAAGAATAAATAACGGAAATAATAATATTATAATAAATAATAGGATACAATCAAACATATTTGGAATATATTTAACATCATCAGGAAATAATATAGAAAATGTTTATATAAAGGTAGGACAAGTATTTGGATTGTATATAACTCAGCCAAATAACATAATAAATGTAACAACATATGGTGGGTTGTTCGGATATTATTTAACTGGTAATGCGGTAAATATATCGCTATATAATTCACAATTAGGAATTGCAATATATGGAAGTGGATATATAAATAATTTGACAACATCTACGGGAAACGTAGACATATATTATAATAATTCACAAGGATTCATAAATAGTTTAAGTAGTATAATAAATAAAACAAAAGTAAATGATACGCTATATAATTATTATGCAGGTATATCAATAATAGGAACTATAAATGGAAATATTACATTTATCAATTTGCCACCCGCTACTAATTATATTGTAGAAAGGATAGTAGCAAGTAATAGAAATATAATATCTACAAATAATACATTTATACCACAAGGATTTGGAAATTATCAACTATTTTATTCATAAATCTTTTGGATAATTTTTCTTTATGAGTCTGGATACTTTAATATTGGCGGGGGGTTTTGCAAAGAGATTTAGACCATTATCAGATTATGTACCAAAACCATTATTTCCGGTAGGAGGAGTACCTTTAATATATTATATAATAGAAAAAGCATTAGAAATTGGATCAGATGAGATAATTATATCTACAAATAAAAAATATGAAAATCATTTTAGGCATATTTTAGCATCATTGTATTCTTTTTATGAACCATCTCAAATTGGAAAAATAAGATTAGTAATTGAACCATCAAATTCTGAAGAAAATAAGCTGGGATCAATTGGTGGTTTACATTATGCAATAAAAGAAATGGGTATAAATAATAATCTATTAATATTGCTGGGAGATAATCTGTTTAGCTTTAATTTAAATAAAATAATTAAATTGGGAAATGAAAATAATTCTATAGCCTTGGCAATATATGATATAAAAAATTATGAGGATGCAAAAAATTATGGTGTGGTAAAATTAGAAGATAATATAATAAAGGAATTTTATGAAAAATCTCAAAATCCTCCATATACCACAATATCTACCGGAATATATTATATCCCAAAAGAAAAATTATATCTATTAGATGAATATATGAAGTCTAATTATAGTAAAGATTCTATGGGAAATTTCTTCGAATATTTAATAAAAAGGGGAGAAAAATTGTATGGATATGTATATGATGATAATGAATATTGGTTTGATATTGGTACTATAGAATCTTATCAAAGAGCGAATAATTTTGCAAATGAAAAAGGTTTATATAGAAGATGGATATGGCCATAAATAAAAGTTTTTCTTATAAATTATTTTTAGATGATAAGATCTCCAATAATTGTTGTTTTAGGTCATGTTGGAGCTGGCAAAACTTCTCTATTAGATAAGATTAGAAATACATCTTATGCAAAAAAAGAAGCTGGTGAAATGACTCAACATATTGGGGCTACGGAAGTATCAATTGATATAATTAAGAAAATCTCAAAACCATTATTAAATATGTTCAAATTTGACTTAAAAATTCCCTCTCTATTATTTATTGATACCCCAGGTCATGAAGTATTTAGTAATTTAAGAAAAAGAGGAGGATCTGTTTCAGATTTAGCAATTATTGTTGTAGATATATTAGATGGTTTTCAGAAACAAACATATGAGGCAATAGAAATATGTAAGCAATTAAAAGTACCGTTTTTAATTGCTTTAAATAAAATAGATAAAGTAGATGGGTGGAAATCATATGAAAATAAACCATTTTTAGAAAGTATAAAATACCAAGATCAAAAAATAATAAATAAATTAGAAGAGTATACATACAATATTGTAGCTAAATTATATGAATTGGGTTTTGATTCCGATAGATATGATAGAATAAAAGATTTTAGAAGACAGGTTGCGATAGTTCCAGTTTCTTCAAAAACTGGAGAAGGTATTCCAGATTTATTGTTATTAATTGCTGGGCTTTCTCAAAGATATTTAGAAGAAAAATTAAGAATAAATGTTGAAGGAAATGGAGTTGGAGTAACATTGGAAGTAAAGGAAGAAAAAGGTTTGGGTAGTGTAATAGATATAATATTATATGATGGTAAAATAAAGAAAGGTGATAAAATTGCATTTTTATCAAGAGATGGTATTAAAACAACAAAAGTAAAATTAATATTAAAACCAGTACCTTTAACAGATATTAGATTCGCTGGTAGAAATAAATTTAAAGAAATAGATATTGCATATGCAGCAAGTGGTATAAGAATATCAGCAGATGGATTGGATGATGCTCTACCAGGTTCTACAGTTTATGTATATAATGATGAAAAAGAATTAAAAGAAATAGAAAAAAAATTAAAAAAAGATATTGAAAACATAATATTTCAAACTGATAAAGAAGGTATTATTGTTAAAGCAGATACTTTAGGATCTTTAGAAGTATTGGTAAAAATGTTAAAAGATAGGAATATTCCTATAAAAAAAGCAGATATAGGAGATATAAATAAGGAAGATGTAAATATAGCACTATCTATGAAAGAAAAATATCCACAATATTCTGTTATAGTTGGATTTAATATTGGGATAAATAAAAATGATGAAGAATATGTGGAATCTTCAAATATAAATTTGATAATATCAAATGTTATATACGATCTAATTGAAAAAATAGAGAGATATATTAATGATATAAAATATAATAAAGAAAAAATATTAAAAGGATTGCCACCAGTAGGAAAGATAAGAATATTAAAGGGAAATATATTTAGAAGATCAAATCCTGCAATTGTTGGAATTGAAGTTTTGAAAGGAGAAATAAGGAAATATGTATATTTAATTAATTTAGATGGAAAAATAATTGGAAAAATTTTAGCAATACAAAAGGAGAAAAAGAATATAGATGTAGCTATAAAAAATGATAAAGTAGCTATATCCATAGATGATGCAATAGTTGGAAGAAATATATTTGAAGATGACATATTATATACCTTTATATCTGAAAATGATTACAGAAAATTTAAGGAAAATAAAGATCTCTTAAGTGATGAACAAAAAGAAATATTAAAAGAAATAGCAGGTATAATGAGAAAGGAAAATCCCGCCTGGGGGTTATAATTTTTTAATTCTACGAAATTTTCTATCATATTCTCTATTTGTAACTTCTAAAACGTGAGAAGATTTTGATAACGAAATTATGGAATCTGTATCAAAAAAATCTTTTAATATATTTTCAATACTCTCCTTATCTATATTTATGTTTTGACCAGGTAATCTTGAATAAATTATGTTTATCGTAATATCTTTAGGGATTTTAAAAAAATGTAAAGGCTCTAATTTTAATAAATTAAATATATTAAATTTTTTATTTGAGAAAAAAGAGAAAAATAATGGAAAATTATCGATAAAAGTTCTTGGAATAAATCCAAAATAGAACGGATATGATACTTTTAAATTTATGTAAGTATTTATATTCAAATCAAAATCTATTACATTTATTGCATTTGTATCTGGCAAATTTAATATTATTCCATTAAAAAAGTTTGGAAATTCATCACTTTGTTCGATATGTAACAATTCTCTCATAATAAATTTAAGATATTTTGTTATATAAAAATTTTCATTAAAAAATAAAAATATTTTCCTAAATTGATATAAAATGGTAAATAAGAGAAAAGAAATTATATTTAAAGTTGTAGTATCAGATCCGAAGACTGGAAAATCCATTCAGGTGCAAACAAAAGATGAATCTTTAATAGGTAAAAAAATTGGGGATATAATTGATGGATCAATAGTTAATTTAGACGGATATAAATTAAAGATAACTGGTGGCTCTGGATTCGAAGGTGCCCCAATGGTAAGTTATGTTGAAGGAATGAATAAAAAATATGTGTGGTGGTATGATAAAAGTAAAAAGGTAAGAGTTAAAAAATTGGTTAGGGGGAATATTATCTCTCCAGAAATTGTACAAATAAATACCAAAATAGAAGAATACGGAAATAGAGATTTTAATCAATTATATGAAGAATTTAAATCTCAAAAATCTCAATGATAACTTCTTTAGGAATAGAATCTACTGCTCATACTTATTCAATTGGAATTGTTGATGAGAACGGGAATATATATTCTAATGAGAGGATAATATACAAAAGCGAGAAAGGAGGAATACATCCGAGAGAGGCTGCAGAATTACATTCAAGGGAAAGTATTAATATTTTAAAAAATTCTGTATGGAAGGCTGGATTTGTTTTTAAGAAAATAAATGGCAAATTTTATATTGTAGATGCATTATATGAAATAAAAAATAAATTAGAAGGATCAAAAGAAATATTTTTTGATGAACCATGGAATAGAAGAAGATATATAATATATAATGATATTAGAATATGGATTGAAAATAATAAAATAGTTTCTGATAATAAAGAATTAGAAAATAATTTAAATTTATATATAAATAATTTAAATAATTTTGAAAGAAAAATAAATTTAATTTCATATTCTGCTGGACCTGGTTTATATCCAACATTAATTCAGGCATATTTTAGCGGTAAATTATTTTCTAAAATATTTAATTCAAATTTAATTGGAGTAAATCATTTAATAGCACATGTAGAAATTGTCAAGTTATATAATAAATTTACCAATCCTTTAATTTTGCTAGTTTCAGGAGCTAATACAATGTTATTGTCATTTGAAGGAAATAAATATAGAATTGTTGGAGAGACTTTAGATATGGGTGTGGGAAACTTTTTTGATAAGATTGGTAGATTATTGAATATTGAATTCCCAGCAGGTCCAAAGATTGAAGAATTATCAAAAAAAGGAAAAAATCTAATAAAATTACCATATTCTGTTAAAGGAATGGATATACAATTAGGAGGGGTATATACGTATATAAAAAATCTAATAAAAAAGAAAAATGTTAATATAAATGATTTGGCCTATTCCATTCAAGAATATGTATTTTCAATGTTAGCAGAAATATCTGAAAGAGGATTATCAATATTGGATAAAAAAGAATTTGGATTAACTGGCGGGGTTGCTGTAAATAAAAGATTACAGGAAATTTTATATTTAATGTGTAATGAAAGAAATGTGAAATTTGGAACTGTTCCTCTAGATTTAGGAAATGATAATGGTGCAATGATTGCATGGACTGGAATATTATGGTACAAAAATAATATGAACATAATTGATGGAATTAATCCATACTGGAGACCAGAGGATATTGAATATAAAATTTAAATATTGTATTGTAAATCATTATATTATAATGGTGGACCAGAACACTTTGTTGGAATTAATAAAATTGAGGAGCAATGCAAAAAGGAAGAATTTGGGAAGTAATACAAAAGCAATAAGGAATTTAAGAAAGAAAATGGCCAGAGAAAATATTGTTGTGAGATGAAAAAGAAACTTTTCTCAGGTCTTCCAATAGATTTAGAGAATACAACAAAAGAAATAGAAAAGGAGTTTCAGAAGATTATTGTAAGGGCTGAAAAAAGAAGTTATGGAAAAATTGTTACAATTTTGGAAGGTATAGATCCAGCTATTGCAAAAGAAACATTGAAGAATTTAAAACAAAAGCTAGGTTGTGGAGGAACATATAAAGACAATTTAATAGAATTACAGGGGGATCATAGAGAAAAAATAAAAAGATTATTATTGGATTTGGGTTTTAAGGAAGAAAATATAGAAATATCTAATGAAATTGAATAAATATTTTTTATCTTATGAATTTATTGGATTAAATGTGGAAGTATATGATTGTAAGATAAAAAGTTTAGTAGGTATTTATGGAGAGATAATAGATGAAACAAAAAATACATTTTATATAAAGAGTAAAGATAGAGTATATATAATTCCTAAGAGTATATCAAAATTTATTTTTTATTTCAATGATTATTCATTTTTTTTGGATGGAAAATTAATTAATATGAGACCATGGGAAAGAATAAAAATAAATATAAAGAAAAAGGTATAAGGTTTATATATTACTGAAAATTTTAATTATATTATGAAAATAAAAGCTGTGTCACCTCTGATTGCAACAATTATATTAATCGCCTTAACAGTAGCTTTAGGCGCAATTATAATTGGATGGGCAAGAAATTATGTTAGTAGTGAAGTTTCAAAGTTAGGAGCCCAAGTTCAAATATTACAGGTAATTTATGATAATTTAAATGGCAATATAACCATTTTAGCTCAAAATATAGGATCTACACAATTAGTTGGAAATAATCTTTTAGTAGAATTTTCTTTGATTAATGGAAAAAGAGAGAGGTGTCCTTTGGTTTCAGGTAGTGATGATACAAGATATTTGGCATGTTATATTTATAATATAACAAATCCTTCATCTACCATTTCATATATAAATGATACAATACCTCAAAATTCTTTATTTCTTATAAATATGATAGTTAATAAGAATAGTTTTGGAATAGCTTCTTTAACCGGTTCTACTATTTATATATATCATTCCAAAAACCAAATATCTGAGGGATATACATTATCATAATTTACTTTTTAGTAGTTAATTAAAAGAATAAATGACATCTATAAATATTTTTATATGGAAATTAAATCTGCAAAAGCAAGGGTTGTTTTAAATTCTAGAGGAGATCCAACATTAGAAATTGAAATAAATGGTTATTCAGAAGCCGCTCCAGAAGGGGCAAGCAAGGGGTCTGGAGAAGTTCCATATTTAGATCCTAAAAAAGCTGCTGAATTGTTCAATAATGAATTGGTAGACTTTCTTAAAACATTTGATATAATAACTTTAGATGATTTAAAAGAATTTGAAAGTGAATTTGAATCAATTGGTGGAATAAAAAGATATGGGGGCAATACATTAATTGCTACTGAATATGCTATATTAAGAGCATGGTCTCGTTATGAAGGAAAACCCATTTACAAATTTTTTAATAAAAATCCAAAAATGAATATAAGAATATTGGCAAATGTTGTTGGTGGTGGTGCACATTCAAAAGGTAGAAGTACAAATATTCAGGAATTCTTAGTTTCTCCAGATACAGACAATTTACTTTTATCTATTTTTGTTGCATCATATATACATAAATTATTGGGGAAGAGATTGGAATTGTTGGATGATAAATTTTTATATGGAAGGAATGATGAAGGTGCTTGGACAACATCGCTTGAAGATGAAACAATATTTAATATTATAAAAATGGTCTTTGATGAGGTTAAGATAGATTATAATATAAAAGTTGATCTTGGAGTTGATTTTGCTGCAAGTCAATTATATAAAGATAAAGCATATAGATATAAAAATAAAGTATTTTCTAGAGGAGATCAAATAAAATATGTAAAATTTCTTATAGATACGTATGATTTATTTTATGTTGAAGACCCATTATATGAAGAAGATTTTGAAGGATTTGCAGAGATAAATAATAGTACGAAATGCTTAATTGTTGGAGACGATTTAACAGTAACAAATGTAGAGAGAATAAAGAAATCTTTAATATATAAATCAATTAAGGGTGTTATAATAAAACCAAATCAAATAGGTTCTGTTGTTAAAGCATACGAAGTTGTAAAATTTTGTAAAGAAAACAGTCTTATACCAATATTATCTCATAGATCTGGAGAAACAGAGAGCAATATATTAGCCCATTTAGCAGTTGGATTTGAAGTTCCATTTGTGAAGTTTGGAATTATAAATGGAGAGAGAATTGCAAAGTTAAATGAATTAATTAGAATATATGAAAGCTTAAATAAATAACTTGAACCATTTTTTATATTCTTCAGGTACCTCAATTAATCCTAAATTAATTAGTGTATCCAATATTCCCCATATATAATTTTCTAATTCAAATGCTTTTACAAAATCTTTATTTTCATAAAAATACTTCATGTCATTATAATAAGATATAACAAATTCTTCAAACCTCTTATCTAAAAATCTTATGTTTTTAAATATTAATTCTAGTTTTTTATATTCTTTGTTTAGATAATAGAAAAACTCTTCTTCATTTATTCTCATTTATATATCTTATTTAAAAGTTTAATAAATGGATCTTAGAGATATATTATCTAAATTTGATGTTGAAGAAATATTATATTTTGAAGAAAATTATGATTTACAATATAAATATTTAAAACTTTTATATAAGAACATAAGAAATCAAAATTTATTTCTAAAGATTATTGTAATAAATTCTTTATTAGCGTTTCAATTATCGTATAAAGGAGAAAAATTCTGGAAAATATTTTCCATATACTTTTCTAAATATGATAATAATGATATATACAACAATTTTCTATCTTTCATAAATTTATATAATAAGAGATATAAGGAAATAAAAATAAAAAGATTAAGTAAAATTTATAATTGGATAAAGGATAAAGATTTATTAATTTATAAAGATGATTTAGTTAAATTTAATTTAGAAATTGCAGAAGTAATGAGACAAAATATCTATGACAAGACAATAGTATTTTCAACAAAGATTTATGGTTATGGATTAAGAATTATTGGATATAAAATAATATTTCCATTTGAGATATTCATACCAATAGATAATAGAATTAGAAAAATTAGTAAAGATAGAAATTATTGGATAAGATTATCAAAAGAAGTAAATATACCATTATTACACATAGATTCTTTAATATGGATTACTATGGGGTTGGATAACGATAAAATAGAAAGAATAAGAAATGAAAAACTTAAAAATAAAATTAAATTATTAAAAAATTATCTAAATAATATTATTAATAATTAATAGACCATCTGTAATGTATAATATATCCCTAGCAATTTTTTCTTCATTTATTATTTTTGAGTCGAAATCTGACCCTATTTTTCCATTTCCAACAGATATTTTTTCAGTTGGAGATAGCAAGTATTTGTCATACTTTAATATGAATTCTTCAGATTTCTTTAATAAATATCCTAAATATATTAGTTGATTTAGACCATAAATTTTATTTTTATCACTCAAATCATTAAAATTATATATATACAAATTAATATTACTTTCTAATAATTTTATTTTATTGTCTTTTATTAATAATGTAGCTTGCCAATTCTTTTTATAATCTTTATAATTCAATGATGTCGTTGTTTTATTGTTAAATTCTAATATCATCTTTTCTTTTTCCTTTTTTATTGTTACTTTACCTTCTTCTAAAGATAGCTTTATCCCTATACCCAATATATCCATAAAACTATTTATAGAAAATGAGATATAAAAAGGTTATTAAAAATTTACCAAGTAATCTATATATATGCCGCCGTAGCTCAGTTGGTAGAGCAGCCGGCTGTTAACCGGCAGGTCGTGGGTTCAAGTCCCACCGGCGGCGCTATTCATTATAATATTTATATAATAATTCTCTGTTTGCTTCCAGTTGTATATTTTTAATATTTAAGTAATCTGCAGCAGATAAAAACTCTGTACTAAAATTTTTTCCAATTTCGTTTAATTTATTTAGTATTTCTCTATAGTTTAAAGATCTAGCCATATGATGATCAATTATTATTTTATTAATCTTTGTATTCTCTAGTAATCTTTCAATATTTTTGTAAAATATTTCGTTATGTAAGGCATCCCACTTTGTATGATAAAAGGGAGAACCTGATAGTATCATATGATCTGGGTTTTTTTCTACTATATAATTTAGTGTGAAATCTGTTAAAATACCTTGTATATCAGATCCAAAAAATAAAGATGAGTTTTTATATTCAATGTACACACCAATAACATAACCTAAAACTGAATTTTCTGTTCCATGAAATAATGGGGGAGAAATTTCTATATATGTATTATTAAATTCAAATACTTTATTATCCCCAATATATATTTCAGATTTATTCTTTAATTTTTCATATACATTTTTTCCCCTATTTTTTTGGGAATTATTTATGTAATTATTAAAATCTTTTATGATTAGTTTTTTATTATATAATATCTTGAAATGTTCTTCTTTTGGATTTGGACAATGATCCCAATGATAATGTGTAATAATTATTAAATCGACATCTTTTGATGATTCAATTATTTCTTTTCTTTTGTTTTTTAATTCTTCTAATTCGATTTTGTGAGGTTTTAGACCATATCTATAAGGAGCAATTGCAATAGACGGATCTATAAACATTTTAATATCAGTTTTAACAATTGTTGCCATAGATCTTGTTGAAAAAGAATCATATGCAACCGGTATTATTATCATTAAAAAATATTAATAAAAAATTAATAAACAGCTTCTCCAATTTCTTCAATAAATATCTTTTCATGATAATCAAATATATTCCTATCTTTTGATGGATTCATACCATATAGTCTAATTCTCCTATCTTTACCTATCTCAAATATAAATTCAGAATATTCTTTGTATTTTCCATTTATAATTTCAACAACCTTTCTTACAAATAGTTCCCCGGGTATTTTTGGATAATCTTCTAATTTACTTCCCATTCCTTCTTCTCCAGTTTTTATAGTATCTGGAGATAATGCAATAAGTCTTCTTTTTCTATTGTTTACTTCGTCATCATATTTTAATGCAGCTACATATCTATCTAAAGCAGCTTTAGTAATTTGATATATAGGATCCCAACCACCGACATAATGTGCAGAAATAGACACCATATATATGGTATCTAAAATAAGTTTCTTATTTAATAGTCCAATGTCCAAAGCCATTATACCTTCTAAATTTGTCTGCCAAGCTTTTCTTATTTCTTTTATACTATATTTTGATATATCTCCTCTATAATCATATAAAATTCCAATATTGTAAAATACTGATACTTTATATCCTTTATTTACATATTCTATTATTTTTTCTATTATTTTTTCTCTATCACTATCTTCTGTTAAATCCCCAACTACGTAATCATCTATCTTTCCTTTATTTTTCATATCAGCTAATACATTTTCTCTTCTTCCATTTCCAACAACAATATATTCATTCTTTTTTAATCCTTCTGCTAATATTTTTCCAATTCCGCCAGTAACTCCTAATAAGGATATAACTCCTTTCTTTTCTTCGTTCATCATAATCTTATCAAGGCTCATAGTGTATATAAACTATCAATATATTCTAATATAGTTCTTTTCATTTCTTCTTGTCCCAAATCATTAAAGAATTTTTCAAATGGTTCTTTTACATTTTTATCTATTTTACTTGAATATGCATAGATTACCTGACCATTATTATATAAAAATCCTGTTAAATAATATCCTCTTTTTTCATATTCTTCTATATTTGTTGTATATATTAATTTTGGATATTTCTCATTATTTTCTTTTCTTTTATATTCAGATGAATAGATTTTACAATCTAAATTATTCAATATACATATTTTTTTAAAGAATTCTTCAGAATATTTTGGTATCTTTAATTCTAATACTTTATCGTTTGATCTATGTCCAATAATTGTTGTATATGGATTATTTTCATTATCTCTATATATAAAAGATGAAGCAAAACCAAAAATTCTTATTCTATGATTTTCCCATATTCTAAATATCTTGATTGAAGTTAGTAAATATATAACAAAATCTGTGGCTACAGGTATGTTTTGTTGTAAGAAATAATAATAAAGTTTTTTTGCAATTCCTTTATTAGAATAATTACTATCAACGATAGTGTAAACATTATATGGTATTCCACTTTTATATGTCCAGTGAGATAATCCAGCTATATAATTATCTATTATGTATAAAAGAATAATATCTCCTTTATTTATCAAATCTTTTACATATTCTTCTTTATAAATCTTATATGAATTTTCTCCATTTTCTCCAAAATCAAAATAGAATCTATTTTCTTTAATATTTTTTCTAATAAATTCCGTAATATATTTTATATCATTATAATCTGCTATTTTAGTATATTCACCCGTATCCATAACTATTATATAGTTAAGAGAAAGACCTATAAGTATGACAAAGTTATATATATTTTAACATTTTTGCAGTTTTTTCGTCCATATAATATGCTTCAATTCCTTTATCTCTTAATCTTTTAGCAAAATATTTAGAGAGTATGCCATTTTTACATATTAACAAGTATTTTTTACTCTTTTCGAAATTATACTTAGAAAATTCTTCAAACTTTATAATTATTAGATCTTTTTTATCCGGAATTTTTAAATTAAACTCTTCAATATTTATATTATTAATTTCTCTAATTTTTTCAATTTCATTATCAAAATCTATATTTAATTTATTTAATTCAGAAATTAAAAGATCTATTTTTGGTTTTGTTGTTGGATGATTTTCAATTTTACATATTTCAGGTGCCCTTATATAATATACGCCAATTTTCTTTGATGATTCTAATATTTCGTTTCTATTAAAACCAATTAATGGTCTTAATACCAAAATATCTACAAGACTATCTAATACTTTTAATGAATCAATCTTTTGTGAAGAGACTTGTCCTAGAGATTCCCCTGTAATTATACAATCATAATTATTTTTCTTTGCAAATTTTTCTGCAATTTTATACATTATTGCTTTAAATAATATTTGTCTATATCCTTCTCTTACATTAAATAAATATTTTATATCTAAATTATATACGTATAATTTTGAATTTGGAAAATATTCCTTTAATTTATTATATACATTATATACATATTGCAAATAAACATCTCCGGCAATATTAATAAATAAAAAATCTATTTTTAATCCTCTTTTTGAAATAATATATGCAGCTACCGATGAATCAGATCCACCTGAAAATAATAAGATCCCTTTACCTTCAGACCCTTCTGGTAATCCACCAAGTCCTTCGATTATTTTATCATAAATAAATGTATAATCTCTATGTATTTCTATATATAATATTTTTTCAGGATTTTTTACATCAACTTTTAATTTATATTTATTTAAGATTTCTTCTCCAATAATTTTATTAACTTCTATGGATTTATAAGGAAAGCTTTTATCAACTCTCTTTGTAGATATCTTAAATTTATTAATATTTCCAATAAAATTGCTGAAAAATTCTAAAGAATATTTTTTTATATTTTCTATAGATGTCTCAAAATAAATAGATGGATATATATTTTTTATCCCAGGAATCTTTCTTAATATGTTTATCCATTCCTCTTTATAATCCCATATTATTATTCTACCTCTTCTATTTTCTATTTTATTAAAATTTATTCTATTTTTAATATCATTTATTAATATATTTATCATTTTTTTCTTTACTTTTTCAGATTTTGTCCATATTTCATCAACACCAATCAATATACAATTATACATAATATTTTTATTACTAAAAACCATTATAATGTTATATGTTAATACTATATTCTGGATATTTACTATACCATAATGATCCAAATCATATAGAAAATAATAGAAGATTGTTGGTAATAAAAAAATTGATAAAAAATAATTATAGGAAAATAGGAAAAATAAGAAAAGATATATATAAGTACATAAATTATGCACATAGTTGGAAATATATTAGGATGATAAAAAGGATCTGGAAAGATTCTTATAAAAATAATAGAATTATTTATTTAGATTCTGATACATATATATCTCCTTTATCATTTTATTCTATTCTTAAATCTGTTGAAGGTGTGCTAAAAAGTATAGAAATAAATGAAAAATATATTTTTATACCTACAAGACCACCAGGTCATCATGTTCCAAAAAATCCATTAAATAGTGATAAAACTCTTGGATTCTGTATATTTAATAACGTTGCAATCGCTGGTATGTATGCAAGGAAAATATACAAAAATGTATTAATTTTTGATATAGATTTACATCATGGAAATGGGACCCAACATATAATTGAAAATAAGAAGAACATTTATTACATATCCACTCATGCAAAAAATATATATCCAAATACTGGTTTGGAATCTGGAAATAATTATTTTAATTTTCCATTAAATTTTAATATAGATGATAATTATTATATTAGTTTATTAAATGTTAAAATATTTCCATTAATTGAAGAAATAAATCCAGAAATTGTGTTAGTATCTTTGGGATTTGATATGCATAAAAATGACCCATTATCGGTATTTAACATCACATTGAAATCATATGAATATATCTTTAATTATTTAAAAAGGTTCAATAAGGTTGTATATATATTAGAAGGTGGTTATAATAGAGAAGTAATTTATAATGGTATAAATATATTATTAAAAGTATATGGATAAGTTTTATTTAGGGTTTTCAATATCATCATTTCAAACCGAAGGAAATTATAATAATCAAGATTGGTATTATTTTATTAAACAAAGAAAATTACCAGAGATAGATAATGCTTGTAATTTATGGGAAAAATATTTGGATATAATTCCGATATTAATTGATTTAAATGCAAATGCTTTTAGATTTTCAATAGATTGGGCTAGAATATATCCGAATAAAGATAAAATAGATTACCATAGTACAAAAAGATATGTAGAATTTACAAATAAATTGATAAAAAATAATATAGAACCATTTATAACCTTATGGCATTATGTTAACCCTCTATGGTTTTATAATTTGGGAGGATGGGAAAATAAAGAAAATATAGAATATTTTGTTAATTATTCATACTTTATAATTGATAAATTTTCTAAATTAGGAGTTAAGTATTTTATATCATTCAATGAACCTTGGATATATATATTATCCTCTTATGTTTTCGGTAAATGGCCCCCATTTAAAAAAGTAAATAATATCGAAGATGTGAAGAATGTGATAGTAATATTAGATAATATATTTTATGCGAATAAAAAATTATATAAGATAACTAAAGAGTTCAATGTTTATTTAATATATACAGAAAATTTATCATTATTAAAACTACCGTTTAACTTTTTATTAAAGGATATAATAAGTTCAAATATTCATTTACTATTTCCAAAAGAAATAGATTTCTATGGAATAAACTATTATGGTGTATTTAAAAGCTTAAAAGATATAGATGAAAGAAAACCATCTTTTAGCATATCTATATTAGATAATATTTTAAAGAATTTGGACAAACCTATATTCATAACAGAAAATGGAATAAATACTGAAGATGAATTTTTAAGGGTTAGAATTATTAAAAAATATCTGCATTATTTTGTAAAAAATAGAAAAAAATATAATATAAAGGGATATTTTATTTGGTCTTTAATGGATAATTACGAGTGGGATTTTGGATATAATGCAAAATTTGGGATATTAAATAGAAATTTAGCAAAGAAAGATTCTTATTATGAGATAAAAGAAATATATAAAAGATTAAATCAAAAGCTTAATATATCCAAGTAAAGGTATTCTTAGTATTCCAATCCCAATAATTCTATTTGGATCCATATTATTTTCATCTTCAAATATTATTGGTCCGAGATTATTATCCCCCATAATAATAAAGTTGCCATTATTATTATAACCAACTATTCTATGAAAGATATATTCACCTTTATATAATGAAGTTCCTATATATAGAATTACATCACCTGGTTTTAAATATTGTGTATCAATGGGTAAAATTATTACTATATCTCCAACGTATAACCCATTTGGATATGGAAATTGAAAAAATTCTTGCTGTGTAATGTTATATTGTTCATATTTTTGAAAATTAAAATTATGATGCTCCATACTTGGAGATACTATTACAGAAAATAGTGGAGGATAAATCAACTGAATAATAAAATATATAATAAATATAAATATTATAAATAGTACGTCGCTCAAATAATCATCTCCAAAAAATATTCTTATTATAATTTTTTTTATTTTTTCAATCATATACTCTCCATGTATATCCGCATTTTACACATCTATAAAATTTTGTTTCACCTTCATCCCCGGCTCTTGTTTGAATAGACCAGAAATATGCTCCTTTATTTTCACATTTTGGACATAAGACTTCATCATCAATTGGATATAATTTATAATCCTCCTCCATGATTTTAATTTCTGAAGATTTATTTATATTTTCTTTGAGCAATAAAGAATTTGCATCTTTTATTTTTTCTTTATACCCACAATTTGGACATACTAATTGGTTATTTTCTTTTTTCATTAAGCTCCCACATTTTAGGCAAAATTTCATAAAAATATTTTATATCGCAGAAATGTTTATAAATTTTCTACCTTTTTATTTATTTCTAAGAATATTTTAAGTAAGGTAATAAGTAATATGGCAATTGATATATTAATTTCAAATGAAAAATTATTCATAATATTCTCTAATTTATAATTGATAGTTTGGTTATATTGATTTAAATATTCATTTATTGTTGAATTTAAGTTATTTAAGAATGTTTGATTTACATATGGTAAACTATTATATAATATATATGCTCCATTTGTATCACCTACACTCTCTAAAATACTTATTGCAGTTTCATAACCACTAATATATGCATTTAGCAATTGATATCCATATATTTGGTATATATCATATATGTATGAAGAATAAAAAGTTTCTAACTTACTATGAATAAATTGATTCACTATATTAATAAATATTGAATTATTTAGAACAACCAACAAAATCGATAAAAAATAAGCTATCATTGCAAAAAAAGAGTATTCTATTTTTATTATTTTAAATATAAAGAACATCGAAATTGTTAAATATATATTTATAAAATTATTGAATAATAAAAGACCAATAACGTAATATATAATTCCAATAATTAAATAGAAGATTTTATTTTCTATTTCTCTTGAAAAATACGTTCCTAAATAAAATGTTATTAAAAATGATAATAAACTAATTGATAATATAGGTAAAAGACTATAATTTGCTATTGAGAATAATAAACTATTTACTAAATCTAAAGAATATATATAAAGAAAGTATAAAGCTATAGAAGAGCCTATATACAAAATTAATGGTAATATATAATTTTTAATCATAAAATAGTTTTTTTAGTAAAATTTTTAAAGATGTTACAGCAAAGTATGAAAAATGGATTTTTATCCAATAGTTTTGGGAATAATTCAAGGTATTAGTGAATGGTTGCCAATAAGTAGTAAAACACAAATTCTAATAGCTTCACATTATTTATTAAATATTAACCCATCAATTGGCTATACATTTGGATTATTTATGGAAATTGGAACTGTATTATCTGCTTTATTATACTTTAAGAAAGATATATATCAAATATTAAGAGATAAGAAGATGTTATATTATATAATTATTGTAATATTTTTTACAGGATTGGTTGGTGTTCCTTTATATATAATTTCTAGTAGATTATTAGAAAATGTATACAACCCATCTATACCAATGATAATTTTGGGATTAATACTTATTTTAAATGGTATTTATATATATTATACGAGGAATAAGATAAAAATAAAGGATAAGAAAGATCTTAATTTAAGAGATATAACTATTATTGGAATCGTACAGGGGTTGTCGGTTCTACCAGGTGTTAGTAGATCCGGAATTACAGTATCTACTATGTTATTAATGGGATATGATCCAAAATTTGCTTTTTCATTTTCATATATTTTATATATACCAGCAGCTATCGGAGCATTTTTTTTAACTATGCTAGCTTCTAAATCTAACATTATTTATATAGAGTCTACTATCGGATATTATGGAATTTTAACTGCAATGGTTGTTTCTTTTATAGTTGGCTATTTAACTATTAATATCTTAATGAGATTAGCAAAGAGTAAAAAGGTATACTATATTAATTTTATACTTGGTAGCATAGCAATAATAGTTAATTTGATAGGTTTAGTATATGGTTAATATAATAATTTATATATTTAAAATTAAAACATAATATACATGGATTGGAAGAAGTTTTTACTAGGTATGTTAATTATACCAATTATGTTGGAGATTTATGCACAACAGCCAATAGTTGGATATCCAACAGTAATAAGTAATCAAATCAATATATCCAATCCAAATAGCTATGCAATATATGAAATAAATATATATAATCCTACAAATTATACATATTATTATTATGTTTTTCCATTATCTTCTCAATGGCTATTTATAGTAGGAGAAAATAATACTATGGTTTTTGGATATCTATATCCCAATCAATTGAAGAACATAAAAATATATATGAGACCTTTAGGTTTCGTTAATCAAATACCTGAAATCGTTTTATATTTGTATAATATAAATGCCACCTCTGAACGTTATTCTTATGTAATCCAATTTACTCCAATATTATTTTATAATCAACCAACTACAACAAATTTAACTACTACCTTACCTTTACCATTATCGATAAGCTTTGAATTATCCAGTTTGACAGTAACACAAAATAGCTTTATATATTTAATAGGAATAATAAACAATCCAAATAATTATAGTCAAAATTTGATAATTAACATAACTTCGAGTATTAATTTTTCAGCACTTTATAACGAAACATTGAATCCGGGAGTAAATATATACCAAATTCCAATATTTATATCGAGTAATGTTTCTATAGGAGATCATCAATTGATAATATATGCAAATAACAATATATATTATCTAAATTTTACAGTTTTTCAGCTAAATACAACTCCAATAATAGAAATAACTAAAAAAGGATTAAAATATACAATAAATATAACAAATCCACATAACTATCCAATCAATTATACATACTATTTAAAAAATCACTATGGGATATTTTCTACATTTTATCCAAATCAATATTATGTTAACAATATAAATGGATTGGAATATATTGTATATGATGTATTCTTATTACCAGGACAGTCTTATATAATATATGAAGATTTCAATTACTTACTGTTAGCAGAGATAATAATCGCAGTATTAATAATACTATTTATAACATTCTATTTATTATTTAGGGATAATATGGTAATATCAAAAGAGATATTGAAGATAGATTTAGATAAAGAAACAATAGATATAACAATAAATATAAAAAATAAAAGCATATTTTCATTAAATCAAGTTAAATTGGTAGATAGAGTAAATGGACCAATAAAAATAAAAGAATATAAAATTGTAGAACCATCTTCAATTTATAAAGTAGATAATAACTATAACTTAAACTGGAAATTTGATAATATAAGAAGAAATGAGGAAATAGTTGTTTCTTATACGTTAGAAGTAAAAGATCTAAAAGAATATAAAAATATAGAGTTACCAAGAGCAGAATTAAGATATAAGTACTTAATTTGGGATAGAGTTAAATATTCTAATGGTCTAATTATAAGAATTACAAAATAATTTTTACTTTTTAGTTAATCTTTAACCTTTTATTTTTAGGTATACATTATTTATATTATGGACGATCTAAGGACTGGTTATCAAATTACATGGTGTCCTGGATGCACAAACTTTGGTATATATACAGCAATAATTTCTACTCTAAAAGAATTAGAATCTGAAGGAAAAATTGATAGAAAGAAAGTTGTATTTACATCTGGAATTGGGTGTGCAGGGAAGATACATAATTATTTAAATTTAAGTTCTTTTAGTGGATTACATGGAAGAGCATTACCATTAGGGGTTGGAATAAAAATGGGAAATCCAGAATTAACTGTTTTAGTATTTCAAGGAGATGGAGATACATATAATGAAGGACTTGATCATTTTATTTCTTCATGTAAAGAAAATGCAGATATAAAGTTATTTGTTCATAACAATCAAGTATTTGCATTAACAACTGCTCAACATACATTTACAACTGAAGAAGGACATTATTCAAAATCACTTGGTACGAAAGTATTTTCAAAACCATTGAATCCAATTGCATTAGCATTAATATCTGGTGCCACATTTGTTGCTAGAGGGTATGCATTATGGGTAGATCATTTAAAATATATAATGAAAGAAGCAATATTACACAAAGGATTTGCATTTGTAGATATAGTACAACCATGTACTGTTCAGCATGATACAAGAAAATATTATGAAACACATATGTATAAATTAGAAGATGTCGGACACAATCCAACAAATTTTGATGAGGCATTAAAAAAAGCTTTAGAATACGATTATTCATTAAAAGAAGATGCGAAAATTCCTGTTGGTATATTCTATAAGGAATCGAGAATTACTTTACATGAGGGATTGAAAGTACAACCATTTTATAAAATAATTAAAGAATTAAATTTGGATATTTTAAATCAGATAACCGTATAAAAATTTTTTACAATATATATTTTTATGTATACATATGAGTTTGATGTAAATGATATAAAAGTAAATGAACTTGAAAAGTTGTTGAAGGAGAGAAATATAAAGTATAACAAAAATAAAAATAGAATAATTGTTTATTATGAAGATTTTTATTTCTTATATAAATTTGATAAATTTATAAAAGGATTAAAAGCAGGTTTTGATATTAAAAAATTATTAAATGTATTGGATAATGACTGGGATATATTAGAAATTGATTTAAAATTGGTATTCGAAAAGAAAATAAACCATATAATTAGAATAAAAGGAAGGATTATTGGGGAAGAAGGAAAAATATTAGAAGAACTAAAAAAGAGGACAAATGCTGATATAATTATTAAAGATAAATATATATATATACTTGGAGATAATGTTTCTTTACAATCAGCATATGAAGGAATAAAAAGGATAATAAAAGGGGAAAAACATGGCACAGTATTTAATTATTTGGATAAATATATAAAAGATTTAAAAAATAAGGATAAAGAATTTGCAAGATATATCAAATAACATTTTAAAATATTTAAATAAATATTTTTTAAATGAAAGAAAAAAGTAGACAAAATATTCAAGAAATTGAATTATATAAAAAATTTAAGAGAATATCTGTAGCAGAATTTTTTGAGAGAAATAGACATCTATTAGGATTTGATAGTCCTAGGAAAGCACTATTAATTGCAGTTAAAGAATATGTTGATAATTCATTAGATGCATGTGAGGAATATAAAACATTACCAGATATAAAAGTTGAAATAAGTAAAATAGAAAATGATATTTATAAAATATCTGTAGAAGATAATGGACCGGGTATACCATATGAAAATGTTCCAGAAATATTTGGTAGTTTTTTATTTGGTTCAAAGTTTCATAGATTTATATCTACAAGAGGAAAACAAGGTATTGGGGCTTCAGCAGTTACTCTGTATTCACAACTTACAACAAAAGAACCTGTAGAAATTATTACGAAAATAAAAAATAAAGAAAAGGGGATAAAATATAAAATAAAGATTGATGTAAAAACAAATACTCCGATAATTGTAGAAAAGGAAGAAATTGAAATAAAAAAAGAGAGTGGGACAATTGTAAAGGCAAAAATAATAGGTCAATATGTAAAGGGTAAACAATCTGTCGATGAATATATTAGATTAACTGCATTAATAAACCCACATGCTAATATAACTTATAAAAATTCAGATGGAGAAAAATTTGTTTATAGAAGAATAATAAATGAGATACCGGAGCTAAAGGAAGTAAGACCCCATCCTTATGGTATTGAAATAGGGTATTTTGAAAGATTAATAAGAGAAACAAATGAAAAAATATTATTAAGTTTTTTAACTAAAACATTTTCATCTGTAGGACAAAATACTGCAATAGAAATACTAAAAAAAGCAAAATTAGATCCAAATACAGATCCAAAGAATTTGGATGATGATCAGATTATAAAATTATATAATGCATTGCAAAATGCAAAATTAAGAGCAATACAGTCAAAATATATTGTAACACTTGGTAGAGATATTATATTAAAGAGTATGGAAAATATACTTAAGCCAGAATATATGGTTGCGATAAAAAGAAAACCAAAATTATACAGAGGTATACCATTTATAGTGGAAGTTGGAATTGCATATGGTGGAGAAATAACAGAATTTCAATATTATAGATTTGCAAATAGAGTACCATTATTATATAAACCAGGAGAAGATGCAATAACGCATGCTTTAAAAGAAATTAATTGGAAACATTATGGATTTGAAGTTGAAGGGGAATTTCCAAAGGATCCAATGGCAATATTGGTTCATGTTGCATCTGTTTGGTTACCATTTACTTCAGAATCAAAAGAAGCAATTGCACCATATGATGAAATAGTAAAAGAAATTGAATTAGGAATTAAAAATGTATTAAGAGAACTATCAGTATATATTAAGAAAAAGAAAGCTTTAGAAACGATTGGTGATAAATATAAAAATTTATATGGATATGGATTAGAAGTTATAGATTCATTAAGTTCTATATTAGATATTGAAAAAAAGAATGTAGAAAAAAGAGTAAAAGAAAGAATAAAGAAAGAATTGGTAAATGATATATATGAAATATTAAAATCGGTTAAGGAAGTAAAAAATTTATTAAAAGAAGGAAAGGATGATAAAGCAATAGCTTTGATTAAGAACATGTTAAAAGATACAGTAAAAATTAATCTACTAAGTGAAAAAGAATTGGAAAACATAATAATAGAAGTAATAAATGATGTTAAAAAGAATAAGTTGAGCTTATTAAATTAACTTACAATAAAATAAAATGGTCCAATATATAGAAAAATTATCTAAAGAGGAAGTTTTAAATAGAATAAAAAAATTGGCTGAAGAAATTTATAATGAATTTCAATCTGGAAATCCATCAATAAAGCTTGCTGTAAGAGGTAATATAAAAAATATTGAATATGATGAAAAAAGAGATATAATCACTTTAAAAGAGAAAATAGGATCTAGAGAGTTCTTTAATTTGGGTCATGTACGAAGATTCATGCAAACATTATTGGTTGCTTCTTTAGCAAAAAAATTAGTAGAAAAGGATAAAACAGCGAGCTTGAGAGAAGTTTACTATCAGTTAAAACATACAATACCTATACTAAATGTAAATACAATAGAAGAACAGGAAGAATCCGATGCTGTAATTGAAGATTTAGAAAGAGCAATAAAAGCAATAAGAGAACAATTTCATATAAAAGCTGAAGGTAGGGGTGCAATATACGGAGATATATATTTAAGGGATAAAAAGAGAGGTGATGAATGGAACTGTTCAAGATTGGGGAGAGGTGGATGGAGTATACCATCAACAATTGAAGATCTTGAAATTGGAGATGTAAATGCTGATTTTGTTTTAGTGGTTGAGAAAGAAGCTATGTTTGATAGGTTAATTGAAGAAAGATTTCCAGAAAAAAATGGTGCAATATTAATTACCAGTAAAGGTCAGCCTCCAAGAGGTGTTAGAAGATTGATTCACAGATTAAGAAAAGAAAAAAACTTACCGGTTTATGTATTTACAGATGGTGATCCATGGGGATTTTATATATATTCTGTAATCAAAAGAGGATCTATGAATTTATCACAATTTTCTCAATTATTGGCTACTCCAGATGTTAAGTTTATAGGAATGACAATTGATGATGTGGATGAATATGATTTAAGAAAAAAAGGAGCAGTAATAAAACTAAATCAAAGAGATATAAAAAGAATAAATGAAATTGCAAATTATCCTTGGTTTAAAAAATCTAAAGATTGGCAAAGACAATTTAAAAAAATGTTAAATTATGGAATAAAAGTTGAACAGGATGCATTAGCAGTAAATTCATTAGAATTTGTTGCAGAAAAATATTTACCAAATAAATTACAACATCCAGAAAAAATATTGAGTTAACGTATAAATTCTATATAAATTCTATTTTTGATTCTCTCTTTTCAGACAATTTTGATAATATATTTTTTAATAATTCATCATCTATCTTTTTTATTTTACCAGTTTGTATATATTGATATAAAATTAAAATAACTTGAATAAATTTTTCTGGATATACAGCTTTTATATTTGATAATCTATCAATTGCTTCTTTTGTAAGAAATGGTAATATTGATCTATATATTTTTTCTATTTCTTTTAGTTTTCTATTATCTTTGCTCATAATTGAATATTTTTAAGACAAAATTTTTAAGTAAAATTAAGATATGTTTAATATGGAAGAATACAACAATATGAGACAATGGGGGATATTTTTTATACTATTATTAGTGTCATTTTTGCTAATAAAATTTCTTGGAATATTTGGAATGATGTCTGGAATAATTTTATTATTATATACATTGAGTGGAATAAGAGTAATATATAATTATGAAAAGGCAGTAATTTTTACATTAGGATATTATTCAGGAATCCTTTCTGGAGGTTTAATATATATTTTACCAGGTCTTCAAAAATTGATTAAAGTAGATATGAGGATTATAAATTATGAATTGCCCGAACAAGTTTTATTGTCTGCAGATAATGTAAATATTACTGTGAAGGGTACCGTATTTTATAGAATAGTAGATCCTGGAAAAGTTGTTATGAATATAAGAGATTTGAATAAGGCAATATTAAACTATGCACAAGCAAAATTAAGGGATATATTTGGAAAATATAATTTAAATGATATATTACAGAAAAGAGAAGAAATTGGAATAGAATTAAGAGATATGATTCAGAGAGAAATTGGAGAATGGGGGGTAGATATTATAGCAATAAAAATACAAGATATAATTATTCCTCAAGAAATACTATCTGCATTGACTCAAAGAGCGATTGCAGAAAGGTTGGCACAGGCAAAAGTTATAGAATCACAAGGCGAATTACAAGCTGCAGCAAACTATAAGGAAGCCGCAGAAATATTGTCTGAAAGCGACTATGGTATAGTATTAAGGTTTTTAGAAATGTTAAGAAGCAGTCAAAATACAAAAATAATTGTAGTACCACCAGAAATATTTAATTTATTTAAGAAACATAATAAGTAGAATACTTTTTTATTAAAATATAAATATTTTTATACATAATAACAAATAAAATCATTGAATAAATTAAAATAAAGATTTTATATTCCCAAAATTGTGTTATAAAAAATGAGAAAATTTTTAGTATATTGATTATAAAATAGGAAAAATTTAACGTATTAAATATCTTATAGAATTTTAAAATTTTCAAAAATGATAAGATCTTATATAAATCTTTGTAAATTAAATAATAAATCAGAAAATATGAAAAAGATGCAATTAAAAATAAAATATTGTATATTATAAAAGAATGTGAAAATAATAACAATAATAAGTTCATTAAAACATAAACTAATAGCAATATAATTATTTTTGAATTATATATAAAATTTAAATATATTATTATCGATATTAAAAATAAAGAAATTGAAATTAATAAAAAAATAATATTATATAAATGATTAGATAATAGTATTGGATTATAATAAATAATTAAATATAGAATAAGACTAACAGAATTATAATATATGGAAAACAGAGAAAAATATAGCAAATTATTAAATCTTTCAATATTTTTCTCCATACCAATATCCTTTATATGTTTCTTTTGATTCTTTTTCTAATTTAATAAATATTAATTGTATCCACGCCTCATTTATATTTATTTTTGCATTAATTGGAAAATAATATGTTTGAGTAAATTCTCCTTTATATCCGGGATCAAATAATGCACTTTCAAATTTCAATATTCCCAATCTATTAAATGTAGATCTTGGCAATGCTATTGCAATCATATCATTTGGGATTTCAACTTCAGGAAATACCACATAATATAATCCTTTATTTAATACCCAATAATTATTTTTTGGTTTTATTTCAATAAATGCATCGGGAATTTTCTTAAATGAATTTTCTAATAATTCCCTTCTTTTATTTTCATTAATTGCAATTTCTAATAAATCTTCATAATCTAAATTATAATTAAATATATATCCTCTTCTATCATTATCAATTAATATATATTTTATTTTTTTGATAGGTATTTTATATATTTTTTTAGGTTTTATATCAATTCCTGCAGGATTTATTTTTACATATTTTCTTACGAATTTTTTTGTATCTTTCCCATTTATAACACTCATATAAATATATTGAATATTTGTTATTTATGAATATAGAAGCGTATAGGGATTATATAATTAATTTATATGAGAAATTTATACCAGTTAAATCTATTGGGCCAGAAAACAATGGAGAAGGTGAATGGGAAAGGGCAAAAGTATTATATAATATTGTGAAAGATTTATTTGATGAAATTAAAATAATTGAAGCACCTGACGAAAGGATAAAAGAAAAATCAAGACCAAATATTATTGCAATAAAATATGGAAAAAATAGAGAAAGAACATTCTGGATAATTGCTCATATCGATACTGTACCAGAAGGGGGTTTAAATCTATGGAAATACGATCCATTTAATGTTACTGTTGAAGGTAATAAAATATATGGAAGGGGCGTTTTAGATAATGGAAATGGAACTGTTTTAGGAATATTATTGGCAAAATATTTTAAAGATAATAATATTTTACCTAAATATAATTATGGATTAATATTGGCCTCAGATGAAGAAACTGGAAGTAAATATGGATTGAAATATATTTTGGAAAAAGAGTCTAGTTTATTTAAAAAAGATGATTGGATTTTAGTGCCTGATGCTGGAAGTTCAGATGGTTTAGATATTGAAGTTGCTGAAAAAGGAATATTATGGATAAAATTTAAGGTTATTGGAAAGCAAGCACATGCAAGTACTCCAGATTTGGGTGTTAATTCAACAAAATTGGGGTCTATGTTAATTTTACAATTATATGATTCCTTACATGAGAAATATGATAAAGAAAATAAATTATTTGATCTCCCTAAAAGTACATTTGAACCAACAAAAGTTGAAAAAAATGTAGATAATATAAATACAATACCCGGAGAATTTATATTTTATTATGATTGTAGAATATTGCCAGACTATAACTTAGATGAAGTGTATCAAACAATAGAATATATATGTAAAGAATTTGAAAAAAATTATAATTGTAAAATTGATATTGAAATTGTACATAAAGATTATCCATCAATATTAGAAAATATTGATAATAATGAATTCTTAAATAAATTAAAAGAAGCAATTAAAAAATATAAAAATAAGGAACCAAGATTGGTAGGAATTGGTGGTGGAACATATGCAAAATATTTAAGAGAGAAGGGTTTAAATGCAATTGTATGGAGTACATATAATGAAAGTGCACACATGCCAAATGAATATATAGATATAAATGATATAATAAATGATGCAAAAATATTGTTAGAAATTCTTAAACTTTAATGCCATATTAAAATAATGGTTGGTATATTTGATCTTGCAAAATTAATGACTGGTTTTAATTTATTTAAGAAGGTACCTCAAGAAAATGTAGAATATTCAAAAGAATTAATAGAAAATGCCAAGAAAAACTTATCAGATTCGTATGATTTGTATAACAAGAAAAATTATAATTTAGCAATATATTATTTAGAACAATCATTGTGTTTTTCTATAAAAAGTTTAGTATTATTATTTCAAATGGTAAAATTAAAAGATGTTAAAGAGAAAAGTTATAATTCATTTGAGGATTTTGTAAATAAAAATAAAATATTTGATAAATTAAAGAAAATAGTTAATCAGAATTCTATGATGTATGAAATATTATTATCTGAAGAAAATAAGAAAAAATTTAAAGAAGATTATGAAAAATATAAAAAAGAAGTTGATGAATTTTTGAAAAAATTAAAGGATAAAAATGAAAGGAAAAAGATTGTTAGATATAATGAAAATGAATTAAATAACTTATTTTCAATTAATGAATTGGTTAATAAATATCAAATGTCTGAAGAAGTTGTTGAGAGTTTAATCAATTTTGCTATGAATTTATTTAGTAGAATGGGTGGAAAAATGAGTAATGTATTAAATACAGGAATGGCTAGAAGTTTAATTAAAAGAGAACTGGAAAAAAATAAAGATACACTAAATATATTTGGAAATATATTAATATTGACTGGAATATTAATGTTACATGAAAGATCAACAAAAGAATATGATAAAGATTTAGATTTCTCTCCAGATAATTATAATCAGGATTTAGGAGTAGTAAAATTATATAATAAAATATATGATATGGTTAATAGATTAATTAAATTTAACGAAAACTTTGTAAATGTATTAGAAAATAAAGATAATTTAAAACTATTTTAGATTAATTTTTATTACTTTGTTTGGATCAAAAACTTTGTTATTATACTTTAGAAAATTATGTAGATATTTTTCAATTGTTTTATAATCATAATAAATTATTAAATAATGTTTTGCTTTATTTTTTCTTTTAATTCTATATAAATAAACATAATCATAGTATTTTGATAATTTTTTCATTATTTTTATTAAATATCCTGGATGATAAGGAATGATTAAAAATAGTAGATTTTTATCTAAATTTAATTCTAGTGGTATTAAAATATCTTTTAGGTGGGTATGTAAAACTCTTTCCGGATCTCCTATTGAATTAAATTTTATCCAAGTAGCTAATAATTTATGTAAAGCGTAATCTTTAAAGTAGATTTTAAATAATCTGTTTATATATTTTAATCCTTTTGCATATTTTCTTTCTCTTTTTGATCTTTCTTGATTAAATGATATCGGCAATCCAAGAAAATATAAATTAAATCCTTTACTAATTATATCAACACTATACATAAAATCCTCATTGACATTCATATCCCTCCATCTTGCTTTTGTTAATATTTTTTTATAAGTACTTAATGATGTAAATCCGCCAAAGCCAATAATTTCATTTTCTTTGTATATTTTTATAATCTCCTTTATTAATTCATTCAAATAATCTGGAAATATGACATCAAAATCTATATAAAATATATAATCTATATCGGGATGATTTTTAATCAAATTTTCTAATGCATACTGTCTTCCCAATCCTCTTGTAGATTTTCTTTGAAATACATCAATAAAATCATATTCTTTTAATATTTCGAATGTTCTATCTTTTGAAAAATTATCACAAACGGAAATTACGAAATCGTATTTTAATTTTTTCTTTAAATCTTCAATAGTTGTTCTAACAGTATCTGCAGAATTATAGACAGTTCCATATATACCAAATTTTACCATAAAGATATTTACAATTAAAAACTATATAAGATTTATTTTCTCCTTATACAATGTATTAGTCCTAATTTTTTATTCATTCCTCCTTTAATAATTTTGCATTCAAAATCTTTATTTAATTTATCTAATAATTTACTAACAGTTATTTTAGTATTATAAGAATGATACTCAAATCCTATTTCATCAAATTCTTTT
>Ga0209740_1000033_pt1 | contig 28857 bp, 29 predicted proteins | sample ConCONMetagenome_FD_184733 | JGI IMG/M metagenome (GOLD analysis project Ga0209740, IMG submission 184733) | Hot spring microbial streamer communities from Conch Spring, Yellowstone National Park, USA - CON_C (SPAdes) (version 3) | ecosystem: Environmental > Aquatic > Thermal springs > Hot...
TAGAGTAAATAAACCACTTGTTGCACCACTCCTGCGCTCCACCAGCAGTTTGAGGAAAGTCTTTAGACTTGGTCACTCCCGCCACGTAGATCTCTCCCGTCGTGGGATGGATGGCAAGGGCATAGGCGCGATCGTCCTTACTTCCTCCTAAATAGGTAGACTGAAGAATTGGATCTATCACAATAGGCAAGCTTGGGTCTGCTTTGGCTACCTCAAAGCTGTAGCGGTTTTTGCCAATAAGCTTGTAAGAGACTTCCACTGGAAGCTTTTTGCCATCCTTTTCCTGCCATGCTACGGGTTTAGACAGCTTTAACTCTCCTAAACCAGTTTGAATGATTATCTCTCCATCCTTGGAAAGCTTTAGACCTTTAGCACCATCCACCTCCACCACAATCTTAGAGGGGTCTGCACCGGGCTTGATGTAAAAGAGTTTTTCCACTGTCTTTTGGGTAGCCTTTAGCTTTACCTCTATCCCAGACCATACCTCACCTAAAGAGACATACCTATAAGTGGGAAGGTTGGTTTTGTGTTTGGAAGGGTCGTTGCCCACGAAGTAGCTTACCTTAGTGGGTAGTTCCTCTTCTGGCGTTATGGTTTTGACTTTTCCACCCACCCAGCGTTCAGAGATTACCCAGCTTTCTTTTCCTTTGATTGCCACATGCACAAGCTGGCCGTCTTTAGTTATCCATGTGGTGCCAAAGTATCCTGGGGCAGAAAAGAGTGCCCTTTCATCCCACTGACCTTCATTCTTGACCCAGCCACGGTCTAAAGTGGCAAGCTTGGCGGAGACAGCTTCTTTTGAGGGCATTGAAAAAGCTGGAGAAGAGTGGGATTGACTACGTGTAAGCCAAAGCAAAGAGAAAAGTCCTCCAACAAGCACAAAGGCTAAAAGCACTTTTTTGGTCATGGCTTCACTTCCCCTTAGCTATAGAAGAATTCTAAACAAAAATAAAGCTGAGGTTGTTTTAAGAATACAAACCTGGTGATGCACAATCGGAGGTTGGATGGGCGTCCCGGCAAAGGATTTTTTAAACAGCCTACTGGGAGGCTACAGGATATAAATATCTTGGTTTGGCTATATAGAGACAAGATGGACAAAAAGAGAGCCCCAAATTACCTTACTCGGTATCGTGATCTTGATTGGCTATACAAGAACAAGAGAGGCAAAAATACGGCTGAGGACTACCTTATTCGTGTCTATATTCTATTTAAATCCATCGGTAAAGAAAAGGAGGCTAAGGAAGTACTCTCTGATATACGAGAGCTTAAAAAAGAAAGGTAGCTATATAAGGTTTAGTGGAGACTGGGTCAAAGGGTGTGAAGGCTAAAGTTGGCGGAGGTTTTGAGTAAAGGCATCCTGCCAGCGATCACGAGGTGAAGTTTAAACAATATACAGTGTATATTTAATCTACAGGGAGGCTCGCAATGAGTAGTGCTATTACTTACGAGTGGGGCTACGTGGAAAAGGACCCAGAGCAAATTCTTAGAGAAAATAAAAAATTCTTTAAAGAAAAAATGAATGAATCCATAAAAGATGTTATTAAGCTTATATCTACACATAAAAGTAAATTTAAAAACATTAATGAATTGGTTGAGATATTGGAAAAGTTTAGAGATAATTTTTTATCAAGCTATACATTAGATATACTTAGATCACCGATGCACACTCAATGGGTAGATGATAAAATGAATAACTTCAACGCATTATTGTTTAATGTAAAAGCTTTTATAAAACTATTGGACTTGGAAATTGGAGAGAAAGCATATATAAAAGCACTTAAAGGAATTGTGGATAAAGTTCCTAAAGAATGTAAAAACCTAAAAGAGGAGATTGAAAAGTATATAGAGATGGAGCAGGAAATAGAAAAAGCGAAAGAACATATGGATATAAAAAGCTTGAAGAAGATTTACTATGAGCTACCAGCTTTTGCGAAAGATAAAGAGGAAATATCTAACATCCTTTTGAGAGAGGAATTGATAAAGAAAAATAAAAAACAAGAAATTACTTTAGAAAAACAGGCAAAGATAGATGAAAAAGATGAGATAGAAAACATTAAAAAAGAGGCAAAAGAATACTATGAGAAGTTAAGAAAAATATCAGAGACAGAAGCGGAACAGCTTAAATTTCTGTATGAAGAACTGCTAAAGTCCGATGATAAATTTAGAATAAACTTAATATTGGAAGAGATTAAATACATATACGCAAGGAAGAAAAAACAGTTTGTTAAATCAGAAACTTTGAAGGAAATGATAAGTAAATACTTGGATGAAGACATACCTCAATCCCTGAAGGAAGAAATAAATGCATTCTTAGAAAAAGAGATAGTTAGTGAGGAAGAATATAAGGATCTTAACTCAAGAATAACAAGACATCTAATGGAAAAGAAAGAGAGAAAATATATAAGTAAGGAAGATATAGACAAACTTTCCAGATTTTTGTCAGAAAGCCTTAGAAGGCTGGGTTATCAGATAGTAAATGATGAGGCAATAGAAAGGCTGAAAAAAGGAGAAGTGGTGGAAATAAATACACCTTTTGGAGAAGATTATGTGGTTAGAATAAGGTTGGATGAAAAGGGAATCCTGACTCTTAAGTTTGTTAGATATGTGGAAGATGAAAACAATTTAAGTATGTATGAAAAAGAAAAAGACAAGGCTATTGCTAAGCAATGGTGTAATAACCAAAAGGAAATTATTGAATTTTTAAGGAAGAACGGGATAGCTTTGGAACTCAAAAACATAATGGAACCTGAGGATAGGTTTTATTACGAGAAGAAGGAAAAGAGAAAATCAATTGAAGGGCAAACTCGGGAAAAGGACAAGAAGACATTCAAAAGAAGTTTATAGTATACTTGTTATAGGAGGGTGTCAGGGTGAATTTGGAGAACGATAAAACACAGATAGAAGATATAACAAGAATAGAGAAGGGCGAAAAGCACACTGAAGGAATCACGACACTAAAAACATTTAGAGGATGCAAAGTCCTCGAGGAGTTGCCAGCAAGGGGAGGCGAAGCAGACAACTACATTCTTGAATGTAATGGTATAAAAGCCTTTTTAAAACTGTATAGGAAAGGTTTAAGTCCTAAGGTTGACCTGAAGAGACTCCAAGAAATATCAAGAAGTTATAGAGAGCACTTAGTAGAAATTTACGATACTGGCTATGACCAACAAACAGGGCGCTATTACGAAATTATGGAATATATTGAACATGGAGATCTCAGAAACCTTTTAAATCAAATAAAAGGCAAAACTATTGCTAAGAAGGAAAAAATAATTGATAAGGTAGTTTCGGAGATAGCTGAGGCTTTGAATGTCCTACACAAAAACAACATAATCCATAGAGACTTAAAGCCTGCTAATATACTTATAAGGGACAAAGACAAGTTAGACTTGGTTTTAACGGACTTCGGCATAGCCAGGGCTTTAGAAGAGGATATGTCAAAAGTCCAGACTACTGGGTTCAAGGGTACTACACATTACATGGCACCTGAAGAGTTAAGTGGTTATTTTGGAAAAGAAATTGACTGGTGGCACTTGGGAGTTATAGTTTATGAACTAGTTTTTGGCAAGCATCCGTTTGAAGGCTTAACTGATAAAGTAGTCATTAACGCGTTAGTCACAAAAGGTATAGAAATACCACAAGGGGTTCCAGAAAAATATTCTCTGTTGCTTAAAGGCTTATTAACAAAGGATTACAAAAAACGGTGGGGATATGAACAAGTAAAAAGGTGGCTAAGTGGTGATTTAAATATAGAAGTCTATTATGACCAAGCGGAAACAAGAGTTGAAAAGGATTATGACGAAAAGGAGTGGATGAAATACGGAATATCTAAGGAAACTAATTGGAGAAAACTTGGTTTACCTCCCGCTGAAACTAAGTCTTTTATTAAAGCTGGCTTTGGTTTTAATGAGGCTAAAAAATGGGTAAATGCGGGATGGAGAAGCGGAGAACTGGCTAAAAGGTGGTACAATGCAGGCTTTGGACCTGAAGAATCTTATGTTTTTGAAAAATTGGGACTTGGCCCTAAGCAAGCGAAACAAATAAAAAACATAGGACTTACAGCATACGATCTAAAGCCCTTGATTGAGGCGGAGATTGAACTTATAGAAGAGTTTATAAATTTCATAGAAGAAAATGGCAAAACACTCTCTTCTGAACCTTTAAGAAAATTGGTAGAAGAATTGAGCTTATGGCAGAAAGAGGGATTTACCATAAAAGAAGCTTACGAATGGATAAAATATGGTTTTAGTATTCAGGAAGCGAAAATTTGGAAGATTGCAGGATTTGATCTCCAAAATGCTATTAAATGGCGAAAGTTAGGATTTAATACGGAAGAGGTTAAGATAATACAGGAATTGGATCTTTCTTTGGAAGAAGCTAATGCATGGAGATTTAAAGGATTTTCTATGACAGAAGCTCAAGAGTGGATAAAAGCGGGGTTTGATGTTGAAAGTGCTTCTAGTTGGAAAACAGAGGGTTTCTCTTCACCTTGGGAAGCATCAGTGTGGAAAAATGGAGATTTTGAACCTCGGAGAGCAAAAAAGTTTGTAAAAGACGGTTTTACACCTAGAGAGGCAACATTTATTGAGGCTATTGCCTTTGTAGTTTATACAGTGTCTATATTTCTGTTTGCCTATTATAAGTTCAGATTTAATTCATTCTGGCATTATGTGTTGGCATATTTTGTTGCATTCTTTATAGGGCTTTACTTTATTTTTCCAATAATTGAATGGTTGATAAGAAAAACCGTTAAAATATTCAAAAAATTACGCAAGATTGAACTATGAGACTTAATTGCATCTACTACACCAATACAGGCAAGGTAAGAGCAAAAAATGAAGATGCCATGCTTATTATAGATGAAATATTCTCGGAAGAAAACTTTCAAGAATGCTTACAAAAGTCAAAAGAAGGAACTGAGGTTGTCATTGTAGTAGCGGATGGTATGGGAGGGCATGAAAAGGGAGAGGTGGCATCAAAGCTTGTGCTAGAGACTATTTTAGAGAATAAGGACAGGCTGTATACTGACATAGAGGGTGTGCTACTTTTGGCTAAAAAAAAGCTTGATGAGTATGTAAAGAATAATCCTTTCTCGTACAACATGGGCTGTGCGTTGGCAGGGCTTGTAATAAGGGAAGGTTCGGCTAAGGTTTTTAATGTAGGAGATTGTAGAGTTTACAGGCTTATAGATGGCAATCTTGTAAAGCTGACCATAGATCACTCGGTGGTAGAAAAGCTACTTTTGGAAGGTTTAATAAGTGAAGAAGAAGCCAAGTACCATCCTAAAAGAAACGTGCTAACATCCGCCATCTTAGGGGACCTGTCCGATGTTATTCCTGAAGTGTATGTAACAGAGGTAGAGCTTTTTGAGGAAGATCTGTTCTTCTTGTGCAGTGATGGAGTGTGGGGTGAGTTAGAAGAAGAGGAGATAAAGGAATGTTTATCAAAGGAAAAGCCTTGTGAAAGCTTGCTGGATGTTTTAAAAGCAAAGCCGTTAAAAGATAACTTAAGCTTTGCCATCTTAAAGGTGGAGGGAGGATAACATGGATAGACTTCCGAAGTTTGCCAAGGAGCTTTTGAGGTTCTCCGCCACACATCCGCAGTTTATTCTCTTTGGGAATGTGTATGATGTTTTGCCTTTGCCTTCGCCTGAAGAAGACAGATACATTCCCCACCCTCTTACCAAGTATTTGGGGGAGCTATTGACCATCTATTCAAACTATGAACTGGTTATAGAGTACGTTCCTCTTGAGGGCTTTCAGTTTGTGAGTGGAAAGGCGGAGATATACAAAGAGCTCACAAAAAGAGAATTGCCGGACAGAATAGTAGCACTAATCGAGGTTTACGAAACAATAAAACACATCGTAACCAATAAAGAGCATAAATGTGCAGTGTTGATAAACTTTGGCTCAAGAATGACGGAGATTTCTTGCAGTAGAGATTATCCAGACTTTATGTACCACATGTTTAGGCTTTCACTTCAGCAAACTCCTATGGGCAACCCGTCTACTTTTAACCCTGTTCTGTTTATTGTGGATAAGGACAACGATATTCCCGCTTGGTACACTTTGGAAAATCCAAGGGTTAGGACAATACCCATACCAAAGCCGGATTTTGAAATAAGAAGGTACATAGCTAAAGCAATTCTTTCAAGGGTTAAAGGTTGGAGTGAATTGGATGAAGATAAAAAGGAGGATGTTATAAAAACCTTTGTGGATATGACTTCGGGCATGTATTCAAGGGAAATGCTGGCTATTGTACAGTTGGCAATTAGGGAAGACTTGTCGGCTTTAGAAATAGGAGAATCTATCAGAAGGTATAAAGTGGGCGTTCCGGATAATCCTTGGGCAAAGATAGACAAAGACAAGCTTTTGAGGGCGGAAGAGTATTTAAGAAGAAGAGTTATGGGTCAAGAGCAAGCCATAAGAAGAACCGCAGAAATTCTTAGGCGTGCGTACTTTAACCTGTCTGGTGCTCAGTATTCAAGGTATTCCACAAGACCAAAGGGGGTACTTTTCTTTGTCGGTCCTACTGGTGTGGGTAAAACTGAGATGGCTAAGGCTTTGGCAGAGCTTATCTTTGGAAGCGAGCACAATTACATAAGGTTTGATATGTCGGAGTTTTCCCAAGAACACACCAACCAAAGGCTAATTGGAGCTCCGCCAGGTTATGTGGGTTATGAAACGGGTGGAGAGCTTACCAACGCAGTAAAACAGAATCCATTTTCAGTTATTCTTTTTGATGAAATAGAAAAAGCCCATCCAAGGATATTGGATATATTTTTGCAAATCCTTGACGATGGAAGGCTAACATCCGCAAAAGGGGAAACGGTTTATTTTTCTGAAAGCATAATAATCTTCACATCTAACTTAGGTGCAGCGCAGAAGATAAAACCTGATATGAGCTACGAGGAAATATGTGAAAAGCTTATGGAGGAAATCCACAACTTTTTCAAATACTCCATAGTCAGACCAGAGATACTAAACAGAATAGGTGAAAACATTGTAGTTTTTGATTTTATAAGGCCAGAAACCGCAAGGCTCATAATGGAGAAAATGCTTAACAACATAAGGTTTAAGCTTGAGGAGGAGAAGGGCATCAGCTTAAGAATTTCCGATAAGGTGGAGGAAAAGCTTTACCAAGAGATAGTCAAGGACCTTAGCATGGGTGGAAGAGGGATTGGCAATAAATTGGAGGTTCTCTTTGTTAATCCACTTTCAAGGCTTTTATTTGAGCTATTTCCGAAGGAAGGCTCTACAGTTTATATAGAGGACATTTATAATGACGGAGTGGAAGGATGGAGACTAAAAGGCTCCTTGTAAGTCTTATACACTATCCTGTTTACGTGCTTGGACCTGGTGTAAGGGTTGGACTTTGGACACAGGGTTGTTCTATAAAGTGCAAAGGATGTATGTCTAAACATACTTGGGCTTTTGATGAAAGCAAGGGCATAGATATAGATTCTCTTTTGCGGAAGCTCCTAAGCTATAAATGCAGTAGGCTAACAATAAGCGGTGGAGAGCCTTTTGATCAACCAGAAGCTTTTCTTGAACTTTTGAAAAGGATCAGACCATATTTTGAAGACATTTTAGTCTATTCGGGCTACAAAATGGAGTTCTTGAAAGAAAGATTTCCTGAGCATTTATCTTTCATAGACGCTCTTGTGGATGGTGAGTTCATAGAAGGACTGGAGAGCAAGTTTCTCTACAAAGGTTCAGACAATCAAAGGCTGTTTGTTTTAAACGAAAATCTTAAAGAGTTTTACATTGAGTGGGCAAGGAAGGAGAAAGATAAGCTCCTACAACTTGTGAAAAAAGATAACATAATATACTTAATAGGGATACCATATCAGGAAGATATAAAGAAGTTCCAACATGAAATACAAAGTCTGTATGAACTGCGGGTATAAAAACCCTGTGGAGGAGTTTATATGTTTGAATTGTATGGCAGATATATCCACCGCAGATATAGTTGAAGAAAAACACGCTACAGAAACAAAATATGAAGAGAGCAACCTTTCGATAGAAGATGATTACAAAACATTAGTGGAACTAAGTGAAAAGCTTATTTTAAAACATGAAAAATTTTCAATAGAAGTGTTTCCCGGAGATGTAGTTGGTAGGCACGCAAAAGGAAAGCAACACCTGAAACATTATCCAACTGTTTCCAGAATTCATGCTAAGTTTTACAAAGAAGCTGACGGGTGGTATGTAGAAGATTTGAACTCTACAAACGGAACATATGTAAACGATAGAAGGATAACCACAAAAACTAAAATAGAAGACGGAGACATCATTAAGCTTTCTTCATCAGTAGTCTTCAAGGTAGTTATAGAAGAGCACTAAACCCTTTCTACTATCTCAAAGATCCAGCCAATATATTCCTTTTCCAGAAAATGTCAGTTTTTGTTAAATGCAAGTCCAATAACCTAAAACACTCTTTATTCATCTTATAGACCTCTACCTTGAAGAACTCTCCAAGGTTTAATCCTTCCTGTCCGGTCCGAAACCTACCTTAGGGCTTTTATCTTCCTCGGTGTTCTATTGCTGTTTTTTTCTGCCTCAGCCCCGTTCCCCTACATTTTGATGCACAATTGTTATAGACTGGGATATATCCCGACGAGGGATTTTAAGTAAGTTTGCGGTTAACTAAGTTCTAAGGTAGGAGGAAATCACTTGTTTAACTTGCTTGAAACAATCCCCTTCTTAGCTCCCTATATGGTATAAATAACGATGCATTTCAAAGAAAAAACCCTGCTAACTATCAGCCTGTCTCATAAATGCCAAAAGTTGACACTTTTTTCCAAGGAAACCTCTTGTAGAACCTCTTTATTCTGTGCTTGATGTAGAAAAACCACCTCTCTACCACATTCCTCTTCCCAAAAGTCTCATGTAGCCATTCCATCGCAAGCTCTTTGACCGCACTCATATACCAAGATCCCTTTTCAGTGGTGCATCCCTTTGCCTTTGTGTTGTAAAGAACCAACTTAGCAGTCCAAGAGTCCCTTCTTCTTGAAAGATGCATAAACACAGGTAAACCTTTCTCGTCCACCGCAAGCCACAGGTAATAAGTCCTATCCCTTACTTTCACTTTTGTCTCATCCACATAGACCCAAACAGCAATCGTATATATTGCTTGAAGGGCTTTCCCTACCGCATGGTACCATTCTCTGATGGCTTCTATGCTTACTTCATAACCCTTGTGAAGTAGGAACTCCCTTACTGTTCTTAGGGAAAGTCCCTTAAAGTAAAGAATCACAGCTTCTGCTTTTAGGCTTACGGGAAACCTATGTCGCTTAAAAACTTTGTTTAGTATTTCTTCTATTACTTGTCTTGCCTTCATATTTCTAAGCTTATCAGAACCGCTTCATGTCTTAGCCATCAACCAGCCCAGCCTATGAATACCAAAAGTTGACATCTTCTCCTTGGAATGCTAAGTATGAAACCGTCTATAGATGGTTAGCCTCCTTTATTGTCATTTATACGATCATGAACTTAAAAAGTTGACATCCTCATCAGTTTTATTTCCTTTCCAAATAGGATGCTTAAAATCAAGATTATCAAATTCATTCTCCTTCTGTATAGTTCTAAGAGTTTATAAACTCTTGCGGTTCTATATTTTCTAAACAAGTGATAAGACTGAATGGAAGGGTCTATAAGGATTTTAGCAAGGTTAAAAACTGGTGTGTTTGTGATATAGGACAAAACATACAGGCAAGCTATTTGTAAGTCTGAGACTTTTGGCGGTCTTCCTACTTTTACTTGCTTTCTACAGTCTGATAAGACTACAGAGATGGACAGAAGGACTTGTTGGTATAAACTATTAAGGTAATTCATTTTTACACCTCCTTAGTGGGATTTGAGGGTATTATAAGATTTTTCCAGCTTTTCTGAATTTCTCACCCGAGGTATAAATGCCAAAAGTTGACACTTTTGAAATTTTCAGTTATTACGATTGTGAATGGATTCTTTAGGTTGAAGTTATACTAAAAAACCATACGCATGAGTGAAATATGCTTCATAGTGGATAGTTCTACATTATCAAACTTTGCCCGTGCTGGGTATTTGAACTTGCTAAAGACCATATTTCATGCAGGTCTATTAACTACCTCCGATGTGATAGAAGAGATTGAACGAGGTTCTGAAAAATATCCAGAGTTGCGGACGGTCCTAAATGAGCTAAACTTATGGCTAAAGGTTGTGGAGGAACTAACAGAAAAAGAGCAAAGCTTGATAAGAAACTTAAGAATTACTCACGAGGAATTTGAAGAGGGAGCGGATGCTTCCCTTTTGGCGGTGGCTAAGGAAAGGAATTTGGTGTTAATAACTGATGATAAATATTTGAAGAAAGTTGCGGAGCGGGAGGATGTAAAGGTTGTTGGAACTGTGGAAATATTAGAGAAAGCGATTAACAGAGGATTAATCCGTAGCAAAGAGGAACTAAACCAGATTGCTAGAGATATGGAACATAGGGCACGCTTCAGGTTAAAAGATTCTGACTTGCAAAGTCTTAGCTTGAGGTTATAATGCTATTATATCACATTTTATAAATTTTGTCAAGTGCCCACATGAATACTTTGGAAATTATAGGACAAAGGCTAAGACAAGCACGGGAGACGGTAGGCTACACGCCAGAAGAGGTCTCACAAAAGCTTGGAATTACCAAGGATGAACTTTTTCTTTTTGAAAGTGGAAGACGAAACCCACCAATTAGCCTTTTGAGAAAACTTGCCAAACTCTATGGAGTTTTTGATAGCTATTTCTATGGGATAGATAAGCTTGAAGGAGAGGTCTTTAACCTTCTTCTTGATAAAGCTAAAGAACTTTCCCTCCCTCCTGAAACCATAAGTCAGGTTAACCGCTTTGTTTTTCTGTGTAAAGAGATAGTAAAGCTTAGACAGAAGCTGGGATTTCCAAAGCCTGAAATTCCTTACTACACTCTAAACCAAGAGCCCATAGATGAACAAGCCAAACAGGTGGCAGAGGCAGAAAGGGCTCGTTTGGGCTTGGGAGATAGCGTGGTGCCAAACTTAGGAGAACTCTTAGAAGACACCCGCATTCCAGTTATTAGGCTACCTTTAGGCAGGGAACTCTCCTCTGCAATGGTTTATGATGAAAACTTCTCTGCGTTCATATTGGTTAATTCCGATGAACCTCACCAAAACCAGCTTATCGCCTATGAGTATGCTCACATACTTCAAAGAAAGGATAAAGTCCATCTAAATAAAAATGGACAGAGGGATGACTTTAGCGAGCGTTTTGTGGTTCATTTTTTAATGCCAGAAAGTCTTGTTAAAAGGCTTGTAAGGCGACACCACAACCTAACCGACGTGTGGGCTTTGATAAGTTTAAGGCGCACCTTTGGCGTTAGCTATGAGACCCTTATATCCCGCCTTCACGAACTTGGCGAAATTGACGAAAAGGACTTAAACAGACTGCTAAGGGCAAACCTGTGGAATTTGGAAATAAAGCTTTTTGGAGAACCAAAAGATCCAGCGCCTTGGAAAATTTCTAAGGTCCTGTGGGAACTCTTCCTGACTGCCGTAAAGCATGAATTCATAACCACCAGCTACGCATCCGATTTGCTTGAAATAAGTCCTATGGAAATCCAAGACATCCTCTATGAGCTTGAGGAAATAGAACTCAGCCGATCTTGAACCCGCTTTGAAACATTCCTCATCGGGATTGTCCCCAACCCCTAAGAGAACAAACCGCTTCTTTTCCATATTCTACACCCTTGCCATCTATATGGGCCTTAAAAAGCTTCTTATCCTATAAGCCTATATCACGGGACAACGGTGAGACCGATTTCCAGAGTGTCAGCGTATCGGACAAAAGGGTTTAAACACTCCGCAACTCCACAATCTGCGATGCAGGACAAGACTAACTGAGGAAGACCCGCCCACAAAAAACTTTCCGATAAACTGAAAGGTAGCCAACTACAGAAGCAGTCTTAGAAGGAGTCCAGCCTAACTGCCCACTTTCTTACCCTGCAATTTGAGATGTAGGATAAGACAGCCCGCCGAGAAAGACACACCTACAAAAAGCTTTAGCCTGTCTTACCCTACAAGCTTAGATGTAGGATAAGAAACCCAAGCAAGTACTTGCCCGCTGGAATGCATTCCAACTTAAAGAAGCTGTTTGGAATGGGATAGGGTAGGATCCCTTCTTACCCTACGATTTCCAATGTAGGGTAAGAAACCAACAGACTTAATCAAAGGCCCCCAGAGGGGACCCAAGGGTTTTATTTCCTTCTTATCCTTCTTGCTAATACAAAAGCTGGGAAGGATAGCCACACAAGGATGTTCCATAAGCTCGCTTTAGAAGATGCGGAGCCAGTTGTAGAACATCCACTGCCTCCACCGGCACATCCACCGCTTCCGCCACCAGAACCACTACCACCATCAGAACCTCCAGTAGCCGCTAAATCAGCAGTCAGCCTTACCACAAAGGCATCCTTCTCGCCTCTCCTGCTTCCCTGCGCCCCGCTAGAAGCACGAGGAAAGTTATTGGACTCGGTCAATCCCGCCACATAGACATCGCCCGTCTTGGGATGAATGGCAAGGGCACTGGCACCATCGCCACCGCTTCCTCCCAGATAGGTGGACTGGAGAATTTGGGTAAGGTCTGAATTCAACCTTGACACAAAGGCATCCGATAAGCCTCCACCGTAGTCTTTCTGCACCCCGTCGGCAGTGTTAGGAAAGTTTGCGGAATATGTCCCTCCCGCCACATAGACATCGCCCGTCTTGGGATGAATGGCAAGGGCACTGGCACCATCGCCACCGCTTCCTCCCAGATAGGTGGACTGGAGGATTTGTGTTAGGCTTGAGTTCAGCCTCGCCACAAAGGCGTCATACTAGCCTCCACCATAGACTGTCTGCGCCCCGCCAAAAGTTTCAGGAAAGTCGGTGGAAGTAGTCCCTCCCGCCACATAAACCTCGCCCGTCTTGGGATGAATAGCAAGGGCGTTGGCCCTGTCGCTACCGCTTCCTCCCAGGTATGTGGCTTGGAGAATTTGAGTAAGTTCTTTGTTCAGCCTTGCCACAAAGGCATCAGAGTAGCGTCCTCCAAAGCTTGCCCGTGCTCCACCAGCGGTGTTAGGAAAGTCAATGGACTCAGTCCCTCCTGCCACATAAACATCTCCCGTTTTGGGATGAATAGCAATGGCATAGGCGCTATCGTCATTGCTTCCTCCTAAATAGGTAGACTGAAGAATCGGGTCTATCACAATAGGCAAGCTTGGGTCTGCTTTGGCTACCTCAAAGCTGTAGCGGTTTTTGCCAATTAGCTTGTATGAAACCTCCACTGGAAGTTTTTTTCCGTCCTTTTCCTGCCATGCTACGGGTTTAGAAAGCTTTAACTCTCCCAAACCAGTTTGAATGATTATCTCTCCATCCTTGGAAAGCCTCAAGCCTTTTGCACCGCCAACCTCCACCACAATCTTAGAAGGGTCTGCACCGGGCTTGACGTAGAAAAGTTTTTCCACCGTCTTTTGGGTAGCCTTTAGCTTTACCTCTATCCCAGACCACACCTCACCCAAAGAGACATACCTGTAGGTGGGAAGATTAGACCTGTGCTTGGAAGGGTCGTTGCCTATGAAGTAGCTTACCCTGGTTGGTAGTTCCTCTTCTGGCGTTATGGCTTGAACTTTTCCACCTACCCAGCGTTCAGAGATTAACCAGCTTTCTTTTCCTTTGACCGCGGTATGCACAAGCTGGCCGTCTTTGGTTATCCAAGTGGTGCCAAAGTATCCTGGGGCGGAAAAGAGTGCCTCTTCATCCCACTGCCCTTCGTTTTTTACCCAGCCACGTTCTAAAGTGGCAAGCTTGACTGAGATGGCTTCCTTGGAGTGTATTGAAGTAGTGGCTGAAGGTTCTACCTTTGTTAGGCTTTTTGAGGTGGTTAATTGGCTACTTGCAAGCCAAATTAAAGACAGTAAGCTGGCAATCAGCACAAGGGTTAAAAACACCTTTTTTGGCATGTTTGCTTCCTCCTTTGTCTTTGGTTTAAAAAGGTCCCCCATGGGGACCTCGTTTTATACCTTCCATTCACCGGAAGGTACCAAAGCCGCACCCTCCACCCCTCTGTTATACAGATAGGCGTGGGCACGCAAAGGAGTGTGGTCCTCAAGGACCACCTCAATAAGCTCCCTCCTAAAAAGGAAAGGAGCCCCTTCCACCCAGTCAAGCTCCCTAAGGAGCCCTTCTGGGATTTCATAGACCTCTCCACGCACTACCCCATCTCCGGGAACCATCCCAGGGTAGGCGCCGAGGTCATAAAGGGCAAAGCCCTTTGCCAAGGCACGCCCTAAGAAAGGACAGCCCTTTAAGAGGCTGTGCCTTGATCCACCCCTTTTGAGGGTGCCATAGACGAAGAGGTAAGCCATTAACCTACCTCCTCGCAATAAGGGGCCAAAAGACCCCTCAGAGAAAGCCCTCCCTTGTTAGGAAGGCTCCCTCTCCTGTTTTCCTCCCTAACTGCTACCATACCCTTATATACTATATATACTATAACTTACCTCTTTGGCATTTTCTGACAACCTAACAGCTGAAGACTTTCCTTGAAAGCAACAGCCCATCGTATTCTATCCATCCATTTGGAGGTTGTGGACTGAAGAAAGGTTCCTTGTCTTCTTCAAAAAGCGTTAGAAGTCTTGCCCTTTCTCCTCTGTATCGGAGTAAGCCCTCAAGTAGTCCGTCTTCTGCTAAAAGCTTTTCACAAATTGGAAGAGATTTACTTACTCCCAATCCCGCAGACGATTACAAAGGCTTGTCTTACCCTACATTTCACTCTGTAGGACAAGACACTGAAAAACACCCCTCCTAAAATTCTTGTCTTTCAAGCACTTGAGAGTGTTGGTTAGTGGTGGTCTAAACCTTTTTGTCCGGGGTTTAATGCTTTATGTCCGCCTTTCGGACCCACTGGAACGCCATCAAGTGAGTATGGCACGATTGGCGATGGTTTAATCCTTATTTATTAGCGGTTTAATGTTTTTTGTCCAAAGGTTTAATCCTTTTTGTCCGACCCTCAGACCCGATGGAAATCCATCAAGTGATTGTGGCACAAGGCTTTGACACGGTTGATACGATTTTTGCTTGTTTTTATAGAGTATAGAGAGTTCGTTTAAAACCAAGCTGGCTGGCGGGCGGTGGTGGGTGTCTTGTCCTACAGGTTGAGTTGTAGGGTAAGACAAGAAGGCAGTTCTTACCCCACCATCTCCCGCTGGCTAAATGAGAATTATTCTCATTACTCATTTTTCTACTCAGTAGACGACTTTTCGCCAAAGAGGATATGGACCGACGAGGGCACGCTGGACAGGGAGTTTTTGGAACTTTTGAATGGCAAGCTTGAAGAGGGTATGCGTGTTCAGGAGTTTTTGGCTGAATATGGGAAGACTTTTAGGGCTGAGGATGTGCGGAGGTTCAGGGAGGAGAGTAGAAGAATTGCTTGGTGTTCCACAACCTACAATCTCCCGCTGGTTAAATGAAAATAATTCATTTTTGAATTCAGTTCATCCCTTTTCTCTAAAAAGGTTTTTTTTCCAGAGGACGGTAAGTGCCCACAGAAGTTTAGGTTTTCCTGCCCTCCAGCGTTCAACACCCTCTCCATTATCTCAGAAGTGGAACGCATTCTCATCCTAAAAGAGAGTTCTCCCTCTTGGAGTAGCCTGTTTAGATTCCAGTTCCTGCACAGTTCTTCTAAGGTTATCCTTCTTAGCTTTTCATCGCCACACAAAAGGTCAGCATACTTCAAAGCTTTCTTGCCTTTCTTCATAGGGCTACCCTCCTGTTAAGTTATTATTCCTTCAAAAAGGCAGTTCTTCATCTTCCCACTCCCACTCACTTAGCACAGGCTCTCTCTTTTCCTTCAACCTTACAACTTTGATACGAAAAAGCTTTGGAAAAATCGGTTCCAGCTGGACAGGGCGGTCAAGGAAGCAGAAAAAGCTAAAAAGCCTAAGGGCAAGGTAAGCGTCCACTTTTGCATCGTGGCATTTAGAGGCTCTTATACCAAGGCACCTACGGACAGCCACAGGAAGCTTTTTCCAGCCAGTAGAAAAGAAGTCTGAAAAGGTCTCCATAAGGCAGATGTAGGCATGGTTCCCGTGCGGAAGCTGGTGGAGTTCCGACCTTTCCTCCAAAAAGAGCATTTCAAAAGCGGCGTTATAGGAGACAATGAAAGCCCTGTCTTGGACAAAAGCCCAGAACTCTTGGAGAACTTCCCTCTCCGTGGGGCAGTTCTTTAGGTTCTCAGGGTCTATACGGTTCACCCAGTAAGCTGGGTTTTCTTTTGCATAGACATAGCGGTTGAAGACCACAGGTCCTCTGGGTGTGGGCTTTATGGCACACAGCTGGAGGATCTGATCTTTCCCTGCAAAAAGCCCAGTGGTTTCCAAATCTACCACCACGGACTTATAAAAAAGTTCTTCAGGGTTAAATATCCTCATGGTTCCCTCCTAAAATGGGAGTTCATCATCTCCACCCACAAGTTCAATAAGTCCAGTAGCTGGCCAATAGTTCACAGCCAGCCCTCTTCTACCGAGTTCTCTGACTATTTCGTGCACCCACTGTGGCGGAACTACCACGCTACCTTTCTCCTCAAGGGTGTGGATTATGTGGTCAATGTCATACTTTCCGTTTCCGTTGTTCCCATTGCTGGATTGAGAGCCCAAGGAACCATTTCCATCAGCTGAAGTTTGCCCTTGCCCATTTTTCTTTGCCTGCTTCAGTTCCCGCACGTAGTCCCTAATCCTCGCCCTTACTTCATCGGAGCTAACAAGCAGAACGTAGTGTCCGTTGTTGAGTTTACGCCATAGAACACCCTCATACCTGTCTATATACCGGGAAACAGCCAAGCGATCAGCTTTATCCTTGTCCACCTTTCGCCATACGGCGTAAATAGTGGTCTCCAGCTCCTGCCTTGAAACTTGACTACGACGACCCTCAAAGAACCTTATGACGTCCTCTATAACCTTGGAAGGAGGAAGCTTAAGCTTTCTGGGTTCCCTCTTAGGCTCTGGAGTCTTCAGAACTCTCAGCTGTTCTTGCAGGTAGACAGTTTTGGTCAGGAACTCAGAATAGGAACCTGCCCTACGGAGCTCAAGGAAAACCGGGTCAGGCCCGTAGATCTTTTCAATGTGGCATAAGATGGCGTCAAAGAGCCTGTGGAAGATTACAGAGGACAGGGAAAGGAGCCCAAGGAAGCTGTGCTCCAAAAGGCGGATAATAGACTCTGCCTCTTCTACCACACGTAGGGCGGAGTTTAACTCTCCTCTTTCCTTGAGCTTATACAGCCTTGCAAACGCTCCCTTGAGAACCTGCTTAACCCGTTCAAACAGCTGGCGAGCTCTCTCGGACATGTAAGGCAGGAGTTCTGAAATCTTCTTATCGGGGTGGGCTTGGAAAAGCCTTTCCAGTTCATAAAATTCAGCCATGGAGAGAACACTCTTGCGATAATGGTTGTCCTTCTTCTCGTCCTTCTTCTCTGGGGGTTCAGTTTGCTTAGTGAGAGGTTGTTTCGCAGAGAGTAGATAGGAGAGGGAAGACGGTTTTTCCTTTTTGAGGGGGAAGGGTGTAGAAGGCACAGATACAAGGGTTGTCTTTTCCTTAACCTGATCCCAAACCTTGAGGAACCAGTCCAAGGCTCCGTTTCGGGTAGAGAGACCTTGAACAGTCTTGCCAAACTTTTCCCTGATCTCCTGCCACAGCTGGCGGAAGTTCCGAGGTGAAACCTTGTAAGGGGTGAGCTTTAGAGCGGTACTTCCTGTGTCCGAGAACCTACTCGGGACAACAAGAACAACAGGAAGCCCATCCTCGGAGTGGTATTTTTGGAGGACCTCATAAAGGGCATCCCTCAGCTGGGTGGAGTAGTCTCTGGAGAGAATCACCAGCGGAACAGCAGGAGTGAGGCGCTGCGGTCTGCCCGCTTGGGAGGGAGAGGAAGGATTTTTGCGGTTCTTGCTGGTCTGCGGAGGGCGGTTTGTTTGAGAAACTCCACCCACCTCCAAACAACAGTAAACTGGAATATTACCTATGGTCCCATTTCCTACAGGGAGGAACCAGACGGGAGCCAGCCTCCAGCGGTCTGGGTCTATGCCCTTTGCCTCTAACTCTGCCCTCTTCTTAGCCCTGCGTGCTTTGGCTTCCTCCCTGCGTAGCCGAATGTATTCTGGTTTTAGGCGGTGGAATTCCTTCAGCCAAGCTTCCCTATCCCACTCTTTTTTGCGCTGCCACTTGTTGCCTCCCTTGGCGTGGGCTTTCAGAAAGGCAAGGACTTCCTCGTAGCGGGTGAGCAGGTCCTCCAAGCTGTAGCCGTGCTTCTGCAGAAAGCTTTTGAACTTTTTCACCCTGTCCCTCGTGCATCCCAAGTATCGGGCTATGTGCGTTGTCTTTAGGTAGCCCTTCTCTAAGGCTTCTCTGACCTTTGGTGCAAACTCATAGTAGTGTTCGTGCTTGCGTTCTTCCTCCTTGTGTTCTTCCTCCTTGGGTGGGCTTTTTTGCTTGTTGGTGTGTTTTGTGTAGTTCTCTTTAAAGTAGTCCAAAAAGTTCTGAAGGGCTTTCTCATCAGACGTTGTGCGTATTTCAAGGCGGTCTCTGAGTTCCTTCTCTATATCCTGCAGTTCATAGCCAGCGTCCAACAGCTTCTTGCAAGCTTTCAGGGTTCCGTGTTGACTGAGGGCAAAGAAAACATTGGAGTGTTCTCTGAGAAGTAAGTCGTCCAGTTCCCTCAAACCTTCCTTTTCCTTGTCCGTGTCTTTTACCTTTGGCTTTCTCTTCCTGTAGTAGCGTTGCTTGTTCTGGCGGACTTTTTGGAAGACTTTAGCGGGGTTCACATTGAGGAGTTTTTGCCACAGGTCTTGCAAAGGTAGAGGAAATCCAGTAAGCAAACGCTTGGTAGCAAACCCACCCTTTAAGGGATTAGGAAATCCCTCAAGCCATACCGCATGCGTAGCAGAAACTATGTCTGGCTGTATGCCAAGCTTGGCACAGAGGACTTTTAGGCATTCTTCTACGTCTTCTATGCAGTAATTATCGGCAAAAGGCAGTATGTAGCCTAAAAATACCTTTTCCACCCTTTCTTTGCCGTCCTCGTCCTTGACCGTTATCTCTTGGTAGACTTTTTCGTGGTAGAAATAGATGTGAAGGTGGTAGCCATCTTTGGTCTCCCAGACTTCAGGGTAGACCTTAAGCTTCCAGAGGTAGTGAACAAGCCTCCAGAGGGCGTCCTTGTCCTTTTTGTCAATGTCAATAAAAACTTTGTAGGCTAACCTAACAACTTTTGTATCCGGTCCAAAATAGGCCTTAAGGTCAAGCTGGGATATCTTTTCCCGGTCTCCTTTGGCAATCCTTCGGTTTTCTTGGAGTTTCTCTGCGGTCTTCTTGGTTATTAAGATGACTCCCTGATCAAGAACAGCCCAATTGTTTTTTAGGGCTAACTCAAGGTAGAACTCTATAGTCCGTGGGTCTGCACCAGCAAACGCACCTACTGGCTCAGGCTCACCGTCTTTCTCAACAAAAAGCTCAAACCTATTAACTGGAACAGTAGCTGGGTTCCTCAGTCCTCCAGATAGGGCTTTCTTGAGTTGACTGTAAGAGCGGATCTTTCTGGTCTTCTGCGGTAGCGGGGCTGTCTGCCTGCCACCGCCACCCCCTTGACTATGACCTTCATTCTGGATATAATTTTCAGTAGGCAAGGTTTACTACCTCCTTATCCATAGTCCTACCTCCATAATTGGTGAGGTCCCCCAGTGGGGCCTATATGTCCCGACGCAGACCCCTCACATTCCCCGCCAGGGGAGCCTCTTGCCCTATAATATAAAATTTTACCTATGAGCGAAAAAAGGCCAGCATCAAAGAATCAGCCACCAAAACAGAAACAGACGCAGGAAAAGAAGGACCACCCAATCAAGCTCTTTGAGGGCAAAAGGATAGTCGTCAAAGAAACAGGTCCGAACGTTATAGAGGGAGACTGTATAGTGGCAGAGCCCGGGTATCTCATTCTGATGAATGTAATAATCAAAGGAACTAAGCACGTGGCAGAAGCCCAGCTTTTGTATATCCCACACCACCGCATAAGCTTTGCCCACACAGTGCCCACCAAAGTAGAGAAAATAGAGGAAGAGGAAACTCAATAACAGCTACTTTCCGCACCCTCCCACCCTTTCCACCTATCCGACCAACAAATAAACCACCTTCTCCACCTACCCACCACCCATTAACTAACCCTTCCACCTTCTCCACCTATTAACAGGTTAATAAACCAACTTGTTAATAGATTAATTAGCTAATTCGTCATCAAACTGTTCACGCACTCCACAGCACATATGCTCACCCAAAATGCCAGACTGTATTAACAAATCAGTAAGTTAATATTTTAGAAGGTCAACTTGTTAATAATCTCTACATCGTAGGGGTAAAGGTTCATTACACGAGGCTATAGTAAACTTGTTTGTTTATTAACAAATTAATTAGCTAATAAGTCAATTTGTTAATCACTCATTCTTATGCTTGAAATAGAATTCTTCCAAAGCCCTATTAATCAACTCAGACTCGCTTACCCGTATGCCCTTTTTCAAATACATCATCTGGAGTTCCTTAAGCCTCACTTCGTTTTCCATGGTTAGGTAAAAGCCCTTCAGCTTCCTATTCTTGGTAGCTTCCTTTTTTTCTTCCAAAGTGTCCTTCTTCATTGCCTCCTCAGACTTTGGCTCCTCTGACGCTGGGGCTTGAACATTGCTGAGAATTCTTGAAACTATGCCTAAGTTCCTCTTAGCCATCTTATAACCTCCTCTGCATAGGTAGATAGTATTTTTAATGTCTCCTGATCCAGCTGTTTTAAATCTCCCCTATTTATACTGGCATACTGAAAGCCCACCCTTTTGGGAATGGGCGGTAGAACTTTATAAGGAAGCTTTTGAAGCTCTTCAAGGACCTTGTTATGAAGGGCTACTTGTTTTTCGTAAAAGGTAGGTGCCAATGCCACTATTTGGGTTTTTATTCCTGTGTATTCCTCCAACTCCTGCAGGACCCTAAAAATATGCTTTAAACCAGAGAGACTGAAAAACTGAGTTTCCACGGGAATTAGCACACCGTCGGAGGCTATGAGGGCGTTTATGGTTAAGATGCCGAGGTTCGGCGGGGTATCTACGAGGATTAGGTCGTAGCTGTTAAAGGTAGACAGTGCTCTCTTTAGCCTAAGCTCCCGTGCATGCATACTGACAAGTTCAAACTCTGCTTGGGATAGAAGCAAGGAGGAAGGGATGAGGTCAATATTTCCTAAATTTATGGGCTGGGAAGAACCTTTGATGAGTAAGTGGTAAGATTGAGGAATATCCTCAGAGATGGTTTGAGTAAGGCACAGGGTCAAGTTTGCCTGAGGGTCAAGGTCTACAGCGAGAACTTTCAAACCTCGTTCTGCAAGTAGATGAAGTAGGACTACAGTAAGCGTTGTTTTTCCCACACCTCCCTTGTGATTGACCACGGCCAAGGTTTTCATGTTAATAAGTTTATCATATAACTTGTTAATAATCAAGCTGATTAGCTTGTTAATATGTTAATAAACAAACCTACCAACATATTAACAAATTATCAGGGTTGCTATAAGGTAGATAGTTGAGGATAAGGGCGACGATTAGGTATGCAGAGGCGTGCAAAAGCAAAGAACAAGAGGGTATAAGACAGGTGGAAGGAAGGGATTATATTACTTGCTTACCTTTTACCTTTATGGCTACGCTATAGACCACAGATTTTTCAGGAAGTCTCAAACATGGAGGAAATTTTCATCCGTTGTATCCGTATTTAGTGGAGTGCTATAAGAAGAAAAGATTCCCATCCGCATCCTCTGGAGCAATACCATGCAAGTTAAACCACGCTATCCTATCCGCAAAAGCTACAGTGGCGGGCAACTTGTTCAGTGTAAAGGAAGAGAAGTTTAGAAGTGTAAGCCTCAGCACGTCCTCTATAGCTTCATGTAGAGAATAATAATCACCATATAGAACTTTTATCCTCAATGGAATATGGGTTCCAAGTGATGGCTCGTAGGTAGAAATAATTGCCTCTTGTTTAGGAAGCAAAATAGCACACCCTTTAGAAGGGTTTTCTACTACATTGCCTTTCATTCGGAAAATTCTGGGAGTTCCGGACTTTAATATGCTTACTAAAGCAAAATTTTCTCTTCCAAATTGTTTACTAAAGACTTCCACATAAGCGTTAAGCTCATCTATACCCACTCTTCCATCTCTATGAATGACAATGAATTTATCCTTGTATTTGTAAAGCATATTAGCTAAACTCTTCACATAAGCCTTTTCTACCGCTTCTCCTCCAGCAGGAACATTAATATTCTTGTAAGTTATAGTTCCTTCATTAGAAGCATCCACGATGATAGCAGTGCCCACAGCATTTACGGTGCCTTTGTTTGAACTCCTTACCTTTCTTGAAAGATCTATACCAACAAATACCTTGTTTGAAGAGTCCTTTAGAAAATATGGATAGTTCCCTGTTTTACCAAGTAAGCTAAGCATCAAATTGTAGACTACATACCTATCTCCTACATTTGTTCTGTAGTAGATAACCTGACTTTGAATATCAAACTCTAACAAATCACGTTTTATATCTAAGTAAAGTTCGTCATCAAGTTTTGAAGCATCGGTTAATACGAATAAGAAGCGATTTGAACCATACAAATTTTCTATGTATGGTAATAGCGAAGATTTCTCCTCATACTCCAATAGGGACACACGAATAGGTTCTAAGCGGTCTATATGCAATCCAAAAGAGGAAACTCTTTTAAGCACAGTGTTTTCTATAATTCGTGCCCTATTTCCCAAATCTCTCAATGAGTTTCTGTTTGTATATAGATACAAAAAACCCACAGAGATACGAGGATTTCTAATTATGGGCTTCCAGTCTTGAGTTTCTAAAACTTTCCAAACAGACCCGTTGATTTGATAGATTTTCCCGCCACCATCTACGACTTCAAACCTTGGTGCAATATACTCTATTTTTTTGTAAGGTTCCTCATCAAGGTCTATTGAATACTCTCTCAACAGAGATGCCACCCTATCCCTAAACCTCCTAATAAGTTTCCATCGTTGCTCGGGTGTGGGTCTTATCTGCTTTAACTCTCCTCTGTCTAAGTCTTCTATATACCGCACCTTTACTAAAGCGTTGGCGGGATACGTATATTCTGTCATATCACTTTCATCAAACACAACTTTAGCTATATATCCATATCCATGCTTCTTAACCTCTTCCAGCCCTCTCTCCCATGCAACCCTTGTTTTGTAAAGGGACCTCGGTAGCATCTCTTCCATCAGTTTTTTATAGTCTTCTTCACTTACTTCTTTGTAATCCTTTAATATTGCTATTCTTCTATTAGGCGTATAGTATCTCCCACCGATTTCTGGCTTTCCACCTTTTCTCAACTGTCCGTCCAAGTTTTCTGGGGCGAATAGCATATACCTGAAGTCTATCCTTAGGTAGGCACGCTGATATATGAACTCTGTGTCCAAAATATATCTTCTTAATATTCCCTTGGATACACGCTCCACGTCTTCCCTATTCATCATTAACAAGTTTGCAAAACTGTTTATAAATGTGTCCCACGCCTCTGGACTGCTAAGGAAGTATTCAGGAATAAATGACTGCTTTTCTAAAACGTAGTCATCAGTCTCAAAACTATCACCTATATCCACTATAGATATTATTGTCTCTCCATCGTAGAAAAATGGATGTTTCTCCTCACTCTCACTAAGCAAACGCAAGCATGCACTATTTAAGAGGGACTTTATATGCTTGTTAATTGCATCTTCTTTTTTCTTAAGCCTATAGGTCCATACTGGCAAAGGCTTATTTTGGGTTAAACCAAATAAATTTGAAACGAAGGTTTCCTGTGCCATATTGCTAATTATAGCTACAGGATACAATCCTTTTGAGGCAAGGGTAAGATATTTCCACAAGGAGGGAAACAGATATGGAATACGTTATCTATGCAGCTTATGGTTCAAACTTACTTACGGAAAGGCTTTTAACCTACATTAAAGGCGGAAAATTTAGAGGACTCCCAAAATGGCATACAGGATGCCCTGATAAAACAGAACCTGTGTCTCTTGGATGGAAGAGGATCCCCTACAGAGTTTATTTTGGGGGCTACTCTGGCCAATGGGATGGTGGCGTAGCCTTTTTATCCACTGAAATAGAACCTAATACTGAGTATCATGCAGTAGTCAGGCTTTGGAAAATGAAACGGGAACAGTATGAATGCGTGAAATCTCAAGAGGGGAAATCGTATGCAAAAGAGATAAATTTAGGCACTCTTGATGGGCTTGAGATTCTAACATTTACATCAGAGGAGAAGCTTAACTACAATCCACCTTCTAAACTCTATCTGGATGTTCTAAAAGAGGGACTGAAAGAGACTACAGGCTGGACGGACAAAGAAATAGACAAATACTGGGAGAAGTTTCTGAAATAGGGCACTGTCAGGAAAGCATAATCTCGGTGGTTATATTTATACACCATGAGTGAAATGACTTTGATGGATTTGATCGTCCCTCTTAGGGACGAGGTTGAGGGCTTTATAGCCCTTGTGGATGAAGAGTTTCTCTCTATGTATAAGGAGTATTCTGTGTTTGAGGCAATCCTTCTCCATGATGAAGCGTTGGAGAGGGAGAAAGCAGAAGCAGAACCTCTTAAGAAGGCGTATTTGAGGGCGGTGGCAAAGACCTTTAGGTTCATCCCTTCTGGAGAACTTCCAAAGGGAAGCATCTATGAGGAATTTGTGAAAGCTTTGAGTGGAATGGAGTATGAGGAGTATGAAAGGCTTGCGGAGAGAAGGTTTACAAGGATGATGGAAATGTGGGAGAAGGGAGAGATAGTGGTGAAGGAGGGAGAAGGGCTAAGGGTATGGGATGAGGTATTGGAGACTGCAAGGTATTTGGTGAATTTGGGAGTGTTTAGCAAGTATGTGGAAATCCTTGAACTCAGGCGTCAGCTTGACGAGGTGGGAAAGTTTTGTAAGGTGTCTAAAAAGCCCTTGGGTGTGGAAGAGAGGATGGCTTTGGTGGGAGAGTTGATTGGTGGAGGAGATGAGATAAGGGTAGAGGTAGGAATGTTGGAAACCAAGTATGGAGTGTTTTTAGGGTGTGCAAACTGGTTTGATGTGTTGGTGGATGTGTGGAGGATGCAAAAGGATGCTGAAGAACCAATTCTTGTGTCGGCGTTGTATATTTACCTAAAGCCCATCATAGAAAAGGCGGAATTTGTGAAGGAGTATTTGGAGAAGTTTTACAGAAGGCAGTTAAGACAGTATGGAGAGACGCCCTTTTTGAATGCATGCGGGATAGCCCTTATGAAGCTGGGGTGTGATGTGAAGGTGGAAGAACCTAAAAGCAGAAGTGCAGAGATTATATGGTATTGGTGAAACCCAGCTAAAATAACTCTTATGAGAGTGCAAGACCTTTTAAAACCACTTTTAGAAGACTTTGCCCTCTTTGCGGAGAGAGTTGATAAGGAGTTCCTTTCCTACATTGAGAGGGAGGAACTGGACAGAGGGATTGAGAAAGCCCAAGAGTTAAAAGAGAAGCAGCAGGAACCTTTGAAAAAGGCTTATTTGAAGTGGATAGAAAAGACTTTCGTTTTTCTGCTGGATAGGGATGTGGAGTTGGAGAGGAAGGGTGCGATGGAAGAAGACCCGTGGTTTGATATAGTGCATTACTTAGGACTTCAGAGGGTGTATGTAGATGAGGACAAAGTAGAGATGTGGAAAGCTTATGGAGAGGTAGATGAGGAGTTGGGCAAGTTTGTCCAGTCTTACACATCCAAAGGCTACTTTTGGGGCTTAGCTGGGTATATTGCAATGTTCAAGTCAATGGAAGGTGCTTTTATTAATGGGAATATGGCGGAGGAATTTTTTGAAAATTTTTCACGAGTTCTATTGCGGAATGATGGGTATTATCTTTGGCAAATACCTCTTGCTTTAGTGTTCAGAATTTACTACAGACTATTTCCTGACAAACGCCCTGCTTTTTCAAAAATTCTTTCCGACAGGCTATCTCAGGCTATTGAGGAGGGCTATCCAGAGAAGCACATAAGGGTAATTCAGACCGCTATAGCTGTGATAAAGGAAGACCCAGAAAGCTTGCCTAAGGGAGAACCGCAAAGCTTTGCGGAGAAGTGGTTGAGGGAGGAATTGGTGGTCTGAAGTTTCCCACTCCAGATTCAGACCTTACGCAAGTCAGCTCGCTCCTGTTTTAATCATCCAAGCATCTAAAATACTCCTTATGTATCTTGTTGAACTCTATTTAGAGGAACTCTCCAAAGTCAGGGATAAAAAGACCATAGAAAGGATTTTTTATCAGCTTTCTAAGCTTGAGGAGTTAAAGCCATTAGACCAGCGATCCCTTTTTGAGTTCTATGAATACCTTAGAAAGACCCAATCCCACAGAACAGCCATTCAAACCCTGCAGGAAATCAAAAGGTTTTACCAGTGGCTTTCCCAAAAAGGTTATCACTATGAGTTTTCGGAACAGGCTTTTAGGGAACTCAAGAAAAAGAAAGAATTTGAAAACAAGGCAAGGAAATATCTTACCGAAGAAGAAGTAGAGGAAATCCTTTCCTATATCCGCACTAAACCTAAGCCTTTTGTGTATTACCTCCTATGCGTGCTTTTGCTGTCTTCAGGACTTAGAATTTCAGAAGCACTATCCCTAAAGCGGGATGACTTCAAAGAGAGAAAGCTGATCACTGAAAAGGGAGAAGAAAGGTCTGTGTTTGTGGTCAAGGTTAAGGGCAAATTTTCAAAGGAGAGAGAAGTCCCACTGGTTCTTTGGAAGAAGGAGTGGGAAGAGGTCATCAGAAAACAGCTGAATAGCCTAAAAGAAGGGCAGGCGTTCTTCACTTATAGCTTAAGATTTCCAAAGTCTGTAAAGGTTCTTACCCTCTCACGGGATGCGGTATATCGGTTCTTTTTTGACCTGTCCAAGGAACTGGGAATAGATGTGCATCCTCACAGATTTAGATATACCTACGCTGTTTGGTTGGCTATGAAAAACATTCCTCCCAATGTGCTAAAGGAATTCTTAGGACACAGTTCTGTAAGAACTACATTAGAAATCTACGCCCAAGCCCAGAAGGAGAAGGTGTTAGAACTTATAGCGAACTTATGAATATCTACATTGAGGAGTTAAAGAAGGTCTTAGAACAGGAAGAAATAGACTTTAGGCTCGTGGGCAAACTCCTTGAGTTGGCGGTTGGGGAACTCTACAGGGAACTTCTTTTACTACTGGGCGAGGAAATTGAAAGGGAGAGACAAAAAAGGGAAAGAGGTAAAGCCCAAAGCCAAGAGGAGGAACCTATTCCAGAGGAGGCCCTTCCGTGCCCTCACTTTGTCCGTGTTGGCAGGCCAGCTGGAAGAAAAGACACCGCACCGAGAATGACCCTGAGGGAATTTTTTGAAAAGGAAATCATCCCACTCCACAAAGAAACAGACTGGGAGGAAAAAGCAAGAGAGGTAAGGGAGAGAATTCTTAGAGGCGAGTTTGTTATAACGGGTCTGGAGGATTTTATAGGCTATCTATACGCCTACATGCTTTATGAGGACGTGCCAGCATTGTTTGAAGAACCCTTCATGAGACCAACTTCACCAGCTTTTAACCTCGGATAGGAGATCACCAAAGGTTATCAAGCGATTTCAAAATATCAATATCGTCGCCAGAATCCTCCTCCTTTGGAGGAGTTAGGGGTTCTTCCTTGGGGGGCTTAGGCTTTGCAGACTCAAAAACATCTTTTGGTCTTTCCTGCACGTAGGTGGGCTCTGTTTTTTCCTGCACAGGCTGTTTGGGAGGTTCAGAGGATACACCAGCACGAGAAAAAAGTTCTCTGACCTTCCTCTCTATATACTCCCGCTGCTCTGCCTTGTTTGGCATCTCCGCCCAATATATCCGCACGTCGGTAGCCCTTAGAAACTCCTCCACAAGCAAAGAAACCAAATGGGAAAAGTGACGCTCTAAATGCCTTTCGTGAATCTCAATGTATAACCTCTGCGGTAAATAAACCGTAATCTTGGCTTTCCTCTCCATGGGGCCTATTATACCGCTCTTTTCCAGAATAGGATAGCACGCATAATGCAAATCTGCACGAAGGTAAAAGAGGTAATCTGCGAAAGGCATGTGGTGGATAATGTTTCACGAAAAACTGCATAACAGTATAGTGGTATTTGCACAGATAAACGGAAAAGGGATAATTAGGAATACACACAGATTATTAGGCTACTGCATCCGCACAGCTTTCACACAGCTTCCGACACTCTTACCCTACATTTCAGTTTGTAGGGTAAGATATGCACAGCCCACCCGCACAGCTTGTTCCTCTTGGACAAAGGGGCAAAAGGATGGAAAGGCACAAAGACAGAAGGTAGAAAGACGTCTGGACATAAGGACAGCATACCGCATGATACATTGGCACAGATTATGGGAAAGTGGTTAAGTAGTTTTGCCACAGATTTTGAGAAAAAAACACTTCAATATTAAATCCCTCAACTTCCTGTCATCAGAAGTTGAAGCTTTGAAAATAAAGAAGTTGATTGGAGGAGTGACAGGAAAATATTGAAAATCAAGGACTTTAAAAGATGAAAATTCTTATCCTACACCGCCGAATGTAGGGTAAGAAAACTTTATTCTCTGAAGCCTATATTACGGGACAACGGTTAGACCGATTTCCAGAGTGCCCGCAGATCGGACAAAAAGGATTAAACATGGTAATCAAAAGGTTTAAACACTCGGCAAACCATTCGGAACAACGGCATGCATGGAGAAGCTTTTTTTGGGTTTACTAAGTTTTTCACTTTTACCCGAGAG
>Ga0209740_1000041_pt1 | contig 26099 bp, 28 predicted proteins | sample ConCONMetagenome_FD_184733 | JGI IMG/M metagenome (GOLD analysis project Ga0209740, IMG submission 184733) | Hot spring microbial streamer communities from Conch Spring, Yellowstone National Park, USA - CON_C (SPAdes) (version 3) | ecosystem: Environmental > Aquatic > Thermal springs > Hot...
TTCTAGAGTGTTAGTCCGCACCAGCTGGCACAGCAACTTCAAGCCGTTTATAAACCATCACGTCGTTAACGCACAATACTTCAACTCTCCCGCTGAGTGTTTACATAGGACAATTGAAAGAACGCCGTTAAACGGCGGGTGTTAACGGCGCACGCAACTAACCTGCGGCCAGAACTGCGGGAACAACGAGAGATGCCTACTGCTGATCTCATGCCCAGCGACGACATGATCGCCTAGCCGGGCTGTCGAGAATTTCAAAAAAGGATTGAAAGCCGTGAAAGGTTTTCTCGCTACCGTAAGCTCAACCGAGAGCTCTCTCACGATCGCGGGAGGCCGCCACTCCAGCCTCTTGGCAACTAGCTCTCTAAATACATGTTCCACATAGGAAACAAAAACCCAATGAAAATGTTTCCTATAGGAAACACTATCCCCAGTAGCATTAAGGGGCTCAGTCACTAACCGGCGAGAGGTCTCACGACACGGAGATGCCGGGCGGCCGACGAGGATCGAGGTCCGGCAGGCATATAGAGGCGCCGTGTGCCTCAGGTGGCTTTAGAAGACGCCGTGTAGCCGCGACCTCGGAGAGAATCGGCGTACAGCTCGGCGTAGGCAACACCGTGGGGCACATATACCGCGCCAAATATATAGGCTACGTCGACGACGTGGAGATACTCTTCTGGGCTAGGCTTGCAAGAAAGCTGGATAGGGCCGTGGTCAGGCTGGGCGGCGAGGGGAGGCTCGCCGCTGTGGAGGCAAAGGAGGCAGGCGCGCCCCCCGCCGAGTCGCAGAGGGGCGAGTACGCAGTAGCCCTCCAGCCTATCCTGATGTACTCCGACAAGCCGGCGGCCAGGTTGGAGGAGGTGCTGGGGCTTGAGTGCGTGGAGGAGGTCTACGGCGTATTTGAGGGGGATATATTTAAGGTCAGGTTGGTAGACTTCGGCCTCGGGTTCAGCGAGGTCTGCAGACGCAGGAGGCCTATGCTCAAGGCGCTTCCCCAAGGCACCGCCCTGCGGCTCAAGAGCACGTGCAGAGACGTAGCCGCAATCGGCATACTCTCCGAAATCGGCTTCGGCTCGCTCTACAAGGTTTAAAAGCCGGAGTTTTGTATAACTGTGATCTTGACCCTTGTAAACATAGGCCCCTTGAAAGAGGCGCGGGTCGAGCTGGGGAGGGGGCTCACGGTGTTTTACGGGCCTAACGCCTCGGGGAAGACCACCGTGGCTAGGGCGTTGAGACTCCTTGCGTTGATGAACATGGGCGTTGCGAACGCGGGGGAGTTGATGGAGCTTATAAACCGCGTGAAGAGGGAGGGCAAGATCGTGTATGAGGATGGCGGCTCGGTGCTTGAGATAAGCTACGCCTTAGGAGAGCGGGGCGCTTGGCTGAAATTCGGCGGCGTGCTTAGCGGGGAGCGCCGCGTCTACGCCAACGACCGCTTGGAAAGCACAGACAGGCCAAGGATAGCCATGTTCTGGATACTGCACGACTCCGTCATGCTGTACGGAATTAAGGCGCAGGAGGGGCGGCCCTACGAGCTGGCGGACCTCCTCGCTCCCTCGGTCCTCCGCGGCCTTGTGGGCGAGGGAAAGGCGCTGGGGGAGTTCTTAGATTTCTACGAGGAGCTCCTCGCAAAGGTGAACAAATACCTAGAAGCCTTTTCTGGCCACGCGCTGGAGTACAGAGATGGGCTGTACTTCAGACGTGGCATTCACCTCTTCCATCCCAGCCGGGTGGCCGAGGGGGTGAGACGCATGGCCCTTATACTCGCCACGGCCCTTCTAGCCGAGGCTGTAGCAGAGGGAGCCACCCCGGTTGTCTACGTGGAAGAGTTCGAATTGTCGCTACACGTGGACTACTTAGAGTTATTGATCGAAGTCCTGCGCCGAAGGTCCGCGGCGGTTGTAGCAGAGACACACAGCGGCTTCGTCCTAAGGAGGGTATATGAGACCAAGAGCAAGGGAGATGTGCAGTACTACATTTTCGAAGACGGCACCGTCTACACCGAAATAGACCCCAAACTTTTCAAAAGAGAGATAGCCGCCATGATCGGAGTTAATATGTTATGAGGTGTTGCTTTTCGCAGATATGCTTTGCGACACTAAATGCCGCGGCTACACACATATGTAGCCATGGCCGTGTTGTGTGTGATGAATGTGGGACTCTCTGTGACGGCGGAGGATTGCGTTTCCTTAAAGATAGTGAGTTTATTAAACACCTAGAAAGACTTGGCATCGACGAGTCAAATAGTCTTGCATTTCTCTGCTGTATGGATTTTTCAAATACTAATAGTGATTGTGCAAATTATATGTGTAGGCAAACTATGTGTCAAAATATGCAGGGTGTACTTGATATATGTATGTTAATAGTTTCTGAAAATAAGGCTGTATTTGCCTCAATTGAGTGTAAGTGTGGTATGGTTCAACGTAGAAGAAAGACAGAACTAACTATGGTTACCTTGATAGAAGATATCCGCGCAAAGGTCAGCAGACTTTGTCAACAGCCAAGCTTTGTCATACTCCTTCTTAATCGTAAACTATATGGCCGCGTAATAGCAATGAAAGAGGAATTTGTAAATAATAAAATTTATCCATTCCCTTGTTTAGAACATGTTTCTCGTTGAGACCCCTCTCCCAATAGAAGCTTCTATGAAAGCGCTGAGGGAGATATGTGACGAATTTGAAAAAACGTCAGTAAAGCTGAAATGTAGAATCGGTGGGCGGAGGCTCCTAGGCTTTGTAAGTCGCCGGGGTCCTACAACCGTGTTTCAACTCTTTCCTGAGGAGACCATCTCCGAGGGGGCGTATTCTATAGATGTAGCCAGGGACTATCTAGAGAAAAGAGGCGGGGAGGCTGAGTCTTTGTTGCGGCTTCTTGCAGAGCGCCTAGACGCGTCTTTCGCGGCTGTAGCACTGTATCCACTGTCGTTTTTCGCCGGAGAGTTTGAGGGAACCCTACAAGAGCGGATGCTGGAGGACACCTGCGAGGCGTTGCCCGTGTTGCTCAGGCGAGACGCCCCCTCTATGCTCGCCTATGTGCTCCTCAGCCTCCTCCACGCCAGAGAGAGAGCTGAGGAGCTTGTGAAGCTCCTAGACCTCGACTACGAGCAACTCAGAGGGTTCCAGACGCAGATCAAACGTATAGAGGAGCGATCCGGCTGTACGTCGGCTACAGATGCGCAACTTGCGGAGGAGCTCACAAAGACGTGCAATGGACGAATAAAAGTCATAACCTAGACCCGCAACTAAACAACGTCTAGCCACACTGTGCAGAGACAGCCCCAGACGGGAGACACGTACAGAGTATGCTTTAGTCCCTTATCAGGGCCGAAACACAGAGAGGGTTCCGGGGGCGAGCCACAGTTTAGGCAGGAGGTCCGTGGGCCTCGGCGAGGCATGCCGCAATCACGGCGTGTAAAAGAAGGTGGCCGTGGAGTGTTTCCCGGCCCCGCTGGCGCCTGTCAAAAGATTTATGTAGGGTAAGTATTATACTTGTGAAACCTGAATTTGTAGACAGGGAGCGGGAGCTGGCGTGGCTGGAGGAGCGGTTCCGGTCCGGCGGCGCTGAGCTGTTGGTGATATACGGCAGGCGCAGGCTGGGGAAGACCGAACTGCTGAAGAGATTCCTTAGGTCTAAGCGATGCATTTACTTCCTCGCCTCTAGGACCAGCCTCCAGGACAACGTCGAATCGCTGAAGAAGAAGATCGCGGAGTTCACAGGGAAGCGGCTCTACGAAAGGCTCCAGGTGAGGGGGCTTGGGGAGCTTCTGACCTACCTGGCGGAGGAGGTGGAGAGGCCGTGTCTCGTAATAGATGAGTTCGGCTACCTGGTGGAGCTAGACCGCGGGGTGCTCTCCGACCTCCAAGCCGCGTGGGACGAGGTCTTGTCGCGGAGGAGCTTCTTCCTAGTGCTCTGCGGCTCCAGCGTCTCCATGTTGGAGACGGAGGTGCTGGGCTACAGGTCGCCGCTGTACGGCAGGAGGACGGGGAGCTGGAGGGTAGAGCCCCTAAGCTTCAGAGACGCCAGGTCTTTTATCCCGCGCTACGGGTTTGAAGACGCCGTCCGCGTGTGGGCCGCGGCGGGCGGCGTCCCCATGTACTTAAGGCTGTTTGACGACGGGCTGGAGTTCGAGGAAAACTTGAAGAGGGCGGTGTTTACGAAGGGGTCCCTCCTCTACGACGAGGGCTACTTCCTCCTGAGGGAGGAGCTGAGGGAGCCCTCGACCTACCTAGCCCTGTTGAAGTACCTGGCGGCTGGGTACAACACAATCGGCAAGCTGGCCTCTGCCGTGGGCGCCGACAAGGCGAATCTGACAAAATACCTGGCGGTTCTGCAGAGCCTCGGCCTCGTCAAACACGTAGTTCCCTACGGCCAGAGACGCAAAGGCATCTACGTGATGGCAGACAACTACATGTGGTTCTGGCTTAAGTTCGGCCTCCCCAACCAGTCGGAGCTGGAGCTGGGGTACGTAGACGAGGTGCTCCGCAGGATAAGGCCTGAGCTGGAGCAACACATGGGCCTCGTGTTTGAGGAGCTGGTGAGACAGCTCATCGCAAGCCGGGCGGTACACCTGCCCTTCAAACCCACATACGTAGGGCAGTGGTGGAGAGACGGAGCCCAGATCGACGTGGTTGCGCTAGACCAACACAACGCCCTCTTCGCAGAGGTTAAGTGGGGAAGAGCCACAAGCCAAGACTTGACAAAGCTAATAGAGAACTCGCAGAGGGTAAATGTAGGCGGCAGGAGGCGCCACTACCTAGTGGTGGCGAGAGAAGGAAGCGGCGTAGACTGGCTAATAGACTTCGAAGAACTTGACAAACTGACGAAACCCAGCGGCTGACGACGAGAAGCCGCGGCCCCACCCCAGCCACGACGCCCAGCGGCACCCGGCTAGCTGACCCGCAAGGGGCGCGGCGGACGCGGCGACGCCCATGGAGGCACTTAAAGCCGCGTTGATGAAAGACCGACTCAAACAGTCACAGGGGGCGAATCGCCCCACAGCCAAAGACGTCGTAGATACGCCACTCCGCCCAGCCCGCTCGCTCCGCCCCACCCTTAGCATTTCTCCGCGTTAGGCGAGGAGCGCGGCTGAGCAATCGGCGGCCCAGGTCAGCCAAGGGGCCGGGGCTGACGGCGCCTCTCCCGCGGTGAGGTGAGGACTACGGCACGCCTGGCCCCCAACCGCCTCAAGAAGGTGGCCATTTCCGCCCTTTAAGATGCGAGAAAGGGCGCCTTCCCTCCGGAGGGCTTGGCTCTGCAGAGCGGCGGCCAGGCTCATAAACGTGCCCACGGGAACCTGGCTGTGGACTTGTCAAAAGCCCCGCGGGCATCCGCGTAGTGGTAAACAGAAAACTGAACCCTTCAAGATTTTAGAGGCGAGAAAAGACCCCCGGCGTAAGACGGAGGAAGCAGAGGTGTGGGCTGGTGGACCGGCTACGATCGCGACGTCGCCCGACCTTTAGTCACCGTCACGGCGACGCCTGCGGCGAATGCCAGGAGAAACGCCGGCAAGGCCCACGGGTTTGGCGACGGCCCTATATCTATGCCGGCGGTGCCGGGCACCGGTACGGTTATGGTCCTGTCCTCGCCTGGGGCGAGGCGGACGCGTGTGGTGCCCCATCTGCCGACTGCGATTACGTCGACGTCGTACACACCGGCGAGGACCTCCACGTCCTTAGGCGGCTTCGTGAAGTTCAGCCGCGACGGACCCTCCAGCCTCACCTCGGTGACGTAGATGTCGATGGGCCTCCCATAGTCGTCCACGGCGGCGACGCTGAGCTTGGCGGTCGGCACCTTCACGAAAACTACCGCGTCTGCCACGGTGACTTTTGTGGCGTAGGTGAAAAACGGCGCCGACACGCGGACTGCGTAGCTACGCCCCGGCGTTTCACCTCACCTACGCCGCGTCCAACCCCCACGACCTCCACAACCCAATCACGCCGCTCCGCCCCAAATCCATCCCACACAACCACAGTCACGTTAAGAGACGCCCCGGACCCCGCAGAACCAGCCGCCGCAAGCCCCACGGCAAAAACCAAAACCACAAGCAACAACCTATACATAACAAAACTTGACTTAGTGGTTTACTAATTTTACGCGTCGACATATAACACAAGTCGGGTATCGCATCTCTTCTTCAAATACGCCTCAGTCGTTGAATTTAGTTGTTGCGCTAGCTATATTGGCTCAGCCACTAGTTTTATAACTGGCGCCTTGGGGTTTACCAACAACGTCTCTTTGCCCGGCGGTAGCTCCACCTCCCCCTTGCCTCTTATGTCTTGTCCGTCTACATACGTGCCGTTGATAGAGCCGTCGTCCCGCACGTAGAGTTTGCCGTTTCTCACAACGAACCTCACGTGGACGCGGGATATTGTGTCAGGATCCCTCCAGGCGTAGCTGTAAAGCTCATAGCGGCCAAGCACCACCTCAGGCCCGCCCTCAACTACCTCGGCAACCTTCCCCCTAGTCCCGTCTTGCTTCACTGCGTAGATAGCGTAGCGAGCCGCTGCCAGTCTAGGTTGTGACGTAGGCTGTTGAGGAGTTGTCTGCGGTTGCTGTTGCGGCTGAGAAGGCGGCGGAACTACGGATCCGCAATTTGGACAATAGGGATTATGGGGATCGTAGTCAAATTCATAGTTGCAGTAGGGACATTTAACCTTAACCACGATACTTGCCTTTATAAGTCTTAATAAATTTTTGGTGCCGGAAGTATTTAAATATAATATACATGAAGACCATTATGCAGACCCCATTCAATTTAGAGACGCATCTTAACCGAGATAATTTGCCGGCGGATAGGGAGGTAGAGGTTTTCCTCATGGTTAGGGCTCAGCCCACCAAGGAGGTCGCCACGGCCGTGCAACACCACCGGAGGAAGGTGCACATGGCGTTTGTCATCGATGCATCGGGCTCCATGTGCGGAGAGAAGCTTGAGACAGCTAAGGAGGCTATCCTCAGGAGGTATAGGGGCGATCTTGAGGAGGGGGACATGCTGTCACTGATAACCTTTTCGGACCATGCGCAGACTGTTATAGCCGCGGCCGCGAAGGGGGAAGGAGGAGACGTGGAGGCTAAGGTCAAGTCGGCTCGGTGCGGTGGCTTGACTAACCTATATGAGGGCATCGAGAAGGCGGTCGATCTCCTTTCTAAGACGCCGCCAGGCTACCTGAGGGTGATGGTTATAGCCACAGACGGTATACCCACCACGGGCATTACAGACCCCGACAAGATTGTGGGACTTGTAAAAAAGGCACGGGAGGAGCACAATATAGTCACCTTCGTCTACGGCATCGGCGACGACTACGACTTAAAGCTGTGCGACAACATGGCGAAAGCAGGTGGAGGGGCTATGAAGCACGCTAGCAAGCCCAGCGAGCTTGAGGGCTTGACGCAGGTGCTGGCCTCCATGATAAAAAGCACGGTGGCGCCGAAGCTTATGCTGGATCTAATTCCAGAAGCCGATGTGGCAATCCTCGAGGCGGCTATGCTGGCGCCAAGAGCCATGGCGCTCGACCCGAGGAACAAGCCGTGGGATGTGGGCATGGTTGCGGCAAACGACATCATACTCGCCACCTTCAAGCTGAAGATCGGGCCCAGGCCGGAGGGCCGCCAGAAGATAGCTACAGTTGCGCTCGGCGCCATGACGGAGGATGTGGAGGCCCAGTTCGCCAAAGAGGTTCCTTTCGGCGAGGCGCGTCCGGAGGCTCGCATCTACCACATGGCGGGCATTAGAGTGGCGAACATCGTCGAGAAGTTGAAAAACGGCGTGAACCCCGCAGACGACTATAGGCTACTCGATTCCCTGCTCGGCACCCCGGAGGCCCGCGACCTCTTGACAAGAGATCCGTACTTCGCGAGACTTGTCAACGTGACGCAGAAGACCAAGGTTGAGGACGCCAGGACGAGAGTAGACCGACTCACAAACGCCATGAAGTAATGGCCGACTCCTGGCTGGGCAGAACAGTCTTAGGCAGATACAAGTTAAGGAAGAAGCTGGGGGAGGGCGGCATGAGCGTGGCCTACCTAGCTGACGGAGGAGGTCACTACGTCGTCGTTAAGCTCCCCAACGTGGGGGGACCTAACCCCATCGATATCTGCATTGATAAGCTGAGGGTAGAAGGCGAGGTCCTGGAGCGCATATGGAGACAGTACGGCGGTCATCCCAACATAGTTAGGTTCATCGATCGGGGCGACGAGGGGAAGTATCCAGTGGTTGTAGAGGAGTATGTGCATGGGCAGACCTTGGCTGAGTACGCCGCGGGCAAGGGCGGGCTTGACCCCGACGAGGCTTTCGAGATAGGCAAGAGGCTGGCAGATGTGCTCCGGTTTCTCCACAGCCACGGCATAACCCACAGAGACTTTGCCGCAGACAACGTCGTGGTGAGAGGCGTCGATCCCGTCCTGATAGACTTCGGGACGGCCAAGGATGGATATGCTCAGTTGAAGCCAGGTACTAGGGTAGGAAAGCGGTGCGTGTCGCCGCCGGAGCAGGCGATGAAGGGCTACGCCTACTTTTCCTCCGACGTCTATATGTGGGCATCGATGCTTATGGGGGCTGTGAAGCCGCGGAGAGGCAGATTTGTGGACATAATAAGTAATTTCTGTAGGTATATATCCCCGAGTGGCGCGATTATAGCCGAACCATGCGACTTGGTGGAATGCGGCTCTTACGCCGGTTGTCTGAATGACGTCCTCAAAATGGCTCTCGAGATAGACCCCACGAAGAGGATTAAAGACGGTGTAGAATTGTACGACAGCCTTACGCGCTGTTCTCCGCCACCACCTCCATGTGAAACCTACCTCCTTATAAACGGGCGGAGGGTCTGCCTAGACCCCAGCAAGGCTTACATCATAGGTAGCGAGACGGCTAGCGAGCCTGACATCAAAATTCCAGAGCCTGAACTACGGCGAAGCGGCAAGACGTACATCAGCCGCCGCCATGCTAGGATTTGGTACGACAGATCGCGGGGAAGGTGGCTTATCCAAGACCTTGGAAGCGTAAACGGGACGAAGATCATCAGGAGCGGACAGGAGATTGTCATATATTTCGGTTGCCGAGATCGATGCCCTGGCCTGCCGAGCCAACCCCATGAGCTCGTAACCGGAGACCAGATAGCGCTAGCCTTCAGCAGGAGCACCGGCGCGCCCTACGTCGTGGTAGAGTTCTATGAGCATTAACATTCAGACCGCTAGGTATAGGATTTCTGCTATCAGCGACGCGGGGGGCAGGGACCACAACGAAGACAGCTACCTAGTCTTAAGAGGGGACATAAACAATTTCGAGATCATTATCGCGGCGGTAGCTGATGGGGTCGGCGGCTTGTCTGCAGGCGATGTGGCTAGCCGGATGGGCGCCATAGCTTTCTCATCTAAGCTTCTAGAGAAACTGATGGCCGGCGCCGCTCTCCAGCTGGACGATAAACAAGTGGCCGACGCCCTGCGGGCCGCCGTGGACTACGCCAACGAGGTTATCCTGGGCAACGTGCCGAGAAGCGGCACAACGCTAGTGGCGGCGTTGGTCATAGGCGACGTGGCCTACGTGGTCAACGTGGGCGACTCCAGGGCCTATCTGATAACAAAAGACGAGATCCACCAAATCACGAGGGACCACTCCCAAGCCTGGGAGGACCTCCAGAGGGAGCTGGCCAAGTTCTTCGAACCTGAGAAAAAAGTGGAGTTTGGGGAGCTGGCCGAGTTCAAGAGGAAGTTTATCCAGAGACACTCAAGAGCCCATGTAATCAACAACGTGGTGGGCTTCTTCGGCAAGGTGGAGCCCATCGACGTGTTTAAAATTACGCTACACGAAGGCGACGTGCTTCTGCTCTGTAGCGACGGCCTCAGCGATGTCCTAAACGACAACGACATATACAAAATAGTGGTAAGCAACAGCGACGACGCCGCCCGGAAGCTCGTAGAGGAGGCAAAGAAAAACGCCACAGACAACATAACTGTCATATTAATCAAAAGAACATGACTCTGTTATGGAATTGAATACTCTGCTACACCAACGAAATAGTGGAACTCTTGAAACCAAGACCCAATCCCGATGTTAGGTGTAACGCAAATAATGAAACGTAGCTTCAATGGCTATAAAAGATGTATCTTGCTATCCAGATACCGTGCGGTTACTTTGGCAACATGGTGCGAATATAGATACTGGCGACGGAACAGCAAGACTCCTCCGCATCTACCCGCCGAACGGGGCCGCGTTGGCGTAGCCAGCGAGCTCATAAATCACGGCGCGGACGTCAACGCGAAAGATAACTCCGGCCCTACTCCTCTTCTATATGCCACAAAATAGACTATCGTATATACGTATATATAGCGCATGATGTAGATACTCCATGACTCTCTGCCACCTGGCGGTGGGTGGGTGGCTCTCGGATCTCGAGAATGCTTTAGAGGGAGGGGCCAACCCTGATGTTAGGTGTAACGACCAAGGCGAGACTCCTCTGCACATAGCTGTGGGACGTGGAAAAGTGGATAGGGTAAGGCTTCTTCTCCAACACGGAGCCTCTCCCAATGTTAGGACTAGAAATGGCGACACCCCTCTTCATTATGCCGTCTGTAACAGCGATAGTAATGTGTTTGAAATAGTTAACGTTTTGCTAGCCAGCGGGGCCGACGTAAATGTGAGAAATATTGATGGACGGACTCCTCTCCATTGCGCTGCCGAGAGGGGGTTTGTGAATGCTACAAAGTTCCTACTGGACAAGGGAGCGGATCCAAACCTCGCCGATAACAACGGAAGGACCCCCCTACACCTTGCTGCTGGAAACGGCCACTTTGTAGTTGTCAAGATTCTTGTGGACAACCGCGCGGATGTCGGTATTCGCGACAGCCACGGATGGACTGCGTTGCACTACGCGGCTGTCGGCGGATTTACAAATATTGTAAAGTTTCTACTCGAGCACGGGGCCGACCCAAATGCAGAAAACGGCGGAGGGAACACGCCTCTACATGTGGCGGCCCTCAAGTGCTTCCCAGATCTGGTCGAGGTTCTGCTTGACCACGGAGCTGACTTGAGCCGGAAAAACCGGGAAGGAAAAAGCCCCATGGACATAGCCAGAGATAAATGCATCGCCTTCTCCGTGGCGGTAGACGACTGGAGGCGGAGGAGGGGAAGCGCTACCCAAATATATCAATAGCTCCGATTTCTGAGACCGGCTCAGAGCTTGGTTTCGACGCGTTGAGCTGTCACATCGCGGCTTTTTCGATTACGGCGAAGAAGAGGTCGCGGTTTCTGCAGGCGCCGCTCCTTACTATTTCCTTCACTATCACAGATACATCTGCCTTCTTTCTCGCGAGCTTCTGCGCCAGCCTGTAGAGGCGGCTGTAATCCGAAGGCTTGACCCACTGGTACTTCTCGCCGCAGAGAACCAACAGCTCTTTCAGCGGGTTGAAATACTGGTACACGCCGAGAGGCTCAACGCCCTTTGAGACGTTTTCCTCGGCGATTAGGATCACACAGCGCCGCAGTACGTCCTTATGTTTGTTGTAGATGTCATACAGAGGCTTGATCAGCATCTCCGCGGCTTTTCTCGCCGCTACTCTGTCTGCAGGCAAGACGTACATATCCGCGTCTCTCAGCCTGTCAGCCACCTCCGAGAGACACCGCGCCAAGACTCTCTCAACGTCAAAGACGTCGCCGGCAGCAGCCGTGCCGTACCTCTTGATCTTCCCGTCTACGCAGTCGAGAAGGTGGTGAAGAGCCGCCGCCCGTAGATGCACCTCGTCAAGCCTCCCCCACATCGCCAGACACCCCACCAAAACCTCGGCGCCGCTCACCGCAGGCATCTTGATTTCGCCGAGATCCACCGCCGGATGTCTGACGCCAACGTCGTGGGTTTCACACTTCCCCAGGTCAATAAGCCTATCGACGAAGTTAGCCACATCGCCAGGTATCCCAATTAACTCTGCGCACGTCCTGTGCACCTTATGGGATGGCATAGTCCCCCGCGCAGAGCCAAGACGCAAGCGGCATACTGTAGCACAGTCACGACCACGAATCTCCGGGGCCTCATATTTATAAACTTACTAGCGAACCAGACGGGCGCGGCCCTTCTCAGCGTCAGATTAGGACATTACGAAAATGTACAGAACCAACAGATCCAGGGGGGCAGAGCTTACGGTTTCAATTATCCGTTCGAGATGCCATTACGCGTCGAAACACAACGCAAGCCGCCAAAGCACAGCAACACCTGGTCGCCCCCAACAAGCCAGACGTAGCGGCACTCTGCGTAGAGGAAGACGAAAGAGAGCCGGCTTGTAGTCGGCCTGCCGGGATTTGAACCCGGGACCGCCCTCCAGGAGTCACGCGTTCTGTTAACGCTACTCTTGCAAAAAACATACTGAGAGATGGGCGTTAGATGTGGAACTTTGTGAATAACCTCTTCCCGTTGGGAAAAAGAGGGAATTATAGACACGTCACCTCGATGTACTTATGACGACTAAATCGTGTTTTGATATCGTTTACGATTTTTTGGACACAAAGCGACGTAGAGAAAGGCTTTATAGCGAAGCAAAAAGAAAAGATATGGTTAGGATCACGGTTCAACATGCGCCGCGGCGTCTAACATATTATGGAGTTGAACGAAATTAAACAACGTCTAGAGCTTGCGCTTAAGCCCACCGAAGAGCCGACCTTGGAGGAGGTGCTTGAACAAGTCTCCACCCGCGGCGTCCTCCGGGGGCCAGTGGACTGGATATTCCCGGCGTGGAGGCTTTACGTCGACTATGTCGTCAAGGAAATCGTCGGCGGGTTCAAGCTGTCCGCCGAAGAGGAAGACCAGCTGAAGGACTTCGGCTGGAGGCTGAATACGCTTCTGGAGCAAGCCGAGAGGCAGGCGAAGGCTAAGCTGACCTCGATATATAGAGCCATTACGGAGGACGCCTATAGGTTGGAGAACAACAAGCTGTACGCGCCGGACGGGACGTGGATTTACATAAATGTACCACATCTCAACATCCATGGTGTTAGTGCTGAACTGTATTTCCCCGACCTGCTAAAGCTTCCACGCGAGAGGCTTGAACTGTTTCAGCTGGGCTGGAGGGCAAGCGACGAAGGCAGGCACAAGAGACAACCTTACATGGGCACTACACAGCCTTGGCAGATGTTCGCCTGGGCCGCGGCGAGATACGGAGAGCTCTACGCATGCGTTCTCTCGACCAACTTGACGCATGAAGAGGTAAGCATTGAAGTGTACATCAAGGCGAAGAGCTGGAGGCAGAGGTGGAGTAAGGACGAGGCGATAAGTCTAGTCGCGGACTACCTCAGACGCGGGGAGTGGACGCCCATGCTCACCATGTGGTTAGGAGACGGAAAGGCGAGGTGGCGAAACATCTTGCAAAGCAAGTACGAGCTACTAGTCGCAACTAAGGAGCCTTGGAGACTGGGCATCCGCAAGGGAGCATACGAGACCTTAGTGGCCACCGGCAAGAAGGCGTTTGTAAAGCTTAGAGAGGCGGCTGGCGTATACGGCGTTTTGCTTGATGTACTGAAGGCGCACAAGTGGATCTACATAAAGCTGGCCGCGGACGACGCCTTCAGAGCCACCCTTAAGCAAAAGAATAGCATAACTGTGGCGGGCGTCGTGATGTATCTCGAACTGGTGAGCGGCAGAGGCGGCTCCCTCGTCGCTAAACACTTCACCCGCGACTTAGGAAATGCACTTGCCGTAGCCGACAAACTCAAGGCGGCCGGGCTTAGGCCGAAAATCGTAAGGTCTAACGCCAACTACGTGGTGTACATCGCCACGGCAGACCTTCTAAAGCTTGCAGAGGAAGACGACACAGTCAGAAGGGCCATGGCGCTGTACCTCGCCGAGAAGGCGAAAAACGGCACGCCGAGGCAGAGAGAGCTTGCTGAAAAGATCTTGAAGAGACACCCTTTTTTCTATCCTCTTAATCGTCTCGTCGTCTTCTCGACATAGCCATGCTTTAACTAACGCAGAGTTTGACCGATATGTGGAACTACAGACGACAACCAATATGCGGAATCAATCAATGTTTGGTCAGATTACGCCAAAGACGACCAGAAAACTCATGGATCGGCCCGCCGGGATTTGTGGGCGGGTTTCACCTGAACCCGGGACCGCCCGTTACAGGCCCCGGGGTTTCGTTGTGGCTGTCCCCCGGGTGGCTGTCTACAGCCGGGCGCTCTCGACCGCTGAGCTACGGGCCGTTCTAGATATAGGGAGAAACAGAGATTTAAATTCTTTTCTCTTAAGCAGTTCCGCCGGGCTGGAGCCTTATGAATGCTGTGTCATATTCTGCTCACATACGGCGTAGGCCCGGTTGAGGAGGCCTCGGGGTCAGGCGGCCGGGGGTTTGAATGCTTACGTTGCGCCTGTGCGGGCTGGCAATGACTAAACCGAGATGCGGCTGTTGCAGATTTTGCTACTGCTGTCTGTTCCTGGCGAGGTCTGTCAACAGTCTTTGAATCTCTAAAAGGGTGGTCTAGTGGGCGTCTATCCTCTTTGCCAAGTCGTCTATTTTCTTGTTGGTCTCGTCGATTCTCGCCGATAGTGATTTAACTATCTCGTCGATTCTCCTTTTTGTCTCGTCTATCCTTTTGTTTGTTTTGTCTATGCGGGCTGACAGGCTTTCGTCATCTCGTCTATCCTTCTGTTCGTCTCGTCTGCGCTGGTTGGTTTTATCTATCCTCAAGTCTGGCGACCCCCGACCTTACGTTGTTCAGCTCGTTCACGATGGTGCCGAGGTAGAGGACGAGGACCTCCTCCGTGCTCAGCTTTTCCCCTCCTTAATCTTGCCCAACACATGGTCTACCGCCATCTTTAACGCGTCATAGGCAATTAGAGACGTCAGCCTCAAAGGCCACGCTGCATCTCTATGAAAGCGTTACGCGCCACATCGCCTAGCAACGCCGCGGTTGTAGCCGCGGCGTCGACCGCCGCCGTCCTATTGCGGTCTGATGGCCGCGTTACGGCTCCGAGGGGGAGCATTCTATGGCGGTCATAACTGACCCCCCCTCCTACTTCCTCGGTTGCGGTCAAGCCGGACATCATAACGTTGTACTACAGGGAGCCAGACGTCAGGGAGACTGAGGCGAAGCCAACCCAGTCTTCCCTGTGGTCCAGGCGCCACTTTCGTCTTCTTTACGGCGTCCCGCTCCGTAGAGATCCGATGCACCGGGGAGATGTACAGCCAAATCAAGGAGGCCCTGGCGGAGGGTCTCGGGGCGAAGACCAGGCTGGGGTAAGGCATAGTCAAGCGATAGGCAAGTTCCCTATTCCTTTCGAGGAACCCGATAGCTTTATTTAAATAATCGACACCTCACTTCGTGCTCATTCAAATCAAGGCCTTGAAGACGTTAAGGGACGTGGTTATCGAGGGGGATAAGGTGGTCCTCTACGGGCCCAACGGCTCTGGGAAGTCCACGGTGATCCACCTCTTGCTCCTAGCCCTCACCAAGCTCTCCGCGGGCCAGTACTACAATAGCGACGTGGTGCCCAGGCCGGTGCTGGAAAGGGCGGAAACTGTCGTGAAGTTCAGGAAGTTCCATGTAGAGATAAGCGGATACAACCTCTCCGCGAAGAGCGATGACGGGAAATTATGGAGTAGCCCCGTCACAAGCTCCGACGGCTGGGGCCAGGGCCTGGTCGTGTGGCATATAGACGAGGTTAAGGCGAGGCAGGTCGGGGTTGTGAAGAAGTGCGGCATCGTCTTCGGAGGGGAGGAGACGCATTTCGCAGGCGACCTCGAGCTGTTCGTCGTCCGTTGCCCCGAGGTCGCCGAGCGTCTCTACCTAGAGGTCTATTACGACAGATCCTACGACCCGGATCTGGGCTGGATTCCCATAAGGCATCACTCCTACGGCCAAAGGAGGCGGCTGGCGATTGAGGCGGCGCTGGAGACGGGGGACTTCGTTGCCGTCGAGAACTTCGAGGTAGGTCTCCACGCGGATTACATAGCGGATCTCGTCAAGCAGATAGCTGAGTCAGACGCGGCGGTGGTGCTGGAGACTCACAGCGGGCTTGTGCTCCGCCTCGCCATGAGATACGGACTACATGCGTACTACATAGAGCAGGTAGCCAAGCGCATCGAGCGGCTGGACGACGTGGAACTCTTCAAGCGGGAGCTCTCCGCGTACCAGGCGGTGGTGCCCCGTGGCGGCAGTTAAGACGTTGCGTCTCAATGACGGCGAATGCGTTAAGGATAACTGCATTGTCAACTTCTTAGCCGACTGCTGTTGCACCGCAGATCCCCAAGAACAGTGCGGTTCTCAGAATCAATGTTGCCGACGTTGCAGAGACGACGTCCCGCCCAACGTCTCGATCGTCGACTATATATATGTGAGTGCGGTCCGCGGTTTTTCGCCGTTGAGGTGACCGAGAGGACTGACGCGTGGCATTACAAGAAGAAGTTCGTCGACAAGCTGGAACAGACCCGGGCGAGGTTCAGGGGCCTCCAACCGATATTGGTCATAGTTTCCAGAGAGCTCAAGCTCGATAGAGAGATGAAGAACTACTTCAAAAGACGCGGAATGGACGTGAGGGTGGTTAGGCCCTATAAGAGCATATGCTCTTAGTTTTGCTTAAGAAGGGGAGTTGCAGATCTGCGCTGGAGGCCGTGGCGGGGGTTCTCGGCCCCCTCGAGGGGAAAGGGCCCGAGTACCTCGCCGCGGGGGGAGAGGTAGTGGTGCTGTGCCATGAGTCGGAGGGCGCCGCCGAGCTTTTAGACTCCTCGTGCCCTACGGACTACTTGGTCCTGCACCTCAACACAGGCGACTACTACTCCCCCTCCCAAGTGACCCCCGAGGCTGTGTTGCGCTATAGGGAGGAGCTCTGCGCCATTCTCGACAGGTTGCGCGGACTTTACTACCTCGCGGTGGCAACCACCCAGCCCTACCTCACGATATACGGGGTCTATTTCGGCAAGACGCCGCCCCCAGTGGTCGCGCTCGGCGTAGAGCTCGGCGATGGCGAGTGCGCAGAGCGCCTCAACCGCGCCGTCGCCGTCAGCGACGTGGTTCAACTCGACCTCCTGTCCGCGCCTCCGCCGCCCAAGCCGGAGAAGCTCTGCGGCAAATAGCGCCGGAGGAATCGGCGCGGCGTTCAGCGCGAGGCCGGACCGGAGCATCGTCGCACCGGCCAGCGAGAGAATAGTTGCTGGGCGCAGAAGCGCCCTTGCGGTGTTGCTCGTCGAGAGAGGCTCTGAGACAGAGTGCGGAGATTTGGGAAGACCCGCCGGTGGAGAGATGCGTTGGGCTTGGCACGCCGGGATCAGGCTTGACGGCATCTATAGATTTGCGTTAGGTTGCGGCGGTCCCATATGTGTTACTTTTATTAGGGGTCTGTTGTTGATTTGTGGAGGTTAGGTTCGCGGGCGCACATAGGTTTCTAGACGCGTCGCTTCACTTTGTGGATCTAAGGGGGCGGAACATGTTGCTAAACGCGGCGCGGTGGCTTGTGGCGTTTACCGCTGGTGAGGCGAGGACTGTGCACGTCCACGTGGATGCGGAGGGGGTAGATGGAGATCTATTGAAAGAGGTGGCGCATCTCGTGTACCCAGCGCGGGTGGAGGTCGGCAGCGCGGCGGTGGCGGGGCTGGGTTGCGCGGAAGGCGGCGGGGTCTGTAGCTTATGCGGCAGAGGCGGGGTTGTGACGTTGGGGGAAGATTGGTTTACCCACGTGACGCGGGGGGAGGCGCTGGACGCGCCGTGTCTGGCGGCCAGGCTCTTGGGCCGGGCGGCCAACAAGCCAGCCTTCCTCCTCGCATTGCTGGAGAGGAAGAACCTGCCCAAGGGGCCCAGCTTGGTGTTGCCAATGGGGGTGCTCACGCTGTATTTCTGGCGCCACGGCGGAGAGGGCGACTGTCTCGAGGATTCGGCGGCTCTGTGTTTCCACGACAGATGCGTGGCCGTGCTGGGGGTGCGGAGGAAGTGCGTAGAGACCGGGTATCTCGAGAAGATGAGGCGGGCGGAGAGGTTTGAGGAGGTTGCTGCGGTGAGGGAGGAGCTCCTCAGAAAGACCGCGGAGAAGGTCGTGCCTGGGCTGAAGCCGGTGTACCAGCCGCGGGGCGGCTTGGTGGGGAAGGGCTTCGTGCCTCATCTTTCGGGGGTCAACGCAGCCGGGAGGGAGGTGGACACCGAGGTGTTGGCGTCGCTGGCGGGCACAAACATCGTGTTTCTCGTGAGGGTCGATGGGGATAAGTTCGGCGAAAGGACGAAGCATCTGCCCGAGGAAGTTGTTGCGCAGTTCAAGTCGGCGGTGGCGGGGGTCTTCGAGGCCGGGCCGCTAGCGGCTGAGCGGGCGAGGTACCACGCCGCCGTGATCTATGCAGGCGGCGACGAGAACATGTTTGTGGCTTCTGCAAGGGGGGTGGATGCCGTGTTGAAGACGCTTATGAAGGCCAGGGAGTTCTTCAAGCAGGCGCTAGGCGGCACAATATCGGCGGGCGTGGTGGGCCTTAGGTATAAGCTTCCGATGTACCACGCCGTATATCATGTTAACAGAGCCGCCGAGGAAGCCAAGGAGGCTGGGCGCGACGCCGTCGCGCTGATATACCTCAAATCTATCCTGGCGGAGGAGGTGGGCATCGTAAAGTTCGACTTTCTCGAGGAAGCTCTGCGGCTCGCCAGGAGATATGCCGACGAGAGGCCGCCGCTGGAGGCCGGCTGCTTGCAACAAGCGCTTCCGCGCCTCCTAGGGCATGTGCCAGCCGCAACAGGTCTCGACAGGTCTGTGGCGTTTATCTTAAATACCGCCTTGCTTCTAGAGTTATGATTTCCTACGTCTTAACCGCCGAGACGCCAGTTGCGTCCACCCGCGCGCTTAAATTCGGCGAATACGCCCCCGCGACCGTGGCCTACAAGTACGCCGATGGGTGGATCCCCGCCACCACGCTCTACGGCCACTACTGCCACAAAACGCCGGGCTACTGCAAAGACGAGGGCAAGCTCTTCTTCTACCCGGCGCTCCCGGCGGCGGACGTCGGCGGGGGTCTCTACGGGCGGGCCGACTGCGAGAAGGAGGCCTGCGTATACGTGGACTTCTGCACCCTCACAGCGTTTAGGGGGCCCCAGAGGCAGGACTGGAACCGGCTGAGGATGGCGGGGATATACATAGACAGGCGGGCCAAGACCGCCAAACATGGCTTGATCTACGTCTACGAGCTCTACCAGAAGGGCGCCAGCTTCGTGACCGCGGCGAACCGCATGCTGAAGCCCGGACACCTGGGCTACAAGAAGACTTACGGCTGGGGTCTCGTGAGGCCCACCCCCCTATGCCACGTCTCCGAGAGGAGGGCCAGGCGGTTCCTCCTCCTCTCCCCCACGCCCACATCCCTCCTAGACAGCCGAAAAGGCGGCTCGGAGCGGCTACGTCAAAGAGGTAGCAGGCGAAAGCTTGGCCGCTGGTTCTACTACCTTTCCCTGACCAACCGGTATTACTTCGTAGGCAGAAGCTTCAACGAGGTGTACCTAATGCCCATGTCCGAGGTGGAGCTGGAGGAGGAGCTAAGACCCACCCAGCTGTGGGAGAAGCTTAGAGAAGGCCTAGACGACCTGAAGGTCTACACGGCGACCGGCCGCGAGGTGGGGGGCGAGACTGCGGAGCTCGTGAAGCGCAAGGCCGCGGCCACCATGGCTGCGCCCGTGGCGGCGCTATGGTGACGTACAAAATCACCACCCTGTCCCCGCTCCACATCGGCGTCGGGAGCCCAAGCGGCCTCCTGGATCAGCCAACCTTGAAGCTAGACGGCGTGCCCGCCATACCAGGCTCCACAATCAAGGGGAAGGTGAGATCCCTCTTCGAGGCCGAGGTGAGGCGGGAGGTAGAAAGGAGGATGCGCGCCCAAAGCCCGCAGGAGGCGGCGCATAAGCTGAAGAAGGAGGTTCTGGAGCGCGCTCTGGAGGAGATCGACGGAATAATAAGCGGCGATCTGCGGGAACACTTCCGCAACATTGCGCCGGACCCCGATATCGAGCCCTACGCCTACTACCCCCTCATATGCGACGCGATGACTCAGCTCCACTGCAACCCGCCCCACTCAGCCTATGACTTCGGGGACGACAGGTCCGAGACCATAAGGCTCATCGCCTCCTACATACTCCTCAGGAGGAGCGGACAGAGGCAGTACTGCACAGCCTGCACCTACTTCGGCGGCAACGGCCACCCCTCCCCCCTCATCTTCACCCCGGCAACAGCCGTCGGCGAGGTGAAGACAGCCGTCGCCACCAGGGTGTCGATAGATAGGTTCACGGGAGCCGCCAAGCAAGAGAGGCTCTTCACCCTGGAGTACGTCCCCCCACACACCAAATTCGAAGGCCATGTATACAAGGCGGAGGAGCTCAGCGACTACGTAAACGAGACACAAATAGACGAATTCCTCAAACACGTCGTGCCAGCCCTCCTCAGACGGATAAGAACCATAGGGAAACACAAATCCGTGGGCTTCGGCCAAGTCGAAGTAAAGCTTGAGGACGCCAGCCAGTCCGACGAAGACGTGAAAGAGTTCGTGCGGGCTGAGGTAGAGAGGCGCCTCGCGGAGGCGTGCAACGCAGACCTTTCAGAGCTCGCCGCGGCCCTCAGACGCGTGAAGGAGGTGGAGCAGAATGCCGACCGCATCGTAGAGGTGGTGGCCAAGTATAGGAGGAGGGTACTGGAGATGTTGTTATGACGCCGAGGAAGATAGTGGAGAGGTACCTAGAGGTGCGGCCTCTGCTTGAGACGCTGGAGGCCCTCGGGGCGCTCTGCGAGGACGACCTACGCAGGTTCATAGACGTAGAGACCCCGCCCAACTGTGACCTCAAGACATATATAAGAACCCTGAAGTATAGTATATGACCGACGAGAGGCAGATCAAGCTCTTCCTCTACCCGCACACCCGGCAAATCGTTGCAAAATATGCCGTAAAGATACGCGCCGAGTCCGAGCTCCTCGTCGGCGGAGGCTCCTTTGAGCAAGCCACGTCCCCCTTCGATATACCAGTCGCCAAGATGACCTGGGGCGACTCCTTCATACCGTACATACCCGGCTCCACGCTGAAGGGTCTTCTACGCGCGGCGGCTGAGGAGATGATGCGCACCCTCTTCAGCAACGCCTCTAAAAGCGTCGCCGAGGTCTTCGAGGGAATTGAGGCGGAGGAGGTGGGGACAGAGCTCGTGGAGAAGGCCGTCATCAAACTACTGCAACAGTTCGTCTCCCCAGAGCTGGTAAGGGCCGAAGACGTCATGAAGGCAAGCGGAGACAACCTCCGGCAGAAGGTAGAGAATGCATATAATGAGGAGGAAGTCGACGTCTCCAGGATACTCGCCGAGCTAAAGGTCAGCCCATACGCCTGCCCCACAGTAGTCGAGGGCCTCGCCTGCGAGCTCCCCCTACCCCCCTACAAAGTGCCATACCTAAAAGCGCTGGCCAAGGCCTCAGGACTCGACCCCCTCCCCTACCCCTGCCCCATCTGCCTCACCTTCGGCGCGCCCGGCTACGCCTCAAACATCCTCGTGACATCTGCATACCCACTGGGCCAGCTGGGCAAAGACTACTTCATCCTAGAGAGAACCCACGTGGCCATAGACCGCTACACCGGAGCCGCCGCACAGCAAAAGCTCTTCACCGTGGAGTACGTCACGGCGGGCGCCACCTTCCGCGGCTACCTCATCCTGACGGGACCCGAGGTCAGAGACGCAGCCAAATGCAACGAGCTAAAGACCCAGCTCGAAAACTGGGCCAAGGGACAGACACACAGCTACATCCCCTACTACGTAATCCAGTGCCTAGCGGAGGAGCTCACCAACGCCACGCTGGGCCGCCGCAAATCCACAGGCATGGGCCAAGTCAAGATATCAATCAAGAAGATAGACCAGCCGGAAAACTGCGACGAGTACCAAGGCCCCCTCAAAGACCTGTGCCGGTGGGTCCATGAAGCCGATACGATTTAAGGCAGAGCTGATACTCAACACAGAGACCCACACCACAGGTTCAGGACCAATAGAGCTGGCGGCACAGGTAGTAGCAAGAGGAGAAGATAGGGAAAAAACGAGTGCAAGCATAAACGCCCTCAGCGCGCTACTGAGTCAAGTTTCAGACACCCCGTTTGGGAAGTGGCTCTGCAAGGTGGATGAGTTGAGGATGGCTATAGAGGTAGCGAATAAACCCACCGTGGCGCTTCTGCCGCGGTTCTACAAGCCAGGTGAAGAGCCGGAGATATACATTACTGGCTCCTCAATAAGGGGCGTGTTGAGGGCGGCGCTGGACAAGAAGGCGCTAGAAAACGCCGTGGCCAGGCTAGAGAAGGTAGGGCCCGTAGAGCCGCCGAACGCGAAGGACCTATGCGGCGAGTTGGACGACCCAGCGCGGCTCCTCTTTGTAGACAGGCTCTCCCACGCCGCGATCCACCACACATGCACCGAGCTTTACACACTCCAATACGCAGACAAAAGAAAGGATCTCGTGAACCGTGTCGCGCAGAGTCTCGGCGTGAGCACAGGGGACTTCGTCTACCGCGAAGACCTGGCCTTAGGTCTCTCCGAGCTCCTCTTCGGCGTCACGGGGCTCAGATCATCCATCTACGTCTCCAACTTCTACCCAAGCGACTGCGTAGAGACCTACGTCAAAACCTTCAACGCGGTCGCCAGGAGCACTACCGCCCGCCCGTTCTACGTCGAGCTGTTGCCGCCCAGGACGAAATTCGAGGGATACGTCGAGTTTAGACCAACGCCATTCGTGACCGAGAAAGACCTGGAGGAAATGCTCTGCGCAGTCGCGGAAAAGACAGCAGAAGGCTGGAAGATCCCAATACAGATAGGGAAACGGAAAAAACTGGGATGGGGACAAGCCACGCTCTACCTCCGACACTATGACTAAGATACCATTTTCACGATACTTCAAGCGTGGAAAGCTAGAAGATATATCCGAGTACCTTAGATCTGCCTCATCATGCAAAGAGATAAAGAATAGTTCTATACTTGATAAATGTACTTTGTGTATTCCGCCTGCTGGTTTTATACATTTACAGATATGTCTAGACATTGTACGTTTTAATCTAGTACATTATCTGGAATTTTTCGATGAAATTAGGACAACCATAGGAAAAATTGTAAAACAAAGCAAGAGTTCTCTGTTCACTGTTGAAATTGATCTATCTCAGCCTTATTTTGTAAAGCATCCTGAGCAGTTAAGGGTCACGTATGTGCAGAGTCTGCACCAGACACAAGACAAAGACCCACGTTCATCTAACGTACTAGGCGCGTTGCGTTGGGGTCTTGAAAAGTATGTAATACTGAAGATAGCCACTTTGGATCCTTCAGGCTTTGGAGATTTTATGGAGGCTTGGCTAACTTCAAGAGGCGTCAAAGTTCAGAAAAAATATCAGGAAAAAGGCGTTGAAGTTCAGGATAAAAGTCTCCAGGAAAAGTTTAAGAGACTTGTTGAGAGATTTGCGACATACTATCCTCCCAACATAGTGTTCGGCACAAGTGGAATAGGTGAGACGCAACGCTCTGGAGAGAGTGTCATCGGCTCGGCTAGGGGGGCTGTTTCTGTGGCAAGACTAGAGGGGCATATCGGGTGTGTAAGGCTGGAGTTTTCTCTGGATCCCCCGCCTATTACCTACCGCATACTGGGCGAGCTGGGGGTAGCGCCGAGAGACGTGAAGAAGGCGTTGGCCTCTTTACTCGCCGTCGCAGCCGCCATGCTGAGCCCCAGCGAGATGTTCGACAGACAGGCGCCTGTGCCGCTTACGACAAACTTAAAGGATTCCGACTGCCAGCAGGTCTGCGTAGAAACGCCCTACGAGGTAGATTTGAATCTCGTCGACCGTATAATTGAAGGCTTTGGGTGTAAGATAAAAAATATATAAATACGATAATGAAGAGTGACATGCAACAACGGCAACGTTATAGTGCAAAGTTCATAGTAGTTGATGGCCAGGGGAACTGTACAATTTATCCACCCCAGGTCGGAGGTCAGCAACAGGTCACCAAATTCTGCATCGGGTACATGAGAGCCGTAGTGCCGAAGAGTGGAGGGTCTGGTGCCTCAACCACTGTCAACTTGTTATATACAGGTCATCCCTGCCACAGGGCCTATGTTATACTGGTCCCCACCCAGCAAACTGGGCAAACTGTGGTAACCGTTAAGGACAAAACACCTGTGGTAGAGATAATTGCATGCTTTGAGAAGAAACAGGATAAGTGGGAGTACAAACCGGAATCGCCGCCATTTGATGTAATATTTGATGGCATCTCTTTAAGTTGGGCGCAAAACGTTGAGCCAGATAAACAAGAGTGCGATAAAAAGCTAAAAGATCTTATCAGGCAACTGATATCTCAAGATGTAGACGAGATTGAGAAAAAATTATCCTCCTCTATCGCAATCTATTATGTCAAATAGCACCACAGTCCTTGTCGACCTCTTTTCATCGCTGTCATCTATGAAGGATATAAATGTAAAGTCTGTAAAGAGTGAATTTGATGAATATGTAACGGTACGGCTTGCGGCTTTACTCTGGCTGAATGGGCAACGTATGGATGCCTCTTATCTGCCACCTGCAGTGAAAAATATTGTTTCAAAAGCTTGCGATAATCCTCATGTGATCTACGCAACTCTGGGGGCTGTGGTTAAGGTTGCGAAGGTGAGTTAATGGGTCTCTGTTTTGTGGATCCGCACTTCGTCGTCGCCTCGCCTGACTTCGTCTACGCGGCGGGGGGTAACTACCTGGAGTTTGACTACTTCGTCTACGAGGAGAAGCACGGCGCAGTGGCGCCGGCAGCTTACGAGGACACGAGTAGGAGGGAGGAGCCTCTGGAGAAGACGCCGAGGTACTTAACAGTGGTGAGGCGGATGTTTCCCGTATATTTCCTCCGCGGCGGCGCGGCGCCCAGGGAGGCGGGGTTCGCCGTAGCGGCGCAGAAGACCACCGACGAGGCGCTGGAGGGGCGTTGGTGGGGGGAGCGGTACGAAGACGCCGTGGGCTGGCTCTATACGTACTTCCCGGACAACGCCCACGTCAACTACTTCATAGTGACCTCCTCCGCGGAGTACCTCCAGGAGCTCGCCGAGGACCTCGTGGAGGCGGGCAGGGCGCTGGAGGACACGCCATATAGGTTCCTGGGCCTTTACCTCGAAGCCAAGGGCAGGGCGATGTTGGGGGAATGCCCCCGGCACCTCTTCGGCGCCGCCGCCCAAGAGGCCGAGGTGCCCTCCTTCCCGCGGGCGCTTAGACTCCCGCCCAGCGACACGGTGGTCTTCACGCCCGTGTTGAGGTCCAAGCTCCTCCAGGACCAGTTCGCGTTGTTGATCTCTTACATGGCCGGCGGCTCCGACGTGGTAGACGGCGTGTCTCACCCCTCCATATGCGTCAAGTACTGTAAAGACGACTTGGAGTGGGCGCCGGAGAAGCCCATCATACTTCTGCGCGACTACGACAAGACGTCTCTCGACAAGTACATCGACAGGGTGGTTGCAAAGTTCGGCTTCGCCTGCGTCGTCTTCGTGCCTGAGTATGTCTATGTCTATCAGCGGGGCAGGTCGCCGACGGCGATGTACCTCCTCCCGCCAAAGGACTTCAAGGCCGTCGCCGATGTGAGCTTCGTCAGCGGGATTCAGATCGACGAGCTGTGGAAGCTGGGCAGAGAGGAATATGGCCACGGCTTCGTCGGCTTGGGCGACTGCGCGCCGCCGTATCTCTTCGAGATATGAGGGCATATACGGTTTCGACACTCCCCGAGCTCGTAGGGCCCGTCCTCGAGACGGTGCTCCAGACGAGGCTTCCAGACGGCATCAAGCTACCGGAGAAGCAGCTGTTTATCTGGCTGGGCGAGGACGACGAGGGCGTTGGGGTGTCGCTGGAGGGATCTTGGCCCACCGAAGTGCTGTTCGCACTGGCTCAGGCGTTTAGCCACTCCCTGGTGGTTAAGTATCCTAAGAAGGAGCTTGTGCACGAGTTCAAGATACTGTTTTACCACAGGTTTCTAAAGTTTAAGTTTGTTGATGTGGAAGTTGAGCCGTGTAGTGTGCATCCCGCCGTTCTCCTCCCGATGTTTTTCGGCCCTGGGAGGAGGGGGCTCTCCTGGGCCAGGGTGGCCGCGGGCACAGCGCTTTATGACCGCGAGGTCGGCCGGCTCTTCAATTTCGACGCCA
>Ga0209740_1000045_pt1 | contig 25608 bp, 29 predicted proteins | sample ConCONMetagenome_FD_184733 | JGI IMG/M metagenome (GOLD analysis project Ga0209740, IMG submission 184733) | Hot spring microbial streamer communities from Conch Spring, Yellowstone National Park, USA - CON_C (SPAdes) (version 3) | ecosystem: Environmental > Aquatic > Thermal springs > Hot...
GACAGGGAACATGTCCTTCCAGAAAATAAAACGTTCGAAGTGGTCAACTATTTTAGACGAGATAAGAAGACCGACTTCGCAGCTATTCACCCACAGCTGTGCGCGACAAACGGTGATAACTTCTGGATAAACCATAGAAACCTTCTGGTTTGGCTCAAAAACAAGGGTAAGATAGTCGTAAACTACATTGCGAGGACGGATCCTTATTGGAATAAGACCCTTGAAGCTGTTTCAGACCTGGTGGTTCGGGTATACTTTAGACGCGAGGGTAACGGGGAGCTATATCCCGAATTCCTGATCTGGAGGCAGGGTTTCCACCCACGAGTGGTAGGTTTCAGGAGCGAGGATATAGGCAAACTTGCCTCATATTCGCGGGAGTTGGCCAAGCTTGCGAGACATAGGCTGGGCGGGGGGGAGTGAGCGGGAGCGTTGAAGATGTTTTAGTGAATAATATTGAAGCCTATGTTAGAACCGTTGCACCGGGATTGATCCACACGCTGAATAATTATTGCCGCAGAACAGCCGGCAGTGGATGTGCAAAACTCTTCCTAGAGGAGCCGTGGACTTTCAGAGACATCCTCTCCAACATATATGGGTCTTCATAATCCGCTGAAATGATCGTGAGAATGTTCATCTATCCCGTAAAGCATGACATTCTCATCGACGAGCCAATGGAGAAGCTTATAAAGCTATTCTTTGAAAACCACAGAGAACTCTACCGCATAATACGCAAAGCCCTTGAGAGTTGTGAGAAAGGATCATCCACCAATCCTTTTTGAAGCCGGCATTATTCTAAATGTACTGTTCGACCACTTCTGATTACAAGTATCTTGTTGAGAGGAAATTGTGAAAAAGTGATCTCGCTTATCTTCTTTTAAAAGTAGTAATTAATACTTTAAAAGACCTGATCTCTGAAGGATCAAGCGGGACGGGTGTTCATATTTATGGATGAAAAAGCAAGGCTGGCTGAGAAGGTGTTGTCAAGCATCGAAGTCCCAGGCTTCGGCGTAGATGTAGCAAGCAACGGGTTGGTCACAGGTCTCAGGATTTTAAACGATGGGAGAAAAGTAGCTGTCTACGTGGACTTCACGGGTTTCCAGCTAAGTTGCTTGTTCTGTAAATTCGTAAACAACACATTGTGGAATACTATAATCGGCGAGATGAGGGAGAGGCTCAAGGAAGCGGGGTTTGAAGAGTTCCTCATAGTAGATGAGAGATTCAGAAATAGATTTCATTTAACCCCTGGGTAAAAGCTAATAATCCGCTAACACTCGTCTTAAAAACAGATTTATTTCTTCAGCTAAAAGCCTGTCAAGGCTCTCGCCATCTCGTAGTATCCGCCTACCCCTACTTGTGAACAATGATGTTGCATCCCTCCCGTGATAAAAACATTGAGGCATGAACCATTGTAGGTTAATGAGGATTAAATGCGGCGGCCGGGATTTGAACCCGGGATCTCCGGCTTGGAGGGCCGGCGTCCTAGTCCAGGCTAGACGACCGCCGCTCATCAATATGTGTATTCCTTGTTGTTGTTTTTAAAATTTCCCAATGCTGGCTTATATAAGACTGGTTACTCCTAGTATTAAAAATAGTGATGACAAGAGGGTCTCTTGAGCGATCGGCTGTGATGAGAGCCGGAAATCCTGATCCCTAACCACTCCTATAGCGTTCCATAAGCGTTTTCGACGCTTCCTCCAGCTCCTTGAAAGTGTCGATCGCTTTCCAGAACACTTCGGTATATCTCACTGCTCCTAGAACCCCATCCTTCGCCATTGCGGGGAAGGCTGTTTTTTCGAGATCGCCTTTATCCGGGAAATACCTTAACGCCTCGGGTTTCAAAGCGTATACTCCAGCGTTAATCCAGTAATCCCTCAGCAAGGGTTTCTCCACGAAGCCTGTGACCATGTCACCATTCATCTCTAAGACACCGTAGGGGCTTGGAAGCGGTATAGAAGCTATCACGCCCAGTAATCCGCGGGTCGATTCAAGCTTCTCGATAAGTAGTTTAGGATCGAGATCTGTAAGTATATCCCCGTTGACTACGAGGAAGACGTCGGTCTTGCTCAAGATGTGTTCGGCATTTTTAACAGCCCCTCCCGTCCCCAACGGCTCATCCTCGATAACATAAGTCACCCTCACCCCGTATCTTATGCCGCTACCAACATGCTCAATCATCTTCTCCTTCTTATACCCTACTAAGAGAACCAGCTCGTTAAAACCATGCTTCCTCAACCATTCTATCTGCCATTCGACAAGCGTCTTATCCCCGACCTGAACCAAGGGCTTTGGCACGTCATTAGTGAATGGTCTCAGCCTCTTACCGTAACCGCCCGCCAGGATCGCGGCCAGCATTGCAACACACCAAGCATAATTTATAAGATGCTGGAGCTGAAATATAAAACTAATAAACCCTGAAACCTTAATGATTTAATAGGCCGCCGTAGCTCAGCTGGGAGAGCGCCCGGCTGAAGACCGGGATGCCCGGGGTTCAAGTCCCCGCGGCGGCACTCGCTTTGTTTTATTAAACCCTCCATGTTTTCTTAAAGATAGGCTGAACGGTGTTCCCTTATGGAGCTGCTACTGGTTTCCATGACCAGCCACGGGATGTCGGAATACCTGGAGGATTTAGCATCGAGAATCTCAAACATCCTGTCCGACTCCGGCATAACCCTTGAGGTCAATGCCTGGCCCGGGATATTCAAGCCTTCTCTCAAATGCTTCGACTGGGAGAGGGCTCAGTACGTGGCGCAGTGCCTGGTGGAGCAGCTTAACAAGCACTTCGCAGTCTTCAAGGCTGGTAGGAGAATCCTCGTGATCGGTATCGGCTACTTAGACGGTTATGAGTACGGGTTGAACTTCGTGTTCGGCGAGGCGGTCCCTTCTAAAGGAGTCGCTGTCGTCTTCTCGAAAAGATTGAAGCCGGAGTTCTACGGGGACGAGCCGAACCCCGGCAAGTATTTGGAGAGGCTTGTGAAGGAAGTTGTGCACGAGCTGGGCCACTTACTGGGGCTTAAGCATTGTGGAAATAGAGCCTGTGTTATGAGGTTCAGCAATAGCGTGAGAGAGGTTGACGAGAAAACAGCGTTCTTCTGCCCCCAGTGCAAATCACTGCTTAAAACTTATATGTCGAGCACGAAGTAAGCCATCCACTGATCAACATCCTTGAGAATCCGCATTAAACTGTAGGTTGGTGATTTAATCTCAACCCTTGCTTCGTGAATAGATGGGTTGAAAACCTCGCCTCTGCACGCACCCCTGATCCTGTATTCCTCTCCCGCCTCCTTCCTCTCGATTTTAAACTCCCATACCTCTACCTGGCTACACATCACCCTCTCAGCATAGTATAGTACTAGGAGGTTCTCAAGCCACTTGTATAGAAGACTCTCCAGGTCAAAGCCCTCGGCCTCCACAAGCCTTTCAACACTCCCGCTGATTTTGGAAGTATCCGTCATAGCTTCAAACAATGCCAGCCCAGAATTCTCAAACAACTCAATAATGCTCTTCCCATAGGCTCTCACGTAAACATCACTCATGTGCTCCAGGAACTCAAACCTCCCTGGTATACCTCCAACAACTTTCTCCATCATTTAAAACACCCCGGTTAAAACCCGATAATACTTATAATCCTGTAGACAATATATTTTCAAAACACTTGGAGCGCGTTCTCATGCCTGAAAAGTTCGATTTCGAAACATACCATGAGTACATTGATAGAACGTTTAAACCAGACCCCGACGACCATGTAATCGCTGTCTTCAGGATTAAGCCAGCCCAAGGCTTCACAATAGATGATGCCGCGGGAGGAGTGGTTGCTGAAAGCAGTACGGGTACATGGACAACTATTCACAACTGGTATGATAGGGAGAGGGTTAGGATGCTCAGCGGGAGGTCTTGTGAGTTCTTGGACTTAAAGGATGGTTCATGGATCGTTAAGATAGCGTGCCCGGTTGAGCTCTTGAGGAAGGGAATATTCCAGGATTGTTGGCGAGCATTGCGGGAAATGTTTTCGGGACGAGGCGGGTGGAGGGATTAAGGCTTGAGGATATATACCTGCCGGGAAGATTTCTCAAAGATTTCAAAGGCCCCTCCAAGGGGGTTGAGGGGGTAAGGGAGATCTTCAGGGTTAAAGACAGGCCGATCGTGGGCACTGTTCCGAAGCCGAAGGTTAGCTACTCGCCCGAAGAGGTTGAAAAACTCGCCACCGAGCTGTTAATGGGTTGTCTAGATTACATCAAGGACGATGAAAACCTGACAAGCCCGAAATATTGTAGCTTCGAGGCAGGGCCAAGGCTATAACGAAGGTTATTGACAAGGTCGAGAAGGAGACAGGTGAGAGGAATGCCTAGTTTGCGAACATAACCGCTGACGTCAGGGAGATGGAGAAGAGGCTGAGGCTGGCAGCTGACTACGGGAATCCCTACGTAATGGTTGATGTTGTAGTGTCCGGCTGGGGGGTTTTAAACTACATCAGGGATCTCGCAGAGGAGTATGGTCTCGCCGTCCACGCTCACAGAGCAATGCACGCATCCTTTACGAGAAACCCCTACCATGGAATATCAATGTTCGTGCTGGCAAAGCTTTACAGGGTGATAGGGGTTGACCAGCTCCACGTTGGAGCAGCAGGCGCCGGGAGGCTTGACGTTATAAGGTGTGCGAGAATAATGAGAGAGCAGAGTTTCACACCTGAACCCGAGGATCCATTCCATCTGCCACAGGACATGCGTCATATTAAGCCGGCGATGCCCGCATCCTCGGGTGGACTCCATCCCAAGAACCTTCCCCTTGTGATTGATGCGCTAGGACCCAACATAGTGCTCCAGGTGGGGGGAGGAGTCGTCGGGCATCCCGACGGTCCCAGGGCTGGCGCGATGGCTGTTAGGCAAGCATTAGACGCGATCGTTAAAGGGATTCCTCTCGAAAAGTATGCTGAATCCCACAGGGAGCTCGCCCGTGCTTTGGAGAAATGGGGTTTTGTCAAACCAATATAGCCTTCAACTCTCCGAAGTAAACGTAAGCAGTATCTCATACTATCAAGTAGTATTTTTTACCCGGCTCCGAATAGATTATCGGCGCACCAGTCCCTCTAGCCTAGGCGTCAAAATCCTCCGCGCAAGCCATCAGCACGCGAAGAAACCTGGGTGGTGAAGTTGCTGACTTCGCGAGGCGTTAACTCCGTTATAGCTCTTGGAATAGGGAATGGGGATTCTGCCGGCTGGGAAGGAGAGGCGTCAAAAGCATGTCCCGGTCGAGATGGTTGCAGGAAACCTAGAACCACTCGGTAGGGCTGTTGAAATGTTTCCTAACAACCTGCTGGGAGAAGCTTTAGATCAAAGGAAGCTTGATTAATAAAAGAATGTTTGAAACGCTTACCTAAACTCGAACTGGCCCAACGGTTTTTCAACCCTCCTCCCGAGACGCCCGATCAACCACGCGGTCGCAGCGACAAGTGCTATGGCGGCTCCCGCGATCACTATGTATGGCAGCCAACCGTACAGCTTGATTAGAAGCATGCTGGCATCCACTAGCTCTATTTTAACACGGCTTACAATGACATCGCTGGATTCCTTCTCGAGCATTGTTAAAACACCTCGAGCGTAAGAGACTACTGCTCCATCACTTGTCGTGTACTTACCTGTGTATGAAGGATTTATCAAAACCTCCCTAGACTCGGGAGTAAGGGTTGAAACATCCTTCTCAATATTTGTTGAAAACATAAACCCAAGGAGGAGAAGCGTTGAAATCAATTGACACTTCTGCTCATCACCTCTCTCGAGCCGTTCAAGCGCCGAGGAATACTTTACAATAGTCCCGTTAGCTTCCTTAACCGTTAGCCTAATCCTGTAGACGCACTCAACCCCTCCAATATTTAGTGAAGCCCTATAAGAAGCCCAATCTCCCGAGCGGTAAACCACGCTTTCAGCGCTAACCGAAACCGCCGTGGAGATCGTGAGCAGGATTAGTAAGAGAATGCTTGTAAGCCCGGTCCACGTATGCCTCACTATTAAACACCAAGCATTAACTAACATGCTGCACGTATAAAATCGTTTTACGAGCCGAACACTATCCTAAAGCGTCATCAAACATCGTGAAAAGTCATGCGCTGGTTGCTCTCAATAATGATGAAGCCGTGTCTTGGTAGCGGTTTCAAGCCTGCGTAATCCCGGTGTGAAGCCTCCTCAAACAGTTTTTCAAAACAACCTGAAACATCGGCCTCCCGCTCATTCAAGTTGAACAACCCTATAACTCTATCTTCTCGCAGCCATCGCTCCACAACTAATACTCCGTCTCCGCATAGCCATGTTCTCGTGAAACCATACCTTACCGCAGGATGCTTTCTACGTAGAGCAATTGCTTCAAGATAAGTGTTTAAAACCTCTGCATCCGATTCGCCCTGATTCCACCTCATAGGCCTCCTGTTATCCGGGTCACGCCCTCCCTCGAGCCCTATTTCATCCCCGTAGTATATTGCAAGGGATCCTGGGAGAAGGTTTAACAAGTTTATTAACAGCTTTAGCAACGTCTTATCCTTGTTGACTACTTCAATAATTCTCGGAGTATCGTGCGACCCGAGGAGATTGTAGAGCATGGTGGCTTGGTAAACCGGGTGGGAGGCCAGGATTTCCCCAGTCTTCCAAACCATTTCCCGTGGGCTTAGGAAGCCTTTAACAAGAGTTCCCAGGAGAATGTATCTGAGCCAGTAGTTCATGTACGAATCCATACATCCTTTATACAGAAATGGGTAATCGCACACCTCACCTATTATGACAGCGTCCTCTGAGTTTTTCTTAACAGCCCTGTAGAAGGCTTGCAACCAAGTATCCATTACACCGTGGGCAACATCTACTCTGAAGCCTCCGACGCCTCTCTCGACCCACGTCTCGGCTACATGAATGAAATACTTGAGGGTTTCAGGGTTTTCATGATTAATCCTTGGCATTGCCCAGACGGTGTAGAAGGCTTCGTAGAAAGGCCTCCTATATTCTGCTTTAGAAACCAGGGTTCTAAGCCCCTGGTAATCGCATTCTTCGAGGAGTTTAGCAGCTTCGTTTACGAAGTCCTCGCGGGGTTTTTCAAGAAAGACGAACCAATCCCAGTATTTCGAATCCTCACGCTTAATTAGAGCGTCCCTGAAAAACTCGTGGCAAGCCCCCATGTGATGGAGCGTGATGTCGAGAACTATTTTCACTCCCCTCTCCCCAGCCTTCCTTACAAGCTCCTCGAAATCCCGTGTAGAGCCGAGATAAGGATCAACTCCCAGGTGATCCCTGGCATCAAACCTGTGATAAGTGCCCGCTGGAAATATGGGGGTTAAATAAATTGCTTCAGCGCCGAGGCTTACAATATGGTCTAGTTTGACGACAACCCCTGTCAGATCCCCGCCCAAATACCCGTGGCGTCTCGGAACAGTGTCAGGCACTGTTCCAGGGGGGTCGTTAGAACGGTCGGCATTGTAGAAGCTGTCAACGAAAACATGATAATACACTGTGCCCATGTACCATGACGGTTTTTCAAAACCTTCAACATCTCCAGCGTAAACCTGAAAGGGTTGCACCCTTTCCCCTACCCCGTTGAAACCATAGGAGAACGCCTCCCCTGGCGCTTCAACCATGAAATAGTAGGTGAGCGCTCTGCCAACCTTCTCCGCAGGGATGTGGTGTTCGAAAATCTTTTCAAACCCTGTCTCATAAACCACTGATGCGCCATATTCTTCATTATTAGCGATTAACACGGATTTCGAAACCTTTGTGTTTGTTCTAAGCCTCAAAACATAATAGTCGAGATGCCTGTGTAGGAAGGCTTCATCGTTCTCATCGTGAACCACGTATTCCCTTGGATCCGTGGGAGGCTTCAGCTCGAGCCTGCTTCCTCTAAAAGCTTTCTCCTCTAGAGTCATAACGTTTGGGAGCAGAATAGTATCCGGGCTTTCAGGGTCTAAGAGGATTGTAAAGTCGTTATCCACGACAAACCCGTAACCATATAATCCTGGAAACAGCTCGAGGACTGTGAAACCCCTGCCTCCCTTCTTGGAAAGCCTTTTAAAGCCTAGGAACCAGCTTGTAAAATTACCTACCAGGTATATTCTTCTCGCGTTCTCGGGCCATTCGCGGGAAAACTCTACTAGGAACCCTCTGGCGCGTCCCTCGTTTATAATTCTACGCCCCAGGAGCCTGATCAATTCAAGTCACTATTTTCGATTCTAAGCTTTCAAAGTACTTGAGATTTGAGAATGAAAATTTTATCATTTAACCACGAGCCTGGCTAGCCCTTCCACGATGCCGCCAGGGTTTCAATAATGTTTACGACAACCTGGGGAATATGCTCGGGACCTATGGCCAGGGTTTTAACGCCGAGCTTCTTCAAGCTCCTAGCGAACTCTACTTCCCTCCTCACCTGCTCAAACGTTTTCAACCTGAAAATCGCTCTGGCAGTTTTCTCCAAGCCCACGACCTCGTAAGCAACAGTTACTGGAATCACCACGTAGACAGTGTTCCCTAGCTGGGAAATCTTATTTACGACGTTTATCAGGGAGGAAGCGTATATCTGCGCCCCGCTAATGGTGAACCAGAAAACAGCATTTCTCTCCCTAGGCATGATTTCGAGGATTCTCTTGAAAACCATATCTAGTACTCCCGCTCTCTCGTAATCGCTCGACCCCTCCCTAACCGCGAACTCAATGTTCGAGAGGAGAGACAGTACTTCAGCGTATGCCCTCCTGCCTTTCAGCAGGCCACTTGTTGACATGACCCCTCTGTCCGAGTAAATTACAAGCCCTACCGAGTCGCCCCTGGAGGATAAAAACCTCGTTATTGATGAAACCACCCTGGCCACATGCTCAAAAGGCGTCCCCCCGTAAGGCCCCTTCATCGCAGTGCTTGTACCATCCACTACGAAGATAATGTTTTGGAAAGCCTCCCTCTCCATCTCCTTCACGGCGAGAATGTTCTTTGAGGCCAGCTTCTTCCAGTCAATCTTCCTCAGCTCATCACCGGGTTCATACTCCCGTACATCGTAAAATTCAACACCAACACCCGTCTCCCTCGTCCTTGTCAACCCGAGCGTCCTGGTGTGGGTGAAGAGCCTTCTAACAACCGTCTCGCTCGCTCTCGGCTTAACCCTCACCTCACACGCGCTTCCAACCGTGAACTCCGGCGTTCTGAAAAGGCCGAGCAAGTCTCTCACAATGATCTTGAAAGGGCCGATCTTATGCCTTCCAGTCCTGGCTTTGAAGACGAGCCTATACCTCACCTCCCCCCTCCCGGGCACCGTGAAAACCCCTGCCCTGCTACCCTCTAGCAGGCGGAGGTGAGGAGTGTAGTTGATTGATGCCTCTAGAAGCCCCGCGGGGAAGGGGAGTTTATTCCTGAAGACAGCCTCAACGACCAGCCTCTCCCCCTCGACACAGGGTTTATAAACCCATTCAACCTGGAGCCTTGAAGCAGCTATGCTTGAGAGAGTTATTAAGCCTCGGAAAGCTAGGGTTGTGAAAAATATTGCGAGCCCCGTGTAAACCATTCTGTAATCATACAACACCCCACCAGTTATCGCGACCGCGGATAGAATGAGAAGGGTTCTCGCCCTGTGTGTCGCCAAAACGCTCGTCACCAATCTAGACCCTCCTCATCTCCAAGTACTCGAATCCCTTCTCATCCGCCATGGAAGCCCCAAGCTTGTTTAAAATCTTCTCGGACTCCCTGATCTTTTTCTCTACAAGTCTATGCCAGGATATGATTAACGGGAGCCTCCTCCTCCCCAAGGCCTTGTCGCGAAGCCTGTTCATAGAGTTCAGGTATTCCTCCGCCTCCTCTCTCCCCACATATCTAGCAAGAAATGTTAACGCCTCGCGACTCTCCATCGATACTCCTACTAGCTCTCTGAAATAAGTGTTCACTATCTCGTAAAGCCTGATAAAGTCTTGACGTGTAAAGCTATACTTACCTTTCACCACAGCCTCCCTGATGGTTGAAGTAGCATACTCTTCTTTCTCCAAAACTTCACCAAGTCTTTCATCCTTAGCCGATGGCATTTTACTTTCAAAAAACAGGTTCAGTAGGAGTAATGTGGCCAGAGCTATTAACGTGCCTGTAACCTGATCCCTCATCGCTGCTTCAAACCAGTCCCCCGTGGTAGAGAGGGCTGGAATAAACCATGTTGAAGGGTGAAGGAGCTTTGGAATAAGGAGTGCTGCTGAGAAATACCAGTCCTGCATAAATAAACGGAGCGTTAAGTCTGACCGTGAAAGCAACGTTTCAGAATCGATTACCGGGTACTTAGAGGAGTCCACTACGATCCTGCAATCCCTCTCTCCGCCGCAAAGCTCGTCAACCAGGCTCATAACTACCTCGAAGTACTTCCCACCCTCCTTGGATCTTAAAACCTGGTTTAGGAAAATTGAGCCATCGCTAACCACTACCTCCCTATAGCTCCTGACCCTGCCGTCAGGAAGCTTTATCTTCGCAAGGGTAAGGGTGGCGACATCGACTCTTTCGTATCTGCCGCCAGTGTTCAAGTCTATAATATTGTTAGCGTAACCGAGGACTTTGGACTCAGTAATTTCTGCTTCGAGTGTGAGGATTACGAAGGTCTCTGAACGCCAGCCCGGCACAGGCCTGATATCATACGGGATGAAAGGGGGTTCGGATACCACGATGCTTGAAGCTATGTCGAGAGTGAGGTTGACGGTTTTCGCCTTTAAGGTGAAGACAGCGGTGATGTAGGGTAGTCCGTCTTCCACACGCCCATAGATTGCTCCCGAGGGGCGCGCTAGTGTTGATAACCCAGTGTCGTACTCGCTGGCAACTAGTAGAGCTGGCTCACTACACTCCAGTAGTTTCCTAAACACCGCTATGCTGTCCTCAAGGGTGAAGACCGCCTCAGGAGATATGACGATGTAGACGCACCTCCCATCACTCCCACCGAAATCCAAGTCCGCGAGCGATGTGACCGCCTTTGTCAACGGGTACTTGTTTTTCAACGCGTTGAAGAAGTCGGATATTCCAAGGTTTCCCGGGTTGAGAGGGGATGCACCCCCGGGCAGGGCCGGGTTCGGCGGGCCCTTCTCCACTAACCCCATGATTCCTGCGAAAACGAGTACGAGGATTACAGACCCTGTGACCAAGGGGGTTAAAACCCGCTTCCTCCCCCGGCTAGTCATGCTTTATCAAACCCTTTCACTGCTCGCTTCTCTCAACACCGTATATGTAGGCTGAAAGCCTTAGAGCATACAATGCTGCTGATAGGAGAGAGAAGCCTGCCAGTGCCGAGACCAGGGAGGTTGCTATCCTACCCCTCTCCATATAGCTAATAGACCATAAGAGGAATAGGATGGATAACACCAGGAGGGCGGTTGCTATTGCGAGATAGATCAATGCCTTCCTTCCCTTCTCCATCCTACCGCTCACGGTGCCACCCCTAAAAAGTTCCCAACAGTGTCTACGAGGATGAAGAATGATGCATAGTAGTTATTAAACACGGCTTCCGCCTCCGACACGAACCTATCGAGTGAAGGGTTTAGCAGAGCGTACGAAATGTTTTTCGTCAACACGTAAGTGTATAAGGCTGAACTAACATATAGGATCGTCAACGCGAGAATAGGGATTAGTAAAGCCCTCTTTAAGTTCAAAGAATACATGGCCGATACAAGCTTGCCCGCTATGTAACCCCCCGCTATGAATGACAGATATGGAAAGATTAATCTGACCATGAGCATGATAATTCCGAGGGTAAAGCCTTCGGAAGTATAATACAGGTAAGGCAATACTGCCGAGACAAGCCCGTCGAGCCCGGCGAAGATGAAAGGAGCTATGATGCTTCCGAAAACAATGCTCCTCATAGTGTTGAAAACGGGTTTAAACCATATGTCTATATCCATCCTGCTGGTCAACATTTCCAGTGAGAGCTTTCTCGAAGGATATATGAATAGGGGTATTATTTCAAAGAGGTTTGAAACCGCTTTGTAAGAAGCTATTGACAAGCCTACTGTGAACCCGAGGATCAGTAAACGGTTAAGCTTTACAATGCTTGTGAAAGGGTTTTCAACACTTAACAAGTAGCTGTTTAACGAGTAAACGTAGTGAGATATCGCCAAGGCTGGGAGGAGTAAAGGGGTTAGGAGAGCAGTCATTTTAAACACGCTCCTGTGGAAGCCGAACCTCTTATTATAGATTATTGAGGCCGATTGACCATCCCTGTAAGTGGTTTTCAAATTATCAATGAAGAGCATGACAGGCAATCCTGCGAAACCAGTGACAGGAACGTATCCAGCCCCAGCCTGTAGTCTTGAAACCATGATCACTGCGAGGGTGAGCGAATACATTGTCACCGAGCCCGTGAGCAGGGTTAACACTGCCAGGGCCACCGCTACGTATTGAATCAGTGCGAGAACGCCCGCCGCGCCACCGGCTATTTCCCAAACCCCCGTGAAGAGGCCTGTAATAGGCAACCCTGCCGAAACGGATAAAGCCTCGTAAACCAGGAGAAGAGCCGTAAGCCTTGGGATAGTGTTGAAAACAACGCTAGCCTTCAACCCTTCCCACCAGTCCCCGATAGCTGTCTAGAGCCTGCTTAGACAGCGCTGGATCGTTGAAGTGACCGTATCTTGCCAGCTCGTAAATCCTCGTTAACTCTTTGAAGAACTCTTGGAGAGAAGGAGTCAAGAAGCCCCTGACCCTTGTGAAATACTCCCAATGCGTCTCAAAATCCATCTTGGCTCTTCCAGTGGTCTTCGAAACATGCGCAACCGCCGCCCAGTACAGTGAGACCGGGTCCCCGCCAATCGCTCCCCCCGGGGAGGTCTTACCAGCTATCCTGCCAATAATCCCGGTTATGCCGCGTTGCAAACCTGCTTTCAAGCCTCCCCCGCCATACCAGGCAATCAACGCGACAGCTGTAACGAGTGGGACGAGCAGGATGAGCAAGGGGTTTATACCTGTTATGGCCGGTATTGAAATAGATGGGAGAGATGGTTGGGGCATGTTGCGGAAAGCGTCCTGGAGACCGCCCCATGGGTTGGGAAGCGACTCCGGTATGTCTAAGTCGGAAATGCTCGGGGGCTGAACCTGGTTGCTGGGTGAGGGCTGCTGGGCCGGTGAGCCCGGTACAAACGGGTTTTCAATGAGCATGCCTGGTGGAGAATATGCGTTGTTGCCAGGGGTGAGTCTTGACAGAATCTCTCTGATTAAGTCCTCGTCGTAAAGTGCTCCGGGGAATCCAGGAGTGTGCCTGATGGGGTTGTTGAAGGAAATTGGTTGTGGAACTGGGAAGATGCCCCCGTTCGTCAAGAGAGGGGCTAGCAACGCTATTGTTGCGATCAAGGCGAGGTTTTTCAAGGCTTCGGCACCTGAACCTTGTTTAACATGTCACCAACTATTTTCTCAGCGCTGATGCCTTCGACCTCGTACTCGGGCTTGAGGACGAGCCTGTGCGTTAGCGCCGGCTTCGCGACAGCTTTCACATCATCGGGTATCACATAGTTTCTCCCTTCAAGGTAAGCCCATGCTCTAGATAAGCGCAGTATGGCTATTCCGGCCCGGGGGGAGCCTCCGAGCCTTACGGCTGGATGGGTCCTTGTTTCTTCAATAATAGATACTATGTAGTCATATATGGAGTCGTCAACAGTGATGCTTCTTGCTTCGTGAATCGCTTTAGCGACCTGCTCCTTCGAGACCACTGGCTTCAAACCCTCGATGGCTGATTCAAGCTCTTCAATCTTTTTCAACAAGGTCTTAAACCCTTCCCTTGAGGGGTACCCTGTGTTAATCTTCACTAGAAACCTGTCAAGCTGTGCCTCCGGCAGAGGGAAGACCCCCTCCATTTCAACAGGGTTCTGAGTTGCAACAACCATGAATGGCTCCTCAAGCCTGAAAGAATCGCCTTCTATAGTGACCTGCCTCTCCTGCATTGCTTCGAGAAGAGCTGACTGTGTCCTCGGCGAAGCCCTGTTCACTTCGTCGACGAGAAGTAGATTAGTGAATATTGGCCCTTTTCTAAGCCTGAACTCCCCCGTCTTCTGGTCGAATATGTAGAAGCCTACGATATCGCCCGGGAGGAGGTCGGGCGTCATTTGAACCCTCTTAAACCCGAGGTCGAAAAGCTTCGCCACGGATTTAGCCATGCTCGTCTTAGCAACACCTGGAACACCTTCTAGGAGGGCATGGCCTCTCGCGATTAAGCAAGCAACCAGCATTTTAACTTCAAACTCCTTCTCAATGAGAACGCCGGAGGATAAAAGCTGGGCCTCGACAAGCTTGAAGAACATAAGCACCACTAGGTAATCCTTTAACACGCAAGGTTAATAAGCATTTGAAATGCCGGAGGTTTAACTAGGACGGGGTTTGAATCCGCGCGGGCTTGAACCCACTAGCTCTCAAGGCCTATCCCTGGCGTGGATCGGTTCAGGAGACCGATCCTGAACCCTATTTCCAATTTGAAATCCCTTGTTATTTCAACTGATTAACAGGTGATTAAGCGTGAAGCACTAGTGGGCGTAGTTGCTTTAAATACCCCTCTTCCCTAGATTGGGGTGGTTTCAATGGGTAAGAGCAAAGTTGAGTTCACATCTACAGGGACTAAGCCGCTTGGGCCTAAGAAGATCACCAAGATGACGACTAACCCAAAGAAAGAGCGTTGCCTATTATGCTTTGATGAGTGAAAGTGCCTTAAGGGGAGGAGAAGATGCGCTTGTAGAGTATGATGAACTAGGGAGTGTTTTCTATAAGGGAAATAGTGAGTTAGAGTTATCTCTAGGCCTCACAGCAGATATACCGGTTGAGGATGTAAAATACGGCGTTATTAAAGATGCAATGACTTTTTCATTAAAAGGTATAACTACTCCGCCTCCAAGTAACCCAGCATATTTAAACTTTTTAGGAAAATTAGACTTAAATAAGAGGTTCCTTGAAGCCACGTATATTTACAGCGTGAGTAAATCACGCTATTTACACACGTATATTATAGACGGCAATAAAATAACTTACGGATATGATTCAAAGGAGGACCACTTAATAAGTGATCCTCCCACACTCTCGTTAGTGGCCGCTTCCAGAGATAAATTCCTTTCTCCTTACTCTGTGGCTGGCCAAGTTGGCGATTTTTCTCGAAAACTAGTAGAGGTCATAAAGGAGAGGCTCTCTAAGGTTTACCATATATCAGCGGAGAGAGGGCAGATTCCGTGGAGCTACAAAGCGGAGTCTGGGAAGCATTTCTGGGTTGGTAGGAGAGGAGAGTACACTTTAGAGATCCTTGCTGAGCTTATGAAACCTAAAAACGACGAGAAGAGATTACCTTATGAAATACTATGTGAGAAGTTTGGGATTAAATACGCGTGGGTTGGCTGGGAGCGAGGTAACGTCCTTACATCAAACTATGTAGACCCATATTTAGGTAGCTCGCATAAGTTTCCATTGCTGGGATATGGTTCAAGGCAATTGCTACCTATCATAGCACAACTAGCTTACAGTGAGCCAGGTAGCCTTATACTCATTGAGGAGCCTGAAATTAGTCTTCACCCGAGTCATCAACGCTTACTTCCCGTTCTCTTTGGAAAAGCTGTTAATGAGGGAAAACAGATCATAGTGACAACTCATAGTAGCTACTTTGTGCTATCCCTCGACCTTGTATTAGAGGACTATAGACTCGAAGGCCAGACAACTAGGGGGCTGAAGAGCTATAATATCAAGCTCTCCCCGAGTGATATTGCAGTCTACCACGTTACAAGGGATGAAAAAGAAGGCTACACAAAAGTCGAAAGACTGGAGCTCGATGAGAGGGGCTTGAAGGGAGGCATACCATCCTTCATTGAAGAGGAAAGAAAGATCTTGGAGAGGTTTATAAGTAGGGAGTAGGACTTGGTGGATATAGTTCTAGATACCAATGCTTTTTGGTTATTTATTGATAAAAAAGATGCAGACGAGTTTATTAATACTGTAGTCAAAAAATGTGATCACGTCTATGTTTACCAAGATATCAACAATGAGCTAAGGGGTGTATTCCGCGCACTTCTTAACTTGAAATTCGACATCGCGCGTAGGCTTGGAATAAAGTATCACGAAGTCTCCAGGGTCGAGAATGTGCAACTACCGGATCGTATTGAAGAAGAACTAAGAAAATATAACGCCAGCGAATTTGACCTGAAAGTCGCAAAGTTGTGTTTTGCGAGACGCATGAAGGGAAATAAAGTCTGCTTAGTCTCCAATGATTCGTGTTTTTTGAATACCAAAAATTTGCTCGAAAAGTATGGTATTTATGCAGAGTCAAGCGACGAATTCAAAAGAGGGTATTTATCACTATCAGTTTAATGCAAACGATTAATATGTTGTGCACATCGACCATAGTTTTCTAAGGATAGAGGATGCATAGTTCATTACTAGGATTAACAGCGCACAGCATGAAGCTGGGCCCATGCACGCCTACTGGCGGTTTAGGCGAGCCGATACGGAGTAGTAGTTCGATTAACAAGATCTTTTCACCATGATATAGAAATGGGTTATTAAAGGAGAGATCCTAGTGTATAAATTAAGGATTCCGAGGATAATAACCGTGATGATTAATTGCATGGTATTTTATCTTTTAGACGTATAAAACAATAACTCAATAACAAAGTGTTGAAATCGGTCGTAATCATTGCACCCTTAAATCAGTATCGTCTGGAACATGACGTGTTAGCCTTTTTTCAATCATGTATTTTAGTTTCTTTACATATATAGGATAAGATAATGCCATATACCATGATCTAAGTGCTTTCATCAATGGTGGAGTAGGGGGTAAATCAAAGAGGATCACTATGGGATTGTAGTTTTCCGGCGTATTAGGAAACAATAAATGGATAGGTTTATCTTCCGGCAGTAGCATGTGGAATGGGGTATACCTAATTTCGGCGTAGACAAGAATAGCCTTTGAGACGTTTATAGTGACTAATTCTATTTCCTTGCCGGGTTCAAGATTTGTGATTAATCTTTGTTGTAACACGTACTCCTTCCACTTCTCTGACCCGGGTTTTATTTCTACCAAGTCTCGACCATGAAGCCACAGTATTGCCCGTTCAGCCATTACTTGTTGAATAAATACGCGTCCGTTGTTTTTGACGCGTAGAGTTGCGTGTTTAGAAGAATCTTGATTTCTTACGTCCACATTAAACGTTAATCGTTCGGCCTCCGCTTCCCACGTAATATACTGGGTCTCAACTTGTAACCAGATAGCAATTAACACTAAAAATTCGAATAACGAGTGTTCTCTAATGGCAATTAAAAAGATTAATATCAATAGAGATAACAGAAATATTGAACCCTTATTTTTCTTATAGTGTTCTTTGGCATTCTGCCACACTGGTTTCAGCAAAGGTGACAAAATGATCCTAGGGATAATATACGTTGATAAAAGAAAAATAAAGTGAAGAATTAACACAATAATACTCCATACTAGCAATATACCAAGTATGGCTTTTAATGAGATGTCTTGGAAGAAGTAACTTAAGAGATCATTAACAGTATTAATAATATCCATCATAGTGTAAGCCCTTGTAATTCACCTCACTAACTAGATAAAACACTTGGATACGTAAATATAATTTCTTTCTCGCGGGTTAAAACTAGTGTTTTCTATTAGCTTTGCTATAGCATTATTTTAGTACATCTAAGGAATACAAATACAGCTACTAAAATTATATCATTACTCGTATATAACTTCCCTCTCTACTTGTGTCAGTGCCTCGAAGAATGCTCCCAACAATGTCCCTACGAGAAGCCCCACTGTAGCGCCTGCTATTATGTTAGCCACTTTCTCGGGTGTGCTCTTGCCTTTTCCAGCGCTTGTAACTGCACCGGCAACTAACCCTACTGTTCCGAGGACCTGTGTGGGTTTTGGTGGGGGGCTCCCTGTTTCTATGAGTTGCCACCTATTAGGGGTTATCATGTATCTTGAGCCACATACTGGGCACTTGGCAGGGCCTAGTCTAAAGCTGTAGAGCCTGACACCGCAGACTTCACACGCAATTCTATATACTTCTTCCTCGATAATCTCAGCGTATGAATATACACCTTTAAAGCCGCAAGAAGGACACGTAGCACTAAAAAAGACCGGTGCCTCACTCCTAAGCTTTACAGCTAATGGTATCTTAAAGCCACAGCGCTTGCATATGATGTAGGCGGTCACGTTACGTCGCCTTTAAAACACACTCTATGGGGCAATTAGCAGTTAAACACTCATTTAGGGTATTTCGAGATATATCAGGAATTACAATATAATTGATAAGATTAACTTTGGAGGCTAAATCGTGAACTTTTTCACGCAGTTTTTCATCCATAGTAAGCAAGACTAATATACTACCTTTCCTCTTTTTGAAGTCATAAGCTTTCACGAGGCTAATGTCAATTAGGGATTTATCAGCTTTGTCCGCTACTTCTCTTGATGCCTCCTTGTATTCTCTATAAGGTAAAGTATTCCTAAGGTTTCTTCTTAGCTCCTTACTTGAATCTTTAAGAGATCTAAGATATATTCCGTGTTTTATACGTCGTCCCCCTAATGCCACCTGCTTTACATATAATTGTAAGCATGTTCTGAGACATTTCTTCATTTCTTTAAGAGACTCTTTAGGTATAATGACATCTACATCTAATCTGCATCCACAAAATAGCTTACTCGTAATTAAGTCCTTACATGTATTTGATTCGCATCTTAGTTCTTCCATTAGCCTAGTTAAAATGTTGGTGTCAAGCACTATAGTAGGTCTCCCTTTATATGAGGTCACTGTATATTTCACCGAGTTCTTCAAACATGTATTTCACATAAATTCTTCCAGTTTTACCTATTGGTCTACACTTCGCTTTACCATTATAAACCTCGCAGACTCTAGCATGCTTCCTTACTCTCCTCTTAGCGGTCTCCTTGGTTAAAGACACCAGCATTTCAGTACTATGCGTTGAGAGTACTATCATCAACATGCCTTTAGCTCTTTTCACAGCCGATACAATGTGTTCAGCTAGTATACGCTGTCTTCTAAGATCTAAGCCTAGCTCCGGCTCTTCTATCAATAAAACTACTCTAATACCTGCTCGTGCAAGTTTTTCCGCGTAGGCGAGCGAGACTACAAGTGGATAACTGTGTAAAATACTAGATGGCAATAACGGAATATCGCTTGGAACCTCGGAGATGCCTGGCAAACCTATATTCAAATACTCTAGCTCGGGAAATAATTTTTCAACAATTTTTTCGACATCACTCACGAGCTCTCCAAGCTTAATTTTATAGGTTATCCCTATCTCTAGATCAGGATCAAGACGCTGTACCAGGGGCTCTAGTAAAGTTACTATGTCGGAAGTTGGTGGATTCATGTAAAGGGATATAATGGCATTAAGATGTTCTACAATATTGTTTCTGGCTTTTACAATATCGTGTACTTCAACACCATACTTGCTTAGAGTGGAGGTGAGATTACTCAGCATCTCAGCAATCTTCATGAAGGCCTTTACATAGGTTTTAAAATCTTCAATCTTTATAATGGTCTCTAATGTTCTTTCTATAAATTCCTTCATTTGTCCTTTGATAGGATCAGGTGCTTTCTCCAGTAAACCTGTAAGCTCCTTCTCCACGGTGTTTACATACTCTTCTACATATTCTCTAGTACGTTCGTTTATACCTGGAAAAGCCCTTTCCACAGGATAATATGTATGTGAGACCGGGAGAGCTCTATTGCCGGGCACAAATAGAGTTTCTACGGGAAAACAATCGGCCCCCAAAAGCTCTACGCTACCAACTGTAGCATCGTATTTAAGGCCCCTCCTGCGGCCCCCAGCATCTAGTTTCACCTCTAGAATTTGGAAATCTTTCTTTAAAACTCTATTAAGGCATGTAGGATCATTGCACACAGAGTCATTACAAAGCCTTGATATAACAACACCTACATCTAAAACGCCTTGATTACATGGCGTTAACACAGCATAAATAGCTCTTAGTAGAAAGCTTTTCCCAATTACATTAGGACCTGTAAACACAGTTATAGGAGCAAGATTCAAACCTAACCTCTCAAAAGGCCCATAGGCAGAAAGTATTAGCTTATTAGATTCCAAAATTATCCCCACTATGTTAAGAATAACTTAAACCTAATATGTGCATCTCTTATTACGATTTAATCTCCTCATTTAAGACAAGAAAATACTTCTTGAAGAGGACTTATAAAATCTAGAAATACTGCCGTAGTCTTCTGGGGGTTATGACGCAATTTAAAGGATGCGATGTGTGGGGTAAAGTAGATATTTAAGTTTACCCAACGCCTGAAAGCATGTTTATTCAACTAGATTGAGCTAAAATGATGTGGCATTTCAACCTCAGTGTTAGGTAGGCTAAGAGAATTCTTTGCCTAACACTAGAGTACACAAAGTAGAAAATGAGCTCTAATCCCCCCAAAGAGCATTTATACGCGTTGACATATGAGGTCTTAGTGGGGGTTGTTTTATGTCTGGTAGTGGAGATAAGATTATTGCGTGCATTATCTAGAACGAACACCCAATTATCAGCCGTAAGAGCTGCGTTATAGACGTCCTGCTCTGGGAGGCTAGGAGGCAGGGGAAGGAAGAGGAGCTGTGGAGGATCTTCAAGCCATACTCGCAGAGCATGGATGTAGACGAGCCGGATAAGGCAATAGAGGAGATAGCAAAACTCCTTGGAGTTGGAGTAGAGTACAGGTACATCTGAGAGGTGGCCTATAAGAGCATCTCTGGCTATGTAAGAGTAGAATTGAGCGCGGACATTAATGGGTCAGGTGACCGCGTTGGGACGTGGTTGCCACCTTGAGGAAGTATATTCTAAGAAACTTGGTTTTCAAGGATCTCTTCTACTAAGTCATGCCTCTTACAATATTCCTCTAACGACATAGTTCTCCTCTTTTTAATAATGTTTTACACGTGGTTATTTATGTTTCCTAGTAAGGCGTTCCGCATAGAAATGACTAATAGTGCGACTGTGAAGGCCACTAACCCCTTAACTCGTATACCTCATAGGTTAAAGATTGAACCACGAGTGATAGCATGAGTACTGAAACAACTCCATTTACGAGAAATTGGGCTTTAAACTGGGTTAGAGGCTCTATTGAAAGCTACTTGAGAGGTAGTACTCCAATAAACATTGTTAAAGGCAGAATTAAGAAAGCTATTGAATCCTATGGCGTAAAACCGGAAGAGATCGGTACACTCATAAGCCTGGTACAAATAGACCCATCATTAACCATTCCAAGAGAGCTTAGAGAAGATAGAACGAGGCTTTTATTAGAGTTCATTGAGCAGTTAAAGAGGGGTGAGAAAAGTGGTTAAGTGCCCATACTGTAGTTACGAGGGGGGTTTAAGCTTTTAAAGACGTGGAAGTATAGTTGGTGGAATGTTTACTTTTATGAATGCCCCAGGTGTAACGGCAGATTCAGGTGGCAGGTAGATCCGAGAGGGATAAAGAAGAGTTTTACCATAAGGTTAGGGACACGAGGTAAAGGTAAGAGTGCATGAAAACATTATTAACACTAGTCATTAAATGCATAAATATATGGGGCAAAAGGGGATCTAATCGAAAGTCATTATAGAATTGTAGCACAAAATTGTAAATCTAGGTGTAAAGACATGGGACTCCAAGAATTACGGGCTATAATAAGTAAGTGTGCCCCTGAACACCTCAGGGAGGATATAGAGCGGCTTGGTATAATTAAGGCCACTGTTCATACCCCCGTTTATACTATGCATAAGTTTTGGGCTAGACGACCCTGGATTGTTTTTAGAAAGTTGATACTGTTATTTACGAGACCTGGCGATATAATACTTGATCCCTTTGCCGGTGGCGGAGTGACACTTGTTGAAGGTCTAATAACTAGGAGAAGAGTTATAGCAATAGACTTAAACCCTCTAGCTGTGAAAATAATGAAGTATGAAGTAATGCCCCTTAATGTAGAGCTTTATAGGAAGGCCGTGAAGAGGCTCAAAGAGATCTTAGAACCCATCGCAGCAAAGCTTTATAAGGCTAAATGCCCTAAGTGTGGTAGAGACGCCATAGTTATCTGGACAGAGTATGAAACTATTACAAACACACCATTAAGATTGAGGATAGAGTGTCACTTTTGCGGCTTCAAAGGAACCAAGAAATATGAGCCTGAAGATCTACCACCACCTCCCCCGCCTCCCGAGTTCAGGAGAGTTATGATACCACCCGGAGACAAGACAAATGGTTTATTAAAAAGAGGAATTAGATACTTTGATGAGCTTTTCACTAAGCGAAATTTATACATGATCTTGAGGGTTAAAGAAGAAATTGAAAAATTAGAAGGCTTCGACGAGACCATTAAATCATATCTCCTATTTACATTGAGCTCTACACTAAAGTGGGCTTCTAAAATGAGTCATTTAAGAGGGGATATTGTTGAAGGATGGGCTTTACATGCCTATTGGATATATCCTAAATACCTCGAGATAAATGTATGGGAGCAGTTCTTGAACAGAGCTGAGGCTGTTATAAGAGGAAAACAACACACAAATATGCACATAGGGTTATATGCTAAAGAAGCGGGAGACTTTAAAGATCTTATAGAAGGGAAAGCTACATATATGATTCTGCAAAGAGACGCTAGAAGACTTCTCCTTCCAAATGAGAGTGTTGACGTGGTTATAACTGATCCTCCGTATGGTGGTAATGTTAATTACGCTGAGCTAAGTGACTACTTCCTCTGGCTCTTCAGGGAGTTTGCTTCTAAAGAAAGCGAGATCATAATTAATGCTACGAGGAATTTTACAATATACGATTATGAAAAAGGCCTTGAAGAGGTGTTTAAAGAGTGTTATAGGGTTTTAAAGCCCAGTAAATTATTGATTTCTACATTCAATAGCAAGGACTCAGCAGTTGTAGGCGCATTTATGCTTGCCCTCAAGAATGCTGGCTTTACTTTTTTGGGGGCTTCGCCACAACCATATCTTGAAGCATATGAGACAACATTTCATGCCATGCAAATCGGCGCGATGAGCTTTGACTACATATTCTTTTATCAAAAAGTTTTAGCAACAAATAGAAAGTGCGATGAAGAGGAAATTAGCTTAGAAGAGCTGAGAAAATTTATAGCAAAAGAGTTAGATTTGTGTAAAAAAGAGAGGTGCACAGAGAGAGAATATAGGGCCAGGGTCTATCCAGTATTAATGAAGTACTTTAATCAATGTAATACCATGGAGGAGGTGCTGCAAGCATCTAGAATATTTGAGACTATTATCAAGAACGAGAACGATTATTTCGAGAAGGTTAGAAAAGCTATTATAGAGGCTAGAAGAAATGGAAATAAGAGATAAGGTGCTAAGTTATGAGTAAACCCTTTGAGCCCGAGGAAGCAAAAATAGCGGAAGAAAAGACAGAAAAGCTTGTTGAAATATTAAATAATATATTGAAAAAATATAGAGCTGAACTAGGTCCTCAAAAAGACCATGACACGGCATTTATATGTAAGGGCAACCCAAATATCGTGATATATGTTGATGTTGAGGCTATACCTGACGAAAGATGGAAGAATATAAAGAATAAATATCCAACAGTCCGCTGGCCTATAGCAAAGAAGATGAAATGCGAAGAGAAATATTTAAAGAGAAATCTTCTAGCAGTCGTGATGTCCTTTAATAGGGATAACTTAGAAAACGTAGAAATGTTCTACATAGATTGCGAGACCTGGATCAAAGAGGGAAAGCTTGAAACAGCTAGAGTCGTACGTACACGGCATAGAAAATATGTATACAGGGAGCAGACACCAGAGCAGTTCTGGGCCATGGATAAGAAACGTGTTATATGGGGCGTGCAAAATTTAGAGAAATTCTTAGATGACTTGTTACAACGAAAAGAATTAAGATGCTCATAGTTAAAGATCTTTTATTTCTAATTCCTTGCACTTAGGTGGTTTCTTAGCTTTCTCCTCTTTCTTAGCTTCTTTCTTCTCCTGCTTTTCACTCACACTCATCTATATCACCTACATAATTCTCTAAGCCCCATTAACTTAATAATGAATTAATGTTTGGTTTCGATTATGACTTATAGCTCTCTTTACCCCAGTGCTGTGTTAGGTAAGCTCATCATAAGTTTTTTACCTAACACTAGAGAGTGAAAGTAGTAGAGCACTTCAACCCCCTTGTTAATATTTTCCTCGCATTTTCATGATGGCGTTGAAGGCGCTTAGAACTACTCGGGCATTGGCGGTATCTCTGGTGGGGTTTCCTCGGGTGGCTGTGTTGTTGGCGGTTCTACTCCTCCTACTAGCCTGTCCCAGTCGCAGAATACTGTGTTCTCCACGGGGTTCTAGTATACTGGGTACTTGCCTCCAACAGGGTGTGCTAGGTGAGTCTTCAATGTCTCATTGTATAATTGCCAGAGCCCAGGGTAGCTTGTTATATTAGCGTATATGATTGGGGCCTCCACTATTGTCTCATTGGTGAGGGAGGGCCATTTTACTCGTCCTGTGGCTGTGTCTACTTGTAGCGTGTGCCATGTTACATTGCCTAGTAGCCAGACGCGCTCCCAGTCGCTTCCGCAGGCTTCGCATAGTGCGTCGCGCAGTGGCTTCAGGGACTCGTGTCGGCTACAGCTCTTCATTGCTATTGGTATTTGTGTTGCCAGGAGCCATAGGTATGCTCCCTATACTGGTTCATCGGTGTTGAGTCTATGGCTTCTACTAGCTTGTCGTGTATGTAGGCTAGTGTTAGGTATTGTAGTAGGCTCTCAGCGGGGTTGGGGGTTATGGCCTTCTTGATTTCCTCGGGGTTTATCGCGGAGGGGTCTGGGTAGTGGTATTGTATCGAGGCTTCCACGTTTACTCCCAGGTCTTTGACCGAGCCCCACTCCCACTCCTGCGGCTCCACGGGCTCTGCTTTAACAGTGATCTCTGCCATTCTCAGTGTTCTATTGAACGCTAATCCCCTAAACAGCTTCTCACTGCTCGGGGATTTTAATGCCACTTGTGAAGCCCATGTAGTCGCTTATATAAACAGTAATGTTCTGCAACCCGGTCTCGTCTATGTTGCTGAATACTAGCTTCTCCACTAATCCAGACTAGTTCATGGGGAACACTCTACTCCCAGCTATGAGCCTCACGGTGTCTAGGAACCCTGTTAACACCTGGAATCCATTTAGGTACACGGAGGCCTCTACAATGCTCGGTATTCTCAATCCACGTGTCCAGGTGGCGACAGCGGCCTCTGCAATACAGTATTCTATAGTATACAATATGTGTAAAGCTCTCAATCCTCGTATAGTCTGCCTCTACCACTAGGTTTGTGCACGCACCTACATAGGGCCTAGTCTCATTTCATAGGGCCCTTCGAGAACACTGCTGACAGAAATGCGAGGGTCCTGCCGCAGCACCTATGCCGAGCATTGCGTGACCACCGGTACTGTAGCCACGCCATAGGAATACGACCGGTAGGAACAAGTAGAGCATGCGCTTAACCCTCGGGAAGCTCCGGGCACGCTCATTCAAGACGCTCGCATCGCTAATATACACGAATCTATGGTAGCGTGACTCAAAAGACCCATCTACCCCCTAGGATATATCTAGTGCTTAAATAACAGGGATCTGAGTGAAACCTCGAAGATCGCATGGTTATATATCATCTGTGATCT
>Ga0209740_1000051_pt1 | contig 23741 bp, 16 predicted proteins | sample ConCONMetagenome_FD_184733 | JGI IMG/M metagenome (GOLD analysis project Ga0209740, IMG submission 184733) | Hot spring microbial streamer communities from Conch Spring, Yellowstone National Park, USA - CON_C (SPAdes) (version 3) | ecosystem: Environmental > Aquatic > Thermal springs > Hot...
GCCCCCACTGCGGCTCCGTGTTGAAGAGGCGCGGAATGGCTCTCTACTGCCCCAACTGCTCCACTGAAGTAAGGCGGAAAATAGCTACTGGGCACTACACTGCATAACTTTTAAACCCAGTACACTTTTATACCGTGGACACGGTTCTGAAGGAGCTGATGCAACACTGGCGCCACTTCGTCGATACGGACATCGCGAAGGCCTACAGAGAAGAGGTTGCCAAGTTCGAGCGGTGGGTTAGAGAGATGGGGCTCAGCCTACTCGCCCTAAGGGCGCGGGAAGCCGCCGAAAAAGGAAACCCCGTGGCTAGGGACTACCCAAGCGAGTACATAAAAGGCCTAGTCAGGCGGGGACAGGCGAAGATTCTGGTAAACATGTTCGCCGCTTACCTAGTCCACAGAGGACTCGCCACACAGTACTGGCTCATAAAGAACAAATTCGTCGCAGGTGGCGAATCCATAGCCACCTGGCTACGGCTCCTCAAAAAGACCTAGCCGCGACGCTGTACACATAACCTCGGCGTCAGTTCGTGGGTTCGTCGTCACCGAAAAAGGAAACCCCCTGGCTGTCCGTATCGAGTCGCCGCGTAGTATATACGTAGTAAGAGACTGACGCGCCTGGGCGAGTGTGGCGTGTCAGCTGGGAGGAAAAAACGCGGTTTAAAACGGCGTCCTTTGAAATAGACGCGGTTTAAAACGGCGGGAGGGTCTGAGGTGTAGTTTTTGTCATACTCCTGCCTGTGGTGTTTGTGCGTGGAGGTGATATAATTTTGCTTATCTGTTGTTGCGTGGGTGGTTTGTGTACTGTGACGTGGCGGGGGGTGAAGTATCGCGTGGAGTGCACTCCCTCTTTTCTGCTTGCCTTAGCCGTTGCGTTGGCTGGGGAGAGCCTCTCCTAAATCGACATATACAGGCAGCTAGTTAGGCAGGTTGTGGAAACGAAGTATCGTGAGGCGGCGGGGCGCGTGGGCGAGTTGCTGAAGGAGAAGTAAAAAAGTAGAGGAAAAAAGGGGGGTTTTTAGAGGATTCTTATGTACTCTTTTGAGGCCGTGGAGAAGGCTAGCAGGCCCTTGGGGCGGTACACTCCTCTAATCTTGTCTTCGTATACCTCATACCGCTTGAACTCCAGCTCCAGCTTAACCTCCTTCACGGCTCCGTTCCGCGCACAGAACGTCCTCAGCTGGTTCAACATGAGGCAGGCCTCCGACCCGTCTCTCGCCACGTAGACCTCCACCATGTAGGGGTGGGGGTGAGACACCGGCCTCTGCCTCACCACATCAACCATCCACGGAAACCTCCGCAGTGTCTTGGCAATCTCCACAAGCTCCTCTTTGGCGTGGGGGGCCCACGCCCTAACCCACTCCACGCCGAAGGCACCCAGCTCCGGCCACTCCCTAAGGAGCTCCTCCACGGGGTCGATCTTGACAACTAAAACCGGCTGAGGCGGCTCCTTCATCTTCTCCACCTCCCTCTTGTAGTCCTCTATGATTTGTTTAACACAGTCGTCTGCGGAGCGACAGTGAGGCTGGTACAGCTTTACCCCGTTTACAACGACGCCACAAAAGACGTCGTATTGATTAACCCCCGCACCCACCTTTACGTACTCATACCACACCCCGACGTCGTACTGTCCGCTTAGCTCCCAAAGAGCGTCAGCCACCTGTTGCCTAATACAGCCACCAGTCTCCTCATCCCTTCTTCTCCTCCACCGCTCCTTCGCCTCCCACCGCCTCCTGTCTTTTGAGTGCACCCACACCCTATACCTTACGCACACACCTCTGCGGCACCCCTCCGCGGTTAGAAGCCCCTCGTAGAGGCATCCGTCGTTGGTACACCATTCTTTGGGCGGTGGCTCGTACTCCACATACTGGAGGATGCCGAGTTTTTGAGGTAGCTCGAAGACGGTGGCTGTGGTTTTGATCTTTTTGGCCGCCGTCGTCATATCTACTCCCTAAGGGCCGTCAAGACCTCCTCCACCACCCTCCTCTCGATTAGGTAGGTGCCCTTCTTGTGTCTCTTTGCGAGCCCCTTCTCCACAAGCCTCATCATGAGACTGTATACAGCCCTCCCACACCGCCTATCCACTCCGCATATATCCCGCGTCCTCACCGCGACTAGAAAGCCCCTCTCACCACCCACCCGCCTCTGGACGTATAAAAGCAGTGCGGGGAGGTACTGCCTAATCTTCCAAACCTTCATACCTTCATCCTATCGGCGGCTTTTCTTATGCTGACCGGAGTTGTGCCGGCCGCCTCAGCCAGCGCCTTCAGAAGCCCCAGCTTCTTAAGCGACGCCAGCCACAAAGCCGCCGCCGCTGAAACCCACGGATTCTTACCAAACAAAACACGCCTATTCCTCTCCAGAAGCTCCACCGCGGTCTTGACTACAAGCGCCGGCAGGTTGACTCTAGCCGCCAACGTCTTCACGTAGTCTTCAATAGACGACCTCCCCAGCCTTGCCTCTTCTTTAAGCCGCCACGCCACCCTCCTCACCCGACGCTCCTCAGCCCTGCTACATTTGAGGAAATCCTCCAGCGGCCTGGGCGCGCCGGCCGCCTTAGCGGCTGTCCACAGCACAGCCACAGCCACCACCTCCGGCGGGAATCCGGCAACCACCTCAAAATACTTCTTCACAAGCACCTCAGCCTCCTCCGCTACGCTCTGCGGCAAGCCGGCGCATTCCCTAATACGCTTCAGCTCCGCTCCGATTTTAACCAGCCTCCTCTCGTAGCCGTGTAGTGTATCTCTGTGAAACTTCGCCAGCCTGCGCCACCTCCCCCCATGCTCCGGCTTCACAGCCATGTCGGTTTTCACAACCAGCTTAAGCGGCGTCGTCCTAACCCGCTTCTCCTTGTTGAAAGACCTCCACTCCGGCCCCATGTCTACTGCTGATTCAGCCACCACCAGCCCACACTGCGCACACACCACCTCCCCCCTCTCCCGGTCGTTTACTAGTGGACCCCCACAGACCGGACACCCAGCCATGACCTGAAGAAAAACCCACCTTTAAAAAGTTTTAGCAAAATCGATATAATTATAAAGAGGAAAAGCGACTAAATAGTTAAGCTGTCTGAAAAATACACAGTTTAAGACGCTGATGCTCAAATACAACAAAATATGTAAAGCCCGAAAGAAAATGCAGTTTAAGACGGCGGGGAGAGGGGGCTTGACAAAAAAGGTTGGTTTTAGAGGTCTTGGCAGTGCTTTACGCGCCTAGCCTTCTCCATCGCCTTCTTCTTCACGGCCTCGTCTCTCAGCGCCAGAGCCCATCCCCTTAGCCACTGCACCGCCTCGTCGTGTAGCCTAAACCCCACGACGGGCTCCGTGTTGAGGAGGACATGCACCTCCTCTACCTCTGCCAGCCTCTCGCCGTGCTGGGGACACGCCACCGCCGTAAACCTAGCATCTTCAAACACCACCTCCACGCCGTATAAGCCGTTTCCAAATATCCACGGCGTGGCTATCCACGCCCGCTCCACCCACCGCTCACCCGGCTCCGCTTTATGCGGAAACTTGACGACAGCAAAAGCCACGCCGCCCTTCACAAGCCACGCCGTCGGCACGGCGGCTTTAAGCGCCTCCTTGGCATCCCACACATGCTTGTAGAACCGCCAAAGCTCCATATCAACACTCCAGCAAGATGTCTTGCTCACTCACGTTAAGCAACTTCGCCAGAAGCCGCCTCACGGCGTGCGCCGGCACTGCATACCAGTCGTCAAGCACCGTACCCACCACATACATATCGCCGACTTTCACCACCAACACCTCCTCCTCGTAATCCTCCGCACCGCCCACATAAACCCAGCAACGCCCTGCAAACCGCACCTCCGGCATCCTCAACAACCCGACCCATAACCCCAGAAAAACACACCCTTAAAAACATTACGCAAAACCACTAATATAATAAGGGAAAAAAGCGATAAATTAGTCAAGTCAAGCAAAAAAACGCAGTTCAAAACGCCGTCTTTTTCAATTAACATATTTTGTTAAGACAGCGCATAAACGCAGTTTAAGACGCCGTCTTTCTGAATTGACAAATTAGTTTAACGAAGGGGGCGGTTGCGGCTGTTGCTACAACCTAGTTGAAAGGCGCCGTACAGCTACACGCCGCCGTTGTTTTAAGCGTTAGAAATATAAACCAGCACCAACCTAAACACAGCACCCACAGGCCGGACACCCAACGTCTCCACCCGAACCGCACCTCCACCCGGCCCACACAGCTCCACCGCCTCCTCTTCATGGAGAGGTTAATAGACGCGGTAGCCGCCTATCTGTGCAGACATAGAAGCGTGGGGCTTCTTCGCCTCACCCTCGACCTTACGCGGCGCAGGCCGGAACTATTCGCCGAGGTGGGCGCCGCGGAGGTTGTGAGAGGCGCCGTGGCCCCACCCACGCCCGGCACAGACGCCTGGTGGCGGGCCGTTGCCGCCGTCAATACGGTATATGTGTTGCGCGAGAGGGGGCTGGCCCAGTACGTGTGGGAGGCCGAGGTGGTCAACTGGACGGGCCCACCCTGTTGACAACCCGACGCCAAGCCGCCTAACGCCCAATTCTGCAAAACCGTCAAGCCCAACTGCGAAGAATGGCGTATCTTTCCCGTCTTTTCTCCCTCTTCCGCTTTTACGGGGCGCCGAAGAATGGCGTCTCGATTTTACCCAACGCCGAATGAAATGAATGTAAAGCGTAGTCTCAAGCCGACCGCCGAACCTGCAAAAAACCGAAGAAAAACTTAAAAACCCACAAGAACCAAACACACAAGCCCTAGAATCTCAAGAAGGGTTGAAACGACATATAGAAGAGGTGTTTTGCACTGTCTGACCTAATTAGCTCTAGAATCTCAAGAAGGGTTGAAACTTGCATAATTGCCGCGATCTTCAATTTCTACTAAGCTAGAATCTCAAGAAGGGTTGAAACATACATCCCGTCTCTATGTGGTCTATCCGTATTTTCGCAACATAAACTAGAATCTCAAGAAGGGTTGAAACTTGCATCCAACGCGAACTGGAGTTCGTTTAAGGTTTTTTCCTAGAATCTCAAGAAGGGTTGAAACACACGTAAATGTAGTAGTCGCCCAACAACGCAGACGTGTAACTAGAATCTCAAGAAGGGTTGAAACAGCCAGAACAGCGGCGGCGTCAAGTTCGTCACGTTGTACAAGCTAGAATCTCAAGAAGGGTTGAAACGGCTACCTGCGTGTGGCCGTTGATCAGCGCGAGTTTCAGCGGGTAGAATCTCAAGAAGGGTTGAAACGCTGTTTGAGTACTTCAGCGGTTTGCTGTACAGCCGCTACGTAGAATCTCAAGAAGGGTTGAAACTTCACCAGCTGACTTCACCGGCTTCGTCAGAGAAAAATTCAGGAGTAGAATCTCAAGAAGGGTTGAAACTCGGCGAAGAACCGTATTATCGCTCTGAGCGCCTCCGAGTCGCGTAGAATCTCAAGAAGGGTTGAAACTATGTTTACACTTATGCGCAACGGCCTCTCTAGGTTCAACACGAGTAGGTAGAATCTCAAGAAGGGTTGAAACTGTATCGAAAAGACGAAAAGCGTGTAGCCAATGTTTTTAAAGCTAAGTAGAATCTCAAGAAGGGTTGAAACACGTGCTCGTACATCTCTTTGGCGATCTGTGCCAAGTGCGTCCTCCTGTAGAATCTCAAGAAGGGTTGAAGCGGCTTTGTGAGCATGCCTGGCTCGAAATCGTCCCTTAGAATCTTAGTATCCACCGTCGATTAGCTTGCGGTACGTAGAGTGGCAAAGGTCAACGCCGTAAGCGGCGTTGGTGGAGTCTCGTAGGCGCGGCGGCGCGTGTTGCGGGCTTCTGTCGTCTGCGGCTTGAGCGTCTAGTTCGCCGTTACACGTTTTTATGTTTGTAAATGGTTTTGACATGTTTATGTGGCCGACCTCGCCGTCCGGCCTCTGTCAGCCGCCTCCGTTTTCGCAACCGCTCTTTACATTCATCTATACATAATTTTTTATTGATGTGCGATTCGGCGGTTATGTTTAGGGATTTGAGACTTATCGGGGGGATGCGGACGGAGGTTGGGGAGGAGCTGAAGACGGAGAGAGCCGCCTTGGGCGGGGCTCGCCGCGTCCCGCAAGGCGGCCGCTTAGAAAAACCGTCGGCGTAGGCCATGTATCTCTACATAGGGAAGGTCCGGGTGGGTCCGCTCTCCGGCTACCTCTGGCTTCTTGGCAGTAGGCTCTACCTTAAGCTTGGCTGGCGCCCAAGCGACACGTACTTCCTGGGCAACCTCACGGACCCCCTCACCCTAGCCGCCAGGCTCAAAAGGCTTATTCCCCGTCCAGTGGACGTCAGAAGGGCAACCGTTCAGCTGGCCAAGGCATTGGCGGCCGCGTTGTATTTGGCTAGACGTTGCAGAGACAGCCCCCGGTGGAAGATCCGCGTATGGGAGGCCGAAGCGATGATTCTAGACGCCGCCTCCACGCTGGCCTGGACATGGCCCGCGGCCCATAGGGCGCTTAGGAAAGAACTCAGAAGGCTGGGAGAAGAGGCGCCGGTGTAGAGCCTCGACGCCTAACGGCGGTGCCCTAGAGGACGTCCCTGGCGGCGAAGCAGAGAGCCGTATTCAACGCCGTCTCACTTAGTTGACAGTTTCAACTTTTGAGATTCTAGTAGTTGTGAAGAAAGATGATAACTACGTGGTTCTACCGATTAAGTTTCAACCCTTCTTGAGATTCTACTTAAAAAGTTGCTAAGAGACGTTGGCGCAGACAAATACGTGTTTCAACCCTTCTTGAGATTCTACAGCTGAAAAGCCTCCACCTGCCGCCCTCCGTGGAGCGGTAGTTTCAACCCTTCTTGAGATTCTACTGTTACTGAACCGTTCCAAGGCGTTCTGCAACGGTCAGTTTCAACCCTTCTTGAGATTCTACTATAAGCCATGATGGAATATTGTTGCTTATGAATGAGAAGTTGTTTCAACCCTTCTTGAGATTCAACCTGAGGGGCGCACATGGATATGTGGATATGATGAACAACTCTGCGTTTCAACCCTTCTTGAGATTCAACAGTCGTAATGGTCATTCTCGCGGCGCCTCAGAGAGGAGTTTCAACCCTTCTTGAGATTCAACGGCAGAGAATCTACAGCCCAAGACTCGTTGTTGACAAGGTGTTTCAACCCTTCTTGAGATTCAACTATTGCTAGATACACCGAGCCGATTTTTGTGGCGCAGATATTTTAGTTTCAACCCTTCTTGAGATTCAACATCCAAGCCTTAATCGCCGCTTCGTCATTTTGCTGTATACTAAGTTTCAACCCTTCTTGAGATTCAACCTTTTTCGTATGCTTTTTCGTACAGCTTCGTACGACGTACGTTTCAACCCTTCTTGAGATTCAACGGCTCATGTGTTTGGTTGTTGTGGGTTTTTAAGTTTTTCTTCGGTTTTTTGCAGGTTCGGCGGTCGGCTTGAGACTACGCTTTACATTCATTTCATTCGGCGTTGGGTAAAATCGAGACGCCATTCTTCGGCGTCTCGCGAAAGCGAAGACGAGAAAAAAAGGCGGAGAAGCACGCCATTCTTCGCAGTGTCGAGCATCGGGCTTGTGGGGTGGTGGGTGGGGTGCGCCGCGTCGGGCTTCGCTGGCGCCGCCTCGGCGATTGACGCGGCGGGGGCCGGGACAGGCGCCGTAGAGGCTATGAGTAACGCCGTAGTGCTGTCCACGCCGGGGACAGAGACGTGGTGGCGGGCAACCGTCAGAGAGGTGATATACGCTCCGCTAGAGGGGCTGGCCCAGTACGTGCGGGAGACCGTCAACTGGACAGTTCTGCTGAAAAAAAGGCCTAGGCGGTCTTCAGCTCCTCCAGCGGCTTGACCCACCTCTCCCCCCTCCTGTCGAACCTAAAGCCCAGCCTCCTACACGTCTCTAGGTACCTCCTAAACTGCCTCTGGTCCATAGGCGCAGTCCTCTTCACATAGACGTATCCGTCCTCCACCCCCACGTAGACGGGGAGGCCGGAAAACTCCCTCCTCACCTCCTCCAACACGCGCTCCACCCCGCCTTCTTCTTCACGTCTGCGCTCATCCAACGCTGCCTCTGCGCCTGTTGATGTCTTCTCCGCCGCTTCCGCGCCGGCCGTCTTTTCCAGCTTGTAGCCCGGCGCCGCGCCTACATAAACCGCCTCTACGCCAACGTCAAGAGCGGCTCTGCACCTAACGGCGGCTACCCTTACGTCTCGGTCCACGGCCGCCTCGATCTTCAGCAGAGGCACTTCAATTACCTCAAGCCTAAGGCCGAATAGGCGCCTCTCAGCCGCCTCGATGACCTCGGCCGCCTTTCCATCCTCGGCGAACTGTCTCTTGAGATGAGTAAATACGGCAGTCGCAATTCTAAACCACTTGTCCTCGTACAGGATATCCCTAATTGCAGACAGCTCCTCCGCCTGCCTCTTCGCACCGACGCGCCTAGCCTCAGCCAGCTCTTTCTCCACCTGCCTAATCTCCGCCTCCACCTCCTCAACCACACGCCGCAACAAACCCTTAAGAGCTTCAAAATCCATGGAGGAGGCTGGGGAGGAGTTTAAGACTTTCAGCCCTACACAAAAGCGGCAGAGCGCCAGGTTGCTGGCTATATACTTTCCAACGTATATCAAACTCCAAGACGTCTCTAGGCATTGCCCCTCCGCCTCGCCAAGCGGCAAGGCCCTTAAGGCAGTCTACTGTAGAAACGCCGAGTCTCCCCGGCTGAGGGCAGAGACGCAGACAACAGCCCTCTCTCTCATAGATCTGAATACCTACGCCCTGTCCTTCGCAGACAGCCGCCGCATCTAGAGACGACGCAACGGCGGGTCCGGGGCCCTCCAGGAATACAAAAGCCGGCGTCCCCTGGCAAACCCCCGGCGAAGGCGCCACAGAGCGTCGGGGGTCGCTAGACTCCTCTGTGTCTCGTCTGGGGCGGCAGAGTTTTGAAGGTCACGGCGTGTGTCCTGTAGACAAAGCTCTTGGCCACGGCGACTCCGCTCTGGGCGTAGGCCAGCTCCCCGGCGTATTCAGCCATGTCTACGCGTTCAAGCACCTTAGGCTCGCTCCTCATGGCTATTTTAGTGTTGGTGAGCTGGATTACCAAGTCGTTGAGGTCGGCGGGGCTGTGGGTGGCGAAGACCACGCCCATCTTCCTCACCCTACCCAGCCTGGTGAGTTTGTTTATCACAGCCTCCACCACCTCCTTATTGAAGTCCTCACGGGCGCCCCCCTGCGGGAAGTAGTAGTGGGCCTCGTCGATAAAGATAAACGTGGGCGAAGGCGAGGCACCTCTCGCCAGCTCCTCGTCTCGCGTCTGAAACAGCCTAGACAGCACTCTGTACACCACCGCAGACGCCACCGACGGCGCCTCCCTAAACTCGCGGAGGTCGACAACCACGAGACCTTCCAGCTCCATGTAGTCAGGCTCGCCGAACGCGGCGAAGACCCTCTGGCTGTTGCCCTCGGCAACGGCATAGGAGACGTCGAAGAGGCCGGTCTCGTAGATCATGTTCATCCCCCTCACGAAGTTATCCACCTGACTTTTGTGAAGCCTGTCTTCCACACGCTGTTGTTATACTCCTCAGCCGCCTCGGACTCCACCATCTTCATTACTGCGTCTATATCCCGCAGGTCTTTCCCCGCCAACTTTTCCAACAACTTGCGGAACAGCATAGACACCCGCTCGCCGAAGAAGGGGAAAAACCGCGGAATCGCCGGGTAGACCTCCTAGAAGCCGAAGCGTAAAGACCCGGCCCCCGGCATTGACCTTAGTCACCACCTCCACAAGCCGTTTGTCCTCCGTCTTGGTCTCTACGTCTAGAACCTTGGCGCCTGGATACGTCTCCTCTACGAAGAGCTCAGCTAAGGCGCGGTCCACAAGCCCCGCCGCCTCCCTCTCGTCTTTCACGTCTAAGAGGGTTTCCTCCTCGCCGAGGTTTTGGCGGCGGTGCGCTGGATTCTCTAATCTGTCTAAGAGACGCCGCGTCCCAGGATCACCCGAGACCTTGAAGATTATGTGGTGATTGTACGGGGTTCTCCTTGGCCTCTCATGTGGATGTCCTCAGCATTACGCAAAACCCGCCGAGACGTCTAGCGCAGGTCGGCATGCCGCATATGCGGCCAGCCGCGGACGTTGATAAGCTTCTACATCTACGCGGCTGTTGGGAGAGACACTTCATAAAAACTATCAAGTCTCACGTGATACATTTCTATATTGTGTTTTGAGGAAGTTTTGGGGAGGTGTGTCTTGTCTGTGTTTGGTATAACTAGTGTATTTTTTAGAGAGTATCTATGCGTTGTGTATGTTGTGCGCTTCGGCGCTTGAGGCGGCGGAGCCAGCCGAGTCGCCGTCCGGCGTTGTCAAGACACGCGGGGCTATGGCTTGTAGGCTGCTCATAGACCCCTTTGTGCTTATTCACTGCAATCCCCACGCCTGGGTTGGAGACGCAACAGCCTTGGCGGCTACCACGCCTCTCGCCGATTGAGATGTACGACTTAGGCATAATCGCGTTGGTGGGCATAGCCGCCTTCGTGATGCTTTTGAGGGGAGACCCCAAGTGGACGCTACCACCGCTCATAGGCGCCGTGGCGCTGTTTCTAGTGCCTACAGTGACTATGTTGACCATAGCCTTCTTCACCCCCCAGGGGGAAGAGCTCCCGCCTCTCTTCGAGGTGAGGCAGGGCGAGTTCTTCCCATACCCATACCCGGCTGGCTCGTTGCAGGAGGCGCTGGAGAGGAACTACAAAGCAATACACGAGACTTACGAGACGCTTCTGACGGCTCAGCGGGTTTCTGCGGGGGCGGTCTTCGCCGTGGCGTATACAGAGACTCTGCTCCACATAATCTCAACGGTGGCGGGCGCCCCCGGGGTCATCGTCCAGCTCTCTAAATACGCCATGTATTTCTCCAAGGTTGGGGATCCGGTTCTGCAGATCTCGCTGACGACGTACAACGCCGCCACAGCCTTCGTCATGATATTCCACTTCCTAGAGTTCATGGCCGGGCTGGCGGTGAAGATGGCTGCAACTCTGCTAGCGTTTTCGCTCCTCGCCGTCATCTTCGGCCCCACCAGGGCGCTGGGAGGCGCCTTGTTGTTCTTCGCCCTCATAATGATCGTTCCGTCGTACATAGGCTACTACCTGGCGCCTCTGGGGAAGGAATTCGCTGTGTGGGGCGTGGAGACTGCGAAGTGGCTCAACGCCACGGCGGCAAACGCCACCGGCATAGCCCCGGTGCCTCTGGTGGTTGTTGAAGGCGCTCCCCACACCCTCTTCCTTACGCAGTACAACAACACCTTTGTGCTGAAGAGCCCCGCCGAGATCTCTGCCAAGATAAACCAGACGCTGGGGCCCTACAACTTAACCGTCTCGAAAGACGTCGTTGCCTCAGCCCTGGAGGTGGCCAAGAAGTACAAGGTCTTCGAAAAGGCGGCCTTCAACGGCACAGACTGGATAACCGCCACCGCCGGATCTATCACGCCCATAGCACACGGCAACAAGACGTGGACAAACGCCACCGCCATCAACACCTGGCTAGACATCCCAGCACCCAAGCCGGAGGAAGGCGGATGCGTCCAACACGGAGACTTCCGCGAATTTATAGACTACCTCGCGCCGCCGGAGGAGGCGAAAAGGCTCAGGGAGCGGGTGGCAAATCTCTCCAACGCCATTTGTCAATTCCACGAATGGCTGGGCTACAGAAGCTACCACCTCCGGGTGGACGTCCCCCAGCACTGGAGGTTTTTGACGGCGGTCATAAACTACACCGCCAAGGATAGACACGGCGTGGTGGACAACGGGATTGTGTCTGCGCATAACGGAGTGTGGGGCTGGCTGGCTGGGCCAGACAGCGAGACCTGCTTCGACGCCTTGGGCAACAAGTCCAGCTGTGCCGCGTTAGACACCACGGTTAGGAGGGGCATATACAACTTCTCCCTCTGGACGGGCGGGAAGCAGGTTGTGAACCCAGTTACTGACCGGGTCCGCTCTGTGTTTAACTTCACAGTGCAGAACTCCTCCCAGCCCGTCTTCGACAGGTCTATCAGCCTCCACCGCTGGGTAGAGAGGTGCACATGGTGTTGCGACTACGTCAACGACACGTGCGTGCAGTGGTGTTCTTCGTCAAGAGACGTCTTGCAGAACGCTACGCCAGTTAAGAGGCTGGGCTCCGGCCAATATCAATACAACGCCACGATCTACGCCCGGCCCTGGGTGCCTGAGGAGGAGCGGAACTACACCGGCGGAATACCCGTCGTCACTAGAGAGTGGGACGTTCAGATCCGGCTTGAATACGGGCCGTGGGTGGGAGACGGCACGCCGCCAAGCGGCGCATACTGCTACAGCCACAGCAACAGGACGTATATGGTGCTGTCCTTCTTCAGAGCCGTGCCGGGGCCGCCGCGGATTTTATATGCCTTCGCATGGATGAACAACATAGGCGTCGCGTATACGCGGCACGGAGAAAGCCTGCCAGACACACTGACCAACTACACCGACACAGACGGGGCGCGCGTTATCCACTACCTAGAAGGCGTGGAGCACCAGTACTACTGCCAGCCCGCCCTCGTGCCGACGGCAGTGCCGAGGTGGCGCCCCGTCGTAGACGCTGAACACAACTTAACCAAACTCCTGAGAGACAACTACCTAACCCTCGTCATCATTAGAAACGTCTCCCTCGCCTACTTCGCCCGGTTTGGGCCTTATCTGGAGGCGGCTGAGGCCAGCGGCTCCGAGCTGGCTAAGGCGACGGCGTCATCCGCCAGGGAGTATCTGGCGTTGATAAACCAGACACCCGGCGCCGTCCCGCTCTACCACACGCGTCCAAACAGCTACAGAGGGATGAACGTCCTAATTGCATGCGTCATGTACGACTGGCGCACGCCGGTGAACCTCACCGCAGAGCTCCACCTCCACCCCGGGAGGGAGTGGTGGGTTGCCTCCTACCCAATGGGCGACTCGCGGGTGGCTAGACACGTGGCTGAGGCCAAGGCCGACATGTTCAAATACATCTTCGGCACTCCGCCACCCCCACCGCCGGCGAATTTAAGCGGCTTCGTGAAGCAGTGGCGCATACCCTGGAACAACAGGACACTGCCCTACAAGCCGTACTACAGCTCAGACATGAAGATGCCTCCGCCCGACAACGAGACGGGGATTCCGCTTTGGAACATCCAGAACCTTGAGGACATCCAGATGACGCAGAGCAACGTGCTGGCTTGGCTCTTCACCGTCCTCTTCATCACGATTCTGTCCATAGTCGCCGTCTTCGAGTTCTTGGGCGCCATCTTCGAATTCCCAACGCCTGTGCGCGCCGTCTTCAGCTTCGTCCTCGGCGTAATACAAGACTGGACCTACTGGCTTCCCTTCCGCATCGCCGTTAGGGGCAAGCTTCTGCTGAGGATCTGGCTGGCCGTCAAGAGGCCGGTGATGAGAACCACCGTCCGCACGGCGGCGCGCGTCCACTCCTTCTTCGCCACGCGGATACCAGGCCTTAGACGCATCAGAAGCCCCGACCTCAAGGAGTACTACAAGCGGTACGTCCTGAGGCGTAGGGAAATCGCCGTGAAAGACCCGGCAGAGCAGGTTAGAGAGGAGGTCAAGACAAACGCAAAAAGAGATGCTCTAGAGCGCGCGAAGAAGGCGGCGGAGGAGAGAGCCGACGCCGAGTGGATCCGCAACCAGAAGCGCAGAGCTGAAGAAGAGGAGAAGACTAGGCGGGGGACGTTTGAGAAGATCAAGCGCATCTTCAACGCCGGAGACATCATCGAAGTGCTGAGGGAGCTCTCGCCCAGGTTCGACGCCTGGGTACAGAAAAAAGTGGAGGAGAGCCGCGGCTCGTGGTCTTACCACCTCTTCTGGTGGAGACAAGACCACATCCCCTTCATTTGGCAGGCACTGCTCAGCCTCGACCCACACGTCGTTGCTAGGATGGTGGCTGAAGGCAAGATCAAGCCGGAAGACGCCGCGCTGTACCTAAACCTACGCGCCGCCATAGAGGCCCACACGCGGGAGATGAGGCGGAGCTGGCCTCTACACTCAGTGTCTCAGTACGTCAAGATGTCTGAGCAAGAGTTCGAGAAGGCTAGGCAGAAGATGATCGAGGAGGCGGAGAAGGGGCTGGCGAACTTCCACAGATTCATAACAGAATTTCAGCTACATTACGACGCGCTGAGGAGATACTCTACGGAAGATCTCTCTAAGCTGGATGAAGGTGAGCGCAGGCGGCTGGAGGCGGCGGCGAAGAGCGTTTTAGAGCGCCTCAACGAGGCGCTTAGGCACTTCGCCGTTATCGACAAGGCGCCTAGGGCTAGGGTGATATCTGCGCTTAACGAGGCACTTCAGCACGTCACGGAGGGCAAGGCACATCTAATCCCCAGAGACGCCTCCATCGAGGGCGTTGTTAAGCATCTAGCGCTTATGGACTTGGAGACGGCCGTAAAGGTGCTGAGGAGCGCCGAGCGGTATTTGGAGGCGCACTACGCCGTTGCGCCTACCCGCTACGACACTAGGCAGATTGCGGTTGAGGTGGTGAGGTGGAAGATTGATGAGCACAACCCGACGCTTATGCTGGCGGGCGCCGCCCGCGGAATTGTGCTGGGGGCCAGAAGCGCGAAGGAGGGCGAGGCTCTGCTCAAGGCCTGGGAGCCTAGAGACCTCCACGGCATGGTGTTGGCTACTGCTGTAGGCGGCTTCGCTGTGGTAGCAGACGTCTACGAGGAGAGGCCTTGGGAGGCGGTTGCCGGCAGATTCTCCTACCTCCGCGAGAAGGCGCTGGAGGTGCGCGAGGCGGTTAAGATATAGTCTGATGTCATCCTCACAGCTGAGCACGCCAGATACCTCGCCGGCTTCAAAGCCGAGGACAAGGCTCTTGAAACTCTGAAGAAGGCTGTCGAGTACAGCCGCATCATGCGCATGCTGGAGAGGGCAGAGGAGCTGAGGATGACGCCTCAAGCCGTCGAGATGTTCACGGCCGACGCCGAGAGGCTGAGGCAGGAGGTCCTGCAGGAAACGGCAGAAATCTTTAGGAAGTTTAGAGAAGAGTTCTTCTTCGTCAAAGACCTCCTAGAGGGCCATAGGGTCTTTAGGCGGGAGGTTGAGGAGGTGCGCGAAGTGGTTAAGGCCTTCGAGGAGGCCCTCACAGAGGCAATGAAGGCGCCGGAGAAGAGGGAGAGCGTTTTCCGCGAGGTGTTTAAGGAGCGGGTGGAGAAGCTGGTGGAGGAGTACACGAGACGTCAAGACGTGGAGGCTGTGGAGAGGATTAGACACGCCGCGGCTGAGCTCACCAAAATCTCAGAGACCGTGGGCTGGAGGGCCGTTGAGGACGTCGTCATCGTGTTGCCAACTGTCGCAAAGGCCTTCGAAGAGGCTGTTAAGGCCGTTGACAACTCGAAAGATGCGACCCGCCTCGCCGGGGTGTTTAAGGCAAAGGCGGAAGAGGCGGCTAAACAGCTGGAACAACAGGGGATGCGCGACGCCGCGGAGCGGGTGAGGCAAGCGGCTCAGAGGATTGCTGAGGAGCTCTATGTCGGTGGGTGGTGGGCTGTGGAGAGGCTGAAGCCTCTCCTCTCGCCGGAGCGCGCGGGCGAGGTGGCGGGCAGGCTGGAGCTTCTACACACCATCTTCACCACCGAGGCGCTCGGCACATACAGAGAGCTCGTGTATCTAAAGCAGATGGAGGAGCTGGTGAAGGAGGTCAAAGGAGCGGCCTCTGCGCCTAGAGACGCCGAGGAGGTCTTGAAAAAGGCGGCTGAGGCCGTGCCTGCAGTCAAAGACGCGGCTGAGAAGGCGGAGGCGGCGCTTAGAGACAAGATGTGGGCAGAGGCGGCGATGTCGCTGAGCCTCGTAGAGGGCGTCGTGGAGGAGAATAAGCGTCAAGCCGCGGATGCGGTCAACGGCGTGGAAGAGGCGGTAGCCCTCGGCCGCAAGGCCGCTGAATACGACAAGAAGATGTCGGAGCTCCTCCCGCGGGCTGAGGCCCTAAACGCCGATATGGTTAAGCCGGCGCTTGAGGCGGCCGTCAACAAGGACTACGGCCGCGCCCTCGTCTTGATCGAAGCCGCCGAGAGGAGCGTCAACGAGAAGATGGCCGCCGTGAGAGACGTGGAGCCTCTGGCAAAGACGCTGGAGCGCCTCGGCATTGATGCCGCACGCCTCAGCTCGCCGGAGTACAGGCAACGCGCCGTGAAGGAGGTGGAGGAGGCGGCCACGGCACTACGCCGCTTAGTCGACCTGCCCACAGCCGTCCAACGCGAGCCGGAGAAGGCCGCCAAAGCCGCAGAAACCTTCGGCCTAGCTGAGACAGCCTCGCTGTTTAGAGCCGTGGAGAAGGTGAAGAAGGAGGCGGGAGACGTCTACCCCATCTTCACAAAAGCCCTCGCAGAGGCGCTTAAGGCCCCGGAGGGGGAGAGGGCTGAGGCATTTAGGCGGGTGTTCACAGCTGAGACGGAAAAGATGGCCAAGGCCTTCGAGGACCGTGGGCTTAAGACCGATGACATACGGAAGGCGGCTGAGGCGGCGCTTAAGGCGGCTGAGTCCATCGCCTGGAAGGCGCCTGAAGAGATAGCACAGAGGCTCACCTCAGCAGTGGAGGAGGCTGAGAAGTTAATCATAAAGCTGAAGGATGATGCCGCCGCGAGGCAGGTGGCTGAGTACGGCCACTACTCCGCCCTGGCCTCTCTGGCTAGAGAGGTCAGAGATGTTGTCACGGCTAAGCGCGACGTAGAGGAGAGGCTTGCCAAGCTGATAGAAGACATCAAGCCCGCCGTGGACGTCATAGCGCCGCATCTAACGCCGCTTCTAGAGAGGCTGAAGGCAGGCGACTACTCCGTCATCCCGGCTCTTGAGGCTGAGCTGGCGAAGCTAGCTGAGCAATACAAGCAACTGCAGGCGTTGGTGAAAGAGCTTATGGCGGTGAAGAAGTCGCTAGAAGCGGCGGCGCACATAGACGAAAAGGTGAGGAGGCTGGAGAAGGCGCTTAAGAAGATGCCCAACGACGTCAAGGCGGCCTTCGACGAGGCGCTGAAAGCCTTGAAGGTGAGAGACTTCGAGAAGGCGGCTGAGGAGCTCGACAAGATTCTAGAGATTATCGAGGAGAAGAGGGCGAGGCTTGAGCCGCTGGAGGAAAGGATTAGGGAGGCCAGGGCTGTGGCTGAACAGCTAGGCCTTGAGAAGGTGGTCAAGGCTCTTGAGAGGCCGACGGAGAAAAACGTGCTTAAGGCTTTGGGAGAGCTGGAGAGGGAGCTGGCTAGGATCTACGGCGCTCTTGAGCTTCTGGAGTACGTCAAAAAACCTAGGGCAGACGCCGACTTCGGATGGGCCTGGGCCGCGGCTAGGGTGCTGGGCCTTGAGGAGGTGGACAAGCTGTTTAGAGCTTTGTCTAAGGTTTCGCTATACCAGCTTAGGGAGGGCCGCGAAATTTTCCACAACCCGCTCTACGACGAGGTTAAGCACCTAATCGACCAGGAGCACGTCAGAGCCTTAATCAAGGCGCCGATGTACTCCTACATCATAGACAAGCTGGGCCCCGACGTCCTCCAGCCGACCTATGCCAGGTGGTATGACCTCTTCGTCGAATACGGCCCGCATCTGGCCACGGCTTTCGAGCACACCAAGACCAGCGCGGCGGCGGCGAAAGCCCCCGTCGGCTTAACCGGCGGCTTCAGCTACGCCGACAAAATGATGCGCTGGCTAGGCGACTTCAGCAGTGAGGCGGTGATGCGCGGCCTCAAGGCGTATTACAGAGGCGAAGGCCGCGGCTTTAGAGAGCTGTCAGAGCTAACGCTGATAGGCGCCAAGATACAGCTCTTCGACAAAGCGGCCTCAGCTATGATGACCAAGGCCACACAGCTACTCTCCGAGGCCGGAGCCGCATCCGATGAGGCTGTCGCTAAACGACTCATAGCTGAGGCCAGTGAGCTGAAGTTGCTGGCTTCTGCGTTGCGTGCCAAGGCGGCGTATGAAGAGATGCGCCTCGTCCAGACGTATCTCAAGGGTGTGCAGAGGAGGGCTGAAGCGCTTCTGCGGGAGGCGGAGAGGGAGAGGGATACAGACAAGAGAACAGCGCTGAAGATAAAGGCTAGGGAAATGCAGGAGACGGCCCAGAGAAAGGCGGAGAAGCACCTCGCAGATGCCCGCGCCAGGTACAAGGCCTATCTAGCCGAGATTAAAGACTTCGTCGGAGGGCACGACGTCCGCGAAGCTGGTATGAAGTACTTCGGCCTCACGGCTAGGGCCTTCGCCGGCGACCCAGAGACTGTGGCTGAGAGGATGATACGCGCCGTGGACGTCAGACGAGTAATCAGCTGGGTGGATGAGCTAAAGCTCCCCAAGGAGCTGGGCGAAATCGCGGTTAGGATTACAGACGCTGGACGCATCTACGCCAAGTTCGAAAAGATACTGAAGGCCAAGGCTGAACCTATTCCACACATCTACGACCTGGGGAAGACCGGCCGCTTCTTCTCAGACGTAAAGCCGCATCCGCCGCCTCCGAAGCCGCGCGTAGAGGAGGCGGTGCCGAAGTTGGTTAAGGACGTCTTGACGGCCTACTATGCCAGATTGAAAGAGGCGGCGGAGAGGGCGGCTGTATATCTGGCGCTGGTCAAAAACGACACGCGCCACGCCTCTCAAGAAGTGAAGAAGGCATATCAAGCACTTCAGAAGGCGCTGAAGGCTAAGGACAAGGAGGAAGCCTCCAAGGCGCTGGAGGAGCTGAAAGCCGCCCTCAAAGCCATCGGCATAGAGGCAGAGGGCGAAGACGCGAAGACAGTGCTGAAGGACGTGGAGGAGAAGCTGAGGCCGGCCTATGAGGAGTACCTCAGCGCCAAGAGGGAGTACGTCACAGCTGTGGAAGCCATCGCCAAGTTCTCACCTGAGGCGGCGCTGGCCTTAATCGACTCCGCTAGAGAGGGCGGGCTAGACTCAATAGAGAGGTGGATAGCCCTCACGGCATATGAAACGGCGAAGAGGGCGCTGGAGGAGTACGCCCGGTACTGGGCTAGGCCGGTGGAGGAGCGCTGGGACTCTCTGCCTCAGGCGATGAGGGAGCTTATCGCGAAGAGGGAGGAGGAGGCTACCTACGAGCTAGTGCGGGGCGTGCTGAAGAGCACAGGCATCGGCTTGAAGAAGGGTGTAGAGATGGATCTCCAAGGTTATGAGGAGGCGCTGGAGCGCATCTTCACAGCCAACGGCGAGTGGCCGGAGCTGAGATACTACGTCAAACAAGTCATAGAGGCGGCGAGGAGGGTGCAGAGGGGTGAGGTCTCTACGGAGGAGCTTGAGAAGGCCGTGGAGGAGCTGTTTAGGGCATACGGCGCAGTGGCGGCTGAGCGCTTCATTAGAAGCGACAGGCTGGAAGACGCGGTGGAGGAGATGCGCGAGGGAATGCGGCATTACGCGAGAGATACGGGTCTGAGGATTAGGAGGGAGGCGGCTGAGAGGGCTCTCTTCCTCGGCCTTTCTGTGATGCTTGAGGAGGTGGTGGAGTGGTATGCCAGAGGCGGCTGGCGCGGCCGGCTTGAGCCATACGTCGCATACTGGACTGAAGATGAGAGACTCGCCAGAAGAGCCGGTGAGGCTGGCTGGGAGGTGCGGCAGATACAAAGGCCGGTTTCGTTTGAAGAAGGCGTCCCCAAGGAGTGGAGGACGGCATATGTAGTCGCTCCCTTCGGTTTTGACTTGTCGGCTGTGGAGAGGTCTGTGGCTGAGTATGTGGATGGGGCGCGTGAAGGCGTCGCCCGCGTCAGGCCGGTGGAGTGGCCTGTGCCTGAGGCCTACCTGTGGTTCATCCTCAAGGACAGGCAGCCTGTTAGGGAGGGTGAGCGGATTACGGCCTACTCCATAGACAGGCTCTCCATCGAGGAGCCTTTGTCTAAATTCGGCGAGGCTCTCAAGGCTAAGAACTACGACGAGATGAGGAAGACGGTGCGGGAGCTCTACGAGGCCCGGCTCAACAGAACGCTTTGGCAGATTGTTTACGAGTTTGACCCGGAGAGGGCCGAAGCCGCCCTTGAGCACCTCAGGCAGAGATACGACGAGCTGGAGAACCGGCTGTGGGAGCGCCACGACGAGCTGTATCTGACGTGGCTGGGGTTTAGGCTGGCTGACGAGTTTGAGGCGTATCTGAGGAGCGGTGTGGGGAGGGAGTTGAAGGCTAAGGAGGAGGTTGCCGGCGTGGTGCTTATGCCGTGGCTCCCGGTGGACTTGGCTCCTCTGTTTTGGCTCAGGCTCGTTGGAGACCCGGAGGGCGAGGTTGAGTTCAGAGCCGCGTGGTACACCGCCGTCGATATGTGGTTCGAGAGGATGGCCGCGCCACACACGCCGAAGAAGCCGACAGTGGCGAGAAAGGCAGTGGAGCTCTTCAACGCCTTTGTAGGCGCCGGCTTTAAATACGAAGAGCTCTTCCCGCCGCCTCCGAAGCCGGAGACCGCGAAGCCAGCCCAGAGACCTGAGGTGGTTAAGCCCGCCGCGGAGGCGGTTGTACGTGGTTTAAGACGTGAGGAAAAGCCCAGGGCGCCTATCGCCGACGTGATTCCGGAGAGGGTGGAGGCTGTGGACTACCTGCTGGGGCGCTTCGGCCTCGCTCTGGACAGAGAGGCGGCGTTTAAGGCAAAGAGCTTCGTGACGGCTAAGGTACAGACCCACCTGGAGAAGGTTGCCGTAAAAGAGCCCGAGTTCGCCCACATAATGGCCGAAGTGGCTGAACACGTGCTGAGCTCCTTCGGCCGGCTGATGGCCTCTCCCGACGCCGCTAGGCATGTGCACGAGGCCTTGTTCTACTACTTCGAGGGCTACCAGACGAGGGACGGGGAGGTGCTGTTTGCGCGGATTGAGCGTACTGTCAGAGAAGCGGTGAGGAAGGCGGAGGAGGCCGGCATACTAGATGCCGAGTACCGCATCAAACAGTTCGTGCTCTGGTTGATCGAGCGGTTGGAGGAGGCAGGCGAGCGCTACAGGAGAGACGCGCTGAAGGCAGTCTCCACCGTCGAAAAGACGCTTAGGGCCACCGCCTTCGCCGGGCTTTCAGCCGCGGCGCTTTACTCCGTATACCACGGGCTGTACTCAGAGGCCGTCGTTTCGTCGGTAGCCACAGCTGTGGCCTTCGCCGAGGTGGGCCAGTTCAGAGAGGCAGTTCAATACGTCCAAAGGGCCGCCAAGACGCTGTACGAGGCGGCCAAAGACGTTTTTGAGCACGTAAAGGTCACGGCTCAGCGCCTCGTGGAGCTGTTTATTGAAGCCGTCACGAGGGTGCTGGCTTGGATCGACGAGCACAAGGCCTACCTCTTCCTCACGGCCGCAGTCACAGCTGGGGCAACTGCGCTGTCCACCGCGCTGAACCTGTGGGGCTTGATCGAGCTGGAGAAACTGGCTTATGCGGCGACTCTAACGCCGTTTATAGCCGCCAGCGTCGAGGAGTACTCTAGGAAGGAGGTGCTCAACATCTTGAAGAACGAGTCCAACCCCTACGAGAAGTTCAAGGAAATCGCCAGGGAGGCTAACGCCGGGGGGATAAGGCTGGCTGAGACCTGGGAGTCGCTGAGGATGTTGATACTGCCGAAGCCTTCTGAGGAGGGAAGGCTTATGAAGGGCAAGGCGTATAGTGAACTTAACGAGGAGAAGAAGAGAGCTCTCTTCTACGCGGCGTTCGCGCTGGAGGAGGCCCTCGGCGTCTACAGATCTGCGTTGAGAGAGGTTGCGGAGGGGCTTAGGGAGGTGGTGCAGAGGGTGGAGGTGGGCGAGGAGCCGTTTAAGCGGGTTAGGTACATGCTCGACCTCGGCCGTCTAATACAGCTGACCGAGAAAGAGGAGGTGGCGTTCAAAGAAGCCTTGAGTACTCTCAGGAAGGGGCTGAACGAATACGCAGTCAGGCACGGTCTGGGGGACCTCCTCAACGTGAAGGAAGACGTGGCTAGAAGGCTGGCGGAGGCGAAACAAGCAGAGCTCTCCAGGTTCAGCGGCGTGAACTTCGGCACGAAGGCTTACGCCGCTCTTATTGCCTATAGGGAGTATGCGCTGGGCAGGAGAGGCGCCTTCGGCACAGCGGCTTGGTATTGGCTTGAGGAGGGCGGGTCGGCCCGGCTCCTCTACTACGCGCCGGTTACGGCGTACAAAAAGGCCGAGAAGGCGGGGGTGGAGAGGCCTGCGGCGGTGGAGGAGTTGGTGACGGAGGCACTCCGCCGCCTCTTCCTAAAACCAGACGCCGACCACCTCCACGGCTTCGTCGAGGAGCTCGCAAAGGTCGGCAAGCTGGCGCTGGAACCTGTGGAGGAGAAGACTAATGAGGAGAAGAAGAGTAAGGAGAAGACCGAGTCTTACGTGTTTAAGCTCTACAAGCTTGAGGAAGGCGGCGGGCTCAAGGAGCTGGGCATAAGGCTGAGCATTAGGAAGGTGGAAGAGAGTATATTCTACGCCTTGGAGTTCGACGATATGGAAAGGTGGCAGGGGTTCTTCAAGCAAGAGCTTGAGGCGGCGGAGAAGGCGGCAGAGGTGGTTACGAAGCGTCTGCCTGTGGAGGACAGCTTCCCCTACATGGTTGGCTGGATTGACTCAGACGTGGCGATAGTCAGAAGGAGAAACGAGAAGGTGTTGCAAATGTCAACCTCCCACCTATGGCAGTTAGCTGAGACCCACGCTCTCTTCGACTGGTCCGATATCGTAGTGCGTGGCGTAAGTTTGACTCTTGAGGGGCCGAAACCGCAACTTCTTGCCCACACATCTCTAGAGAAGCTCGACGACGCGATCAGGAAGAGCGCGGAGGGCGGGTGGCTTAAGATGCTTGGCATTAAGGCGGGGAGCTGGGACGGTCTCAAGAGTTGGGTTGTGGAGAACTGGGGCATCGTGGTGGACGCCGCGGTGAGGCGGCTGGGCGAAGAGGTCCGGGGAGAGCTGGAGGCTCTGAGGGACATGCTAAACGACGACAAAATCGCGAGGGAGGTCGTGGGGTCCGCCCTTCTGCTTATCCAGGCGGAGAGACTGGGCGTGAACGAGACAACGCTGAGATACTTCGGCGCGGTGGTCTCCGGCGCAATAGACGGCGACGGGACTGTGTATGCGGCGATGAGGATGGTAGGCTTGACCAGCGGCAAGTATGCAGTCGCTCTGCTCTGGGGGACCGCCTTGGCGGCATATGGCATTAAGACGAAAGCGGAAAAATCCAGGGAGGTATTTCTTGTAGCCGCGTTCGGCGGCGATGCCGCCAGGCTGGCTGGCCTCTACTTTCTCTACGGGGCTTCTCTGCTTGAGGGGGATGAAAGATTTATCAGCCACAAGCGGGCTGAAGCTGTGAAGCTCGGGGCCGAGGGGCTCAGCGTCAGCTGGGAGGGGCTGAGGAGGAGGACTGAGGGCGGCCCCGTCGCCGCCGACTTGATCATATCGGAGGGCGATATCAAGATCAAGTACAACGTATATCTGCGCGAGCACGATATCCTGCTTCAATTCCGCTCGACGGACCGGAGCCGCGTGGAGCTCGCGGCGCGCCTGCTGAGGCTTGCCGGAGTCAGCGCAGAGGTGCGGAAGGAGGGCGGCAGAGACGTGTGGCTCGTCGTAGCCACCACCGACAAGCTGGCGGCTGGGCGCGAGGAGTTCAGAAAGGCCCTCGCCGAGATCGTCAAGTCGGCGCGTAGCAAGGGCTGGGTGGACGCCGGCATGGCGGAGCGTTGGCTTGATAAGCTGGAGAGGGGACGCGTGTTGAAGGAGGGCTGGCCGAAGTACGAAGTGGGGCTGGCCAAGGGCGCGCTAATGGTCAGATTCACCTCTACCAACTCCGGCAA
>Ga0209740_1000056_pt1 | contig 22030 bp, 22 predicted proteins | sample ConCONMetagenome_FD_184733 | JGI IMG/M metagenome (GOLD analysis project Ga0209740, IMG submission 184733) | Hot spring microbial streamer communities from Conch Spring, Yellowstone National Park, USA - CON_C (SPAdes) (version 3) | ecosystem: Environmental > Aquatic > Thermal springs > Hot...
CAAGAAACAACTGTAGACCAGCGGTTGATGTTCTTTTTGAATCTTTAGCCGATGTATACGGAGGGACAACCTTAGGACTTATTCTTACTGGGATGGGAAGGGACGGACTAGAAGGGGCAAAGAAGATCAAAGCACGGGGAGGAGGCATCATTGCTCAGGATAGGGAAACTTCCGTTGTTTATGGAATGCCAAGAGCGGTGGTTGAGGCGGGCTTAGCGGATGAAATTTTACCTCTTCCTCAAATTCCTCAGAGATTAAAAGAACTCTTCCGGAGTTTTTGAAATGAAGCCAGAGATTTTAAATTTTTTTTACCACTCTTTTAGAAAAGACAAGCGGAATCTTCTACCGGGAGGGGAAAGAATACCTACTGGAAAGCAGGCTTACTGAACTTGCCGTAACCTTAGGTTTTAAAACCATAGATGAGCTTTACCAAAAGGTAAAGTCCTCTTTAACTCCTCAGCTTTTAACTCAACTTATCGATGCCTTGACTACTAACGAGACTTACTTTTTTAGGGATGAGCATCCTTTTGTGGCGCTAAAAAACAATGTATTGCCTGAGCTTTTTAAGCTTAAGCAAAAGGATGGGGTGCTCAAACATCTGGTCATCAGCCTGTTCAACGGGGCAAGAGCCTTATAGCATTGCCATGTTGGTCCTTGAACACTTTTCTGCCTATTTAAACAGCGTTAAGGTTAACATCTATGCAACGGATATTTCCACTTCAGCAATAGAGAAGGCCAAAAAAGGTGTTTATAATCAAATAGAGGTAAACAGAGGGCTCCCTGTGCAATACCTTATTAAGTACTTCAAGCAGAATGGAGCCTACTGAGAGATCGACTCAAGAGTAAAATCTATGGTTAAATTTGAAGTAGTAAACCTCCTTGAGGCGGATAAAAAAGTAAGGATGAAGTTTGACCTTATTTTGTGTAGGTATGTTTTGATATACTTTGCTAAGGAGACGAAAGAAAAGGTCTTTATAACTTTATGGGATATGCTCAATCCTTTAGGCTATCTATTGTTAGGGGCAACGGAGCTTCCGCCTTATACTCCACCTGACATGGAAAAGGTAATGATTGGAAAAACAATCTTTTATAAGAAAAAGGGTTAAACCAAGGGGGTAAGCCATGAACCTTGATAAGGAAATCCTCAAAGATTTTTTGGTTGAAGCTAAGGAAGGGATTAGCAAGCTTGAAGAGGAGTTTGTTGAATTAGAGAAGGACCCTGAAAACGTAGAAATCTTAAAGAGCCTCTTTCGCACGATGCACTCTCTAAAAGGAGCTTCAGGATTTTTTGGTTTTAAAAGCCTGGAATCTATAGCCCATTTTTCCGAAGATATTTTGGCAAAACTTAGGGATGGTCTTCTTAAACCTGAGCCAGAAATAGTTGACATGCTTTTGCAGGCAGTGGATCAGATAAAATACATCGTTGCCTACTTAGAAGAGCACAAACAAGAACCGATTGACGATAGGGTCTTGGAGTTTATCGTTTTTCTTTCGAACTTTACGGAGAAGCTTAAAAAGAGGGTCGAGGGAAAGGAGGAGAAAAAGGAGCCTGAAGAACTGAAGGTAGAAAAAATCGAAGCAGAAAAAACAGCAGAAGAAAAACCTGAACGTGAAGTTATAAAAGAAGAAGCCAAAGAGGAGATAAAAGAAGAAACTCCAGAGGTTTTAGCTACACCAGTTAAAGAGGTAGAAAAGGAAGAAAAACCTAAAGATAAGCCTCAAGATACTTCTGGAGTTTTACCCGCAAAAGAGCTTACAGAGACCCATGTTAAGGTAGATGTTCATCTTTTAGACCAGCTTATGAATTTAGCCGGAGAGCTTGTGCTTGCAAGGAATAGGGTTGTTCAGCTTGCAAGCAAGTTCCATGATCCCGACCTTCAGAGGAGCGTTCAGACCCTATCTATGGTTACCTCTGAGCTTCAAGAAGCCATCATGAAAACAAGGATGCAACCTATCGGCACAGTCTTCAACAAATTTCCAAGGATTGTCCGTGACCTGAGCAGACAGCTTGGGAAAAAGGTCAATTTGAAGCTTGAAGGAACGGAGACCGAGCTTGATCGTTCTATCATCGAAGCCATAAAGGACCCTTTAACCCATCTTGTGCGTAATTCTATCGACCATGGGATTGAACCCCCAGAGAAGAGGGTAAGCCTTGGCAAACCCGAAGAAGGGTTGCTTGTGATGAGGGCTTATCATGAGGGGGGACAGGTTGTCATTGAGATAGAAGATGATGGGCGAGGTATAGATGTTGAGAAGGTTAAGCGTAAAGCCATTGAGAAAGGCTTGCTTGACCCTCGTGAAGCTGAAAGAATGAGCGAAAAAGAAATTCTTTCGTTTATCTTTAAGCCTGGATTTTCAACGGCGGAAAAGGTGACTCAAGTTTCCGGTCGCGGTGTGGGAATGGATGTGGTTAAGACGAACATCGAGAAGCTTGGAGGCACGGTCGAGCTAAACACAATGAAGGGTAAAGGAACGACGGTTAGGATAAAAATACCTTTGACCTTAGCCATTGTTCCAGCTCTAATTGTAACCTCTCAGGGGCAGAGGTTTGCCATTCCACAGGTAAGCTTAAGGGAGCTTGTTGCCATAAACCCAGAAAAGGACCTTTTAAAGATAGGAAACACCGATTTTTATAGACTTAGAGGCGAAATAATACCGGTTCTCTCACTCTCTAAAGTATTAAAACGCCCTCAACAATCGCAGGAGAAAAACCTTGTTATCCTCAATGCTGGGGACAGATTTTTTGGGCTCCTTGTTGACCAGATCTACGACTCGGAAGAAATTGTAGTAAAGCCCCTTGGGAGGTGGTTTAAGAACATCCCCCTCTACAGCGGGGCAACTATAATGGGTGATGGGAAGATTGCCCTCATTCTTGATATCGTGGGACTGATGAAGATGCTTGGTGTTGCCTTGGAAGAGTTGGAGAAGAGCTTAGCAGAAGAAAAGGTGCTTACCATCGAAGAAACTCAATTTATCCTTATATTTGAAGTTGGTAAAGACAACTTTGCTGTTCCTTTAGCTCTGATTTCAAGGCTTGATAAGGTAAAATCAGACCAGATCACCACAATCGGTGGGAAGGAAGTCCTACTCTACAAGGGTAAGGTTATCCCAGTTTTAAGGCTTGAAAATTATCTACCCATTAGCTACCCTGAGTATGGCGAAGAAATAAGCGTTCTTTTCTTTACCGAGAGGGAAAAGACTGTAGGCATCATCTGCTCACGAATAGTTGATACCTTGGAAACAACCTTAGAAGTGGATACAACTATCTATCAACAGCCGGGAATAATCGGTCATCGTATCATTCACGATAGAACCGTTCTTTTCCTTGATATCTATAAGATAATCGAGATGTTTGATCCTGAATGGTTTATCGTAAAGAGAAAAGAAGAAGAGATTATCGAAGAACCTGTAAGAATATTACTTGCTGAAGATTCTCCTTTCTTCCAAAACTTGATTAAAAATTATCTTACTCAAGCTGGGTTTGAAGTTGATGTAGCTGAAAACGGCAAAGTCGCTTTGGAAAAGCTTATGCAAAATCCAGAGCAATATTCTATGTTGATTACCGATATTGAGATGCCTGTAATGGATGGGTTTACGCTCATTGCCGAGGTCCGGAAGAACCCGCAGTTTGTAAACCTCCCCATTCTTGTGCAAACCTCGCTTGCCGGTGAAGATATAAAAAAGAAAGTTATGGAACTTGGCGCTAATGCCTATCAAGTAAAGCTTGATAGAGAAAAGGTCTTAACCACCATCAATGAGCTTCTTGAAACAAGGAAACAGAGGATAAGTCATGCTTAAAGATTTGTTCCCAGACCAAGACAACGAAGAACTAAAAAGGTTTTATCGGAAAATGTTAAAGACACTTCATCCAGACTTAGGCGGCGACAAGGAGGAATTTCTTAAGTTTTTAGCTTGGTATAATGATCAGCGTGCAAAGGATAAAAGTCTTAAAGCGGAAGTAGTTAAAAGTTTACCTTCTCAAGGTAACTATGTTTACCGATGCGAAGAATTTACTTTAGAGGAAATCTTAACGCTTAAACAAAAGACTTTACTTTTGCCCTTGGATAAAAAATGTCCAGACTGCGATGGAACAGGGTATGATAGATGCAAAAGTCAGGTTTGTGGGTATTGTTTAGGCACGGGACTGATAGAAACTTTAAGCACAAGGAGTGAGGGTAAAGTTTATGTGCCCTGTCCATTCTGCGGGGGAAGGGGTAGGGTGCACAAGATAATCTGCTCAACCTGTTTAGGTAGGGGGACAATTCGGGATGAGCTAAGAGTGGTTGTTGACCTTCCCCTTGGCTTAGAAGAAGGCGATTACCTTTATCTACCAAAGGATAGATTTAATCTACCTCAAGATGTCTATGTGGAAGTAGTTATCAAAGACCATCCAAACTTTAAAAGAAACGGTAAAGATCTGATCCTCGAACATTCTGTAAGCGTGTGGGAACTTTTACTTTCAGACTTTATCGAGGTTCCAACATTAGAAGGTCCAGAAAGATTAGCAACCTCCGATTTAAGAACAAGTCAGAACATCGTTCTAAAGTCTCGTGGATTGTATTATTATGAAAGGGGTGACCTTAAGAGAGGCAACCTTATAGTTAAACTAAGAGTAATCTTTCCTGTAGACCTTCCTTTAGAAGTTAAAGAATGTTTAAGCTTAGCTTATGAAACTTATAAAAGATTGCACCAAGGAGGCTAAAAGGTGTGGATGAGAAAAAAAAATCCTTTAGCTTTGGTGGAAGGGAAAAAGGGTTTGCTTAAAGATAGGCATTTAACCTTGATTACTTTTTATCTTGGTGACTTTATTTTTGGGATCCCTGCAGAAAAGGTGGTTGAAATTAATAAGGACTTAGAGATAACGCCTGTTCCTTTGGCTGATGATTTCATTCTTGGAATCATGAATCTAAGAGGGCAAATTGTAACCGTGATTGACTTGCAAAAAAAGATAAAGCTCCAAGGCGACCTAAACTACAGGCTGAATCTTATCATCAAGAAGGATAATGAGCTTTTAGCTTTTTTGGTTGAAAAAATAGGCGATATTTTGGAGGTTCCTATAGCAAAACTTGAAGAAACACCAGATAGGATAGAAGGACTTGACCGAGATTACATAGAAAACATCTATCAACTTCCGGATAGACTACTCCTTTTACTCAATGTAAATAAGCTCTTTGAAAATTAGATTTCTTCTTCGAAAAGACCAGCAAACTTAAGAAATTTTTTCCATTTTTCTTTTTTATGTTTTGGAAATTCTTCTAAGATTAGAGCTTGCCACTTTGGAGCCTTAGGTTGCTTGATTAGTTTCAAACCTGCTTCCTCAGGGGTTCTGTTCCCTTTTTTGAGGTTGCACTTTTTACAGCAGAGAACTACGTTTGACCAAACGGTTTTCCCTCCTCTACTCTTTGGGATTACATGGTCGATCGTGCGGTCCTTCGGATTGTTTAAAAGTTTTCCACAGTATTGGCAGGTAAAATTATCCCTTAGAAAAAGGTTTTGCCTTGTAAAGATAACTTCGCTCTGAGGTAGGGATTCGTTCTTGGGAAGGTAGATCACATCAAAAAGAAGAATTTTTATGGAAGGGCTTCGAATAAAACGATGTTTTGCCCCGTTTTCTGCGTGAAGTTCACTGATTTTAACCCATTCGGCAAAATCATGAGTTGTCCAATCTTCAGTCATAACTAAAGCTGTTCCTTTTACTAGATGACAGATAGCTTTTTGTAGGTTAGTAATGTGGACCGCTTGATAGTATTTATTAAGAACCAAAACCTTTTCAGAAAGTATGCTGGGGTCCATTTAGCTGAATATAAAATTTAGCTTACTACTGGGCAGGTCATTGTATGATTTATAGCTGGTATATTCTGAATCTTTTCTAAGAGAAGTTTAGAGATATCTTCATAACTTGGGACCTCAACTTCAGCTATTATATCATATGGACCCATTATAGTATCAAGCTTCTTAATTTCAGGAATGTTTTTTAGCTCCTCAACTACCTTCTGAGTTTTACCTATCTGAGTGTTAATCAGAATGTAGGCTCTAATACCCATGCTCTTCCCCTCCTAATTTAGGTTAAAGTTATTTGTAATAATATTCTGCACCTTTTGCAAATATTCAACCACCTTGTCCACTATCTTACTGGATAAGCTTCCCATTCCGCAAGCAGGAGTGAATAAACTTTGTTTTAACAGGTTATTAATAGAATAAGAAAGCACGCTTGAAAGGTCTTCTAACTGACGAAAGAGGCGGTTTTCTATTTCGGTAAAGTTTATCCTTTCTAAATTCTCTTTATCCGTTGGCACGCATCCCCAGGCGATAAATCTTCCTCTTTCTTTTAAAAAACGGCTTAGTTCTTCAGTGTAAATGGTAAATTTTTCAAAGAAGTTAAAACTATCAAAGCTTACTATGTCTGGGTCGGATTTAAAGACAAGGTCCCAGTCGGTGTTTGCACAAACATGAATACCAGTAAGAAACCCTCTCAGTCTGAGATTTTGAATAAGCTCTTTTAGCATGCTGATGACTTCTTCTTTAGTGACCGTTAGAAATCCGGAGCTACCAAAGCCGGCTAAGCCTGGTTCATCAAGAAAGATGATGACCCCTTTTCCGGTTTCGGAAAGCAACTTGGCTTGAGCGATGGCCTTTAAGGTTAAAAATTTGACAACGAGCTCTCTTAGGTCGGGCATAAAAATTAAGCTTTGTCCTTCAAGGTCTTTCAAGGCTGAAGAAAGGGTAAATGGACCGGTAATCTGCCCTTTAACCCAAGAACCTGGATACAGCCTTGCCTTCTCCACAAAAGGTCTAAGAGCACGAGCGTGCTCTTTAGAAGGTAGATAATGGGTTAAAACCTCATCCCCCTCATCTGTAATGAGCCTCTGGTAATCTTCAAGGGTTTTAAACAAGCCTTCTTCAAAATTAGGATGGGTTAGGTCAATTCTTTCCAGCTCTGGGACAAATCCGGGTAATCCTTCGCAAGCCTGAATAATCATCCCTTCAGATTTAAACCTTGGAAGCTGTGGCCAAGCAGGAATATTAAACTTAAAGGCATAGACTAAAGCAGTGTTGACATCTTCAAAAGGAAAGCTTCCAATATGGGTGGTTTGGCAAGATAATTCAGGGGATGACACACAAACCTCCTTCTTGGGGGATCTCAACGCAGGGATTTTGTTCTTCTTCTAAATTGAGCCTGTTTTTAACAGCTTCAAAACCTGTATAAATTTCAATTCTGTCTTCTTTAAATTCTAACAGACAGGGTAGGCTTTTAAGATTTAGAGCTTTTACTAAAGGATAAGCTTGATTTAACGGGACCTTTTCAAGCTTTAGGCCCAATCTTTCGCTTTCTGCTATGACTTCTTTGCAGGCCGGACAGTGTTGGGAGTAGATGAGGATGAAATTTGTTTTTTCAACATTACCTTCTTTTGAAATAATTGGGGATGGTGATGAAATATAGAAACCCAAGGCAAGGCTAAACATTCCAAGAATCAAAGCCACCAAAAGATGGGGTGAGGTGATGGGTTCGTTTCTTATATAGAGCAAGATAGAAATAGCTCCGGCAAAAGTAATAGAAAACACTATTAGACAAAACCAACAGGGCTCAGCAATGTTCATGAAGAGAAAAAAGATCAGATAGGCATCTCCTATTAGACCTGCGGTTAAAAGATATAGAAGTAGGGTCTTAAAAAAACTACCTCCAGTTTTATGGTATAAGAATAAAAGAAGTATCAAAGCTGTATAAAAAAGGAGGGCAAGGATAAGGAGGTAGTTCTTCCCAAGGAGAAGGAGCTCGCTAGCTATAAAACAGCCAGAGGTTGGGCATATGCTTGTCTTGAAGTAATTTTCAAGGATGTATTCTAAGCCTACAAACAGGAGCCCAAGGATAAGGATGAGGTAGGATAGCTTTAAAGTAAGCGGGCTTTTTCTTTTCATGGTTAAAATCAAAGTTTACTCTAACCTAAGCCAATGTAAAGTCTTGTTATCTTTTGGGTAATGATTTATAATCAAAATGGAGCGATGAAAAAAGGTCCTTTGTTATTCGTGTTGATTGTTTTTTTTGTCATATTGTCTTATATCCCTGCTATTTCTAGGGATATTAACATTACTGCAGACAAGATGGAGGTTTTAGAGGATGAAGGATTAATCATTTTTACCGGAAAGGTTTTTGCGGAAGAAAGGGATTTAAAGCTCTGGGCTGATAAGCTGTATGTTTACTACACAAAAAGTGAGAAGGGGCGTGAACTTCAGAGAGGGGTTGCTATTGGAAAGGTCCGTATAGAAAAAGGCAAATGGAAGGCCAGCGCAGGCAAAGCTACATATTTTAAGCCTGAAGAGAAGCTTATCTTAGAAGACCAACCAAAGGTTTGGTATGAGAACCATCTTGTTGAAGGTGATATCGTAATAGTTTATTTTAATGAAGACCGAAGCGAGGTTTTATCAAGAGGAGGAAGAGTTAGAGCGGTAATAAGGAGATAGCATGCCGCTTTTAGCTAAGAATTTAAAGAAAAGCTTTAAAAAAAGATTGGTAGTTAAAGGGGTTAGCGTGGAAGTCGAGAGGGGAGAAATCGTAGGGCTTCTTGGTCCTAACGGTGCGGGGAAAACTACCACCTTTTACATGATTGCAGGATTTTTGCATCCTGACGAAGGAAGAGTTTATCTTAATGATGAAGACATCACAGACCTTGATGTTGCTGAGCGAGCCAAAAGAGGAATAATCTATCTTCCTCAGGAATCTTCCGTTTTTAGGAACCTTACTGTTGAGGAAAACCTCCGTATGGGCTTAGAGGGGGGCAATTCCTCCTCTAACCGCTCTAATAAAAGGGAACTTTTTGAACGCTATGTGGAGCTTTTTGAGCTTAAGGAGCTTCTAAAGCAGAAGGCTCACCATCTCTCAGGAGGAGAGAAAAGGAGGGTTGAGATTGTCCGTGCTCTTTTAACTGAGCCCCTTTTTATCCTTCTTGACGAACCTTTTGCTGGGATAGACCCGATAGGCATCTTCCAGCTAAAAAAGCTTTTTAAAACTCTTAAAGAGGCAAACATTGGTCTCATCATTTCTGACCATAATGTACGCGATACTTTACAGATCTGCGACCGAGCTTATGTTATTGCTGATGGGGAAATAATTGGAAGTGGTGATGCTAAAAGTTTGATTGAAAATTCCTTAGTCAGGGAAAAATACTTAGGACAGGAATTTAGGATTTAGGGCTATGGAAGTCAAAAATCAGCTTAAGCTTGTCCCACAGCTTCTTTTAACGCCTCAACTAAAGCTTCTTCTTAAAATCCTACCCATGAACACCTTAGAGCTTCAAGATTACCTTCTGGAAGAGGTAAACAACAATCCTTTTTTAGAAGTCGAATTTAAAGACATCTCTTTAGAACTGCTAAGAAAACAGACAAAAAGCAGAGATGAAGTACATCTTAATGAAGAGGTCATTAATGAAGAGGTTGATTGGAACTTTGGGTATGTCAAGTATCACTTTGTAGAAGAGGAGCCGGAGGAAGAGGTAAACCTTCTTGAAAGGACAGTTAAAGCTGAAGAATCCTTAGGTGATTATCTTTTATGGCAGTTAAACTTAAAGGATCTTTCTGAGTTTGATAAAAAGATCGCTCAATACATCATTGGCAACCTTGATGACCGGGGCTATCTTAGGGTCTCGCCAGAAGATATTTCAAAAGATACTAGTTTACCCTTGGAAAGGATAGAAAAGGTTAGGAAGGTAATAAAATTTCTTGACCCAGTGGGCGTTGCCTCCCTTAATTTAAAGGAATGCCTTTTAGCTCAACTTGAATCTTTGGGCTTCAAGGAGGATAGCTTGCCTTACCGAATAGTAAAAGAATATTTAGAAGAAATTCCTAAAGGTATTGAAGCACTTTCTCAGCTTTTAAAGAGTTCGCCGGAAGAGGTTGAGGAAGCTTTGTCGGTTATTAAGGGCCTTGAGCCCTACCCGGCTCGCAACTTTCGTTCCGTAAACCACTTTTCAGTTGTTCCGGACCTTAGGTTTTATGAAGAGGATGGGGAGTGGAAGGTTGAGGTGCTTAAACAGAGCCAATTTGAGGTAAAGCTTAACAATTACTATACCCAACTTTTAAGAAGAAGCCTAAGGGGGTTGCCAAAGCAAACCCAAGAGTATCTTCGGGAAAAGATGCGGCTAGCAGAGACTCTACTTAAAGCTTTAGACTACAGATACACAACCCTTTATCGCATAGGCAAAGCAATCTTGGACCACCAGAAGGAGTTCTTTGAAAAAGGTCCAATGTATTTAAAACCCTTAACATTAAGGATACTTGCCGAGGAGACAAACCTTCATGAATCAACTGTAAGCAGGGTTGTTTCGCAGAAGTATGTTGATACCCCATTAGGAATTTTTCCCCTTAAGTATTTTCTATCCTGGGGTTATGTAAAGCCTTCTGGTGAGGGTATTTCATCTAAAGCAATTATGAACTATATAAAAGAGCTTATAGAAAAGGAAGATAAGTCTAAGCCTTTAAGCGATGCTGAGCTTGCTAAAGAGCTTCAGAAAAGGTTTGGAATAAAGATTGCTAGAAGAACCGTCACAAAATATAGAGAATTGCTCAACATTCCATCCATAAGAGAGCGTAAGAAAAAATAAAAAAAAATAAAAAATAAACTTATTTAAGGGAGGAGGTGCTATGGAATTTCATTTCACTTTTAGAGGTATGGATTCATCACCAGCCATAGCTGAATACGCGAAAAAAAAGTTTAGCAAGCTTGAGAAGTATTTTTATGGTCCAGTCCATGCTCAAGTTGTCTTCAAAAGGGAGAAGTTTCGTGAAATCTGCGAGGTGATTTTAACGGGTGATGGAGATAGGATAATCGTAAAAGAGGAGACAGATGATATATATTCATCCATCGATTTTGCCTATGAGTCCTTAGAAAAGCAAGCAAAGAAGTTAAAAGAAAAGAAAAAGGAGATTAGACCGCCAAGGGGAGGGACTGAAGCAAGACTTGTTTTTTCACCAGGCTATACTGTCCAAGAGGTAAAGATTTCTCCACTTTCAACGGAAGAAGCCTTTGAAATCTTTCGCAAAAGCAAGGATCCAGTTTTTCTTTTTTACAACACCGACTATGATAAAGTATGTTGTATCTACAGGGCTGATGATAAAGAAATCATGTTAGTTCCTGTTCTCTCCTAGTTATGCCACCCTACTTAGTCATCATCACTGGGGAATCTGGGGCGGGCAAAAGCACCGCTCTTCGCACCTTTGAGGATTTAGATTTTCTTGCTATCGATAACTTTCCCATAAGGCTTTTAAAATCCTACTTGAAGGAGGTTAGCGAATCAAAGCTAACGGACAAATTAGCCATGGTTGTTGACCTCAGGGATCCTTACTTTTTAGAGGAGTTTCCTAAGGTGTATGCAGACCTTCGAAGGGAGTATCCAACCTTTGAGCTCTTATATTTAACCGCAAAGACCGAGGTTCTCATCACCAGGTATAACCAGACACGAAGACCCCATCCTCTTTTACGAGAAGAAAAAAACATCGAGTCTGCGGTAAAGAAAGAAAAGGAGCTCTTATCCTTTCTTAAAGATTATGCAACTTACATCATTGACACAAGTAACTTTACCTATCATCAACTTAAGTCGGAAATTCAAAGGATTTTTGGACGAGGTAAAAACTTACACAAGCCTTTTCTGCACATCATCTCCTTTGGTTTTAAGTATGGACTTCCTTTTGAGGTAAACTATATCTTTGATGTCCGGCCTTTACCTAATCCTTATTTTGTTCCTGATTTGAAACCCTTACCCGGCACAGACGAGAGAATAATTCGCTATCTTTTAACTGACCCCAGAACGGAAAAGTATTTGAAGGGTATTGAAGAATTTTTGAGGATGGTTATTGGTTTCCATCTAACCGAGGGGAGACGATATATAGCTATAGGAATAGGATGCACAGGCGGGAGACATAGGTCTCCAGCCATCTCTCAACTACTTTATCAACGTTTAAAAGAGGAGTACGAAGATTTAGAAATAGGGCTAACCCTACGAGACATTGCCCGTGAGGACTGAGCTTAAAGATGAGGATATTTCAGGAATTGCTGAAATAGAAGCTTCCCTTTTTAAAAACCAAGCCTGGTCCTTAGAACTAATAAGAAGCGAGCTAGAGCGTCCAGAAAATTTGTTTATAGTTGTCAAGAATGACTTTTTAGGAGTTATTGGTTATATTATAATCAAAGTGCTTCTTGATGAGGCTGAAATCTTAAGATTTGGGGTAAAAAAGGAAAATCAAGGTAAGGGAATAGGAAAAGGTTTATTAATGGTAGCCCTTGATGAGTTAAGAAGAAGAGGAGTCAAGAAGGTTTTTCTTGAGGTCTCCGTTGATAATATAAAAGCTCAAAGATTGTATGAAAAGTTTGAGTTTAAAAAAATTGGAGAAAGAAAGGACTATTATTCGCCGGGAAAGCCGGCTTTTGTTATGTGTAAAATATTAGAGGAGGAAAGCCATGTTGAGGGTAGGGATTAACGGTTTTGGAAGGATTGGTAGAGCAGTGCTTAGGGCACGTTTTAAATATCCGGAGTTTAACAATTTTGAAATCGTAGCTATAAACGACCTTGCAAGCCCTGAAATGATCGCCCATTTGTTTAAGTATGATACTATCTTCGGGAAGCTACCATATCAAGTGGAAATTAAAGATGATTCCATGATAGTGAATCAAAAGGAGATAAAAATATTTCAAGAAAAGGACCCTGCTAAAATTCCTTGGGAAGAGGTTGGCGTAGACTATGTCATAGAATCTACAGGTTTATTTACAGACGCTGAATTAGCAAAAGCACATCTTAGAGGAACAGTTAAAAGGGTGATCATTTCCGCACCAGCCAAAGGTGAAGATGTAACGATTGTGATGGGGGTCAACGAAGAGGTCTATGACCCTAAAAAGCACTTCATCATTTCCAATGCTTCCTGCACGACCAATTGTTTAGCCCCTGTGCTGAAGCTCCTTGATCAGCATTTTACGATCGAAAGGGGGATGATGACCACGGTTCATGCCTACACAAACGACCAGAGACTTCTTGACATGGTTCATAAAAGTGATTTTAGGCGGGCAAGAGCCGCAGCTTTAAACATGGTCCCTACTACCACAGGAGTTGCTAAGGCTTTAAAGAAGGTTTTACCTCACCTTGCTGAAAAAATTGAGGGAATGTCGATAAGAGTCCCAACTCCCGATGTTTCTTTGATAGATTTGGTCTTGCAGGTTAAAGAAGAAACCTCTGTAGAGGAAGTAAATAAAATTTTTAAAGAAAACCAAAATCGTTACATTGCCTACATAGAAGAACCGTTAGTATCAGTGGACCTTGTAGGAGACCCTCATAGTGCGATCGTTGACGGATTGTTAACCAAGGTTGTCGATAAGAAGATGATTAAAGTGGTAGCTTGGTATGATAATGAGTGGGGTTATTCAGTAAGATTATTAGACTTAATTAATTATATTGCTAAGTTTGAAAGTTAATGCAGACGCAGGAACAGTTTGTTTCTCAGGCTTATTTAGCAAATTTAGCGGAAACCTACATTGAAAAAGTTGAATTTGATAAAAAATATGAGCCTCTTATTCATGCTTTTCAATCCTTTCCAGCTTTAAAGAATCAGTTTGAAAATCTACTAAAAGAGGTATTTCATCCTTACAGAAATACCCACTTAGTTCTTGAAGAGCTTAGGCTCTTTTTGCTTAACAATGTAGGTTATATATACAAAAATGAATTTTTTGATCAATTTTTGCAATTGCTCTTTGCCCTCTTATATGGATTTTATGGAGAAGAAAAAGATATCAATACTAAAGTTAGTGAAATTATTCTCTCTCTTTTGAAAAAAACAATAGAAAATGTGACAGATATTACAAAATTAAAGTTTTTGTTTAACAATTTAATTGAAAGATTTTTAGAACTAAATGAAGATCAATTTAAATCCTTTTTTGAGATAGCGATTTCGTTAAAGAAGATATTAGGGTTAATTAATGAAAAAATAGTTGATGAAGATTTAGAATTACTATCCAGGCAATTATTAGTTCGATACTTTACGAATGTTTACAATTTGTATCGACAAATTAAGGACAAATTACCATCAAATCGAGAAATAATTGAGAATTTCAATTTAATAGAACAAAGGGACCTGACTTTACTGACTTTAAAGGAATTATTATCTTTACCAGACCATCTAGAGTTATTAGGAATATTAAAGGAAGTAATATTTAAAATTATCAGTTGTAAAGAAACATCACTTAGTGAAGAAGAGAGGGTATCCGTTTTGCTTTCTTTATTAGAAATTTCAGATTTAGGTTTATTACACGAAGAGCTTCTTCGTGATGTTAATAAAATATTAGTCTCAATGATTGATGCAAAACCGCACCAACACATTGAAGAGTTTATTGTTAAATTTTTTATATTTTTAAAACAAAAGTCTAATCTTTATCCTTGGACAGTTTTTGAATGTATTAAAAGCATAGGGACTGCTATTTTAAGAAAAAGAGCTGTATATTTAACAGAAGTTTTTATTCAAGAGGTTTTAAAATACGGTTTTACACCTCCGGCAATAACTGGGATTGATTTAAATTGGAGAGTAAAGAGAAATCCTTATCATGTTCAAAATATTAAAGTTTGGTTGGAAATTTATAGACAAAATCCTGAATGGTGCAGTAGCTTACTTATAGGTTTGATTATATATATAAAACTTTATGGAGTATCAATAAACGATACCGACCTTTTCCAAAGGGAGATAAGTAATTTATTAAATTCTGATATAAAGCATACATACAATCAGGTAAAACAGTTTTGTAGAGCTATTCCTGTTTTTTTTCATGAGATAGGGGCAGAGGGTCTCATCCGAGACCTTTCAACTCATCTCGATGAAATATACGGAAGAAAAAATACTCTATTCCATTTTTTGAGAAAGTTTATTCATATAGAAAGCTCAAGTTTAGCAGTTAATCTTATGGAAGATATAATGCGGTTTTGGTTTACTTTAAATCCTAGTCATATAGCTAAATATCTACCAGATGTCTTGTTAAATAAAATTATCGGTGAAGAATTCAAGTATCATTTAGAAATGCAAAATATCCTCTTTTCCATTTTTAAGATAATGGGAATATACGAAATTGAAAAAATTTTTGAATTTAAGATTGAGCAAATAGAGCGATATTTATCATCAGTAAATGTGGATAATAACCTTAAAAATGTCCTTCTTAATTTTTTGGAACTATATAACTTAATAAAACAAAAGTATTATTTTTCGCTTTCAAACCTTGGAGAACTAATTCGAGAATATTCTGTTCTTGGTTTCAAGTTTATAGAGGAACTACCTAAAGTTTTAAATGAAAAAAACCTTTATGAACAGATTGAAATTATATTAACTTGGTTATTACACTTAAAAGAAAATTATATCCTTTCATCTGAAAAGTTTCAAAAAAGAGAGGAGATAATCAAAAAAAGACATATTACAGCTGATATTCCTTCTATATTTGGACGCTATTCAGAACCTAAGTTTGATGCCTTAGCTTTAAGTTTTAGATTGGAGTGGATATTAGACACTTTGTTCGGAAAATTAACCGAGGAGTTTAAGTTCCAAATTTTCTCAGAATCAACTATGAAAAAGATTTTAAAAGTTATGAAGCTATTTAAAATAGCCCTTGAAGTAGATGGAATTAGCTCTCAACGTTTTAACCATTATTTACATATTTTAGAAAATTCTTTGTTAAGTTATCCTTTAAGCTTTAATCAATATCTTGATATTTTTAAAGGTTTACTTGATGGAGTCCAACATATCATAAAATCTTATTATATAAATCCTTATTCCAATAACTTTGCTTTAATTTATGAGGTTTTAGATAAGAAAAGTTTGCTTGATAAATACAAAAAAGTATTGACTAGTAAAAGAACAGAGGAAGCGTTTAATTCCTTATTAGAAATGCTCTTAAGAGATATTATTTTAGAATCTTTTGTTATAAAACATCTTGATAATTTTCTTAAAAAAGTTTACAATTCTTTAATCCAACTTAAAAATATGTATACCAAAGATGAGTTGAATATGCTATTAACTTATGATTATGATAAATCTATAAGTTATTTATATAAACCAGACAATGAAGCAACAGATACTATTTATCTTGGTAACAAAGCATATAATTTATTATTGTTATCCACTGAAGAAAATGTTAAAGTAAAAATTCCATACGGATTTGTGTTGACGACGGAATTATTTAGAATTTATCCATTATTGAAAAAGTATAAGCAAATATGGGCTCTATATGAAGATTTGGTTAAAGCTGGGGTTCAATACATTGAAAGATCTACTGGGAAACGGTTTAATAGTTTGGATAATCCTTTGCTTTTAAGCGTTAGAAGTGGCGCTGTAATTTCCATGCCCGGTATGATGTCTTCCATTCTAAATGTAGGGATCAATCCTGCTATAGTGGAAAGCTTAGCTAAAATTAGCGGAAATGAATGGTTTGCCTGGGATACTTATAGAAGATTTCTTCAAAGCTGGGCAATGGCTAATGGTATACCTCGAGATGTTTTCAATGCATTGATGCGAGACCACAAGAGACGATATAATGTCAAAAAGAAACGCGAATTTTCTGGAGAGCAGATGAAGGAGTTAGCTTTTCTTTACCGCAAAAAGATTGAGGAATATGGTGTTCCTGTTATTGATGACCCTTGGGAGCAATTTTTCAAGTGCATAGAACTAATATTCAATTCCTGGTATTTTCAAAAGGCTACCTTTTACAGAGAGATTATGGGCATAGCCGAGGAATGGGGGACAGCGATCCTGGTTCAAGAAATGATTTTTGGAAACCTAAAGCCTGATTCTGGAACTGGCGTTGTTTTTACTACCTCGCCTTACGGGAAGTTTCCTCGAGTTGCCCTTTGGGGCGATTATACTCCTTACAATCAAGGAGAGGATATTGTCTCCGGGCTTGTTAATGCCTATCCGATATCGATTGAGCAAAAAAAGATTGAAGGAAGGGAGGGAGAAGCTTTAGAAGAGGCTTTCCCAGAAATTTACAATGCTCTCCTTGAGCTTGCCTATTACTTGATTTACGAAAAAGGATGGGATCATCAAGAGATAGAGTTTACCTTTGAGGGTCCAAAAAGGGAGGACCTTTATATACTTCAGGTTAGGGATATTCATTTAAGGGAAGAAAAATATATTCCTTATTTTAAAATCTCTTTTCTCAAAAACCTTCCTCTTATAGGGAAAGGAATTGGGGTTTCTGGAACTATTCTTTCTGGTAGAGTTGTGTTTTCTTTAGAAGATATAGAAAATCTAAAACCGACTCAAGATCCTTTAATTTTATTAAGATACGATACTGTTCCGGATAGCATAAGAAAAATTTCCTTAGTAGATGGATTGCTGACAGCCCGGGGTGGGCAAACTTCTCATGCGGCTATAGTTGCGAACAGGCTGGGTAAAGTTTGCGTGGTTGGCTGTGAAGAACTTCGAATAGATGAGGAAAAAAAGCTTGCCAAGATCAAAGAGTTTGAGATTAAGCTTTATGATTGGATAACCCTTAATGGAATGACAGGGGATGTTTATTATGGTAAAATTGCAAGCAAAGTTGTTTAATAGAATTCACACATAGGGGGGTGCCTATGAAGCTTGGTATAAACGGGCTAGGTAGGATAGGTAAGTTAACCCTTTGGCATCATGTAGCTCGCAAGTATTTTAAAGAAATTGTGGTAAACCTTGGTAGAACAGTAGGAACTTCCTTCCAAGACCTTGCGGAGTACATCGAAAAGGATAGCACCTATGGCCGGCTAAGTGTTTGGTTGTATGGTCATAGGGCTACTCGGGTGATTGAAGAACTCAACGAGAAAGAGGGCACGATGGTGATCGATGGGGTTAAGGTGAAGTTCTTGATGAAACACAGAAATCCTAAGGATATAGAATGGAGAGAGGAAGGGGTAAGGCTTGTAGTAGACTGCACGGGTAAATTTAGAGACCCAAACGCCTCCCCTGATGATCCTAAGGGCGCAGCTCGTGGGCATTTTCAAGCTGGAGCAGAAAAGGTTATCATTTCAGGTCCTTTTAAAGTGAAAGATAAAGAAAAAGGGATCCCAGAGGATGCAATCACAATGGTATACGGAATAAACGAAGAGATGTATAACCCTCAAAAGCATCACTTAATATCAGCTGCATCTTGCACGACAACGTGCTTAGCTTACATGATGAAACCACTTTTAGATTATTTTGGCCCTGAAAGGATACTCTCTGCTTCGATGGTTACCGTGCATGCCACAACATCTTCTCAGTCTATCCTTGATAGGGTCCCAAAGGAAGGAGACAAGGACGTAAGAAGGTCAAGAAGTGTGTTTAACAACATCATCCTTACCTCTACCGGAGCAGCTGAGGCTTTGGGTTTGGTTATCCCAGAGATGCAAAAGATCGGTTTTATAGCAGAAAGCGTAAGAGTGCCTGTAACCACTGGAAGTTTGATAATTTTAACTGTAAACATCCAGGATGAAAGTTTAGAAAAACCTATTACCAAAGATTTGATCAACAATATTTATAGGGAGGCAGCTGAAACTAAGTACAAAGGATACTTAATTTTCTCGATGGAGCATAACGTGTCGACTGATATCATAGGGTATCCAAAGGCAGCTGCCATTATTGAAGGAAGAGAAACTCAGACCAGGACAGCTTTGGCTAAGGTTGATTTACTTAAAGCTTGTCGCGGACTTTCTGAAGAAAAGATAAAGGATATACTTTGTTCTCGTATAGAGGTCCCCATTACTCAAGTTGTGGTTTATGGATGGTATGATAATGAATTTGCTTCATATACTCATCTTATGGGAGATTTGACAGTTTATATAGCAGAAAAGATGTTTTAAGTTTATTTACTTATGACAAGAAGAAAAGGTAGAGAAATAGCCTTACAAGTTTTATACCAAATAGAAATGAGTAATTTACCTGCTAAGGAGGCATTAGTACAGTATAGGAAGCATTTTATTGAAGCCTCTTCTGATGAGGAAGAGGCTTCTTCTTTTAAGGATGTAAAGGACTTAGAAGAAGCTTTTAATTTCGCCTCAGACTTGGTGTTAGGCATTGAAAAGAATAAGAATTTTATCGACGAAAAGATAAAAGAATATACAATAAATTGGTCTTTTGATAGGCTTAATAGCACTGATAAAAATATTCTTCGTATTGCAATATTTGAAATGTTTTTTCGTCCTGATATACCAGAGGTCGTTAGCATTAATGAGGCTATAGAATTAGCAAAGCTTTACGGCACGGACGACTCTCCTGCCTTTGTTAACGGCATACTTGATAGTATTTATAAAAAGGAACTGCTAAGTGCCAAAAAGGAAGATTGAAGAAATTTTTAAGCCCAATTTTTGGTTAAATCTTTCTAAATCAGAAAGTAAAAAGCATAAGCCTTTTTTATCACCTACGGTATGGGATACCATGTCAAAGGATTACGATGACCTTGAAGAAAGTGAGTTCTACAAAAGTTTAAAAGCAGATGTCTTATCTGAAATGGAAAAAAGAGGGGCGATAGAATCTAATTTTTCAGTAATAGATGTGTGCTGTGGTACTGGTAGTTATACAGTTGAGTTTGCTAAAAGGGTTAAAGAAGTTTTAGCAATAGACATATCTCAAGGGATGCTTGAACAATTAAAGAAGAAGCTTGAAAAACTCAATTTAAAAAATGTAGAAGTAATCTGTGAAGATTGGTATAAGTTCAATACTGATAGAAGCTTTGATACAGTGTTTGTTTCTATGACTCCGGTTCTTGGTGATCTTGAGCAAATAGACAGGTTTTTAAGTATAAGTAGAAGATATTTAGTCATCGTGCATTGGGCAGGTATAAGAAAAAACGAGCTTTTAGAGGAGATATCTCAGAAATTTTTTAAAAAGACATATGACTCATCATCACCTGGTATAGTGTTAATTTTTAACTACCTATTTTCTAAAGGATGGGCTCCTGATTTGAAGTTCTATCATGGATACTTTGAAAGAAAAAGCAGAGTTGAGAGAGTTTGGGAGAGGTTTAAAACAAGACTACTGGCCAAGGGATATAGAATTTCAGCCAAAAAAGAAAAAGACGTGCTTAATTTTTTAAAAGATAAAAGTAAGGATGGTATCATAGAATACAGAACTAAAGTTAGAATAGGGGCGTTGTTCTTAAACAAGGAGGTATTCTATGGAAAGAGTTGAAATGATCGTTCAGGGGATGACCTGTGAACATTGCGTAAGGAAGGTGGAAAAGGCTATCTTTTCTACTGGTAAAACAAGGGATGTCTCTGTTAATTTAGCAACTGGCAAAGTTAGCTTTCTTAAAGAGGAGGACTTAGACCTGAATGAAGTTGTTAAAGCTATAGAAGTTTATGTCATGGCTATAAGGCTACTATAAGGTTATAAAAACCTAAAATAACAAAATAAATAGCTTTAGCGTCCTATGGAAAATGCAACTTTTATCATAACCATTGATGGACCAGCAGGCTCAGGGAAGACAACGACCGCAAGGATATTAGCTAAAAGACTAGGTTTTGACCTCTTAGAATCAGGGGCTTTCTATCGATTTGTCACTTATTTTCTTTTAAAATATTCCTCAGAAGTATCCATATCAGATTTTTTGCTGTTGTCTGAAAAGGAACAGAGAATAATTCTTCAAAATGTTTTCCAACATCTTGAAGTTGAGTTGAATTCTGATGGAACAATTTTGTATCTGAACGGTAAGCCCTTGAGGGATGAGCTGAGAGAGCGAGAGGTAGAAGAATGGGTCTCCCGAGTTTCGGCCATACCCGTGGTTAGAGAAATGGTAAATGAATATCTAAGAAGCTTAGTTAAGGGGAGGAAGGTTGTTGCTGAAGGGAGGGACATGGGAAGCATTGTTTTTCCGAATGCGATCCTTAAATTCTATTTGGATGCCGATGTAGAGGTTAGGGCTAAAAGAAGGGCTATGGATTTAAAGAGCTCTGATGTTCTGGAGGCTAAAAGAATGATCCTTAGTCGAGACGAGCTTGATTCCAAAAGAGAGGTTGCTCCTCTAAGCATACCCGAAGGAGCCATAGTTATTGACAATAGCACCCTAAGCCTTGAAGAGGTGGTAAAAATAATGGAAGGAAAGGTAAAAGAAACCCAAAATATTTCTTAACTAGATTTATTTATGGCAGGGTTATTATGAAAAGAGCCGAGCACATGAAGCATCTAACTAAAGAAGAGTTTATTAAAATTGAGAAGGAAAAAGCAAGAAGGCTTAAAGATACGCGGTGGTGGAGGAGAAAGCTTGAAAAAGGGATTTGTTATTATTGTGGTCGTAAAGTTCCAAGAGAAGAGCTAACCATGGACCACAGAATACCCCTTGCCCTTGGTGGAACTTCATCGCGAGAAAATATTGTTCCAGCCTGTAAGGAATGCAATACGAAAAAAAAGAATTTGCTCCCTTGGGAATGGGAGGAATATCTCGCCAAACTCAAGGGTAAGAAAGAGGGAGAAGGATTTGAAGGCGGTAATTCAGAGGGTTAAAAGGGCTGAAGTTCGTGTAGAAGGAAAGCCTGTTAATAGCATTGACAGAGGGCTTTTGGTGTTGGTTTGTGTCGAAAAGGGTGATGATGATAGGATAGTAAACTGGTTTGCGGATAAGATTGTGAGCTTGCGCATCTTTAGCGATGAGGCAGGTAAGTTTAACCTTAGTGTGAAGGATGTGGTTGGCGAAGTTTTAATAGTTTCCAATTTTACCGTTTGTGGGACCCTTAAGAAGGGGACAAGACCGAGTTTTCATTTGGCAGAGGAACCAAGGCTTGCCGAAGGTTTAATTCTAAAGTTAAGAGATCTGATCGAAGAAAGAGGAATAAGGGCAAAACTTGGTGTTTTCGGAGCCCACATGGAAGTTGAGTTGATTAACGATGGTCCGGTCACAGTGGTGTTAGAGCGTTCCAATTCTGCCAATCAGTCTTAGCCTGGAGTTCTCATTTTCATGGAAAAAGCTTTATACTATGGACTGCTAACTTTCTTTTTAACTGGTTTAGGTTCAGGCTTAATATTTTTGACGAAGGGCAATCCTCGTAAGTTTCTCTGTCTTTCTCTTGGCTTC
>Ga0209740_1000059_pt1 | contig 20885 bp, 25 predicted proteins | sample ConCONMetagenome_FD_184733 | JGI IMG/M metagenome (GOLD analysis project Ga0209740, IMG submission 184733) | Hot spring microbial streamer communities from Conch Spring, Yellowstone National Park, USA - CON_C (SPAdes) (version 3) | ecosystem: Environmental > Aquatic > Thermal springs > Hot...
CCGTCGCCCAGCCTCTTGGTTACGTCGGCCCTCTGCCAGACGTCTCTTGACGATGAGCACCACTGCACACATGTGCCGTTTTCGTACTCGCAACACCACTCGCAGGTCTCCACCCACCGGTGGAGACTCACAGACCTGCTGAAGACAGGCTGAGAGGCGTTCCGCACGGCGAAGCTAAACTCCGAACGGACCTCACGAGTAACCGGGCCGATGACCCACTTCTCACCCGTCCACAAGGAGAAGTTATAAATGCCTCTTCTAACCGTCGTGTCTAGGACGGCACAAGACGCGTTTCTGCCCATGGCGTTGAAACACTGCTCGCTGTCTGGCCCAGACAGCCAGCCCCACACCCCGTTGTGGGCATACGTGACGCCTCTATCCACCACGCCGTGTCTATCCTTGGCGGTGTAGTTCACGGCCACTGTGAGGAGCCGCCAGTGCTGGGGGACGTCTATCCGGAGGAAGTAGCTTCTGTAGCCGAGCCACTGGTGGAGCTGGCAGATGGCCTTCGACAAGTTAGCCGCCCTCTCCTTAAGCCTCTGCGCCTGGTCGGGGGGCATCAAGTAGTCTATAAACTCTCTGAAGTCGCCGTAGGATATGCACCCGCCCTCTTGGGGCGCCGGCGCCGGGAAGTCGAGCCAGGTGTTTATGGCGGTTGTGAAGAGCCAGGTCTTGTTGCCGTATGCTATGGGCGTTACGGAGCTAACTGTAGCCGCTACCCAGTCTGTCCCGTTGAAGGCGGCTTTGTCGAAGACTTTATACCTCTCGGCCAGCTCCAGGGCGGTGGTTGCCGCCTTCTCCACGTGGGTGGAGTTCAGCGGCACGTCGGTGAGGTTTAACACCTCCCGCATCTTCTCCCCCAGCTCCGCGGCGTTAGGCTTGACAAAGGTGTTGTTGTAACGCGCGAGGAACATGGTGTGGGGAGCGCCTTCCACGGCCACGAGCGGCACCGGCGCTATGCCTGTGGCGTTTGCCGCCGTGGCGTTTAGCCACTTCGCAGTCTCCAAACCCCACGTGGCGAATTCCTTCCCCAGAGGCGCCAGATAGTAGCCGATGTACGACGGCACGATCATTATGAGGGCGAAGAAGAGGAGGGCGCCACCCAGCGCCCTCGTAGGGCCGAAGATTACGGCGAGGAGCGATAGGGCCAGAAGCGGCACAGCCATCTTCACCGCCAGCCCCGCCATGAATTCGAGGAAGTGGAAGACCATAACGAAGGCTGTGGCGGCGTTGTACGTCGTCAGCGAGATCTGCAGAACCGGATCCCCCACCTTTGATACGTATAGGGCGTATTTAGAGAGCTGGACGAGGGCGCCGCCCGGCGTCAGCGACGCGACGATGTTGACCACAGTCTCCGCAAACGCCACCGCAAAGAGGGCCGCGTAGGAGGCCTGCTGAACCGTCAGGAGGGCCTCGAAGGTCTCGTGTATTGCTCTGTAGTTCCTCTCCAGCGCCTCCTGCAACGAGCCGGCGGGGTAGAAGTATGGGAAGAACTCGCCCTGCCTCACCTCAAAGAGAGGCGGGAGCTCTTCCCCCTGGGGGGTGAAGAAAGCTATGGTCAACATGGTCACTGTGGGCACTAGGAAGAGCGCCACTGCGCCTATGAGCGGTGGCAACATCCACTTGGGGTCTCCTCTTATCAACATCACGAGGGCGGCGAGGACAATCAAGATGACTAGACCTACGTCCAGCATGTTAATCCAGCGCTAGGTGCGCCCCTGCGTGGTCAAACAACCTCGACGCGGCGTAGCTCAAGACGGTCAGCACCAGCCCTATCAAGCCCAGCAGAACCATAGCCAGTATCAGCGGCACCGCACCGGAGGGCGTGACTGCGTCTAGCCTGGGGAGATTGGAGGGGTCTACGGCGGATTTAAGCACGTCCGCCCCCGCCGCCAGCACCACAGGCGCCACCACCGACAGCGCCAGAAGCCAGGCGCCTAGGTTCCGAGTGCGCTCATAGGTCACGAGAACCGCGCCTACGGGGAGGAGGGCGGGCCAGCCGTATGCCATGACCGCGGCTACTGCATACACCGCGGCCGATATGAGGATGGTGGTGGCCGCCGTCACGATGTAGGCGAGGGCGTTCATGATGGCCATGCTCACAGCTGAGGTCCACGGCAGTATGCCTGTGCCGATGACTGAAGCCATGTAGCCTGCCAGTATCTCCCACGCCGCCCCCACGTAGCTTTGATACGTCCACGCCGCTATGCTAAGCGCCGCTTGCACGTTTCCGCCGAAGTCCCACCAGCTCTTAGTCTGGCTAAGCGTCTCTATGGCGCCGCTGGGGGGAGGCTTGACACCGGTCAGATCCAGATAGATGCTCAAACCCCACAGCGACAGGTTGATCAAAATCAGCGCCACTCCGAAAAGCACGCCAGAGAGTATCACATGTTCAAACCCCTCGAGCGCCCTCTCCTTCTGGGCTCTGCCCCCCAAAAACCAGTGTCCCGCGTAGTAGAGGGCCTGGGCCGTGAGGACGGCTAAGCCGGAGAGGAAGAGGGGGTCAAGAGAAAGGTCGGAAAAAACGGGGGGCTGAGGCATTAGCCGAATATTGCCTTGTACAGCTCCACGAGGGGCTTCGACACTATCTTGACAAATAGCTCCCAGGCAGTGCTGGTGCTGAAGTTACCTGTGATTGCCGCCGCGGCGGCCATTATGCCGTAGAATATGGCGAACAACACGGCCAGCCCTATCGCTATGTCTTTAGCCCTCTCCACGGCGTCCCACATGGCTCCCAGCCTCTGGAAGCGCGTGGGCGCTATGTAGGACACGGCTAGGTGGAATATGGCTATCCCCACGGCGGCCCAAAACATCGCTCCGAACAGAGTCACCACCAGCCCGACCCCGCCTACAGACCAGCCCTCGATCTGTTTGACTATCTCCGTAGCGTTGCCAGCAGTGGCTGTGTTGTTGCCGGTGTTAGTATTCTGGGCATGCACAAACGTCGCCGCAAACAACAGCAGAAGCGCCGCCGCCGCCACCGCCTTCTTAGCCTTCTTCCCGGCCTTCTCTTTGCCCTCCTCAGCCCCCTTCTTCTTGGTTTGTGGTTTAGTTGTGGGGGGCATGAGACGCCGTGTTTCCGGCCGGATAAACCTTAACTCCGCCGAGGCCGGAGGGGAGGGGGGAGTTTTGAGAGTAGGCGTTGGCTGTCTAGGGCGGGCTCTGGGGGCGGTTGTGGGCTAGGTCGCCGCGTCTAGCCTTGTCGGCCTAGGTCAGCTCTTCTAGGGTTTTCATGGCGTCGGACCAGGTGATGTGTCCGTATGTCTCCTCCTCCACTGCGTCTGCGAATTTGTCCACCAGGTCTTTATACGGCAGTATCTTCTCCAGTAGGTGTCTGTTTTCTCTTAGAAACTCGGCGAGGTCTTTTCTAACCCAGCGGGGGTCCACCTCGTATAGGCCCTCCCTCTCCATGCGCAGCTTGTACTTCTCCCGCCACGCCGCCACCTCCCTCCTCAACCCACGCCTCAACGCCGCAAGCGCCTCCTCGGCCTCCCTACGCGAGACCTGCGGCTGTGGCCTCAGCAGGTCGGCGACGGCGGAGTATAAGCCGTTTACCACAAGCCGTAAAGCCTCCAGCACGTGCACCGCGCCGGCGGCCACGACGCGGCTGATGACTCCAGTCACGTCAGTCTTCTCAATGAGGCGCGGCTTGTGTCTAGTGGAGGGGCCCTTCACGTAGATATAGAAAGACGTACCATACTGGAGGATCCAGTAGGTGTGGCCCTCCTTCTTCCAGGTTAGAGACGGCTGTGCCGTCTGCGCCGGCTTCTGCCTCTCCAGAGCCTGCTTCACGGCCTCTACGTCGGATTTAATCTTCTGGAGAGCTTCGGCGCCTGCCTGGGCTAGTAGCCGCCTCACCTCCTCCAGCGGCCGGCGGCCGAGGTACTCCGTTTTCGACCCCTCCCTCCGGTAGAGCGTCGGCCCGGAGGGCCCTAGCATGATCCAGTACTTGACGCCGCCGACAACAAGATACACGTCTATTGGGGGAGGGGAGTATTTAACAGTTACAGCAGTTTAAAACGACGCGTCGTTTTGTCTTCCGCATAAAAGACGCGGCTTTAGGCTATGGAGCAACGTAGTTTAAAACGGCGGAAACCACGTCGCAATAGTTGAATGTGGTTTAAGACGGCGCTGGCGTACCTCAAACGCAGTTTAAAACGGCGGCTGAAAAAGAGGGCAGGCTTTAGATGCGTGCAACTTAAGACGAGCTGGCAACGCGGAGAGGGAAGGGGCGTGGGAAAAAGGCGTGGTTTTATTTGTGTTGTTAAGACGGCGCGCCCCTGCTCGGCTCTGGCTTAGTCCAGTGCCTGTACCTCCGCTTACGCCACCTGGACGGCAGAATCACCACCTCCTTCTTCTCATCCTTCTTCACCTCGCGGCAGAACACGTCAATCGCCTTGGTGTAAATCCTAGACAGCCCACGCGGCTTCTCCACCTCGCACTTGTATCTATTGTCGCCCTGCATCCACGCCCTCCACCTCACGTAGTGATGCCGTCTATAGGGATGCATAGCCACGTCGTAGATTCTGAGGCGGTATTTCATATGTATTTCTTCTGAGAAAAGCCAGCGCACCTTAATCACAACTTTAGAAGCATCAAGCTGAGGCGTTTCTACCGCCAACACGTCAACAGTACGCACCCAGAACCCGACCTCTCCCGACTTAGCCATGGCAAACATAGGCCAAAGCTCCCTCCTCAGCTTGATCACAAAAAACGCCAGCGCCGCCGTGGTTACAGCTTGCACCAAAAGGAGCTCAATCATCTCACTGAAGCTTCTCAGCCATCTGCCGCACAAATCCCTCCTGGATCTCCTTTACGTCAAGAGGCTTCCTGTACGTTCGGATTATGGAGATCTCCCTATACCCCTCCTCCTTCTTCTCAGAAGTCTTCACTATGACGCTCTCCGCCAGAGGTTTCTCGTTGTTTAGAAACTTCCTACTGATTTCATCAAAGTCGAAGTTGTCCAGCGCAAACACCACCTTCCGCAGAGTCTGCCAAATGGGGATGAGAAGGCGGAGGAGCCACACCGTAACCGCCAGATTGGCCAAGGCGATGACTATGACCGCGACCTGGTACAGCTCCATGTCTGCGGCCCTTCAGAAGCTTATAAGAATATCGCTTCGTTGAAACTACAGTGTTGTCTGAAAGTGTCAGTATAGTCCGTCGTCTTTTATTGTGTATGCTATCTTTACGTCTGGCGCCATTCCGGGGACGTCTAGTGGGCGCATCTCGCCTTTGACGTCTTTCTTGTTGTTTCTATACATGAGGAATATGGCGTTGGCGCCGTGCAAGAGGATGTTCCCGCCCGCCGGCCTCTTGTCGGAGAAGAAGCTCGGCACGTCTATGACCTGATCCGTTAAGATAGAGGCCGTGCCGTAGACCCTGGCCATGCGGCGCAAGATGTCGAGGAGGTAGGCCAGGAACTGCTGACGCGCCGCAAGCCTCTCCCTGCCCCGGAACTGCGCCCTAAGTGCATGCGACACGAAGGAGTCTATGACGACGAGATCCACAGGCTGTTTAAAAAGAGACAGAAGGATCTCCTTAACGTCTAACACGTCGGTGGCCTGCGTGATGGTTAGCTTATCCACCAGCGCGTTGAGGTCTGCGCCGAACCTCTTGGCTATCTTCTCGAAGAGCTGTATGTTCAGCGCCCCCTCGGTCTCTATGTAGATCACGCGCCACCCCTCCGCCGCCGCCTTCACCGAGCACTGTATTGCGAACATAGACTTCCCCGCGCCGAACTCCCCCGCGAAGCCGTATATCAGCCCCCTCCGCAAGCCGCCCCACGGCGTCTTCTCGTCGAACTCAGCCACGCCGGTCTTGAGGACGGGGAGAGCTTGCTGAGCCTTGAGAGCCTCCGATATGCTGATGGGCCTCGGCGCTATGCCGACCAGCCGCCTAATCTTTGCAAGGGCCACCTCAGCCTTCTCCAGCTCGTCCTCCCTGCCCAAAAGCTGGGCCAGCTCCACCACGTTCATAGCCGCCAACGCCTTGACGCCGTATTCGCCACACAGCTTAACCACGTCCTCCCTCCACGGCCCGTCGTATCTTTTACACTCCTCAGACGCTTGAACCTCCTCAACCTCTTCAGCCTCTTTCTTCTTGGGCATGTCTCAACGCGTCGGGGGGGCGGATAAACCCTACCCTCCTCTCAATGCGCCTGAGATCCCTCTCGGCTAAGACAGCATCGTAGAGGCGGTGCACGGCGCCGGCTTCGCCCTCCATCTCTGCGTATATCTTCATGGCGGCGCCCCACGGCAACCTGCGGATTTCTAGAAACTCGGCGCGGCACATCGGCGTGCACCAAATCCACTCCCCCACCCTCCCCAGCGCCTCCAAAGGCCTCCTTCCGGCGAGGACATCTAGGAAGGTGGGGAAGGCGCCTCTGCCGATGGTGACGAGCGGACCGCCGTAGATGTTGACGCGGGCCCAGAACTCCACCCCCCGCCCCGAAACCCTTCTATACAGCCGAAACTCGCCCAGCAACACGCCCACCGGCGTGTACAAGTCGAAACGCTCAGAGGTTGTAGACTCCCGCATATCGCAAGAAATCCCCCCACTCCTCAGCGGAGAAATAAGCAACACCCAGCTCCTCCGCCAAACGCCTATCCCCCACCACCACGATGAAGGCCTTTCCCACATGCCGCCTCAGCTCCTCCACGCTCTTCACCACGCGGAAGCCGGGAGGGACTTTTTCCGCACCATAAACCACCACGTCCATATACGCCTCTACACGCCGCGGGATAAATCTTCCGCCCGCCAGAACCGCCCGCGCTGGAAGATCAGCACTGTGCACCTCTCCGCGGCCTTGACGGCGTCGTAGTCTCTGGTCACGACGGCGCATCCTTCTCCGCACTCAGCCTCGCAGAGCTCCACGGCGTACACCTCGGCGGGCTTGCCTTCGGAGAGGCGGCAGTCCAAGCCGTAGCGCCGGCAGAGGTCGAGGTAGCGCCGGGCGAGAGACATATGCGACTCATGCCAGGCATCCACCACAAACACCGCGTTGACGCCGGTCTCGGCCGCGGAGGCGAAGAGCTCCTCCGGCTGGCTTAGAGACGCCGCCACCGAGAAGACGTCTACGTAGAGGCGTCTGTAGTTGGCGATGGAGTCTGGAGTCAAGTGGAAGCGTCCCTTTCTATTCTTCACCTTCATACAGCTTCTCCACGAGGAACTTGGCCACGGCGAGGGGCACCTCCTCCCCCTCCGCCTCGTAGATGACGTGGCCTGAGCACTTCACGGTGATGCGTCTGTGGGCTGAGATGACGACTATGCGGTACTTCGGGCTGACAAAAGACGTCAGCTTAGCCACCCCACCGCTTTTCTCGACCAAAAGCTTTACGTGTAGCTCGCCGTCTGCCTCAAGCCTCCCCCGGCACTCCACCTCGGCCTCAGCCACGTAGACCCGCCTGTTTTCCAGCTTCTCCAGCGCCTTTCTGTACCGCCGGTACAGCATTACGGCGGCTATGTGGGTGCATATCTCTCTGCGGCGCCTAAAGCCGAAGGCCGAGGCGTAGCATGTACAATGCCAACGGCCCTCCCTCTCGGAGTACCACACCTGGTACAACAGCTTCCAGTCTCCCAGCTCCCGGCGGCCTTGCACAAGGTATAGGTTCTCCCTCACCTCCCTCACGTCCCCCAGCCTCAGCAAAGCTCTCCTTATCCAGCTTCGCGATTTGCCGGGGAAGGTACTCGATAGAGACTCCACAGCCCTCCTAAGAGGGTCTTGCCGCATACGGCGGCACGACCATGCGGAGCTGGCCCCACGTCCCCCTCAACGGTATTACGCGGGACAGCTCCTGCTGAGCCTTGACGGAGGCCGCCCTAATGGTGACAAGAGCCTCCGAGGGGTTGAGAGGCGCCGTCTTAGACTCGTCCATGTCCCAGTCGGGGAACCTGATGACGACCTTGACGTAGCCCAGGTGGCGCAGAAACTCTCTATAGCTGTGGGAAATCAACACGAAGAAGCGCCGCGCCGCCCTTCCCGTCCTCAGGTGGTCTGTAAGCAACGAATACCGGTTGGCGAAGGCCAAAAAGCGGTGGGCCTCGTCTATGACGTAGATGACGTTTCTTACGCCGCGGGTCAGCTCCAGGTGGGTGAGGACGTAGGCGATTCTGCCCACGCGGTCTAGGCCGCTTAAGTCGATGCACGTCGATCTCCCCGCCACGATTGGCACGTCTGTGGCTTTGAACTGCGGCATGTCTAGATGCGCCAGCCTGCGCCTAAGCGCATAGGCCGTGTCGACCTCATGCGGCTCGGCGATTTTCAACACGCCTGCCCTTATCTCCGAAAACGTCTTGTGCCCACTCTCTATGGCACGTAGCAGAAGCTCCGCCATGGCGGGCGTCATCAAGTAGGGATACTCCCCGTACGTCGCGGCGAGGCTCTCTTCAAGGATCTCCACGACGCGTTGAGGCGGGAGATCCAGCGGGTTGACTGAGTACCGCCCAGTAAAATCACACTCCCTGAACTCGCCGGCGGTGTCGTAAATGACGACGCTGTACTGCGGCGGGATTCTGTGGAGTGACCACTTGACGAGACTGGTCTTGCCTGTTCCAGGTAAACCAACTATCAGTGCATTGCCCTCGGCGGCCGCCACAAGCCAGAAGAGCATGGTGTAAAGCTGGGTCATGTCAAGACAGACATCCCAAGCTCGGTAAGTTTAAGCGACATGGTTAAGGGATCTAGCTTGACGTAGCCCGCCTTGACCGCCTTAGCCACCACGTCGTTGCCGAAGTTCTCCTGCGCATATTTCAACGTGACGAAGCCCCCAGCCTCGTAGATAACCCGCAGAAGCTCCTTCACGTCCTCAGACACCTCGACAGCCGGCATTAGCACCTCCACTCGACATAGACGCCCGCCAGTCCACTCCTTCTTAAGCGACAAGGCCTCCAGCGTGAGGCCCGGCACGGCCATGACAGCTCTGTCGGCCACCACAATCCGCTGGTCGAAGGCCGACGTGTAGATGCGCAAGATGCCTCTAAGCGCCTTAACCATGACTAACAGATCGCTGAACATAGGCCACGCGTCGCTGTACACCTCCACAGCCCAGCCTCCGTCCACCTCGCGCTCCAGCTTGAAGGTAAGCGTCAAGCCGAGCACCAGCTGGACGGGGTCTGCCGTAGGCGCCTTGAACCGCCACGTCCCCTCTTCTATTCTTAACTCTGAATAATCTACAAATTTGAATAGATAACAAAGCGGGGCGCTACACGTCGCCAAGTCCTGCGTTCTTGTGAAGGGAGGGGCCGGGTTCTGAAGCCGCTGAAACACCGCCGTAGCAACCGTCATGCCCTCCGGCGTCAAATCGAAGCCGAGGCCCGTCTCGGCGGCGTTGTCCTCTGCGCAGAAGGTGTAGCGGGTCTTCGCAGAGGGGGGTTCTATCAACCCGCCGATGACAATCTCTAACACGGCTAACAAGTCAGCTGGATGGGTATGCCAGACAGCTGGAGGATTTGATTGATGTATTGCGAATAGATTGGGCACCCCTTGCGCAAATAATCCACGGCGAATTTAGGCTTCCTCGACGGGTCCAGCCGTACCAATGCCATCTTGGCGGGGGCGGTGTTGACTAGGTAGCCCTCGTAGCGCCATATCTGATACAGCTCCTCCCTCCTCGGCGGCTTCACAACGGCGCGGGGGTCGCACATTGCGACTAGAGCAAATCTGCCGCTCCTCAGCTCAGCCGCTATCCTCTCGACGTCGCGAGAAAGGACGAAGCCGTAGATGCAGAGCCTCCTCTCCACGTAGCCAGTGATGCGCAACTGCGTATCGTCTATCCAGTGTCTGCTCTTAGGCACCCGCCTTATGACGACGTAGTCGCTGGCGTTTTTAACAACCACCACGTCCCCCACGCCTGCGTAGGGCTCGTTCACCACCTGCCAATAACTAGAGAAGAGGAGGCCTTTGTGTCTGACGGGTATCTCCACAGTCTGCGGCGTAGTGGGCTCAGGCGCCGGAGGCGGCTGTGTGGTGATAGGCGTCTCGGCAGAAGGCACCTCTTCCGCTCGTGGTGGCTGGCCGTTCTGGGGCTGTGGGGGTGGCTGTGTCTCCATCATGCGCCAGATCTCTCGCATGTCTACCGTGCCGGCGCCGCGTCTGTACTCCACCTTCTCATCCTTTTCGCCGCACAACATCGAGGGGCGGTACAAGCACTCGGTCCAGTCCGGCCTCTCGCTCATACAGCCTCTTTGACAGCCACCTCTAGCGGGATTTTGACGTGGTATTTGATCTGCCTCGGGGAGAGCTCGATGACGCCCATGGCGTAGGGCTTTTTGCCGGGGGTTGCGGATAGGCCGCCGACGGTTTCGCGGGGCGTTGTGGCGCTGATTAGGTACTGCACGTCGTCTCGGTCGAGCATAAGCACCTTAACGCTACGCTCAAGCGCGCGCAGAGTGCCGCCGAGTTGCAGGACAAAACCCGCCGACTTAATGACGTCGTCGGGGAGGTGGTCCGCCAGCTGGGCAATCAGCCAGATGGCCAGGCCATATTTGCGCCCGCCTAATGAGAACTGCCGTATGAGCGAAAGCACCGCGTTGGTGGCGACGCCGACCTCGGTGACCCTTGCAGAGTGCATGAGGAGAGCCGCCTCATCCACGATGATCACCGTCTCCACCTTCTCGGCAAACGGCCTCTCGCTCTGCTGAACCAAATACCACAGCAGTATCAGCGAGACGAAGAAGGCCTGCGCCGTGGAGTCGTGCTTAAGAGCTCTGAGGTCCCACACCACATGCCTAACGCCGGTTAAGTCTGCCTCCTCCGGCTCCTCCACCCCCGCCGCCTTGGCCATAGCCTCCACTGCGGCTTTGGCGCTTACGGAGCCGTCTCCCGCGGGAGACGCCAAGCCGAACTCCATCAAGAGCATCCGGAAGTATCTATTGTGCTCCAAAGACCCCAGCGGCGGGACCTGCTGAGGCACCCTAAAGACTCTGGCGCCGATTAGTCTAGCCAGCGGGACGTAGTCGCCGTGTGGGTCCACAATCACCAGCCTCAAGTCATCAAACTGCGCAAGCCTATGGGCGAGAGTGCCCACCGTCCACGACTTACCCATCCCTGAGGGCCCTAGAATAACCGCATGCGCCACAGGCAGAGAGTCTATATCCACCTCCACAGGCCTCCCGAATTTGTCGTAACCAACAAGCAACTTCCTCCCCGACGACATAAGCTTCCCGCCGTAGAATATGGGGGCGCGCGCTAGGTCGTGGCTGAGGGCCTTGGTCATGTATGAGCCGCTGGGCGTCCAGAAGAGGACGTTGGCCAGGGGGTCTCTCCGGATCTCCAGCTGGGTGGCTAGGTCTTGACTGCCGAAGACCTGCATGTAGATAGGCCTCTCGTCGTATTTCAACATCCTTTCTAAGAGCTGGCTGGTCTTGTGCAACTTAACCACCACGCCTCTCTTCTCGACTGGGCTTTCATACGCCTTGCCGAATTCTTTTTCAACGCTTTGCTCCGGCCTAGGCCCGAAGGTCACAGCCCACTTCTGCATCTTTGCTATTGCCGACGCCTCTGCCGACGCGTAGAGCTCCAGTGTCTGCCGCGAGGTGCCTATGTCGCGTTTCGTCGACACGGCTTCGAAGGATAGAAACAGCTCGGCCTCTCTATACCACCTGCGGACATTCCAGGCGTGGTAGAGCAGTATGAAGGCCGCGGCGATATACGCCGGGTTGAAGAGGGCTAAGGCCAGAGGCGCCGCGGCGGCGTAGTAAATCCAGCGCCGCGGCTTAATCTTGCCCGAAAGCCAGAGGTCTCTGTGGAGGACGAAGTAGGTCCTCAACACAGACTCCACATGAAATATACGCGACTCGTCTGGGATCCTCGTAGAGTAGCGGATGTAGCGCTCGTTACCCAGCTGGACGACGGAGACGTACTCCCCCGGCTGAAGCGCCAGCGAGGCGTACATCTCATGTATTGTCTGAGCCGCAGATATGCCGAACTCTGAACGCGTCGGCTCCGCCTTCCACAACACGTGGTACAGCCTTCTGCGGGGGTCGTAGGCGGCTGTGTACTGGCCTATCTCGACCTTTTCTCTATATGGCTCAAGAGGCCATTTCATGGAGTAAAGCCACAGCAGTAGCCACCTGCCCCAGAGATACGCCGCGGCCACCAAGGCGAGGACCGTGGCGGGGTGTGGGTAGAGGGCTGCGGCGAAGGCGGCCAGGGTGATGTAGATATAGGCGTGCGGCCTCCTCATCTTTTCACCAGCTTAACCGCCTCCTCCCTCTTATCTTGATACAACAACGTGATTAGCATTTCCACATCCACGCCTATCTTAATAGCCTCTCTCACCAGCTGGAGATCCCCCTCCCTCCCCTCCAGCCTTAGATACGCCAACATGCGGTAGCAACCACGCACGTCTGTGCAGTGCTCCGCCATATGCCACAGCTCTTTAAACAAAGGCTTCACCCCATACATCTTGAGGAAGTCCTCCACCGTCAGCTCGACGTATTCCAGCTCCCACTCCTTATACAGCTTCTCAGCCTTGATGATGTCTCTGAAGCGCCTAGCCGCCTCCCTCGTCTTCCTCTTCTCCTCCCTCTCCCTCTCTGCTATCCTCCGGTAAGTCTCATCAGCTTCTCTTTTCATTTTTCTGAGGATGTCTAGGTGTTTCATTTCTTCACGTGCTCCGCCACCTTGTTCATGAGCTGGAGGAACGACTTCTTCCACCGGCCGAGCGACGCGGCTTTGGGGTGGTGGGGCAGTATAGCCGGCGTTAGCCTCTGATAGGCCTTGGCCACTGTCGGGCTGTAGGGCAGTGCGACGGCTGAGTTGGCCAGCCCCTTGTATCTGCCTAGGTCGACTTTCTCGGCCATGTTTACGGCGAGGATGCTGTGGGCGGCGTCGGCCTTAAACTCGCCGACGAACTCAAGGCCGGGCGGGTCGGCGACTATCACCGCGATGTCGAGACGCGGCGTCTTCGGCATGGGCGGGAGGTCCACAACGGCGACAGACACCTTCATCTTCTCCAGCGCCCTCAACGCCACATCCAGCGACTCCGGCGTACGCGTCACGGCAACCGGCACGTCCTCCCTCCCCGCGTAGACGCCGGGCTGGACCCCCGCCGCCAGCAGGAGGGAGGCCATGGGGACGGGCGCCGTGTCGATGAGGCCGGCGGTGGCCACGGCGGCGTTTAAATAAAGAACAGTAGAGGTGGCCAACGTGGTCTTCCCCGTCCCGCCTTTTATGAAGCAGAAGCCTATCTTTATCATTTTTTGAGCATTAGTAACGCCACCTTGAGGTGGGGGTCGCTCCACCTCTCAAGCACCTTTATGATCAATTCCCTGTCTAGACACCCAATAAGCTTCTGCGCCACGTCCTCGGGGGCAGAGGCGAGAAGCCTCACTAGAAGCTCCCCCCAGTCCTCAGAAGGCTGGGGCGCTTCAGACGCATAGGCTGGAGCTGGTGTAGCCAGCGCCGGCGTAGGCTGGAGAGCCGCTGGCTGTGACGCTTGTTGCAGAGACGCCGTCTGAGTTGGCTCGCCGGTGTCTAGGTCGGCTATCTTCTTGCCTAGGATTTGGGAGCCTTTTTTGAAGTTTAGTATCATGTGGGCCCTAGGAGAGAGGTGGGATAAACCTTGTCTAAGAGGGCCTCCACGGTTTTGCGGTTGTGGCGGTTTTTGAGCAGAGCCCTCGCCACGGCTTCCCAGTGGAGGTCCTTCACGGTGCCTACTCGCCTTATGGTGTAGGGGGCGGTGTTGCGGGTGAAGAAGGAGGTGTTGTTCACGACGACGGCGTCTGCCAGCTTGAAGTACGCCGCATAATGCTCAGCCTTTACGTCCGACACGCGGCCCAGCGCCCTCACGTCGGCGACGAAGATAGTCTTGACGCCTCGCTCCTTCAGCCGCGTTAAAAACGAGAGGCGTAGAGTAGGCGTAGTGTCGATGACGGCCGCGGGTGGCAGGCCCCGCGAGGCTGTAAACGCCGGCAGGTTCTCCACCCAAGCCTCAAGCGCGCGCTCCAGCTCCGAGATTTGGAAGTCGTAGAGCTGGTAGGCCTCTGCGGCGTCGTAGCCGGGTATCAGGTAGAGGCCGTCCCTCACCTTAAACACGGCGGGCTCCTCGCCTCTTAGAAACGGCGATAGCCAGCCGGGGGCGTACTCCGCCCGGAAGAGCTGCGAGAGTTCTGCCTTCTCCCAGTCTGCGTCTATGAGGAGCACCGGCTGTCTTTTGTTTACCGCGGCGTGGTACGCCATGGCCGCGGTCAGCGTGGTTTTTCCAACGCCGCCGTCGAGAGACGTCACGAGGATGATCATGGGTCTCAACGCGGTGGGGTGCGGATAAACCCTAGCCCCGCCTTCTCAGTATGTTGATCCACAGGTTGTCGCTGAGCGGAGGCGCTTGGTCTCTTCGGTCTGGCCGAGACTCCGGCGGCTCTCTCTGGAGGCACTGCCGGAGGAGCGTCTCGATGTTGGCCAGCTTCTCCTCTACGCCTCTCCACGCCTCTGCCTGTCTGAGGAAGCGCCTCAAGGCCTCTTCCACGAGGGCTGAGAAGGTGGTGCCCAGCCTTGCCGCCGCCTCTTCGGCCTCAGTCACAAGGGAGGCGTCAATTGTGACGCATTTCGCCTTCTTCACAGATGGAGAAAGGAGATGGGGAATAAACCGTAGCGCGCCGCAACACGGCGTAGTATGAAGCCGGCGCTGAGTATTATACAGCAGCGCCGTGTTATGAAACCGCCGTTTTATACTACGCCGCGGTTAAGGGGAATATTATGAATCCCGCATCTTATATTACGCCGTAGATCGGTGGGGTATTGTGAATTCGGCGTTTTGTATTACGGCGGTCGATGCTCCTCGTCGTTTTTAAGCAGGGTGGTGAGGGCGGCGAGGATTAGGTGCGTCCCGTACCTAGTCTCGCCGGGCCAGCCGAAGACCGAGGCCCTCCTCCACACCTTCCTCAGATACAGCTTAGGCAGCCCCAAAGCCTCCAGCTGCTCTAGGCGGTATTCTGCATTTGGATCCACCGCCTCCACTACCCTCCAAGCCGGGTGCCGGGGCCTCTTCTGCCACTCCTCGTCGGCCCAGGCGCACAACACGAAGCCCAGCTCCCCGCCCAGCCTCCTCCCCCTCTGCATGAGAAAAAAGGCTGAGAAGAAAGCCGCCGCCACAGCCCTACGCCAGCTGGGCCGCTCGCCAGCGAGCCTCCTAACGGCCGGGGGGACTTCTACAAACGCATCCCAATCCACAGTCTTGAAGAAGGAGCTGGCGTCGGCCCCCTCCGGAAGCGCCTCCAGCGTCTGCACTGCCTTGCAGGCCGGCGTGTGGCAGAGGGCGGAGTAGAAGGCGAAGACGTCGGCGGCGGCGCCGAGCTCTGCGCAAGCCTTCGACACGACGTCTGGAATCATGCGGAGAGGAGGAGGGCGGGTAGAAATGGGTTACGCCAGTTTTCTAAGCTCCTCCAGTAGGCGCCTGAGGAGGACTCTGCGGAGGTTCTCGGCCTCCGCTGGGTTTCCGGCTTTAGAAGTCTCAGCAACGCCTCATCCACCAGTACAGAGAAGATGGTGCCCAGCCTAGCCGCCGCCTCCTCAGCATCGGCCAGAAGGGAGGCGTCGATGGTGATGCATTTAGTCTTCTTCACGTATGCGGGCTAGACCACTAGAGATAAACCCAGCCACAATGTGTCCCACCGAATCTACATCGGCGCAATGTAGATCGGCGGATCTGCAATACAACGGCGCAATGTGGGACGCCGCATCTACATTGTAAAGAGGCAACGGCACAATATACTTCGCCGCACCTATATTGTGACGCAATGTGGACGCGTCGAGATACATTGCGGCACAGCCGTCTGCGAACGTCAGCGCTCCTACCGACCCTCCGCCTCGTCGGGGTCCATCAAGATGTGGAGGGCGGCTAGGATGAGCTGGTGGCCGTTCGCCTTCTCGTCTCTGTAGAAGATCTCAGCCCTCTCCCAGACGTGGCGGAGGGCCTCCTGCGGCACGTCGCGGAGAGCCTCGGCGAGCTCCTCAAAAGTGTACTCCTTCTCAGGCTCCACCCCCTCCACAACCCTCCAGAGGGGATTTTGGGAGTTTTCTCTATACGCCTTGGAGGCCCAGCCGCAGAGAGCTAGCAACAAGAAGTAGCTGTCTAGCGGCTTCTCCATCTTCTCGGCCTCTTTCTTCAATTGTTTATACACGAGGGAGAAGGCGGCGGCTACGGCGTCTAGCCAATGGGGTAGCGGCCCGACTTTCGTCTTAAGTTGAAAAACCACCCGGCTGTGCCGCTCCTCAAGCCCAAGCGTCTTTACAGAAAGCACAACGGGGCCGGACATAATCCTCAACGCGTCCTCCGGCCCGCTGGCGCGGGCGGCGGGGTAGTAAAGCAAAGCCTTGAGGACCTCTAAGTGGTCCCGGACGGCGCCTAGCGCCTGATACGCGGCTAAGGCGTTTCCCAGCTGAGAAAGCTCTCTACAGGCAATCTCCACAGCCCGATGAATCATATGGTAGAAGATCTGGGGGAGTTATAACACTACGCCTCCCATAGCTCTATGACTGGTTAAGCAACTAGAGGATCAGAGCTACGCTAGTTTTCTAAGCTCCTCTAGGAGGCGCCTGAGGAGGGCTCTGCGGAGGTTTTCGGCCGAGGCCACGCCGCCCAGCTCCTTCTTCAGCTCCGCCACGGCCTCCCCCACGGCCTTCATAAACTTCTGCATGAGGTCTCTCTTGTCCTCCCCGGTCAGCCCCGCCATGCTTTCAAGCAGTCTCTGCACGGGGACTCTATACGCCGTGGGGCGGAGGTACACCGCACCTCTCCCCGGCAGGCTCTTGTACATCAGAAGGAGGGCGCATAGGCGGAGGTGGGCCTCAGCCACCTCCCTCCTCTTACACTCCCCAAGCAGAGACTCTATCAGTGGCATAGGCACCTCTTAAGGCTATCTACATCGGCCCCCAGGTCCTCGGCCGCGCGGCGCATAAGCTCTCCGCATCCGCCGCCGGTCTCCGAGCTACTCGCCAACCCCCCTCCCTCGGAGTGGGCCCCTTCTACAGTACTCTCGCCGCCTCCAGAGGCGCCGTCTGTCTCATCGCCTTCCCCGCGGCGTGGCGAGGAGGACGTGTCCATGCGTCTCTGGGAGGTGCTTTCCAACAGCTTCTCCTTGACGGCTGAGACGTCGCAACAGATGGGGTCCACTTCGCACCACCCAGTGATTTTGAGCACGTCGATGGAGAAGTATGTGCATGGTATGCCCCTCACGTGCATGCCGAATTCTAGAAGTCTCATGAGGGCCTCCTGTATGTTGTCGAATTTGTAGAGGTATGTCGCCACGCGGCACTTCTCCGCTAGCTCCTCCCTCCACTCCACATCGCCGAAGATGAAGCAACGGCTAGGCGCGTCGGCCGGAGGCGGCGCGGAGCAACAGTGGTACAATTCTTGACACGCGCCGTCTCTGTCGTATACAGCCACTAGATATATGAGGTGGTAGCGGACGCAGTAATCCTCCACAAGCCGCCCCTGGTAGCTGGCCGTTGCCACATAGACGCCGTTCGGCGGCGGCGCCTCCCGCCTCTCCCAGCTTGAGAGAAATCTTTTTAAATCCTCAGAATTTATAGGACTGAGCGCGGTCATACCCTTTTACGAATGTAAACTTTCACGCCGGACGCCCCCGCTGAAACTCCGGCAGTTTCAGCGCGCCGAAATTGCCGGAGCTCCGCCGAGACCCCCTCGGCGTTTTTTATAACTTTGTCAAGAGGTGACCGGGGTACAAACCTGCCGAGCATCGCGTCGATGTGGGGCATCCTGGCGTGGTCTAGCCAGTAGAGCCACTCGGCGAGGGCGTGGTTACGGCAACAGCCGCTCCACGTGTTGGCCACCCAGACGTAGCCCCTTGTGGCGAGGGCCCTCAGCTCCTGGGGGAAGAGCTGGCTGAGGTAGTAGTGGGGGTAGGCCCTGGTCGGTATCACGCCTCCTGTTGCCTTGTATAGGGTGTATGCATCTCTCCGCCACCTCTCTCTGTATCTGTCGAAGGGGAGCAGGAGGGCGGCTGGGGAGAGCCTAATCCTCACGTCAGGAAGCTCCTCCCCCACGTCTATGTGGGGGAATTTCATCCTGGAGCCAAGGCTAAGCCGGCGTCTCTCTACATACGCCCTCCACTCCTCTCCGCGTTCCCCCTCGAACCTAACGCCGAGGAGCCTCCCCGGCGACTCCTCAGGATACTCGAAGAAGAAGTCCACCAGAGAGTAGAGATCCTTAACGCCGAGTAGCTTCATCTTGTGCATAATCGCCTCCACACACCTCCAGCCCAATAGCTCCTCCCAGGCGCGGGGGTCGCGGTGTATAAGAATCGCCGGATCAGACTGCGGCCGACAAGCCATGGCCCCCGTGCGCGGCGTTGCTACGTCGGACAGCAACACAGCTGGCTTCGCCGTCCCCAGCGCAGACGCGTTGCGGCGCATGAACATACACAACGCCAAGTAAACACTCTCTAAAAAATACACTAGTTATACCAAACACAGACAAGACACACTTCCCTAAAACTTACTCAGAACACAGTATAGAAATGTATCATATGAGACTTGGTAGTTTTTATGAAGTCTCTCTCCCAGTAGGATCGCCGCGTAGATGCAGAAGCGAGAAGCTTCCGACTCCTGCACCTAGCCTCATTTACGGCCTGCCGCCCTCTACCTGCGCTACTAGACGTCTCGGCGCCTTTATCCATAACGCCGCGGACATCCGCATGAGAGGCCAAGGAGATCCCTACAATCACCACATAATCTTCAAAATCTCGGGTATTGTGCAAGCGGTTCAGGTTCTAGGCCTATAGGGGTCTTGCGGCAGCTACGCCACACATCATGTCCCTCGGCAGATTTGCGCCTTCTCCGTCAACGTGTGGAGAGGTCTGCAGGAGGTTAGACCGCCTTAAAAGACCGTGTGGCCGCGTGTTGTGGAAATCTGGCCGCGCGGGACTTGCGGTCCGGCTTGAGACAGACGGCGGAAGACCCTTCAATCTTAGGAGTGATGAGTCTACGTCGTGGAGAGACAAGTCGCCGGTGGGCGCATGTACAGGCGCGGTTTATAGCTGGATGAGGGGGCTTCGATGGCGAAGGATCTGCTGGAACCCGCGGTAGGCGCCTTGGCGTAGCGTTATGGAGACGTCGCCACAGCTGTGGTGAGACTAGAGTAGCGGCGTCAGTCCCGCAACTAACTACGGAATACAAGAAACAATGCCGACATTGGTTTTGATATTACCTCAACGCCGGCCCTGATGTCCTTAAAAACCCGTACGTAACACGTATATGAGGGGCGGGGGCCTGGGTCCTGCGCCAGCCCTCATCAAGATCAGCGGCCCATAACTCAGTCACGCCCGGCCCCCGTCCCGACGTATATACTTACGTTAACGCTTTATAAGGGGGGTACTCGGTATACTTAGTAATACTCCCTATTCCTTCGTTTTCGTCGCGGTTGCGGCGAAGTTTAAAACAAGACCTCCCATCTGGCGTAGCCGCTGAGGCTCTGATTGCCTATATATTGACTGGGCGGCGCCGCGTCTTAGCGACGTGGTTAAGGCGTTGAGGACGCCGGAGGCAATAGGCGGGCGGGCTCACCTCGCGCCGAACGCAATGCAGAGCCCCTATGCACATTGATATATATGCTATATATGTGTCGGCGTTTAAAAAACGTCGTGTTTGACTCGTTTTACATCTGTCAAAACGTTCAACTCTCCCGCCGAGTAGACTATGTAAAGCGGAGATCCAATTTATAAAACGCCGTGCTACACAAAACCGCAAGCCGACGCCGAGTCCTGTCTCCACCAAGACAACTACCACAACCCCCACGCCGCCACATTCAAACAACCCCCACAAAACCAACACAAAACACACCACGGCAAACCCCCCAAAACAACAACAGAAACACTTAAAAACCCGCACAAACAAAACGCAAGAACCCCCAGCATCTCAAATAGAGAATTGAAAGTTTACAATAAACCTATTGGCCATACCCGCGACACTGATCACTACACCGCATCTCAAATAGAGAATTGAAAGATCTCACTCGCCTTGTATATCCCAACGCTGTGCTTCTCAGGCGCATCTCAAAAAGAGAATTGAAAGAGTAGGTACTTCGCCGGCGTTGGTCGGTATACTTTTAACGTCCACGGGACATTGGGTCTCCTCGTCATAGGCATAGGCGAGATGACATATCGGAGAAACCCAGCACCTCTTTCTACAGCCCCTTAAAAGTGGTCACCTAAGTACTTGAAACATTTTTAAGGTAGCCCGGCGATAATTGCCTGGGGGCACCTGGCCCTCCGGATCATAGGATCTATAAATTGGTTAGACTGCCAGACCTAGACGGATTTGGAGTAAAGGGAGAAGCGCACGATCTTAACAGAAACGAAGTCGCAAAGGCCGTGAAGAGATTGTTAAGAAGTTACGGTGTTGAGAGCTGGTACTTCTCAGAGCGCCCAGATCTATTCGCAGTAAAAGGGAGAGCGTCGGAAACGTTGAAAGATTACGTTTGAAGAGCTACCAGTTAAGAGAATACTTATATGGACAGATTTTTAAGGAAAACGTATCTAAGATCGTGAGCCTAGATCTCTGGATCAAGGCCTCCCAGATCGAGCCAGCTTGGGTAAGAGACTACTTACTTATCCTGTACAAGGAGGTGAAGGATAATCCATTTACAGCGGAGGAGGCCTCAAACATATTCGCTAAGGCTGGCCTAAAGCTTGATAACGTCTATAAGGTGCTTTCGCCTCTTCTCAACTTAGGCGTTTTAAAGAACGCGGGTAAAGCACCCGACGGCAGGGCGCTGTATCAGATAACTTTAAAAACAGGCCAACGCTCGAAGACGCCGAGTAAAGACGAGTTGCTTAGGTTGTTAAAAGACGCCGCAGACATAATCAGAACGGCTGTCCCCTATGAGGTAATACTGCTCCTACTGTTTTACAAAGTCGTGAGCGAC
>Ga0209740_1000060_pt1 | contig 20591 bp, 18 predicted proteins | sample ConCONMetagenome_FD_184733 | JGI IMG/M metagenome (GOLD analysis project Ga0209740, IMG submission 184733) | Hot spring microbial streamer communities from Conch Spring, Yellowstone National Park, USA - CON_C (SPAdes) (version 3) | ecosystem: Environmental > Aquatic > Thermal springs > Hot...
GAGAGGCTTGAGGAGCGTGGGCTTGGGGAGTGGGTGGATAAGGTGTTTCCCAACGAGTCTGTTTTTGAGGAGATTAGGAGACTGGCTGGCCTCTCGGCGGAGGAGGTGGTGGAGCGCCTAGCGCAGGGTGTGTCGGAGAGGCTTCTGCCGGAGGTGGCTGAGGAGGTGGTGGGGGTCCCAAGGCCCGCGGCGGTGTGGTATCTGGCGAGGCGGATCGCCATGTGGTATCTTCAACTGGCCGAGGAGCTGGGCGTGGTGAGAGGCGTCTGGAGATAGCGACGAAGCTCTTCATATGTCTTTATAATCTCTCTACTCAGCTCTATCTGCTCGCGCCAGTACCCCTCCACCTTTTTCCTATGACTTTTTATAAACTCGTCGTAGAGGGGGTGGGGCGGGGCCGGCCGCAGACCCCACAGCGGAGTGCCGGGCAGAGGGATGAAGTAGTGGAGACGGATGTGGGCGCCCATGGCGACTAGCTTTTCCATCTCCTTCACCGTCGCGACCACGTCTTCTTCCTCTTCCCCAGGAAGCCCGCCTATGACGTCTACCACCGGCCTGAAGCCCATGGAGACCGCGGTCTTAACAGCCTCCTCCACGGCGGCTACGTCGTGGCCTCTCTTCATGGCCTTCAACAGCCTTTCTGAGGCGGTCTGGAGACCGAAGGAGAGGCGGCGGTTGGCGGCGTAGGGCTTTATAGCCCTGAGGACATCCCTAGTTACAGTCTCTGGGCGGGTCTCGGAGGGGAAGGTGCCGAGGTAGGGCCGTCCCCCTGCCTCTCTTACGGCCTTTAGGAGGGACACCAAAGCGTCTACGTTTGGCGTCTTGCCATCTTCGGAGCCGTATAGGAAGCCCACAGGCGCGATGAACCTAATGTCGCCGTGTCCCCTGGCTACGTAGATTCTAGCCAAGGCCGCCACGTTGTCCACAGGCCTGTTCCTCACGGGGCCCTGGGTCCAGGTCTGGCAGAAGGCGCATCTACAGGGACATGACCTCATTATCTCGATGGGCGGATATATGGCAAGAACCTCGCTATAGGTCTTCTGCGTCAACTCCACGTAGACCCGACGGCCGACCTTGATGCGGCCGTCTTCCGCCATCACAGTGTTTGGAGGCACGTCGTGGGTTAGCCCAAGCTCTCTTTCCACGACGGCGGGCAATGCCGCCTCGCCGTCGCCCACAACCACGTACTTAACGCCAAGCTTCGCTAAGGTGATGGGGTCTCCTGAGGCATGCGGTCCGCCGACAACGACGGGAAACCTAGAAGCCACGGCGGCCACTTCACGCCAGTGACTGACAAAAACAGGCGTGGAGAGGCTGTAGAGAATCAACACCTCTTCGCCTCTGGACTTGAGGGCTTGCGCATCGGCGAGGGGGTCTCTGGTTGGGAGTACTTTGTATTTGTCTTCCACAGGCGCCACTGCGTAGGCCATGCCGTTGTTAGGGCCGTCGAAGAGCCGGGCGAGGAGAATCACAATTTATTACCCTACCCGATTTATACGTGTATCTCGCCTACGTCCGCGGGCCTCCAGTAGCTGTATTTGCAGGCTCTTGGCTGTGTTCAAAGTCGCCGGTGGACGGGGCGCCCATAGCGCTTGGCGAGCCTTTCGGCGACTGCGACCCCGCAGTGGCGCGCCTCATGTCGATCGCCACTACTGTACGCATGGCTAAGGCCTATGGGGCAAGGGTATTCGTGAGCAGGGAGCTAGGCGAAGACGAGGTAGATGCGGCGTTTGCCGGCGGCGCCGACGGCGTCTTGGAGGAGTTAAAATTCTCCCGCGGAGGATACAGCGAAGGGGTTAGGTTTGTGTTGCTGGAGCCTCGCGGCTTGGAGGAGCTAGTAAACTCCATAAGGGAAATCGCGGAGTCGGCGCGCGGGTCTTTCGACGTGCTTGTGGCAACTGAGTTTGAGAGAGTGGGAGACTTCGCGCCTTACGTAGATGGAGTTGTGGTGGCTGGCGGGTGGGTCACCGTGGAGGTCAAGGAAGTGAAAACGCTACCGGAGGTGGGGAGGTGTCTACACTGCGGCGTTGATTACCTCATGTATAGTGGAAGTATTCGTCGATGCATATACTGCGGCCGTAGGCTTTCTAAAGTGGTGGCGTCTGTGAAGCCGCCGAGGTCTAGAGCCGTGTTTCGCTCCATCTATAGAAAATATGCAAATCTTTCAAAACTCCGGTTCAAAGTTCTCTGACGTATTTACATAGATATATCCTTAACTTTTCATTGACATAATCGTCATATATAATTATAGTATATATTTCTATATAGTGGGTTATACTTATATACCTTAGTATACTCGCCTCTATGCGGTTTATAAGGTGGCTAAATGAAGTCGGGAAGAAGGATATTCTTCTCGTCGGCGGCAAAGGGGCCAACTTGGGGGAAGTGGCTAGTATTGTCCAAGTGCCGCCAGGCTTTGTGGTGACCTCTGAGGCTTTTCTTTATTTCCTCGAAGTTACTGGTTTAAAGGAAAGGATAAAAGAGGTACTTAGAGAGTTTATTGCCCGTGGAGAGCCGGATGAGTACGAGAAGGCGAGCGCTGTGATACGTGGCTTGGTGGAAAGCTCGCCACTTCCCTCAGAGCTAGAGGCCGAGATAGCCGCAGCGTATAACAAGCTTTGTGAATTAACTGGAGTCAAGAATGTGGCTGTTGCGGTGAGGAGCTCAGCCACCGCCGAAGACATACCAGAGGCGTCTTTTGCCGGTCAGCAAGACACGTATCTCAACGTGAAGGGGGTTGAGAACGTTGCGTATTACGTAAAGAAGGTGTGGAGCTCTCTCTACACCCCACGTGCACTTTACTACAGGGACAAGATGGGGATTCCGCATGAGAAGAGCCTAATGGCGGTGGTGGTGCAAAAGTTAGTAAACGCACGGTCTGCGGGGGTGATGTTTACTCTCGACCCCACCAACGGAGATAGGAGTAAGGTAGTTATCGAGGCCAGCTGGGGGCTAGGGGAGGGCGTGGTCAGAGGCGTTGTGACGCCTGACGAATACGTAGTGGATAAGTCCACTCTAAAGATTGTAGACAAGAGGATTTCGGTCAAGAAGGTGGCGGTGGTGAGAGACGAGTCGGGACTTACGAAAGAGGTGGAGCTCCCCCCCGAGAAGGCCACGATGCCTTCACTCACAGACGAGGAGGTTGTGGAACTTGCGAAGAAGGCCCTTAAGCTTGAGGAGCATTACGGCTACCCGGTGGATATAGAGTTCGCAGTTGACGCAGATATGCAGTACCCGCAGAACCTCTTCGTGCTTCAGGTACGGCCTGAGACCGTGTGGTCTAGGAGGGAGGAAGCGCCTAAGAGGGCTGAGGCGGTGCCTGCGGGGACTGTGGTGGTTAAGGGCATAGCCGCCAGCCCCGGGGTGGCGGTGGGCGCCGCTAAAATATGTCTCACGCTTGAAGACGCCAAGAAGAAGCTGAAGAAGGGCGACATACTCGTCACTAAGATGACAGACCCAGACTGGGTGCCTTACATGCGTCTGGCGGCGGCCATAGTGACAGACGAAGGCGGCAGGACCTCGCACGCCGCCATAGTCAGCAGGGAGCTGGGCATACCCGCCGTGGTTGGGACGGGCAACGCCACCTCCGCCTTGAAAGAGGGCGAGGTCTACACGGTAGATGGGAGCAAGGGCGTGGTGTTGGCCGGCGCCGTGGCAGAGGCGGTGGAGAAGAAGGCCGTGGAGGCCGCCGCGGCGGCTCCGCCTAGGGAGATCATACTTCACATATACCGCGCCGTGCCCACGGGCACCAAGGTGTATATGAACTTGGGCGAGCCTGAGAAGATAGACGAGTATAAGGACCTCCCGTTTGACGGCATTGGCCTCATGAGGATTGAGTTCGTCATCTCCAGCTGGGTTGGGCAACACCCGCTTTATCTATTGTCCAAGGGGCAGGAGCACAAGTTCGTGACTAAGATGGCCGAGGGCATCGCCAAGGTCGCCTCGGCGATTTACCCGAGGCCCGTGGTGGTTAGGTTCAGCGACTTTAAGACCAACGAATACAAGAGCCTGGAAGGAGGCGAGAAGTTCGAACCGGAGGAGCGCAACCCCATGTTGGGCTGGCGCGGCGTATCTCGCTACGTCTCGCCGCAGTACGAGAAGGCCTTTAGGCTTGAGCTCAAGGCTGTGAAGATGGCGAGGGAGGAGATGGGGCTCGCCAACGTGTGGGTTATGGCGCCGTTTGTGAGGACTGTGTGGGAGGCCGAGCAGTTCGCGAGGCTTCTGGAGGAGGAGGGGCTACACCGGGACCGCGACTTCAAGGTGTGGGCCATGGCTGAGGTGCCCTCAATCGCGTTTATGGTTGAGGAGTTTTCGCAGTATTTCGACGGCTTCTCCATAGGCTCCAACGATCTGACTCAGCTGGTGCTTGGGGTGGACCGCGACAACGACTTCCTGGTGAGGATCAACCCGAAGTATTTCGACGAGCGGGAGGCCCCCGTGTTGAAGGCCATATATGAGATCATCAAAAGGGCCCACAAGATGGGGCGCACCGTGTCAATATGCGGGCAGGGCCCCTCGGTGTATCCGCAACTGGTGGAGTTCTTGGTGAGGGCGGGTATTGACAGCATCTCGGTGAACCCAGACGCGGTGTTGCAGACCAGGGTTCTGGTGGCCTCGGCGGAGCTTAAGTTGCTCCGCGAGAGGATAGACGCCATATACCACGCCTTGTATAAACAAGACGAGGCGTCTGAGTTCCACGACATATTGAAGAAGGTGTTTGGAGGGGTTAGGTACTGATATTTAAAAGAGCTGTATTTCGTACGTGGATTTCACCTCCGTTGTTTTAGGCGGCGTCGCGGCCGTCATGGTGTTTCTAATGGCTATGTATTCCGTGAAGAGGTTTTTCTCCAAGGCCTTGACGAAGAAGCAGATATACCTCATAGAGGTCTTGGCGTTGCTCTTCTCCATATCGCTCTTCTTGGCGATCGCCTCGCCGGCGACGCAGATGCATAATCTGTTCTTCCTGGTGCTTGCCGTGTTTGTAATAGCTATGGGCGTCCTCATGCTGGGGACCTGGCGCGTGTTGGAGCAGTACCTCACCGGTCTTTTTGTGACTAGGGTGTTAGATCTCCACGTGGGAGACTACGTGGAGCTCGACAACATGCGCGGCTACATCACAGCGTTGGAGGATACCTACGTGGTGTTGAGGGACCCGAGGAGGGAGTACGTCTATATACCATACACCGTATTGTTGCGGAGGCCGTTTAGACGGGTCAAGGCGCCAGAGGGGCATGAGGTCAGGATCAGGCTTTTCGTGCCCCGTTGGCAGGAGCTAAGGATGGTGAAGGATGTGGTGGGGCAGGTAGCTAAGGAGTATGGGCTGGAGAGGCTCAGCGTAGACGTTGAGAAGATCGGAGTCAGGGGTGTGGTCATCGTGGTTAGAGGCGTGTTGAAGGACCCGCGCCAGGAGGACGAGCTGAAATACGCCGTGCTTGACCGCGTCTACGCCGAGTTTCAATCTACTCGCCGGGGGACCGGCTAATCCGCCAACGTCTGCAGGTCTTCCTGGGGCCCCACCGCGATTAGGTAATCGCCTTCTTGTATCTCGGCGTCTTTCGCCGTTATGAAGCCGTCGTCTCTGACCACGGCAATTTTGGCGCCCGTCTCCTCCTCCAGCTCCCCTACGGAGCGGCCCAGCACTTTGGAGTCGGACGTCACCAGCATTTCGAGGAGGGCGACGCCGCCTTTTATTGGTATAATCCTAGTAAACTTGAGGTTGAGCATCCTCAGCAACCTGGACACCACGCAGTGGTAGGTGATTATCGCCGTTATGCCTTCGTCCTCCGCTTGCTCGGCGACGGAAGCGCTTCTCGCCACGATGACCACCATGGGGACGCCTTGGGATCTAGCCAACCGCGCCAGCGAGAAGTTTAACATCTCGTTGGGCGAGGGGAACACGGCCATCTCCACGTGTGAGAAATCGATTTCCTTGACGATCTTTTCGTAGTTCTCAGTCAGCGTGTGTATGTAGACAGGCTCCTTCTCGAATATCTTCGCCCGCTCCCGCGTGGCGAGCACCCTAACCACATAGCCGTTGTCTGAGAGCATTTTTGCCAGCTGGGGGGCCAAGTCGTCGTTGCTGTCTAGCACCAGGGCTTCTCTAACCACATGGGCCTTGTTTCTCAGGTTTTTAAATAAAAACGGTGGCTGAAATTCGCATACTCTCTACACACTCTTCTCTATAGATAATCAAAGGTTAGCCCTTTAATACCCTATAAATTGCCTTTATTATATTTATATCTCCATGTTTATACTATAGGGTAGCAAAGATTTATATAGGAAGCTAAAAAGAGGTGTAATGCGTAGGGGCACCGTGGCCGTGAGGGGGTACAGAAATGTGGACCCCTACGGCTCGTTGCATCCCCCAATCTACCAGACCGCGGTCTTCAGGATGGAGGGAGAGGCCGCCAAATCTGACAGGTGCTTCGACCTTAAGTACAGCAGGGAGGAGAACCCCACCCTGAGGCCCCTGGAGGAGGTGGTGGCCAGGCTAGAGGGCGGGCTTGACGCCATTGCCTTTAACAGCGGCATGGCGGCTCTTTCGGCGGTTTTCCTCTCGTCTTTAGACGCCGACGCCTCTGTGGTGACCACGGCCGAGGCCTACGGCGCGACGCTACGGCTTCTGGAATCTCTTGGCAAGTTCGGCATAAGGCTTCGAAAGGGGTTTCCAGAGACCGAGGTAGTTGTGGAGTTGATTAAAGAGGTGAGACCGCGGCTTGTTTTTGTAGAGACCATCACCAACCCCATGTTGAGAGTTCTGGATTTGCCGGAGGTTGTCAAAGCGGCGAAAGACGTGGGGGCTTTGGCGGTTGTGGATAACACTTTCGCCACTCCTGTCTTGACTGCGCCTCTGTCCTACGGCGCCGACGTTGTTGTACACTCCACCACTAAGTACTTGGCTGGCCACAACGACGTGGTAGGCGGAGTCGCCGTCGTGGCCGCCAGAGAGCGACTAGAGGATTTATGGATCTGGAGGGCTATATTAGGTAATATCATGCAACCCTTCGAGGCCTTTCTGACGCTTAGAGGCGTCAAGACTCTTTTTGTGAGGTTTGAGAGGCAGTGTAGAAGCGCAATGTCCGTCGCCGAGTTTTTGTCGGAGCACAGCAAGGTGAAGGAGGTTATCTACCCGGGATTGTCGAGTCATCCGCATCACGGCGTTGCGAAGAAGCTCTTTGGTGATAAGTTCGGGGCCGTGGTTTCTTTCAAGTTGAAAGGTGGAAGAGAGGCGGCGGTTAAGTTCTTCAAGTCGTTGAGGCTCATCACGCCGGGACCAAGTCTAGGTGGGGTGGAGAGCATAGCCACATATCCCATAGCCAGCGCCGCCTCCCCTATACCTGAAGAAGACAGAAAGATGCTCGGCATAACTGAGGATCTTGTTAGGCTTTCCGTGGGTCTTGAGGACCCGGCGGATCTGATTGAGGACTTGGATCAAGCTTTGAGAAACTAAATTCTTTTTTATAGAGAGGGTATATACTGTGAGTATCTGCGTCAAGTGCCAAGGACGTAAGCTGTTGTGTGGGTTGCCGAAGTGCCCCATAAGGGATAGGATTTCGGTCTTTAGACTGGCACTTAGCAAAGCCTCTAGGGCCGAGGTCTTTGGGTCTTCTCCGCCTGCCGCCGTGGTGGGGGAGCGCGGCTGGCCCCATGTTGCCGTTTATTTCGGCGAGCCGCCCGACGTGTTAGGCGAGGAAGCCCGGCGCTACGACGAGCCGAGGCTTCTGTGGGGGCTTCCGCTTGAGGAGATCGCCAGGCTTCGGAGCTACGTCACGTTTGGCGTCAGGTGTGCGAAGACGCCGTGGGAGCTGGGGGAATTGCCCTACGTCGCGGTTTCGGCGAGACCTGTGGATGTGGAGATGAAGTTCGCAAAGCCGCCCTCTCCGCAGGTGTTATTTGATCTACGCGAGAAGCCCATGGGGCCGAGAGCCCCCTTGGAGAGAGCTAGGGTGGTGGAAAACCCTGTCGTCCCTCGGCAACTGGATCGCCTAGCCGCCGAGGACGTGGCGGCTGGAGAGGCGGCCGTTGAGCTGTACGCCAAAGGGGTCGACCTCTACATCGTCCAACGGGCCTTCGCGTTGGGCCTTCTGGGGGCTAGGCACAGGTGGAGACTCGTCCCTTCTCGGTGGGCCATAACGGCAGTGGATGTGGCTGTCGGGAACTGGCTGGCGGCGAGGGTGAGGGATTTGCCTGAGGTGTCGGACGCATTGTATGGCTATGGCGAATATCTCGACAACAGATATCTTGTCGTGGTGAGACCAGGCCCCCTCAGATTTGTCTATCTGGAGAGGTGGCAATCCGGCGGGAGGACGGCTGAGGTGCTGGTGAAGGAGAATGCGCAGGGCGTCCGCACCACTTTGGATGGTGGATTTGAGGCGGCGCGGCTGGCCGTTCTGGAGAAGCTGTTGGCGTTGGGTAGAAGGGGGTCTGTGGCTGTGGTGAGATGGATCGGAGAGGGATACTACGTCTCTGTGGGGAACTGGCAAATCAGAGAAACCATCAGGAGAATTAGCTTGAAAAGACTCGACGAAGAATATATACGCTACGTTGAGAAGGTAGGGACGGATCCCCTAGCTCTCCTTGGCAAATCAGCCAAATCTTTGACAGAATTCTTTTAATTATCTATATTAATATTTATGTTTTCGTGACATGAAATAACTCATACTACCTAGTAGGCCTACGTTCTCTAAACACTCTATAGCAGTCGGCATATCGCTGATGTCGTCACTTCTTCGGTGGAGAAGAAGGAAAGGGGCGAGGTCTATGTATCGCCTAGGCGACCTCCGTGGTGGTCTGTCACAGCCCCACCTTGTTTATTTCCTCAGCTGATGTCTTGCCATAGGCTACATCAAGTGTCAAAGGCAAGAGGACAAAGCCAGTTACCGTAACGCTTGGCCCACAGAGGTGACAAATGTCCCGCGAGACAACGCGTCGATTCCTCCTCTACGCCTTCAGAATGTAGAGTCAGAGATACTTACGCGCTCGCTTTATCACATCATAGTCTCTGTCGTTTTAAGCCTGGTCACAAGAAAAGTCACCCTCTTCCCTTACAGCGGAAGACTTGGGCAGACAGCCGATGTGAAAAAGAGGGGCTCGTCAACCTCGCCCACGGCTTGTGTTATTTCTTCAGTATCAGGAGAGCCACCTTGAGATAAGGGTCGTCTCTACGCTTGAGTAACGCCATCAGCAACACTTCTCGGTCTATGCACGTCGCCAGCTTCTGCGCCACGTCAATCAGGAGCCTTGGCCAAGGCTTGTATCAAATGTTCCTCCCACCCGATATGATCGCCCACCTGCCGAGACGCGGAGGCCGGGGGCTGGGCAACCTGCGTCTGTATGTGTTGCGGGGTTTGAGACTGCTGAGGAGGTGCCTCCTCCGGCTCGTTGTTGTCGTGGTTCTCGAGGATGTTTGTCAGTCCTTTTTTGATTTTGAGCGTATGGCCCCCGGTGGGGGACCGGAAAAACCCTACCTCCGCCTATCTGATGTACAGTAGGCTGTCGGCCGTGGAGCCGATCCTCAGAAGCCCCTCAGTCTTCTCTATGGCGAGGACGGAGGAGCGTGGGATCGCCAGTCCGCATGAGAGGTAGACGTGTTGCGAGTCGGCGCTGTATCTAAACCTGCCCCACACCACCAGCTCGCTCCCCGGGTTCTTCAAGACGGCCTCAGCCGCCTTGCACACCGACGGCGACGAGGCGTACGACAAGCCGAAGAAGGCCACTAGCGCAACGGCGGCCATCAGCAGTACCGCAATGATGTCTAGGTACTCCTCTATCATGGCTTAAACCGGCAGTAGAGGTTCAGCGCCTTGTGGGCCAGGCCGGGGGGCACCTGCAAGATGCCGGAGGACGTGCATGCAACAAGGCCCGTTATGCGGTATACGGCGGAGGGGTCTCCCATCTCGGCGTATTTATACGCCTCCGGCCAGTAGAGAAAAACCGCAGACAAATCGGTCTTGCGCACCTCAACCGGCTTGATGAACAGCATAGCCGCCACCGCCAGCGCGAACATCACCGGTATAAACGCAAGTTCAAGCCTCATGAAGGCTTGAACGCGGACCGGGGAAAAAACCTTACCGTTGAAAAAAATCAGCAGTTTACAACTACCAGCCTCACCTTGACGCCGGACGCCTCTACCTCGGCGGTTTCGGGTCTGAAGTCTGTCCCGGAGCGGCAGGTGGCGGCGTAGTGGGTGATTGTGTTGCCTTCCACCCACGGCATGACCAGCACGCAGTTGGTCAAGGCGATCGTGGCGTTGTTCCGTGTGTAGGTCTTGTTGAGCAGGCCTTGGATCGACTGGGGGCACTGGCCCAGGCCCAAGACGTAGACAGGTATGGATGATGCCTCGACGCCGGTTGTGTTGGTGAGCACCCACCTGCCAGCTACGTAGCTGTAGTAGGCGAGGTACTGCTTCACGGCCACTGGAGTGTCTAGGTGGGTTGCCTTCTCCGCCGCTATAGACGCCGCGGCGGATATGAGGGGCGCTTGGCTGGAACTAAACATGCCCAACACCGCCGCCGCCACCACAGCTGTGGCGGCGACGGCCGCGACGACGGCGAGGAGGTATCTAAAGGTCAGCATCTCCCTACCACCGTCAAGACGCTTCTGGCGCCTTTGGGGTATCCTACAGCGTCGGCCCAGGTTTTGAACAGAAGCGCAGTCTCGGGGCGCCAGATGGTGACCGCGTCGCCGGGCCTCGCGGTCAGCTCCTGCTCCACAAGCGGCAGGACGAGGACGGGATCCCAGGTGAATATCCTGGAGGCGTTGATTAAGAGGCAGCCTCTGTATTCGTTGTCCACCTTGGTCGGCACTTCGCCTATCTTGACCCACGTCCCGCCGCGCTGGGCGTAGAAGGCGAAGCCTGAGACGGGGCCGTCTGCCCTAACTCTCACGAGGCCTCTCCAGGAGTCTGCCAGCTCAAGCCGCGGCTTGGAGTAGTTGTATTGTATCTGGACGGGCTTCAGCGGCGTGTTGGCTAGGCCGAAGGTGCTCCAGAAGTCGCCGGAGAGAGCGAGCTGAGACACTAATGTATTATCATACCACGTGGAGGCGCAAGACGGCGGAGTGATCCTGCCGCCTTCGCCGTAGCCGTACACCATGTGGAAGTACGGGGCGCCGTCTAGCGTGACGTAGGCCGTGATGTTGAACGGCGTAGTTGAGAGGGATGCTGGTGCGGGTGTGTGCGTCGTGATGCGGTACGCCACTCTGTCGGACACGTAGTAGACATAGGTGGAGTTTCTCCCGTTGACCTCCACAATTATTTTGAAGAAACCCGTCCTATCGGGCGTTGCGTATATTGATGAGGTGTTGATGGGCATGGTCTTGCAGGTGTTGAGCGGCCTAAAGGGCACCCACCAGCCCGGGCCCACTACTACGGCCTTAAGGGGCCTCCATTCCTTGTCTATTTCAACCAGCTTGTAGTTCCGGGCTCTGGAGACGTTTATCGACTGACGGGACGTGATGACGTATCCGTCCTCCACGTAGACCTTGACTCTATGCCTGCCAGTGGGGCCTAGGTACATCAGCATTATGGAGTAGCCCATATTCGGCAGAACCCTGTCGCCAGGTAAGGGCGGCGCAGGCCCCACCAGCTCCGGGCTTAGTGACGTGCAGAACATAGACCTGCAGGCCATAGTGGGGACAAGCGCAACCAGCCACGGAGACACCCCGCCGCCTCCGCCGCCTCCTCCTTCCCCGGTGATCCGGGGTAATGATGGCACGTAGAACACTGCGACGTCTGTCGGCGCGATTCCCGTCGTGTGGTTCAGCTTGACTAAGCCGGCGCTGTCCGCTGTGGTGTTCTCGTAGCGCCGTTTGGTGTGGACGGAGACTGCCCCGTATTGGTCTCCACTGCCCCAGTAGTATGCCGTGGACTCGCCATAGAGGAAGTGGAGCAAGTCGACATAGCGGCCACCGCTTATGTCTGGGTGGTTCCACCGCAAGGCATCGGTGAGCCAAGCCGACGCGTATAATGTTGTACTTCCACGAAAACATAGCGGTTCAGAGATACGTCTGAAGATGGTAAACGGTTCGCGGCGGCTATAGATCATTAGTATGGGCCAGACGTATGCGCCGAACTCTATCGACGGCATAGACTGATCTACAGCAACGGCGACTGTGGTGCCGGTCTGCCACCACCATGGGCGGGAGAACGACAGAGGGCCGTTGATCTTCCCCCTGCTGGCGACGTCCTCGTAGTATGTAGCGTTTTTGATTACGCGGAGGTACGGAGTGCCTGAGCTAGCGTTGAAGCGGTCCACCAAGTAGACAGGATTCGGATCAGGCCGACTCCACGCAACGTTTATAGTTGCTAAGTAGACGGAGCCCAGCGGAAGGCGTATCTCAGACGTCGAGCCGTGGAATCGCACGCGTGACTGTAGCATGTAGCCGCTCTGCACGGCCATGAGGGCGATGTATGCGTGGGACACATTGTTGTCGCCATGTATCCTGCAATACGCGGAAAGGTTCGCCCACGACAATATGATGCATGAAGGTGGTCTGCAGAGGGCCGCGGGGGGATCAGAATAAGAAACCACCGGTTGCAGTACGTACAGCGGTACGTCAGGAGTTTGCCTTATCTTTACGGAGCCCCACTGCGTCGGCATGGCGATCATGTGGAGGTACACGCTCATCGACACTGGAACGTTCGCGACGTCGAGGCCGTATCTACTGCCGTCTATCCGTACGTACGAAAGCGTCCCCACGTCGGGCGTGATGCCGTATCTCCAGGGGTCTGGTATCGTGGCGTTTACGCCGTACGCCTCCACGACGTCGCCTGGCTTGCGGCCGTTAACCTGGAGCGCGTTCCACTCGGCGGGGTAGTCGATCGAGACGAGTTTGTTGGGGTCTGGCCTGAAGGGGGGGCAGTTGGGCCAGGTGGTAACGTTGGGAGGCGCCGAGCAGTAACCGTGGCGCGGCTCTGAGGCTCTGACGAGGGCCCAGTCGCGGTATCTCGCGGCTGTGGCTGGCACTGTTAAGGTTATGGTGGTTCTCACCCTCTCGGGCGTCTGCACAATCACATCGTAGACGCCCACATCGCTTTTGTTGTAGATGCAAATGTACTTGACGACTACCCATCCTTGATAAGGAGCGTAGTGCTCCAGAGTCACGTTGAATTTCAGCGGTCTGCTCCACTGCGCGCTGACTGCATCTGAGTATATGAGATTATGTCTGGCAATCCAAACGGAGCGGTTGGGAAATACTGGAGCTATAGCTTCGAACTCGAGGTAGACGCCGATGTTGTATATGTAGTCTACCGTGTAATTATAAGCTGCCTTGCACTCCAGCGTTGCGCTTCCGGCGGCCGCGGCTACGGCTAGTAGGAGGGCTACCAGGAGTCCGGCCCGGTGCATGTTTGGCCGTTAAAAAACGTGGGGAAAAACCTTAGGTTTTGTGTTAACGGCGCTGGGGGCAGGCTAGTGGGATTTTGAGGGGGTAGTCCACCACCAGTATATACGGCGCAGACGGCGGCGTGGCGGCGTACAGCTTGGCGGTGTCGCTGGCGGCGTTGTAGACGAGAGCCCACTCGGCCTTGACCAGCTCCACAAACCCCACATCTGCCCCTACTACGGGGTCTAGGCCTACGGAGGGGGGCCTGCCCCATGTCGTGTAGAGGCTGTATAGCCAGCTGTAGTACTGGGTGGGGTTGCGCGGCACTGCGGCGTAGACTTCGAGCCACGGCAGTAGGTCGAGGGAGTGCCTAAGCTCGACTTCGTAGAGCGTAGCGGCGGCGCCGCCTTGAAGCGTTGCGTTTCTGCATCTCGTCACGTTTAGATAGATTTGGTAGACTACGTTCTCTCCGGCTCTTTCAAGCCCGTACCCCACCGGCAGGTGTACCGGGAACTCCACCCACTGTCCCGTACGGTAGTCGTAGGCGGTGGCGTTGGCGTTCACCACTCTCACCACGTTGACGAAGACGCGGAAACGCGACGTAGAGTCCACCCTCGGGAATGAGGAGAGGTTGCTGGCCAGCCACTCCTTGGCGCTGTAGAGCTGGTCTGCCAGGTTCACGGCCTTAAAGCTCGGCGTATGCGCCGCGGCGTAGAGCACTACGAAGGCAACGACGGCCAACGCGATTAGGCCGTATGTCAGCGACCACATGTCAGCCCCACGAGCACTCCTTTGCGAAGTTCGCCCTGGCGTTCATGGCGGAATCCCTCGACTCAATCCACACGGTGGTTGTATACCAAGGCACCGTGTAGCTGTTGTGTTTCGGCTCCTGTTTGTTCCATGTCCATATCAGCGTCTTGCCGCTAGTCGGATCAGACACATACACCTCATGCCAGCGCCATCCCCACGAGTCGACGCGGGTGAGGACGATGTCTGACTGGGTGAAGGTGAGGCGCCAAACCTCCTTTCTGTATAGAAGCCAGCTGTGCCAACTGCTGGAGTCATCTTCCCAAGCTAGGAGGAAGTCGGCAAAGGCGTCTGCGGGGCGTGTCACATATAGAGGCCACCACGGGTTCATGTACACAGTCACGTAGCTGTATCCTCTCTTCCAGTAGTTGGTGAGGTCGAAGATCTTGAGCGACGTGGAGGGCCGGAGGTCTTGCGTGTTGTTTGACGTAAACACCTGTGCCCTGAGGAGGTCTGTTATGCTGATTTGAGCCGTCAAGGTGTGCCACTCGTCGAGGAGCGGCGGCACGTATATACGCACGCGGTTGACGCCCGCCATCGGTATGGAGAAGGACACTGAACCAGGTATTGTGCCTGTAGCCGAAGCCACCAGCCGCCCCTCCTCGTCGTACACATACACAGCGGCCGCGTGGCTTGTGGGGTCTCCGTCGAAATTGATAGTGACCCCGCAACCTCTTGACAAGTCTGTACTGATATAGACGTCGATGAGAGGTAGATTTGGCTCTGTGACGTTGCTTAAGACGTCGCGGCCGAATCTCGGCTGGGAGCCGCCGCACGACGCGTATACTATTCCGTTGATCACCCAGAGGTACATAGCTGTGCCGCATGTGGCGCTCTCCCCTATCGACAGCGGCCTGCCGTCTACGTAGGCCCATCCGTACCTCGCCGCCTCCCTTGTGCCTAGGTAAAGCGCGGCATAGTTGCCGTACTGCCGAATCCAGTACCCTCCTGTGAGCTTAAACGCGCAGTCTGAACACGCCAGCACCGGAGAGACGCCCTCCCCCGCGGGAAACAGCGTAGCTATGACGGCGGCGGCGAAGGCCGCAAGCCCAGCAAATATGAGGATGTCTCTGAAGGTGATCATGGCATCCCAGGACAGCTGTACTGGACGAGAAGCCACCTGCCTCTGGAGGTGAGCCCCACGGGGACGCAGTTTTCCTCCACCTCTGCGTCGAAGGGCGGCGGGCACCACAAACCTGTGTAGGGGTCTGGCCCGATCCTCACGGGAGCGCTTGTATACCTGGTGCAGTTGTAGCCGCCGGGGTAGATTGTAAACACGGCCGCGAGGGTTCCTGGCACTCTCACGGCTCTTCTGAAGGCCTCTACGTCGCTTCCTGCGTACTTCACTGCGTAGAGTCTGCCTGTGTGGTTGTAGACGTAGACCCGTATAGTCAGGACGTCGCTTGAAGGCGCCGCCGGCACCTCGACTGTTTTCGACGGCAGGAACGGCTTGATAGTTGCCATCGCCATTATAAACAGAGCCGCAAGCGCAGTTATGAAGACAGCCGCCGCTATGAAGTCCTCCATGGACGAGGAAAAAGAGGCGGGGGGAAAAACCTTGAAGAACCAATGAATCGCCCGCCTACTCCTCTGCCTTCTTCCTGTATATGACGAGGGTGGCGATTACTCCGGCTAGGGCGGCAAAAAGCACGTACATCAGCGGGTCGATCCCCTCCTCGCCGCCCGAAGGCTGGACAGCCAGCTGTGTCTTCAGCGATGTCAGCCGGTCGTTTAGGCTGTCGATGGTCTGGTTCATGGAGGCGAGCTGGGTCTTGAGGTGGTCGTTTTCGGCCTTGAGCTGTGTCAGCTGTGACCTGAGCCGGTCGTTTTCGGCCTGGGCGGCGCGCAGGTTGGCTTGGAGCGCCGTCACCTCGGACTCCCTCTGCCGCAAGGCCTCCTCAAGGGCGCGCCACTGCGCCTCCAGAGCCGCTATCTGGGCCTCCAGCCCGGCGATGAGCGAGACGGCTTGGCTAGCGTTAGTCCTGCTCTTGTCTAGCTCGGCTTTGAGGGCCTTGATCTGCGCCGAGAGGCTGGCGACATAAGACAGGAGGGTTAGGTTGGCTTCTGGGATCTTGAAGACGGCTTTAGTCGCGGGGTCTAGGTACCAGCCGGCGGGGATGTAGTTTGTGAAGGTGCCCACTGGCGTCACTGCGGTGGTGTTTGTGGCGTTGACGTGCTCAACGTAGCCGCTGTAGGCGGTGAAGCGGAGGGGGAGCCACCTCAGCCACAGCCACGTGGAGCCGTCTCTGGAGCAGTAGACGTCGGCATTCCAGAGCTGTGTGCTTCGAGAGATCTGCGTGGCGTTGAGCACGTCCACCGCGACGTATCTGCACTGCGAGTAGAGATACTGCATGACTGCCCGCGCCTCGGCCGAAGAGCCGCGGAAGGAGAGGCCCGCCTGCACAATGTAGACCGTCGTGTTGTTTATGTACGCGGTGAAGTGGGTGGCGTTCATGGGGTACACCTGCACCAGCACCGCATGCGGCGGGATCCAGCTGACATACGCCAACGCGTAGGCCGCCAGCAGAAGAGACGCCAGCCAGACCCACCTTACCGTCGGCATGCCCCTCTGACAATCGCATAAGGAAAAACCTTACCGGTGAGGGAGTTGAAAAGTATAGATGCGGAAAAAGAAAGGGTGGGGAAAAGTGGGGGGTTTTGTTACGATATGCCTACCGTGACGACGCCCTTGGCGATTTGTACTGTCTTGCCGCTTGTGGCGTCTATGGCGTACATGACGTAGGTGTACTGCGTGCCAAATGATAGAGTTGCGGGGAATCTGCACGTAACTGACTGGCCAGCTGAAATTGGCGGGTCTATGCTGTCGGACTGGACGTTGATCTCAACGTCTCCGCCCCGGGCCACTATACATCTGCCGGTGATCGGGCTACTCAAGTCGGAGCCGGACTGGGCGTATGCCAGCAACACGGCGCTCAGCCTCCCGTTCAGCACCTCCACCGTGACGTCGAAGCCTGCCCTGTCCGCGGTGGCTATGGCGCTAGCTCTGAGGCTTTCGGCCGCGGACTTGCCCATGCCTTGGAACGTAAGCAGGCCTATCACGCCCACTATTATGAACGCGGCGGCGATTAGCAACGCCTCAACCGTGGTTAGACCTCTTACCTTGGTTTTGATTTTGAACTTAGGCATGGGCCCATGGACAGCCAGCCGGAAAAACCCTGCGTCCGCCGTCACAGCAGAGTCAGCAGGACTTGTTGCAGTGCGGCGCCGGCGGCGCCTCCTAGGAGGGCGGACTTGTGTATCCCCTCGGGGGCCATGAATATCGTGATGTAGCTGGCGGCTATCAGCGACATGGCTACGGCGAGGATGGCCCTAACCTCCTCATACGGCGGGGGGCTGAGGAAGGGGATGTGCCCCAGCTCGGCGGAGGACAGTTGCTTCGCGGCTGAGGAGATGGCGAAGGCTACCACGACCACGGCGGCGGTGAAGAGGGCAAAGTAGGCCATTGCCTGCCTGGCCATCTTCTTGATCGCAGACGTCTCTATGTCGATTATGGACTGGATGTACTCCACTGCCTTGACGGCGGCTGTGCCTCCGGCTTCTACCACGGCGCGGTACATGGCTTTGGCCAAGACGAAGTATTTAGAGGGTATGAAGTAGCCGTATGCGATTTTGGCGGCCACTCTGTACCGCCCAATGAGGCGGCCTAAAATCACGTCGGGCGGGGCGCCCTCCTTGAGCATGGCGGCGGCTGACCTCAGCATGGGCGGAACCTCCCGCCTAATGCCGAACCACCACAGCCTGTCTTTGAGGTAGAGCCAGAGGTAGGCGACTGCGCCGAAAGCCGCAAAGGCCGACGGTGGATGGAACAAGCCGGCCGTGGCGGCGGCGGCGGCTAGGCCTAGGGGGATGGCCCACTCGTAGGTGCGTAGCGTGTTTACATCCATCGGCGACGCGGCCAGCGCCACGGCGGCCATGGCGGCGGTCATGCCGAAGACGATGCCCAAGAGGAGGGTGGGGTCTGCGTCGAAGATGCCGATGGCCCAGAGGAAGAGGAAAAACAGTGGGAGCAGGAACAGCGACCCCAGCGACGAGTTGATGGACTCGTACATCCTCGCCTTGGCCTCTGTCTTGGCTACGGCGATGGCTTTCATAGACTCTAGGAAGGAGTGGACGAGGATTTGCCTGTCTACACCGGCTTCCTCTTGGGCGAGGGCGTAGCCGAGCTGCCTAGCCGCCTCGTCCTTGTCTTCGATGAATTGGGTGGAGGGTGTGGGCATGAGCGACGCCACGAAAAGCCTCCTGGACTCGACTTCGTCTAGCTCGGCTGTGTTGAAGGAGGTGTGTTTAAGCGCTTCGTTGCCCGACGTCACGCCGATGTACGTGGCGAATATGGGGGCTGTGGATATGTAGAAGTCCTCCTTCTTCATGCCGGGGGAAAGGAGACAAGGGGGAAAAACCCTGCCTGCGGTGTCTGAGGAGGCGCCGTCTTAAACCGCGGCCACCGTCTAGCCAGCCTCCGCCGCGAAGACGCCGTTTTAAACTGCGTAGGCAGGCCTCCTTAAGCCTAGCCGCGGCTGTTGCCCCTCCGCCGTCTTAAACCACGTCTTATTTCAAATGATGCCTTTTTAAACTGCGTTTTTCCTCCCCATTTCAGAGAGCGCTGTCTTAAACCGCGTTTTTTCCTCCCATTTCAAAAGACGTCTTAAACCGCGTCAAAAGTCGCCGTCTTAAACCGCGGCGCAAGTCGCTAGATAAGAAGAGGTTCAACGCCGTCTTAAACTACGTTGGCCTCCTCCGCCGGCGCCTCCTCCGTCTCGGCGGTTGCAGGCGCCATTTTAAACTGCGTATCTGGCCTGCCTCGGGGCGGGCCTGCTCTACGAGCTCAGACGCTCCCTCGGCCGCGCCGTTTTAAACTGCGTTAGATCCAGTTGCTTAAGACCTCTCTTATGTGGGCCAGCTTTCCTGCCCTCTCCACCGCCTTGGGAAGCTCCTTCACGGCGTCGGCTGGGGAGGTGCCGGAGGCTACACGGCGGATGATGTAGTCCACGGCCATGTCGAGGTGTTTAACGTCTATAGCTCTCGCCACCTGTCGCCAGTCTTCAGCCTCCAGCCAAATCCCGTGCTTCGCCAGCTTCACCACAGCCTTGAGGAACCTTTTCTCCTTCACCCCCAGCTCTTTTGCCAACTCCGCGAGCCACCTCGCCGTGGAGAGGGTGAGGCCGTGTTTAAGCGCGGTCTTCTCAATCACGGCTTCCTTCGCAGAACCGGGGGGGAAAAACCTTACTCATGCCATACAGCCGCTGACAGCTAGGCGCGTTAGGCGTAGCCAACGTAACCAAACCTGCCGGCATCTTCCTCCACTGCGGCTTTGAAGTCGATTCTCGAAGACCAGAGCGTCTCCACTATGGCCCTCCTAGCTGTGACCGGGTCTTCCATCTCGGCGGCCTTCATTAACGCCTCGATCCTAAGCGTTAGCTCTTTCTTCAAGTCTGTCTCATACGTGTTTTGCACATATTCGCTGAGTTTCTGTGTGATTTCTGAGGCATCTGCAATTTCGGCTTCTCTGCCTTTGGTCACGACCACCTTCACCTCCTTGACGAAGCGCGTCCCTCCCGCGGCGGAGAGCTGAATTACAAGAGTTCCGTCTAGCCCCTCCGGCGGCGCCTCGGCCTCTTTAAGGCGCAGGACGACGTCTTTGACGGCGTCGGCGTGCATGGTGGTGAGGGCGCCGTGGCCGGTCAGCTTGTAGTTCACAAGCGTCTTCAGCTCCTGCGGCGTCCTCGCCTCTGCCAGCGCCACCAGGGTGTGCATAGTGCCGTAGCGCAGGGCTTGGTCAAGCGCCATCCACAGCTTGTCCTCAGAGGGGACTGAGAGGTGGAGCATCTGCCCCTCAAGGGGGGCCCAGATTTCCCGGGCGCCCCGTTCCACCACCACTACTTGAAACCAAGGCGGGGTGAGGTAGAGCAATTGATTCAGTTGCGTGGTCTTGCCTGTGCCCATGCCTCCTGAAAACACCACGGAGCCCCGCGTCTCTAGGACGAGGGAGGCGAAGGCAAGGACTTCAAGCCCCTCTGGGCTGTACGGCTCAGCCTTAGCCTCGCCGACGTGTTTAGGCTTCGTCAGATACGGCCTCAACAACGACCTAGAGGGCTTGGGGTACGTCGACGCCTTTCTTATGTTCACATTGAATTCGAGGAGGTCCGCGGCTATTCTAGCCTTGTAGATCTGGTCCTCTCGCGTAAGCATAGGCCTGTCCATGGTTAACGACGGCAACAACTGCTTAACCACCACGTACATAAGCGGCTCTGGGATGACGATGTTTGTGGGCAGGCGGAGTTCGTTCCTCACCGCCACGACGCGTCTGTAGCGGCCGAGCTCCACCATCTGGAACTTGATGTAGTCCAGCTGCTCCTTTAGGTTCTTCGGTATGAAGGTGTACTTGGCGGCGGGCGCCACTGGCTGGGGGATGACGATTTCTGTGAGCATGGAGTCTCGCATCA
>Ga0209740_1000061_pt1 | contig 20322 bp, 36 predicted proteins | sample ConCONMetagenome_FD_184733 | JGI IMG/M metagenome (GOLD analysis project Ga0209740, IMG submission 184733) | Hot spring microbial streamer communities from Conch Spring, Yellowstone National Park, USA - CON_C (SPAdes) (version 3) | ecosystem: Environmental > Aquatic > Thermal springs > Hot...
ACTAAATTTAGTAGACGGTTCGTTCGGCGCATCCCGCACCGCCGTCTTTTCCACTAATTTTTGTGGAAAGGCGTCGGTTTCGCAGTTTGGGCTGTTTTGTGCAATGAGGCGCGGCGACGCCGACCCGGCTCCCATTTCACAGAAAAAGATTTATACCGTAGAAATATGAAATGATGTGCAGATCCGGGAGGTCTACCTAAACCTCGACGTATACCGCGCGGCGATGGAGAAGCTACACCGCCTGTGCTGGCAGACGCCGATGCGTAGGTATGCCGCCGCGTACCTGTTGGGAGCCACCGGCCGCCGCATTGGTGAGGCGTGGCTCCTCACGACGCGCGACATAGACTTCGAGCGCGGCGCAATCATGTGGCGCATCTTAAAGAAGCGCGATAAGAGCTACTACGTGACGCTACCGATGTCGCCGCGGCTTAAAGACGTCTTATTAAGATATATCACGTTCAACGGCATCGGCGACCGCCTGTTCCCAGTATCGAAACGACAGCTCCAGTATGACGTAAAGAGGGCGCTTGAGGAGGTGGGGTTGCATGGGTGGCGCGTCCACGACCTGCGCCACGCCTTCATCCTGGAGGCGCTCCTGCAGACTAAGTCGATTGAGTTGGTTAGGCGGTGGACTCAGCATTCAAGCTATAAGATGCTTCTGGAGTACGCTAGGGTTGTCGGTATGGAGGTCGAGAAGCCCCTCGTTCCGTGGTAAAGCTTAAATACCAAAGTTTAATGTATTGACAATGAAGTTTGTGGCGCTGGTCGGGATAGTTGTAGTGGTTGCGTTATTGGTGTCGCTGGCAATGGTGGCGGTTGGACGGATAGAGTTCACAGAGTTGCGCGGCTTTATGTACATAATTGCGTTGCTCCTCCTAGATGCGGCGCAAGACGCGGCAAATAGAAACGACGAAATGCTCTCCGGCACGGCCTCCCTAGGTGCTGTATTTACGGCCGTCTTAACATTAATATAAACCCCCAATTTTTTCCTCTTTGTGAAGTGGGCAACTCACATTCTGTGGGGCACCGCCGTACTTACGCTCTTTAGGGTAGATTTTGCGGTTGCCGCCGCCGCGGCGGCCTTCCACACCGTAGTCACAGATGTGCTTGGGCACTCCGGTCTCAGGCGCAACAAATACCATGACTGGATTTCCATTGCGGTAGCCGCCGCAATTGCGGCCTACCTGGGTTTGCCTCACCTAATCTTAGGAGTTTTGCACATCGTTTTAGACTGGGTCTCTCCCGGAAAGCTGGCAGTGAGCCTGCCGTACAACATATTGTGGAGCATACCTCCCGCCCTCATATTACTGCATATTTATTGATGTATATACCCCCCTCCCCCCGGGTGCTGATTTTTTTATTTCACAGAAAGTTTTTAAGCTGAGACGAACAGATAGGCATGTTTGAAATATTCAGGGGTTCTGAAAAGAAGGAGCTTAAGTACTGTGTCTTTGTGGTAGACGCCGGGGGCTACGCCAGGGTGATGTGTGAAAATGTGGAACATGCGGCTAAGCTGGCTGACTTTGTAAGAGGCACCAAAGGCGGCTGTGTTGTAGAAATACATAAAAACGGCAGGACGTATACGATCTGCGACACAGCCCAGGAGCTTGAAAAACTCTTTAGGGTTAAGCTGAAGTAGTATGCAGATCGACATAAACATCGTTATTGAGTTCATCAAGATGGTATTTGGCGTAGTGGAGACCGCATTTAAAACGGCATTCAGTAGCCCCCTATCTGGCATAATCATCGGAGGCTTTCTGTTTCTGCTGGGCAGGCTGGCTAAGGCATTGGAGGCGGCAGGCATATTGATAATAATAATAGCCGTTGCAGTTATCGTGCTGAATGCATTGGGGATTAAGGTGCTGTGAGTCTGACTAGAAACATATTGGTTTTTTTCTACGCGTTCATAGTACAGCTATCTATTTTCCAATTTGCACTGCTGTTTGGCCACTACAGCCCAATAGGCATTGTCTTAACTGCGTCGGCTATGCCGTATGCACCCCCGCTTTCCATTGTTTTTTTAACGCCAGAGCCGGCGGGCGGTAGCTCCTGGGCTGTGGCTTTTCAAGATGCGCAGTTTATGGCAGTGCCGATCAAAATACCTATTGTACATTACTTTATAGTTTCGCCGTCTTCATGCACCGAAGTTATATACAACTCTAAGGCGGTCTTGAGGCTTGACGGAGACGTCGTGGGCAACCTGCTGAACCAGTTGGAGGCGCTCTTGCCGCCGTGGCCCGTCTACATGCGCACATGTCCATACACCCCCGCGTATAGGGTTGCGTTTATAATACCGGCGTGGATATTCATACCGCTCATGATTTTCGCGCTTAGGTATAAGCTGTACTACCGCTTCAGGCGCATATGGTAAAATTTATAAAAAACATGTAGTTGTGGTATGATGAATTTACTAGACAACACCGTCGTTAGGGCTTGGATGTGGTTCATGGTCACGGCATTTATAATTGCGTTTATAGCCTCGATGCCGCCTAGGCGGCCTTTTGCAACGTGGCTGGGCGACTTCTTTGTTAGGTGGGGGCTCGCCGGCATCTTAGTCTGGTTTGTGGTAAACGGGCTGTGGGCGGTGAGGGAGCTCATGGGCATGCGGATGATACTGCCAATTTCGGCGCTTGAGGGGTATCTGGAGTACGCCACGGTGTGGGGCGCCGTCTTCACCGGCCTCGCGACTTTTATCTTCTTCGGCTCTACGCTCCTCTTAAACGCAATATTTTCAAAGGCCGCCGAACTACAAGTGATCTACTACCGACAGGTCGTCTTCGCCGCCGCGGCGGAGCCGACTCCTAACAGCAACGCGGCTGAGCCGGCCAAAGACGCCAAGAAGAAGGCTAGGGAGGTGCTGGTAAGAGACAGATAAATTTAAATGTTGCAGTGTTTTTTTCTGCTATGTTAAGACTACCAATACCGATTGCGCTGGCTGTATTGATAGTGACAAGCGCTGCCACCATCTACTTCTACATAACGGTAGTTTCAAACCCGACGCATGGAGGGTGGACAGACCAGGGAGACGGAACTACGTTTACGTTTGCCGTGCCAGCCGGGCAGTGGGTGATCCTAGGCACGTTTGGAGGCTCCTCGATAGCGATATCGTCTAACGTTACAATTGATATAAGGGCTGACTCGTTTACGGCGCAGGTGTGGTCAAATCGGCTTCTTCCGCGCGGCTTATGGCAGGTGTCGCATCTATATGTTGACGTAAAGCCGGGAGGCTTCTATGAATTGGGTCAGCGAGATGACCCAATACAGACGTGCACCAGCGGCTCAGTTGTCTTGCTGAGCAACGGCATGTATATGTACTACCCAAACTACACGGCACCGGGTGCGTCTTGTATATGCCAGTGGCCGTTCTCGTCATTCACAATACACAGTGGTGGCACGCTGGAGGCGTGCGGCTCAAATCAGTGGCCGTCTGGATATCATGACTATGTAAACGTAAATGGCGTCACATCTTACGTCATTACGCCAAATGTGCACTCAACCGTAATAGGCATAAACGGCACGGTCTACTACATCTACACGAGGCCGGTATACGGCATTTGGGTCAGGCCTTCAGCAAACGCGGCTATAACAGTCATCGTATATCCATAAAACTTATATTTTTTCACCAATTTTCTGCCATGACCAGGAGGAGAAAGGCTTTGATTATAGCGGCAACAGTTCTGGTATTAGTGCTCATATGCTGGCTCCTGTGTTTCTGGTCGGCGGCTCCGCCTAGGCACCAGCCGTCGGTAGGCGTATATCAAGGCGTAGACGTGGTTGTGCTGGAGGACTTCGTGACGGTGGAGAGTGGCAGGTACGTCGTTAGGGCGGCGGCGCCGGAGAGGGTTGCGCGGATACCCGCCTGGGGCGGGTGGTCCGTATCTGCAAACATTACGTACTCGACCCTCGCGGTTAACCTAACCGATGCGGGAGGCCGTGGCTTAATCTTAATCTTCGGCGTGGCATCCAGGAACGCCACCCTCGATCAGGACCTAGGCAATGGGTTCAGAGTCCACGCCCACGGCGGCGGCGGATACGTAGTTTACAACAACACATATGCTGGGTGGTGCCTTAGGCCGCCTGTATACGACGGCGGCGCCTACGTCTGGCTCCCAGCACCCACATGTGCGCTAAGCGTTTCATACAGAATTACAGTGGAGCCGGCAATAGGCAAAGTCCATATAAATGCCGTGCCCGTACCTGTCTACAACGTGAGAATTGTTAAGGTAGCTGGCGTGTTGCCAGGCTGGTTCGTGTATTCGAATAGAAGCGGCACCTACTACTTCACCGCTAGGCCTTAAGTTTATAAACTAGAATGTTTTTTCTATATATGCCTAAGTCTGAGTACATCGCGGTAGCGGTTGCGTTGATAGCTCTGTTAATTGCAATATACGCACTCGTGACGCAACCCGCTCCGTACAACCCGCCGCCTACGGCATCGGCAACGGTTGAGCTCGTCGACAGACTAACGGTGAACATGCCCGGCACCTACGTCATAGACCTGGGCTGGATACATATAAGAGACGCTCCTGCCGTGGTTGAGCTTTCCGCCAATTACACATATATTTGGTTCATATTTAACGGCACGCGGTACGGCAACCCAGCGTTTATAGCGCTCCAACCCGGCAACCACACAGTTTCCGCTATAATCGTAATTGAAAGAAACGGCACAAAAATTAATATAAACTACAGAATACTGGGTTAGTATGATGCGGCTCCCGCTCCCGGTTATATTTGCCGCACTTATAGTCGTGGCGGCAGGCAGCATACTGCTCGGCATTGAATTCAGGTCAGACGGGCCATTCATTATAAACGCTACTGGCCTAAATTCAGGCGAAAACGTAACAGTTACGCTTGACTTTATACCCCGCAACATTATGGTTCTGTCTCACGACGCAGGCGCGTTTTATATAGTATACATCTACGCCGATGCCACGTTTAAAGATCCTTGGCCGTGGTGGCCCATCCTCACCGACGGCTTTATTATTTACAGCCTCCCGGCAAACGGCACAGCGGAAGTAAAAGTCGTTGACGTAAGGAGCACCAAGACGAAAATCGTTGTAATCCGCTGGTAACACAATTCTTTTTTTAAAACTTATTAACCAATAGGTACTTTAGCTCATGTTCATACCTTTGGCGCTGGGAACGCTGGTGGCGCTCCTTATCGCACCTAGGAGGCTGTTTTGGCATCTGCTGTCGGCGGCGTTTGTATCATCTGCCGTGGCAGTAGTTGTGCCGCAGTGGTACTGGCTGTTTGTACCTGCGTGGATCTTAGCAGTGGCGCTTAAGGTTATGATAATGGAGAGGCCGACAGTGACGGGTATATTCACGCTTGTGCTGGCTGGCATTTTGGTTTGGGTATCTGACAACACAATAATTTCACAGGTGCTCACAGCATTTGCGGCCGTGCTGGCACAGGTGATAATTCAGATGTTTGAGGCAGTGGGTGAGGCGTTAGGGCTCACCGGAGCTATAGGTGCAGCGGTGGGTGCTGCACTCGCGTGGACGTATCTGGCTAGGAGGCTGGAGAGGGCGGCAGAGGAGGTGCCTTTTACTGCACTAGCTGTGGTGTTCATCGGCTGGATTATGATAGTTGCCGTGATAAACGCGGTGGGGCAGGCATCAGTGCAGTTTTCCGAACTCACGTCGATGGCGTTCCAGGCGCTGGCAGTTGTGGCGGCTTTCGTATCGATCTATAGGATATATGAGGCTCTAAAGGGTCATCCCGAGGCCGCGGTAGACGCCGCAGTAGGCATTCCGTTTCTAGCCGCGGCATTCCCCGCGCTGTGGGCCGTGCTAATTCCGGTGATTGCTGTGTTTGTAATACTCGATATAGCGTTTTCGGCATTCCAAAGACGCTATGGAGCGGCGGCTTTAGTTCTAGCGTTTGCTATGGCATATGTCAGCGGCTCCTAACCTGCTTGAGGCGTTTATCAGGTTTATAATATACGCACCATTTGCGGTAGTACCAGTATTGACGTGGTCTGTATTTACCGCCGTCGCGTTTTCACTGTATTTCTACTATACACCAATGGCGCTTGATTATATATTCACGCCGGTAGCTCTCGCCTTTATTATATACATTGCGTATAAGAGAGATGCGTGGGCAGGAGTTGCAGGAGCCGCACTGGGCATAGTCATGATACCTATGCTGAATTGGGCAGGCATATTGGCAGACGTATCTCACTTCTTTTGGCAGGTATTGTGGTACTTACTAGACGCTCTGCGGCAGTTTGTAATGGCCTTTGGCGTGTGGGTATTTATCGTAGGATTCATAGCAGGATTTGCACCATTTATATCGATAGTGATCGGACTAATAGCAGGGTTGTTCACAGGCTTCGCCATCTCCGGCGTGTCGCTATACATCGCATTTGTAACAAACGGACTAAAACGGTTTATACACAGGATAACATTTAGACTTCCGCCTGGAGTCGCCGCATTATCCGCACTCCCTACTGCGGCCCTCGTTATGGCTGTCGAAGTAACTGTGGCATTCATAATAACGTTTCTAGCACTAGTGTTTGCGCTTGGATTCCTGCTTGGATCTGCGGCAGGCACAATCATGTTTTTCGGCAAGATAGCCGGAGATGCTATTGCATATCTAATAGGGCTTGTATTAAGCCAGTTTTGGCATAGGATTGAGGGGGACGCCTTCTCCCCGGCAGTACTGCTTGCGACGGTACTCGCATACCACGCAAACGTTGGCACGCCTGCAATGCTGATGGTCATAGCAACTGCATCACTGCTGACTCCGCGCTACGGTAAATCAGCATACACATGGATGGCTGTGGCACTCGCTACGCACTCTTTCTTCGCGTGGATGGGGCTAATATAAAAACCCGTTTTTTTTCAATTCTTATTTTTATAAAAATGGGGGGACAAAATATTTAAACATGTGCGTTCTAAGCATACATGTCAGCTAACGTAGGAGAGCTGAGAATTGCCAGCGTGCCAGACACAGTCCAGGGTAGCGAGGCTGTCGAAGCGGCAGAGGAGCTCTACAAAGCTAAATATGCAATGAGGACGTGTGACTACATCAGGACAGCGTTTCCCAAAGAGTTTGAACTAATGTTCAAGAGCTATGACGAGTGCGTCTACCAGCTCTCAGCCGGCGCCGACATCGCGTTCGACAAGTGGAAAACCGCCTACCCGAGCGGCTTGGCGGCTTGGGCAAAGGCCTCCGCCACCCGGGCCCGGTAAAAACTTTTTTTCCCGCCCCCACTTTTTAGAACATGTGTGAATGCTTAGAGAAAATTCTGAAAGAGCTTGAGGCAAAGGGATTAATAAACAGCAAAAAGAAGCAGATACGATGAAGCAGGTGCTTTTCGCGGCGCTACCGGCGGCGTATATAGCCACCAGGCTCTACCTCGAAGCGGCTGATGCTCCTGCGTCGGCCGTTGCGGTTGTTGACGTAGCGTTCCTGGTCGCCATGCTCTACGTGCTCGCCGACAGCGTCGAGAAGTCTGCAACCGAGGCGGGGATACACGGCATCTACAACGTCATGATACTGTCCTGGATCGCCGCAATTCCGCAGACGGTCGTGGCCGTGCACTTCGCCATGGCGGGCAAGTACACCGCCGCGTTTTTGGACTCAATGGTGTCTACGCTGGTGGACGCGTTTATAGTAACCGCATTGGTGAGGCTCCACTACCTAGACGCTGTGAAGAAGGGCTGGCACCTTATAGTGCTGTGGGTCTTTGCTACGTTGGCGTTTGGGGCGCTGATAGACGCCCCCTTGAGGGTTGACGTTCCGTGGGAGCCGTACTACTGGGCATGGTTCCTGGTGGGGGCGGCGGCTCTGCCTTACCTATTTGTTAAAGGCCTACCCAGCTCTATCAAGCTCAATGCGGTCACTGCGGCCAACTTGTTCATCAACACAATACTGATTATCTACATATCGTGGGATTTAGGCAACGCCCTAGTGTCGTGGCATCTGTCCGAGGAACAGCTGGGTGCGATAGCAGCAGTCATATCTACCCTGCCCGACCTGCTGGTGGCTCTGGTAATAAGAGCCACGCTCGCGAGGCTGATAGAGGAATACACTGCAGGCGAAGAAGCCATAAGAACCATGTTCGCCGCCGCGATACACGACCAAATATCGATACCCGCGCTCATTATACTAATTGCCCCCGCCTCTGTGGGGCTGTTTCCGCACTGGCTCAATGTGTGGGTGAGCGTGCTTAAGTTTACGCTTCTGTCTAGAGCGGCGTTCATCTACCTAGGCCTGCCGGCTTCGCTGGCAACTATTGCATACCTGGCCTTAAGTTTTTAAATAACTTACTTTTTTCTACATATGCATAGGATACTGGCGATATACACATTCGCAATGGCGGTGGCGATATTCCTGTTTATACTGAGCCCGATATTCCTATTCCTCTACGGTAATCTGGCTGTTATAGACGCTATCATTTACTTAGTAAGCGGTATCTTGGTAACGCTGTTTATATACGACTATATGAGGTATTCTATAAACGAGTGGGGGGAGTTCGCACCCCAGGGAACCGCCTTAACCGTCTTCTTTGTGCTGTCATATGCAATTATGTACATGTCGCTGATGTCTCTGTCGATATTCGGCGCAGGCGCGCTTAACCTAGCCATCTGGGCTTCTGTTATGGTGGCCGCAGTGCTTATACTCTATGTACTTAGGAACGTGCCGTTCCACATAACAGGCACAGACCCGGTTACTGATACCGCTGCAGGCGTCAAGACGCTCCCCCTGGCCCTGGTCGTGGGGATCCCGCTCGGGTGGATATTTTTAGCGATCTATGAGGGTGCTAGGATGATAGCAAGGGGCGCCAGGATAGCAGGCGCCACGGTATTCATGTCGTTGATGCTACCGTTTATCATAATAGCACTCATTCCACATCTCAACGTGGAGACCTCTGTGTTTACAATATCTGTATTCTCGCCGTTTGTGATGCAGTATGCAGGCATTGAGGTGCTGGCGTGGCCTGGCATAATCGCGTGGGAGGAGCTCACCAGCCGGTTCATGCTCCCCGCCGTTGGGCCTCTGGCAAACTACATGTTTGTAGTGCTCCACGCGCCGTCGCGGTGGATCTATGTACCATTGCTTGCGCCTCTGATACTAGCAGTCATATCCATGGGCACCCGGTGGCTGACAGACTTGTACAAAAAACACGGCTTAATAGGCGCTATTAGCGGCCACGCGGTTTACAACGGCATGATAGGTTGGCTCATTGCGCTGATATTCCTGCCGTGGCTCACCATAGCCACGTTTATAGTAATGATGTTAGCTTATATACGTGTTAGTACTGCGAGAATATGATCACCGAATACGCCAGGCTCGCAATAGCGGCCGCCGCAGTCATCGTGGCCATAGCCGTAGTTGCCATAAACCAGTTGCAACTAAACGACGACGTAGTAAAACTCACTACCGACTCGTTCGTAGTTGCGAAGCACATTGAAATAATAAACGGCACGTGTCCAAAAATCAAGGCCGGGCCGTTTGAGTCAGACGAATGCATAAGGCAGGTAGGCGAGTACTACGTCACATACCTGCCGCCGAAGACAGTTGTTAAAATAAGAGACGGCTGGGTTATCGGATTCTACCAAAAAGTTGAATAAAAAATACCTTTTTTTCCTAACGCCTAACTTTTTTCAGCTCCTCCAGCTCGGCTTTGCACGCATTCATCTCAGCCTCGTATCTCCTTATCACGTCTCTCAACACGTCTAAGTCCTGCCTCTCGGCCACACACAGCTTAGCCCTCTCAAGAGCCCACATCGCCTGCGCCGCCTCCCACGGAGGCGCAATGCATTCGATTTTCACCGAGTCGGCCTTCTCTGCTACATGTCCCAGACACATGTAGACGTCGGCAGGCGCTGTCTTGAACCTAGCCGCAACGTCAAATCTCGCGGCCTCTACCACCCTCCCCTTTGCATCTCTCAGAAAGCCGCGGTTGTCGTAGTACACCTCTACTAATTTGACGCCTGCCGGCTCCCACACCACCACCGTGTAGTAGTGTAGCGCCGCGAATTCAGGAGAGCGGATTATGTACGGAACCCTGCGCTCCCTCAGCAACAGCTCAAACGTAGTTAGAGCTCCATGTGGATATGGATAACATTCCTTACCCCCGACTCCCCATACAGCGTCTTTTGATACACATATCTCCCTCCTAACTCTATCTATCGTTATTGTTACCAATTTGTCGAGAGTGGCGTCGTATGCCTTATACATTGAGCCGACGCCTAGGGACATAGCACCGCCACATCTATCTCCTTACCGACTAACTTATCCAGTACCTCCCTTACGTCTGCCGGCACATCTCTCACGTGCAGATACAGCATGTAGTATCCATGTGACGTGCGCCACAGCTTACCTTTTAGCCTGTAGCAGATCATATCTCCTCCTCGACCCCCTGCTTCTTTTTCCTCCTGCTCTGCCTCTTTCCTGTTTTTTCGGGCTCCTCCTCTTTCTCTTTCCGCTTTCTGCCCCTAGTTTCGAAACACATCTTTTGATACTGTATCTTAAGCCAGTGGAGCTTTGCCTCTAAAAACCGCCGCATTTCGTGAAACTCCTCAACCGATTTGACGATGTGTCCATAGACTTTGACCCACGCACCGTTGCTGTTTGTCATACACACTACCTGTGGTATTGCCATCGTTAGTCTCAAATCACCATCACTTACCGTATAGCTTACTAAATGTTCCATCTCCTGAAAGTCCTCTATGTTGATTATTATGAGGCCACGACGTGTAAGGAGCTCCACGGCGTCTTTAGCTCGGTTAAGCAATTCGCGGCAGTGGGGGCAGTCCCTGCTTACTACAAGAAAGCATTGGACACAGATCATAGAGATGCGTCGAGGGCCAAGGCCATAATGTATGACTTCATGTTTTTGAGGGCTGCAACCGCGGCTACCGACACGCGGCATGGAGCATCATACGTTATCGCAGACAGCCAAGACCGCGCCGCGTCTCGGAGTGGTATATTAGTCGTTGCCAAGAAGTGCAACCACATGCTCTTTATCATATTAATTGCGGCACAGCACTCAGCACTGGGATAGTAGTATCCCGACGCATACGGAGCCGACGTTATACTCTCCACCGCCCTCTCTATCACCGCCGACAGGTACGCCAGATATAGGTAACCCTTCGCAACCGAATAGAGAGCCACAGACTTATCATTATCAACATTCTTAACATGCTCTACAACCACCTTAACGAATTCACTCTTTATCCCCTGCCGCATGTACTCGACTACTGCGTCTATGTCCTGAGGCGTAGATGCCTTTAACGTAGCCGCAGCTACGTTTTTGATGTGCTCCGGATCCAGGTCGGGATTGGTCAGACACATATCCCCTAAATACTGTCTGTTTTATAAATCTTCTCTTTGCCGCCAGTTAAATTTATATAAAAGAGAAAAATGAGGTTCATATGGCGCCCACAGAGTCAGCGTTCAAGATAGACAGTAAGCACATAGTGATAGTTGCTGTGGTATTAGTTGTAGTAGTATGGTTTATACTATCGAACATGCCGCCAGCACCGGCAAAACCTAAAGAGACGCCTAAGGTTATCAAAATCAACGCCACACCACCTCCCCCACCGTCGCCACAACAACCGCAAACTGTTATCAACTTATTCATGTGTCACGGTGAAGCATACAGAATGCGGACAGGTATAATGATATGCGGCGTCGAGGTGGTTACGGACCAATACATATTCATCAAACGCGGTTGGATATATGCACCGAATTCTACTCAATTCACGCTCCTAGGCGACGTCTCGACATGCCGCCTTTCCGTATCTGTAAACATGTTACATCTAGATTGTACTAACTACATTATGGTGGTAAGGGGATGATCGAGGACTTCATATTTCAGATAGTCCTCGTTGCGTTGATTGCGGCAATATGGATAGACATGGCTAAGTTGCACAAAAAGCTGAATATGATAGACGCATACATAAAATACATATACTACATGCTCTACTACCAGCAATACACAAAACAGGTATATAGCCAAGAAAGTGGAGAGGAGGTGGGGGAGGCGGGGGAGGATGCCGAAAAACTCAAAGAAAGCTGTGTATTGGAGCTGGTAGGTAGACGCGGATGCGTCGAGATAGATGAGGTGATAGAATTATGCGGCGTCTCTAAGTCGTTTATTATAAACAAGTTGCATCGAAAAAAGAAGCTGGTAAAGGTGGACAAGGAGTATAAGACAGTCTGTCCAAAATAACCTATTTTTTCGAAAATCTCTAACTTACCTTATCACGTAGAAGAACCTCATCTTTCCGCCGACTTCCTGCCACCCGCGCCTCTCAGTCTTAAGAGCCGCAGCGGTAGCTATTTCGTTGGCGCATTTAGCCACGTGAGACTCGACTATGCGTCTCATTACCGTGTCAAACAGCTCTTTCATCAAATCCGCATACACTACTATCTCGCTGTCTCTCTCGACAATGTTGACGTACCGCTCTCTGCACGTCGCGCAGATCTCTATAAATTCCTTACAGATCATTATCTGCTTCCGAATACATTAACACATCTTCTTTTTGATACGGCATATGGTCCTAGTCCTCACGTGCATAGCCGCCCTCTAACGTTCACCATCTTGACGTTATATTTTTCGTCCATACGAATTTCAACCACAACACCGTCGCGCCACAGCAACACAATGTAATCATCGAACTGCCTAAACATGGTGACGTGCGGCCTATCTGCAAACCACGTGTAGACGCCCCCAACCCCCTCTGATTCCAGCCTCTTAATCAACTCCCCCACTACTACATCTATCTGTCTCATATGTTCACCTCCACGTACTTTACGTTGAATTCTGTATCCATTGTTATCCTGATTTTCACAAACTTTCCGACCAGCGTCACCTTGTAATCACCCTCCTCCAGCATAACCACAGCATCGGGTTTCTCTGTAAACACGGCCCATATACCGCCGAGGCCAACGCTTTCCAATGCAGTCAACATGTCAGCTACCACGTCCTTAACCGCGGGGATTCTGTTGCCAGGCTCCCCGCCAGCCCCGCCGGCGGCTCCCGCCGACACGTTTTCTAATTTGGTTTGCATATGAGATAGAACACGCGGATTTAAAAACTTTTTCTCCTTTTATCTTCTTTTTTTCTTAACGAAAAAACGATTTACGTATTGAAAAAGAAATCTGCCAACGGAGTTACCCCCACGAAAATTCCTAACGCATTGTTTATAACCACAGCGGCTCTCCACGCCGCGGACACGCCGAAAGATATATACATTGCCTTACGCAACTTCGCGCCGACGGCTACAGGCATGCGCATAATCATTTTGTCTGCCACAACAAGCGCCGCCACAGCAACCACCGCGGCCATCATGCTGATTATGAAAATAGACGCAGGCTCGGCATTTACGACATCAGCAATAACGACATTAGTCTCCACCCCCCTACCCGTTACAAGTAAAACATACGTCGTTAACGCATCTAAAAATGAGAGGATAGACACAGAAAAAATAATTTGCCTCATGCAGACTCTAGACGGTACTCCGCGCCGCAGTTTAGACAAAAAATCTTCTTCGCCACGCCGACGATGGGAAAGCCGCATTTCGGACACCGCGGCCACAGCTTTACTATATCTACAACTTTGGCATTGGTGGTGGCTGCAACGCGTTTAATCAGCAACGCATCGCTTTCACGCACTTTAACAGTTACAAGCCGCTCACTCGACATCTCTAACCTCCGCAAGCACTTCTCTGTATTTTGCCGCCCACTCCACAGCCATCTTTTCAAGCATGTATGCATAACGCCCACCCCACAGCCATATCACCTCCTTTCCGCCAACCTCCACTATCTTTACTTCATTGTAATTCTCTATACACGACCTCACTTCGTCAACCGTTACCTTTTCCGCCTCTACCTCGTAGAATTCGTTTATGTATCTCGCGAATTCCTCTAACGCCACTGCTAAGTATAAGTCGGCTCTCATGTCGTCTACGAGTTGTCTAGCTTGTTGACATATGGGGGGATTCTGTTGCCAGGCTCCCCCCGAAGCCCCGCCCACCGTGGAGGTGGATATCTTTTTGATCTCTGTTTGCATAAGAGATAGAACGTGTGGATATTTAAACTTTTCCTCCTTTTTTCTCCTGAAAAAACGAAAAGAAAAAAGTCGGTTTATAGTTTAGGAAACTAGGTCTATATGCGCCTTAGCAATATTTACGTATACGTTTACTATACGCCTACACTCCTCTATCCTAATCAGCTCGTCGGTGTTATATATTTTACACTCCCACAACCTTAGGAATAGGTTTCCGGATATAGCCTCGACCTCCGTTGACTTTAAGTAGAATGCAACTCTACTAGCGTCTTTAGGATTCACCCTACCCTTACGTAACAATACGTATACTACAATTCTATTGAATACTTCCCTATCGTTAACAACGATTTCGTCTCCGTTATCAAGTAGCTGCCTCCCAACTTTCCAATTATAGTGTTCCTTAATGAATTCACATATTTCATGCATCGGTATTGCGGCCTCGAATTCCTCCTCTCTATACTGTACTACTATTTTTGTCGCCGCCTTTTTTCTTATTACCTGTTTTTCGTTTAGCATAAGAGATAGAACGTGTGGGTTTATAAACTTTTCCTCCTTTTTTCTCCTTTTTTCTAACTGAAAAAACTTTCAACTATCCCGACATTAGAAAACTCAGCTTTCAACTCTCTTATCATGATACATATTTTATGTATCGGCTTTCAACTCTCCATCTTTCTATTAAATATAATGGAAAAAAGATAAAAGAGATAAAATAATAGAATTGGAAAAAAAGGTTTGTTACGAAGTTAATGCTTTATGAATTGCTTTGATTACTCCGTATATTGCTTTCAGTTTTTCTTTGCATTTATCGGTTAATTCTACCTCATTACCAATTCTAAGTTCATAATAATCGTTCGCCGGACATTTTATTGTTAACAAGTCTACAATTACATCTAAGTAGGAATATATTTGTACCGTAATATCATATGCTTTTTTCCACGAAACTCCATGCAACCGTTGCAGTAGATATACTATCAAGAAATTCCTTAATCCTACATCATTTATTATAACTTTATTTTCTTCGTATTTCAATTTACCTTTTTCAATTAAACGATTTTCTTCTTTTCTTGCTTCAACTACATCGTTTCTACCTCTTACTAATAATCTTTTACCAATTATTAACATTACTTCGTCGAACGTTACATCTTTTATGTTTCTACTTAATTCTATGTATTTCATTATTACATGATCTCCGTTGTTTATTATTTCCAATGGGATTTCGTTTATTTCGGTTTCTTTTTGGATTTGGGTTTCGTTTAGCATAAGAGATAGAACGTGTGGGTTTATAAACTTTTCCTCCTTTTTTCTCCTTGTTACGTTTTTAAATTTTTTGTTTTAATGTCGAAAGAGTTGAAAGTCGAAGAATTCTGCATGAAAAAATCCGACTTTCAATTCTTTCGTCGAATTTGTAAAATATATATTTTCTACATTTCGAATTAGAAATAACTTCTGATATCGAATTAGATATTGTTTCCGATATCGAATACAATTTCGTTTCCGATATCGTTTTCAATATCGAATTCGATATCGATTTCGATATATATTCAGAAACGACTTCTAATTAGAAATTAATTCGAATAAATAATTATTTCGACTACAAATTAGATTCTGTTTCTTCTTAGAAACTGTTTCTAACTAGAAGTCGATTCGATTACTAATAAGAATTGACTTCTAACTAGAATTTGCTTCTAATTAGAAATTTCTTCGTAAACAAAAACGGTTCTGCTTCTTATTCAAACTAGTTTCGTTTTAGAAGTAGATTTCAACTCGTTATAGAATTCGATTTAGATTTGGATTCGTTGTAGAATTGAATTCCAAAACGAATTAGATTTCGATTTCAATTCGTTTAAGAATTCAATTCCGATTCGGATTCGTTGGAAAAATGATTTCTTTATCATAACAGATTTAGTTTCGGAAAAGAATTGGTTTCGTTGTAGATGTTGCTTCTTAATGGATATGAATTCTGTTGATATTGATTATGTTTGGATAAGATGTTGTAGATAGGAAAAAATTTTGTTTATTGTTTTTGTTTTAATATCTTGTTGGCTTCGATTATTTTTTTACTTACTGATGAACCGCTTATGTTAAATATCTTTACTAATTGTGTAATGCTTATGTAACGTCGTCTCCTATATGCAACTATATATGTAGCAACGGCAGCAGCAACGCGGGATGATATATTAAGTTGTCGACGTATAACGTCGGCAACTGTTGCAACCTCATCTACTAGGTCTGCGAATTCGGTATCCTTAAGTCTTTCTGAAACTAGCTGTTTTATATTACAACGTTGTAGACCATATGTGGATATCAGCTCTATTAAGTATTTCCGAACCTTATACGACAGTTTTATCGGTGGGGGGTAACATGGATTCCTTACTAGTTGTATGTAGTACTCTACAGCTCTAATGCATGCCAACGACTTTCCGCATTTATTTATCAGCTCTATCCTGAGTCTCTCTGTATCTACTACCTGCATGAGTCCTTATAACTACGAATATTTAAAGTTATATGCCGTTGAAATTCGGCGGCCCCATTCTTAAAAATCGCTTTACGTTTATTTAGTTGATTATAACTTATGTAAACCACTATCCGATAACTTTTTTACTTTTGTCAACCCTCTTTTGTCGTGCGAAGCAAATGTGCGAACGACGTTTGTAAACCGTAACAACGTCGTGCGAGAAAAGCATGCGAAGAAAGAGAAAGGGGGTGGGGGTGTTTTTTACTCGACTAGTCTATATAGTCTATTAATTACATGTCGACCACTATATAGAGAGAAACGTTTAAATATCATGGAATTCCTGGATTTCCATGACCCAAACTCAAACCAAGACAAAGAAAGAATACGTGCCGATAGAAATACGACCGGAGACGCGGCAGGTGTTGGCGGTAATCAAGGCGAAATACAGATTCAGGTCCTACGACGAATTGATAAAGCATCTACTTAGGAGTGTGGGTTATGAAGATCAATAAGGTGGCCAGGAATAAAGTCGAGGTAATAGAGAGTGGAAAGAGGGTGGAGGTAGAGGTCAGCCGCGTCGGCAAAAATATACTTGTTACATTAAACGACGGGGAGAGGTCGGTGGACATGGTGGTTAAAAATGTAGCGAATACAAAATTCATAAATGTGTTGAGGCGGTTTGGGATAAATGATGTGCAAAGGGTGGTGGCGTATATAGAGTCTATGACCAGCGTCAAGATGATCGAGGCGCGTAAGGCAATATTTATGAGCGTGGAGACGGTGGAGAATTTAGAGACTGGGGGGGTGGTAGACAGAATAATAGAGACATATTACCACACTGCAGACGACAGCTGGAGGGTATTCTCAGCCGGGCAGGTGAGGGAGGTGTACAACATAGCGACCCCTATCAAAAATATAAACGAATTGTTCATGCACTACAATACGGCAGATGTAAACCCTAACGTAGTGACTGAAATGTCTAATATAGCGGAGGAGGTCAAAGAGGTATTGAGTCAATACGTGGTGTTGGATGAAAAATATTACGACGTGGCGGCGTCGTGGATAATCGCAACGTATACTAGGTGGGCATCGCCATATGCGGAATTATTGATTATCAGAAAGCCGGGATTTGGCACCGGGGGGTCTACCTTGCTGAAAACCGTGTGGCTCCTGTCGGCTAGACCAATTAAGCTGGTCCTTGATACATCGCCTGCAGGATACTACAGAGCCGTTAATTTCGCAATGCCGACAATCGCAAGAGATGAAATAAGAGAGGATGAAATGCCGCGGGAAAAGCTGTCAGAGTTTAAACTGCTAGCAGAGGGCTCGTTTGATAGAGAATATGTAGTTCTGCGGGTGATCGACGGAGAACTAACAGCATTTTCCACATATGCAAACGTGGCAATTGTAGATACTACAGACAAATTCACTACTTACAGCGCAGAGAGGCGGGCATGGACTGTGGTTATTAGACAAGCCGTGCCTAACAAGCTCTACGACACTGAGGAAATACTGTCAGCAACGGCGTCTCTAAGAGAGAAATTGTATTCCCTAGGGATAGTACTGCCGACTATGTATTATGATCAATGGAAAAAAATCGCTAAGGAGCAGGGGCTGGGGGTGCTGAGATTCCTGGCTAGGGCGTCGAAAGCGCTATCGGGGGATGCGTCGATATTCGAGTCGGCATTGGAAACCGTGTCGAAACAGTTAGAATACGCCAAACAGACGGCGGTATTAACAGACCCCAAGCACGTGATTGCTGATGCATTGATTAAGATAATCAACGACGCCAGGAGGGAGCTGATAATCGCGGCTAATTCCAACACTCCATGGGAACACATAAACATAATAACGCCGCTTGATAAAGAGTTCAAATGCGGCTATATCTATCTCGAAAAAATAATCAGAGAGCTTAGGAGGCGCTCCATGGAGGTGGTGCAGGTAGACGCCAAAAAGCTAGACAGCATACAATACACGGCCTCTGAAGTCAGATACTGGTTTAGGGTCAACAAAGATGTTGAAATTTACCTAAAGCCGGCTAAAATTAAAGCGATTCTAATGGAGCTGGGCATAGAGCTTAAGCTGGATGAAAACAGGCATTACTATGTGGAAATATGCAGAGGCTCATAGGCAAACCAGAGGGGTCGTACATAGCGGGTAGCAGGTGCTACAGAGTTGTTAAGCTGTTTGATGAGTGCACGCCGCGCAGGGAGGAAATATCTAAGAAAGCCGCCAAGCTGTATAAAGGCATCTACGCCGGAAACTGCACGATAATCTACGAGGTAGACATAGAGCTGTGTAAAGCCATAGCCAAACTGAAAAAATAGTTTTTACCCCCCACCCCCCTCCTCTTTTTTCGCATGCTTTTCTCGCACGACGTTTTTACTCTTTACAAACGTTTTTCGCACGATTTATTCGCACGGCTAATTGCTTACAAGCGTAAGGAGCCATGTGTCTCTCTGTACGTCTTTTACCATTTTCATGTGCCGTATGCGCTCCACCACCTCCACGTTATACCTGCCGTCGGGTAAGATGTCTTTTACCAATTCATATGTCTTGTAATCCAGTTTAAGCAGAAAGCGGCCTCTTATTCGTGTAAGCACCTCAGCCATTTCGTGCAAGTCATCTACGGTAAACAATATGCCGTAGTAGTCTTTACTCCTGTCTGGATACGGCGGGTCTAAATAGAATACTGTATACTCTGAGTCATACCTTTTTATTACATCTCTAAAATCTAGGTTTTCAATTGTGACATCTTTCCACGCCTCCGCGTATTTTATGATAGCCCAAACTCTATTCCTAAACGTATAAACATGGTTTCTAGTCGGCTTGACGGAATAGGCGAGGCCCTTCCGATTGCCCTGGAACGACGCGTTGTAGGCGTAGAAGATCAAGGCGGCCGCCGCCAGCGACCCGAAGTCTCGGCACGTCTTCAGCAGGTCTGTGACTATGCGGTAGTAGGCGCGGCTGTACGGCAGAAGGGCGAGAATTGCGGCAAGTTGTTCGGGATGCTCCTTGACGTGCCTGTACAGTGTAGTAAGCATGTCGTTTATGTCGTTGTAGACGATGTTGCCGAAGACGTCGCGAGGCACGACCTGCGACATGTAGCCCGAGCCCCCGAACACTTCCACAAAGGTGCACTTCGGCTTCGGGCACAGCCGCTCGAGCCTGGGGAGGAGCAGGTCGGCTATGTAGAAGTCTCCGCCTGGGAAGCGTATAATTTTGTTGCTACCGCCGCCGATGATTTCCGACAGCACGTCCCTAATTTCGCGCACATCTCTGCCCAAATAACATATACGTTTTCTGCCGTTTGTCCAATGTTCTATACGCATGTAGTAATTGTTGTACACTTTTACACGCGTCATGTATCCAGGCTCCCCGCACCGCGGACATGTGACCTTCACGTGTCGTCGTCAAACACCTCTTTTTATTCCTTATCCACTAAATTTAGTAGACGGTTCGTTCGGCGCATCCCGCACCGCCGTCTTTTCCACTAATTTTTGTGGAAAGGCGTCGGTTTCGCAGTTTGGGCTGTTTTGTGCAATGAGGCGCGGCGACGCCGACCCGACTCCGATTTCGCAGAAAAAGATTTATTCTTAAGTTTTGTGCAGTGGTGTGAACCCCAGAGACGTATATCTGAACCTGGGTGCATACAGGACAGCAATGGAGCGGCTGTATAAGCTGATATTGCAGATCCCGAGGCGGCGGTGGGTGCTGGTTTACACGCTAGGCGCCACCGGCCGGAGGCTGTCTGAGGTTTTGCTGTTGGCGACGCGGGATATCAGTTTTGAGGAGCGCGTAATCACTTGGCGCGTCTTAAAGAAGCGCCGCGCCGACTAC